>Ga0209643_1001532_pt1 | contig 20814 bp, 15 predicted proteins | sample AutmiccBRH37_all_FD_187383 | JGI IMG/M metagenome (GOLD analysis project Ga0209643, IMG submission 187383) | Deep subsurface microbial communities from Mt. Terri, Switzerland - Autotrophic microbial communities BRH/37_all (SPAdes) (version 2) | ecosystem: Environmental > Aquatic > Deep... | reverse complement strand
CACTGCCATCGGCGGCCTGACCCCTCTCGCAATCTGGGGCGGCGCACTCTATGCGCCGCTGGCCGCGATCATCATCGGGGGATTGATCAGCTCGACCCTCTTGTCTCGCGTGGTAACACCCGCCATGTATCTGCTGGTCGCAAGGCGCGATGAAGAACGCAAGAAAGCAATAGCCGGGGGTGATGCCGCCTCCGCGTAAAAGGAGTCTATATGGCACAGCAGGAAGCGATTTTTGCCGGTGGCTGTTTCTGGTGCACCGAGGCGGTGTTCAGCGACATCGCCGGGGTTCATTCGGTCGAGAGCGGCTATATCGGAGGTGCCAGGCCGGACCCCAGCTATCGCGAGGTCTGTTCCGGTACGACCGGACATGCCGAGGCGATCAAGGTCGGATTTGACGATTCGGTGGTTAGCTATTCCGATCTTCTCGACATTTTCTTCGCCACTCATGATCCGACCCAGCTCAATCGCCAGGGCAATGATATCGGTACCCAGTATCGGTCGGCGATATTTCCGCTGAACGATGCCCAGCGCGCCGAAGCGGAAGCCGGAATAGCCCGGGCCGGAGAGGGCCGAGCCGAGCCGATAGTCACCACCATCGAGGGGCCGGCGACCTGGTATGTGGCGGAAGATTACCACCAGCAATATTGGGCGGACGAAGGCCGCGGCAATCCCTATTGTGTCGCGACCATCCCGCCCAAGCTGCAGAAATTGCGCACCAGTTTTGCCGACAAGTTGAAGGACTAGGGCGAACTTATGAAACCGATCAGAAAAGCCGTCTTCCCGGTTGCGGGCATGGGAACCCGCTTCCTCCCAGCCACCAAGGTGATGCCCAAGGAACTGTTTCCGATCGTCGATCGCCCGCTTCTCCAATATGCGGTGGATGAGGCGCTGGAAGCCGGGATCGAGCAGATGATATTCGTGAATGGCCGCGGCAAAGGGATGATCGAGGATCATTTCGATATGGCCTATGAACTGGAACGGACTATGGCGGACCGATCCAAGGACCGCTCGGTGCTTGAGGGAACCCGCTTGCGACCCGGCGACTGCGTCTTTGTCCGGCAGCAGGAGCCGCTCGGTCTCGGCCATGCCATCTGGTGCGCGCGCCATATCATCGGCGATGAGCCATTCGCGATCTTCCTGCCCGACGAGTTCATGGTTGGCTCCCCCGGCTGCATGACGCAAATGGTCAATGCCTACGAGAAGCTGGGCGGCAATATCGTCTGCGCGCTCGAAATTCCGTTTGAGGACACACCATCTTACGGCGTGATCGATCCCGGCTATCGCGATGGACCCATCACCGAGGTCAGGGGTCTGGTGGAGAAGCCGGCAGCGGGGACCGCGCCGTCCAATCTGATTCTGCCGGGCCGCTATATTCTGCAGCCCGAGGTGATGCGGATTCTCGAATCGCAGGAAGCGGGCGCGGGCGGAGAAATCCAGTTGACCGATGCGATGGCGCAGATGATCGGCAAACAGCCGTTTCATGGCATGACCTTTGACGGCAAACGCTATGACTGCGGGTCCAAGCAAGGCTATGTCGAAGCCAATCTGGCGCTTGCCTTGGCGCATCCGGAAATCGGCCCGGCCATGCGCGTCATTGCAGAGAAGTTGCTGGCCGAGTGAGCGGTGCGCGTTCAGCCGAACTTCATTTGCTGACGCGCAAAACATTCCTAAGGAGAATATCATGCGCGCTTTGCCAATCCTGATGCTTATGTCGGTGCCGATGGTCCTGTCCGGTTGCGTAGCCAGCAAGATCGTCACGGCACCGTTCAGAGCTGCCGGCACGGTTGTCGAGACGGCGGTCGATGCCACCACCCAGACCCAGTCCGAAAAGGAAGAGGATTTGGGCCGCAAAGTGCTCGCCGATCGCAAGCGGCAACGGGACCTGTGCCTGAACGAGGCGCAGACCAAGCAGGAGCGCCGCAATTGCAAGGATGCGTACAACGATAACGATTAAGTCATCGGGGACCGACCAGCAGCGGCGGCGCATATCTGCCTTCAACGGACTGCATTTTCGCCATTTTTGCCATTTCCTCGCCGAATAATCCTACCCGCTTTTTCCAGCGATAATGGGTTGAGGCGGAGAGAATCCCCTTGCCATGTTCCTTGCCGTAGCGGGTCCAGAAGCGGATGGCGGCCTGCGGATCATAGCCGGCATTGGCCATCAGCCAGACCGACAGACGGTCCGCTTCAATTTCGGTAGCCTTGATTCGGCCCGCACTGGCACCAAATTGCCCGAAAAACCCGCGATTGACCTTCTGTGCGTCGAGCCGGTCGCGGTGCTTGAGGAGATTGTGAGCCAGTTCATGCGCAACGACGGCGGCAAATTCCTCATCGTTGAGAAAATAATCCGCCATCCCCGAGCTGACCGATATGATTTTCCCGTCGGCCGATGCGTCGCGATCGGCGCTGACGGCAATCTGGAACCGGCTGGGACAGGCCGGCCGGGATTTTACTATTAGCTGACTCCGTTCGCCGCCGCGCAGGATATCGAGCGTCACGTCGCCATGAGCCAGCGCCTTTTCCAGCATGTTGTTCACGGCAGCGATTCGCCGGTAATCCTGCGGTTCGCTGGCGATCGCCGGATCGTCGAGGGCAATATCTTCCACCTTGATTCCGTTTATCGCCAGGATATCATCACCGGGCAAAAGTCCCGCCGCCGCGCCCGGACTGCCGGGTGCCACCGCGTTGATTGCCACGGGTCCGTCAAAGCCCAGCGCATAACTGGCGACCGCGTGGTCCGGATATTGGTCGATCGCATGCAGCAGCAGGCCCGTCTGGGCAGTCCTGTCATCGCAATAAGGGCTGTTGGCGTCGACCAGCCGGTAGCCGATGGCATTCATCCGGTGGTCCAGCAATTGCAGACCCTTCAGCGCCAATATCGTTTCCGGATCGAATCCCCTGGCGGGGGCTTCCTGCGCATGCAGATGCTCGCCCAGAAACAGAGCCAACAGGGATAAAAAGATCCGGATCATTGCGTCCATCTAACCCATCCTGCCTTGCGCCAGCTTGAACGCGGTCTGCGTCGCGCCATCGGCAAGGTTCCACCATGCCAGAACCAGCGCAGCGACGACAAGCACGGCCGCGGCAATTTTCCGGAACAGCGGTTGCGCCTGATCGGCGCTGCCCAAATTGCGGGTCCTTGCGGCAAGGCTGGCGTAGAAGGTCAGGCCGGTGGTCTCGGTGATCACGGTCAGGCCAGCGAGAATCGCGAATTGCAGCAGCAATGGGCCATCCGGATCGATGAAGGGCGGGATGAACGCCGTGTAGAACAAGAGCGCCTTGGGATTCGACATATGGACCACCAGTCCATTGAGAAACCCCTTAACGAAGCTGGCGCGCCTGGCCGATTGCCTCGCGAGCGCGCTGGTCCCTCCCCGAGCCATCCGAAAGCCCATCCACAGCAGATAGGCGACCCCGGTCCAACGGAGCACAGAATAAGCGGTCGGGACCGCCTGTATCAGCGCAATCAGGCCAAAGGCAGTCAGTCCATACCAGATGAAATTGCCGACATTCACGCCGACGATCGGTCCGAGCGCCCCGCGCAGGCCCCCTGCCGGGCCGTGCGGCAAGGCATGGCTCACGGCAACCAAGGTTGCCGGCCCCGGGGTGAGGCAGAACATCATGTCAGCGATCAGAAATAACAGGATGGTTTCGAGCGCCATTAATATTCGGACCTGCTTTCCTGATAAACTTTACAAACTTTACAGTTTAAGAGAAAAAATCTCCCTGTCGTCGACATTCGGCAAAAACCGGCCTTTCCGGGCATCGGAATCAGCTTTTGGGGAAAGGACTACGGCCATGATGTGGGTTCTTCATTTGATTGTGGCAGGCCAGAATATAGATGCCAAGCGATGTAGGACAGCAAAATGACTGGCTTATTATTCCCTTGCCCGGGCTAGCGCAAATTGTCCTTGAGAAAATCGACCAGTGCATCGACCCGTGCCGGGCGCAAGCGGGATGGGGGCATGACGATATTCAGCGCAATGTCCCCCATGCGCCAACCCGGCAGGACATTGACCAGGTCGCCTGATTTCAGGGCCTTTTGACACAGAAAGTCCGGCAAATAGCCAATCCCTCGTCCGGCGATGAGCGCAGGCAGCATGACATCGCCATTGTTGCTTTGGAACCGGCATTTGGGGTGCAGGCTGATCGTCTGACCATCGGGGCCGCTGATTTGCCATATCTCGGGATTCGGGGTGTTGGAATAGATGAAACAATCGTGATGGCTCAAGTCTGCCGGGGAGTGGGGCTGGCCGATCCGTTCGAGATAGCTCGGAGCAGCGATAAAATAGCCGTCGACATCGCGCAGCTTGATAGCCCTGAGGCTGCTGTCCGGAAGCGCTGCAATGCGGATCGCGCAATCGAAACCTTCCTCGACCAGGTCGACCCGTGCATCGTTGAGTTGGAGATCGACGGTAATTTCGGGATAGGCACACATGAAATCGGCAATCACCGGCGCCAGATGCGACAGGCCATAGCTGAGCGGTGCAGCCAGCCGCACCTGTCCTTTGAGCAAATGGGTGGTATCGCGCGCGGCTTCCATTGCCGCTTCGCCATCGAGGGCAATCTGCCGGGCATGGGGCAGCAAAGACCTACCGGCCGTGGACAGGGAGATTTTCCGCGAGGTGCGGTGGAACAATACCGTGCCTAGAGACTGTTCCAGCCGCGATACCGCTTTCGAAACCGTTGGCTTGGAAAGAGCCAGTTCCCGGGCAGCAGCGGTGAAACTGCCCAGCCGCGCCACCGCCTCAAAAATCGCCCATGCTTCATAATCAGGTAAGGCCATGACCCGATATTACCTACTAATTGGAAACAATCAAATTCCATATTGTCTATTTGTGAAACAACTAGCCTGCCCTATTTCGATCTCAGACGGAGCGGCCTTGACCCCCGCTTTAGCTGGAGACAGACGATGATAGAGAAACGGCAATTCAAAGAACTGGCGCATGTTGACCACGAATGGCTTCAGGCCCGCCACCATTTTTCCTTTGGCAAATATTGGGATCCCGCCCGCATGGGCTTTGGCCCGATCCGCGTGTGGAATGATGACGAAATCCAGCCGAAAACCGGATTTCCGATGCACGGCCACCAGGATATGGAGATCATCACCTATGTCCGCGAGGGGGCAATCACCCATCGCGACAATCTGGGCAATGAAGGACGCACCGAGGCCGGCGATGTCCAGGTGATGAGCGCCGGTACCGGCGTGATGCACAGCGAATATAATCTCGAGGACGAGCAGACCCGCCTGTTCCAGATCTGGATCGAGCCGCGGACGACAGGCGGCGCACCGCGCTGGGATGCGAAAGCCTTTCCCAAGGGCGATCGGGCCGGTCAGCTGGAAATTCTGGCCAGCGGATTTGATGAGGATATCGAGAGCGGCGCGCTAATGATCCGAGCGGACGCACGGCTATATGGCGCGTCACTCAATGCAGGCACGGCCATCGAGCACCAGATTGCCGACGGTGCCCATGTCTATCTGGTTGGCTCAGCTGGCCAGATCCGGGTCAATGGCGAACTCGTCGCTGCCCGCGATTCCCTGGCGATCAGGGGCATTGCATCGCTGCAGATCGAAGCGGTCGACGATGCCGAACTCGTGTTTGTCGAGGCCCAGCAATCCCTGAACTGACCCCCCTCGACAGAAGGGGCGCTCTCCTTCCTCCCTTGCGGGGAGCGTCCCTTCATCCCTTTCCCGAAACAATTTTCCTACCGGAGACGTCATCATGACCAATGCCCAAAATATCCTTCGCGTCGATGCCAGTGCCCGGCGCAGCGGCTCTTCTTCCCGGGCGCTCACCGACGCCCTGATCACGCATCTGGGGCCGGCAGCGGTCGTGTCCCGCGACCTTTCGGAAGCGCTGCCCTTCGTTACCGAAAACTGGGTGCACGCCAATTTTACCGACGAGGCCGAGCGGAACGAGGAGCAGAAAGCGGAACTGGAACTTTCCGACAGGTTGGTCGCGGAACTGTTCGCCGCCGACATCCTGGTCATCGGCTCACCCGTATATAATTTCGGTATCCCGGCTGCGCTGAAGACCTGGATCGACATGATTGCCCGCGCGCGCAAGACGTTCCACTATACCGAAAATGGTCCGCAAGGCTTGCTGACCAGCAAGAAAGCCTATGCGCTGATGGCATCGGGCGGCACCGAAATCGGCAGCGAGATCGACTTTGCATCCGGTTATTTGCGGCATGTGCTTGGCTTTATCGGTATTGACGATGTCACCATCATCGCCGCCGATCAGCAAATGATGAGGGGCGACGATGCGCTGACGCAGGCGCTGGACCGCATAGCGACACACTGAACAACCAGGCAATGTGCTCCATTCGAGGATCATGATGACAAGGGCCCGATCAAAACTGAACCTTTTGCCGGTTCGGCTCGTTGTAACAGCAGAGGCTGGGTGTTTCCTGGCCCAGGTCGGCGACGCGCGACTGCTCGCGGCAAAGAATTGACAATCTGGATTTCCCCGGCTGGAGCCAAGCGCCCATGCCCATTGCGCGCGCTTCAGCTTCCCAATCAAGGAGAAAGAAAATGGCGAAAATACTGATACTTTATTATTCCTCTTACGGGCATGTCGGCGCGCTGGCGGAAGCGATCGCCGACGGCGCGCGCGATGCCGGGGGCGAGGTGACGATCGGCCGGGTTCCGGAAACCGCGCCGCCAGAGGTTGTCGAGTCCGCGGGTTTTTCCGTCAATGAAGATCATCCAGTTATCGAACCTGATGCCCTGGGCGACTATGACGCGATCATCGTTGGCTGCCCGACCCGCTATGGCCGTCTGTCGAGCCAGATGGCGTCTTTCTGGGACCGCACCGGCGGTCAATGGATGAAGGGTGCCCTGGTCGGCAAGGTCGGAGCGTCCTTTACCTCCACCGCGACCCAGCATGGCGGTCAGGAAACCACCCAGTTCTCGATCCTCAGCAATCTATTGCACCACGGCATGGTGATTGTGGGCCTGGATTACGGATTTGCGGGACAGATGAACGACGAGGCGATTATCGGCGGCTCGCCTTATGGCGCATCGACCGTGGCTGGCGGAGACGGCAGCCGCACGCCGCACCAGATTGATCTGGATGGGGCAAAATATCTCGGCGGCAAGGTGGCGCGGACCGCCACGAAATTGTCCGCCTGACCGGCCGGCCGAACAGTTCGCCGGACATTTGATTCGGCCATTAAAAAGCCCCGCTGGAACGATCCAGCGGGGCTTTTTTTGGGACACCGGTTCAGGCCCGAGAAAGTCTATTCTTCCTCGTCGTCATCGGCCTGGGCCGCCTCTGTGTCGCTTTCCTCGATGCCGTCACCCATGGTCTTGGCCATGTGCGAATCGCCGGTAGCGGCATCGTCGCCCTGTGCGAGTTCCGCTTCATGCTGTTCTTCGGCGCTGTCGGCAGCAATCAACGACTCTTCGACCGGTGCATCCCGGAAGACATCTTCAGCCTTCGGTTCTGCCTCGGCAGGAGCCGCGGCTTTCGCCACTTCTTCCGCTTTCAGGTCTGCCGCAGCCTGCATCGCATCGAGCATTTTCTGCTGTTGCGCCCGCAGTGCCGCGTCGCGGCTGGTTGCCGCGATACGGGCACGGTTCATGCCCGCGCCGGTACCGGCCGGGATCAAGCGACCCACGATCACATTTTCCTTGAGACCGATCAGCTGGTCCTTCTTGCCCTCGACTGCCGCCTGGGTGAGCACCCGGGTGGTTTCCTGGAACGAAGCGGCGGAGATGAAGCTGCGGGTCTGCAGGCTTGCCTTGGTGATGCCGAGCAGGACCGGCTTGCCTTCGGCCGGAATCTGCTTCTTGGTCAGCTTGGCATTATATTCCAGCATTTCTTCGAGATCGATCTGCTCACCCGGCAGCAAGGTGGTGTCGCCACCATTGGTGATTTCAACCTTCTGCAGCATCTGACGAACGATCGTTTCGATGTGCTTGTCGTTGATTTTCACGCCCTGCAGACGATAGACTTCCTGAATTTCCGAAACGAGATATTCGGCCAGCGCCTCAACCCCGAGAACTTCCAGAATGTCATGCGGATCGGGAGAACCGGAAACCAGATTGTCGCCCTTCTTGACGAAATCGCCTTCCTGGACGTCGATGACTTTCGTCTTCGGGACCAGATATTCGACCGGTTCGCCTTCTTCCGGCACAATGGCTATCTTGCGCTTCGCCTTGTAGTCGCGGACAAATTCAATCCGTCCGTCGATTTTCGCGATGATCGAATTGTCCTTCGGAATACGCGCTTCGAACAGTTCGGCAACTCGCGGCAGACCACCGGTAATGTCACGGGTTTTCGCAGCTTCGCGCGAAACACGTGCCAGGACGTCACCGGCGACAACCTTCTGGCCATCTTCGACCGACAGCGTAGCGCCATTGGCCAAAAGATACCGGCCGGCTTCTCCGCTATTCTCGTCCAGCAAGGTCATGCGTGGGCGGAGGTCTTCCTTGTTCGCGCCGCGACCCGAAGCACGATATTCGGTAATCACACGCTGTGCGATACCGGTGGCTTCATCGGTCTGTTCGGTCATCGTCTTGCCTTCGATGACGTCCTGATATTTGATGATACCCGGTTTCTCGGTGATCATCGGCATGGTGAACGGATCCCATTCGGCGAGACGATCGCCCAAGTGGACCACGGCGCCGTCCTTGATCAGCACGCTGGTACCATAAGGCACCTTGTCGGCAGAACGTTCGCGACCGTCATTGTCGATCACGGCGATAACACCGCTACGCGCCAGCGACAGGAAGCGTCCGTTCTTGTCTTCGATGACCGGCATGTCGCGATATTCGACGCGACCTTCGGCAACCGATTCCAGATTGGACTGCTCGTTGAGCTGCGCCGCGCCGCCGATGTGGAAGGTCCGCATCGTCAGCTGCGTGCCTGGCTCACCGATCGACTGAGCCGCGATAACGCCAACCGCTTCACCGATATTTACCGGTGTACCGCGAGCGAGATCACGGCCGTAGCAGGTGCCGCAGACGCCCATCTTGGATTCGCAAACCAGCGGCGAGCGAATGCGTGCGGACTGGATGCCGAGCTCTTCGATCACGACGATGGCTGCTTCGTCGAGCAACGTGCCCGACTTGATCACAACGCTGTCGTCTTTGCTGTCGACAATATCTTCAGCCATGGTCCGGCCCAAGATACGTTCGCCAAGCGATGCGATAACCGAACCGCCCTGGACGATGGCTTTCATCTCCAGCGCATTTTCGGTGCCGCAATCTTCTTCGACGATCGTGCAATCCTGCGAAACATCGACCAGACGGCGAGTCAGATAACCCGAGTTTGCGGTTTTCAGCGCCGTATCCGCGAGACCCTTGCGGGCGCCGTGGGTGGAGTTGAAATATTCGAGAACCGTCAGGCCTTCCTTAAAGTTCGAGATGATCGGGGTTTCGATGATCTCGCCGGAAGGTTTGGCCATCAGGCCGCGCATGCCGCCCAGCTGCTTCATCTGGGCTGGCGAACCACGGGCGCCGGAGTGGCTCATCATGTAGATCGCGTTGATTTCGCGCTCACGGCCATTCTCGTCCAACGGTGTTGCCGCCAGCTCGTCCATCATCGCGTTCGCAACCGTGTCACCACAGCGGGACCAGGCATCGATCACCTTGTTATATTTTTCCTGCTGCGTGATCAGACCGTCTTGATACTGTTGCTCATAGTCAGCAACCTGTTCGCGGGTTGCTGCCACGGTAGCATCCTTTGAGTCCGGAATGATCATGTCATCCTTGCCGAAGGAAATGCCGGCGCGGCAGGCGTGGCGGAAGCCAAGGCCCATGATCGCGTCGGCGAACAGGACCGTGTCCTTCTGGCCGGTGTGGCGATAGACCTGATCGATCACGTCGCCGACTTCCTTCTTGGTCAGCAGCCGGTTGACGATGTCGAACGGCACCAGATGCGATTTCGGCAGACATTCGGCGATCAGCAGGCGGCCCGGCGTGGTTTCGAAACGCTTGAGGATCGGATTGCCGTCCTCGTCGGTCTGCGGCACCCGGGTGGTGATCTTGGAGTGCAGGGTCACCGCACCGATCTCCAGCGCCTGGTGCACTTCGGCCATGTCGGCGAGGAGCATGCCTTCGCCGGGCTCGCCCTTGCGGTCCATTGTGAGGTAATAGATGCCGAGCACCATGTCCTGCGACGGCACGATGATCGGCTTGCCGTTGGCGGGCGAGAGGATGTTGTTGGTCGACATCATCAGCACGCGCGCTTCCAGCTGGGCTTCCAGCGAGAGCGGCACGTGGACCGCCATCTGGTCACCGTCAAAGTCGGCGTTGAAGGCGGAGCAGACCAGCGGGTGCAGCTGGATAGCCTTGCCCTCGATCAGCACCGGTTCGAACGCCTGGATGCCGAGACGGTGAAGCGTGGGCGCGCGGTTCAGCATCACCGGATGCTCGCGGATCACTTCTTCCAGAATGTCCCAGACTTCCTTGCGTTCCTTTTCGACCCATTTCTTGGCCTGCTTGAGCGTCATCGACAGACCCTTGGCGTCAAGCCGCGCGTAGATGAACGGCTTGAACAGTTCGAGCGCCATCTTCTTCGGCAGGCCGCACTGATGCAATTTCAGCTCGGGACCGGTTACGATAACCGAACGGCCGGAATAGTCGACGCGCTTGCCGAGCAGGTTCTGCCGGAAACGGCCCTGCTTGCCCTTGAGCATATCGGACAGCGACTTCAGCGGGCGCTTGTTGGCACCGGTGATGGTCCGGCCACGGCGGCCGTTGTCGAACAGGGCGTCGACCGATTCCTGCAGCATGCGCTTTTCGTTGCGGACGATGATGTCCGGTGCGCGCAGTTCCATCAGCCGCTTCAGGCGGTTGTTGCGGTTGATCACGCGGCGATAGAGGTCGTTGAGATCCGACGTCGCGAAACGGCCACCATCGAGCGGCACCAGCGGGCGCAGTTCGGGCGGGATCACGGGAATGATTTCGAGGATCATCCATTCCGGCTTGTTGCCCGAATCGATGAAGCTCTCGACCACTTTCAGGCGCTTGATGATCTTCTTCGGTTTCAGCGTCGACTTGGTGGTGCGCAGATCCTCCATCAGATCGTCGCGTTCCTGCTTCAGGTCGAGGTCCTGCAGCATGATCTTTACCGCTTCGGCACCGATGCCGGCGGAGAAGGCGTCCTCGCCATATTCATCCTGCGCCGCGAGCATTTCGTCCTCGGTCAGCAGCTGGAATTTTTCCAGCGCGGTCAGACCGGGTTCGATGACCACATAGCTTTCGAAATAGAGCACGCGCTCGAGCTGCTTGAGCTGCATGTCGAGCAGCAGGCCGATGCGCGAGGGCAGGGATTTCAGGAACCAGATATGGGCAACAGGAGCGGCGAGGTCGATATGACCCATGCGTTCGCGGCGGACCTTGGTGACGGTGACTTCGACACCGCATTTTTCGCAGACAATGCCCTTGTATTTCATGCGCTTGTACTTGCCGCACAGGCATTCGTAATCCTTTACCGGACCAAAGATACGGGCGCAGAACAGGCCGTCGCGTTCCGGCTTGAAGGTCCGGTAGTTGATGGTTTCCGGCTTCTTGATTTCACCAAAGGACCAGCTGCGGATCCGCTCCGGCGAGGCCAGGCCGATCTGGATCTGGTCGAATGTTTCCGGTTTTGCGATCGGATTTGCAAAATTTGTTACTTGATTCATGACTTAATTCCTCTTGGGCTTTCGCCCCAAATTTGAAATGCTGCGTGGCGTGAAACTAGCGCTTCACTCCGCCGCTATCGCAATCCCGTCGCCGGCTTCATCATCATCGTCCCCAAAGCTGGAGAGCTGGATGTTGAGGCCGAGCGAGCGCATTTCCTTGACCAGAACATTGAAGCTTTCCGGAACGCCGGCCTCGAACGTATCGTCGCCCTTGACGATCGCTTCGTAGACCTTGGTCCGGCCGATCACGTCATCGGACTTGACCGTCAGCATTTCCTGCAGCGTGTAGGCCGCGCCATAGGCCTGCAGGGCCCAGACTTCCATTTCCCCGAAACGCTGTCCGCCGAACTGGGCCTTGCCGCCGAGTGGCTGCTGCGTGACCAGGCTGTAGGGTCCGATTGAGCGGGCGTGGATCTTGTCGTCGACCAGATGGTGCAGCTTGAGCATGTAGATATAGCCCACGGTCACCTTGCGATCGAACTTGTCACCGGTCCGGCCGTCGTAAAGATCGACCTGACCGCTGCGATCCAGACCTGCCAGTTCGAGCATGTCGGAAATATCGCTTTCATGCGCCCCGTCGAACACCGGCGTTCCCATCGGGATACCGTCGCGAAGATGGCCGACCATTTCGACAATCTCGGCCGTGTCACGGGAGTCGATATCTTCATGATATTGCTCACCGTAAATGACCTTGAGCCGCTCCTTGACCGCATCCGGTGGCGGGGCAGCTTCTGGATCAGGATTGGCCAGCTTCCATTCTTCGAGCGCCTTGGTCACCTGCTGACCCAGACCACGTGCGGCCCAGCCCAGATGGGTTTCGAAAATCTGTCCGACGTTCATGCGCGAAGGCACGCCCAGAGGATTGAGCACGATATCGACCGGTGTACCGTCCTCGAGGAACGGCATGTCTTCCTGTGGCAGGATGCGGGAGATAACGCCCTTGTTGCCGTGACGGCCGGCCATCTTGTCGCCCGGTTGCAGCTTGCGCTTCACCGCGACAAAGACCTTGACCATCTTGAGCACGCCCGGTGCCAGTTCGTCGCCGCGTTCCAGCTTCTCGCGACGGTCTTCGAACCGTTCGTTGATCAGCTTGATCGCTTCGTCATATTGCTGACGGGTGGCTTCGAAATCGGACTGGACCTGATCGTCCTTGACCGCAATCTTCCACCAGTCGACCTGCTCCAGTTCGGCCAGGCCTTCCTCGGTGATCGTGGCGCCCTTCTTCATTGGCTTGGGCGCGGAAGTCGCGGCCTGGCCGATCAGCATGTCTTTCAGCGTGTTGAAGGTTGCACGGTTGAGGATGGCGCGCTCGTCGTCGCGATCCTTGGTAAAGCGCGCAATTTCCTCGCGTTCGATCGCCAGGGCGCGCTCGTCCTTGTCGATGCCGTGACGGTTGAACACGCGAACCTCGACCACCGTACCGGCAACGCCGGGCGGCAGACGCAGCGAGGTGTCGCGGACATCGGAAGCCTTCTCGCCGAAAATGGCGCGGAGAAGTTTCTCTTCCGGCGTCATCGGCGATTCACCCTTGGGCGTGATCTTGCCGACGAGAATATCGCCGGGCTCGATTTCCGCACCGATATAGACGATGCCGGCTTCGTCGAGGTTGCGCAGGGCTTCCTCGCCGACATTGGGTATGTCGCGGGTGATGTCTTCGGGGCCGAGCTTGGTGTCGCGGGCCATGACTTCAAATTCCTCGATATGGATCGAGGTGAAGACGTCGTCTTTCACGATCCGCTCGGAGATCAGGATACTATCCTCGTAATTGTAGCCATTCCAGGGCATGAAGGCGACGAGGCTGTTCTTGCCCAGCGCCAGTTCGCCCATGTCGGTCGACGGACCGTCGGCAATCGTGTCGCCCTGCTGGACGATTTCGCCTACCTTCACCAGCGGACGCTGGTTGATGCAGGTGTTCTGGTTGGACCGCTGGAATTTCTGCAGCGTGTAGATGTCCACACCGGACTTGCCGGCTTCCACTGCACCCGAGGCGCGGATGACGATCCGGGTGGCATCCACCTGATCGACGATGCCGGCGCGGCGCGCGGCGATTGCAGCGCCCGAATCACGGGCCACGGTTTCTTCCATGCCGGTGCCGACAAACGGTGCTTCGGCTTTCACCAGCGGCACGGCCTGACGTTGCATGTTCGAGCCCATGAGCGCGCGGTTAGCGTCATCATTTTCCAGGAAAGGAATCAGCGAGGCGGCAACCGAGACCAGCTGTTTCGGGCTGACGTCCATCAGGGTGATGATGTCGCGCGGTGCCATCAGGAATTCGCCGGCCTGACGCGAGGAAACGATTTCCTCGACAAAGCTGCCGTCTTCGTTGAGTTCGGCATTGGCCTGCGCCACCGTATGCTTCTGCTCTTCCATCGCGGAGAGATAGAGCACATCGTCGGTTACCTTGTTGTCGACGACTTTCCGATATGGCGTTTCGATGAAGCCATATTGGTTGACACGGCTAAACGAGGCGAGCGAGTTGATCAGGCCGATGTTCGGGCCTTCCGGCGTTTCGATCGGGCAGATCCGGCCATAATGGGTCGGGTGAACGTCCCGGACTTCAAAGCCGGCGCGCTCGCGGGTCAGACCACCGGGGCCCAATGCTGATACCCGGCGTTTGTGGGTGACTTCCGAAAGCGGGTTGGTCTGATCCATGAACTGGGACAGCTGCGAGGAGCCGAAAAATTCGCGTACCGTGGCGACAGCGGGCTTCGCATTGATCAGGTCGTTCGGCATCACGGTCGATACATCGACGCTGCTCATCCGTTCCTTGACGGCGCGCTCCATGCGCAGGAGGCCGACGCGATACTGGTTTTCCAGCAGCTCGCCGACGGAACGGACCCGGCGGTTGCCAAGATTGTCGATGTCATCGACTTCGCCCTTGCCGTCCTTCAGGTCGACGAGGGTCTTGACCACGGCGATAATATCTTCCTTGCGCAGGATGGTATAGTCAGCCGGTGCATCCAGTTCGAGACGCATGTTGAGCTTGACGCGGCCGACGGCGCTCAGGTCATAGCGCTCGGGATCGAAGAACAGGCCTTCGAACAGGGCTTCCGCGGTTTCGCGCGTTGGCGGCTCGCCGGGGCGCATGACGCGGTAGATGTCGGACAGCGCGCCGTCGCGATCTTCGGCCTTGTCGGCTTTCAGCGTGTTGCGGATCCATGGCCCAGTCGTGACATGGTCGATGTCGAGCAATTCGAGCGCATCGATGCCGGCATTGTCGATCTTTTCGAGATTTTCGGCGGTCACTTCGTCGCCGGCCTCGATGTAGATTTCGCCGGTCTTCTCGTTGATCAGGTCGAAGGCGCTGTAGCGACCGAAAATTTCCTCGGTCGGGATGACGATGTTCTTCATGCCATCGGATTCCGCCTTTTTCGCGGCGCGCGGCGTGATCTTGGTGGCCGCTTCGAAGACGACTTCGCCGCTCTGGGCGTCGACAATATCAAAGGTTGGCTTGATCCCGCGCCATTGCTCGGCAACGAAGGGAATCGTCCAGCCGTCCTTGGCCCGCTTGTAGACAATGCGCGCATAGAAGAGGTTGAGGATATCTTCTTCCGAATAGCCCTGCTTGACGATCTTGACGAGCTGGGCGCTCTTGGTCCGGCCTTCGTCCTCGATCTTGCCCTGGACATCAATCGCGCCCATTGGTTCGCGGATGGTGATCAGATTGCCGTCGACTTCAAGAATTTCGGCTGGCTGTTTCATGCCCGCCACGCGGACCATTTCGCCGACCTTGAAGTCCGGCTTCTTTTCCTTGACCTCGAGAATGGCGTCGCCAAGCGAACGCAGCAATGCGGTCACCGGCAGCTTGCGCTTGCGGTCAATACGGACGTTGACGATATCCTTGGCGTCAAATTCAAAGTCGAGCCAGCTGCCGCGATACGGAATGACGCGGGCGGCGAACAGGAATTTGCCGGACGAGTGGGTCTTGCCGCGATCATGGTCAAACAGCACACCGGGCGAACGGTGCATCTGGCTGACGATAACGCGCTCGGTGCCGTTGATGACGAACGTGCCGTTCTTGGTCATCAAAGGCATGTCGCCCATGTAAACGTCTTGTTCCTTGATATCGAGAACCGAGCGTGCTTCGGTTTCGGGGTCGACCTCAAATACGATCAGGCGGAGGGTCACCTTCATCGGCGCGGCATAAGTGATGCCCCGCTGACGGCATTCTTCGACATTATATTTGGGGTCTTCGAGCTGATAGTTGACGAAGTCCATTTCGGCGGTACCGGCAAAGTCGCGGATCGGGAAAACGCTGCGCAGCGTCTTTTCCAGGCCCGACACATAGCCGATCGAAGGGTCCGAGCGCAGAAACTGTTCATATGATTCGCGCTGCACTTCGATGAGATTCGGCATCTCAATGACTTCGTGAATGTCGCCGAAGATCTTGCGGATGCGTTTCTTGCGGGTGGGGGTCGGAGCCGTCGTCTTGACCGAAGCTGCTTGGGTAGCCATAAAGTTTTGCCTTCTCGCCATCGCCGGGAAACCGGCGGAAAATCAATATGTGGAGGCGCTTCAAGACAACAAAAGCCGCATATCTCCCGAAGTGGAAGATTGCAGCTTTTTAGCGTCCTGAAAACCGGGCAGATTTCATTTCTTCTGGCGCGCCGCGCGACTGCACGCCCTGTCTCGAAATCTGTGGTGAAGAAGCGATATAGAATGTTGTTGGATTTGGGTCAAGGGCTTGTCGAGCCATAAGCGGGCAAATGACTCCCCCTACCGTACGGACAGCCAGTCGTCCTGCGCCTCTGGCCGGTTATGCCATCGAGCCGATCCCCAGATCCGGATCAGCCGTTCGACGCGGTCCCTGAACTCGCCGGTCAGGTTGCGCGCATTGCCGCACCGCTGCTGCTCGACCAGACAGGCTTCCCCCGTATCGAGGCGCAAACTGGTGATCGTCGATCCGGCCTCGGCAATGCCGATCTGTGCAGGCCGCTCGAGATCGCCAATGGTCATCAGTACAGGTTTGCCCGTGACATGGGGCTTCTTGCCCTGGAGCAGGGACAGGATGATGGCGCGATAGTCGCTCAAGCCAATCGGCCCGTCACTCGTCACGCCCGGGCGATTGGTGACCAGAAAAGTGCCGTTCTGGCGGATATTGATATTGTGGCCGTGGCCGAGCAGGCCGTCCTCGAACAGGTCCTCGCCATGATCGCCAGTAATGACGACCAGGCTGTCGTCCCACAGCCCGTCGCGCTTCAGCCGGGACACCAGTTCGCCCAGCTGGCGGTCCGAATAATGAACCGCGTTCCAATAGGTCTTTTGCAGCCGGTCCCGGTTTTTGGCGCTGATCTCTGACCGGGGCAGCGGATTGTTGGTCAATCGTAGCGGCATACCCTCGTGGAAATAGGGGAAATGGGGTGACTGGAAATTGAAGTAGAGAAATTGCGGCTGCTTCCATCCGGCTGGCCCGGCATATCTTTCGTCAAAGGCTTTAAGCAGATGCTTCTCGTCGACCAGGATCGAGCCTTGCGCGCCGTTGCCGAAGGCGCGCAGGTGCTTCAGCTTCTCGCCATCGATGAAGATATCGGCATTTTCGCGCATGCCGACGGTTTCCGAAATATTGCCGAAATCCTCCGGCTGGCCCGAGAAAACGGCGATCTCATAACCGCTGGCCTTGAGCTCGCGAAACAGCGAGGGTGACCCGCTGGGCGGCTGCAAGGCTCCGCCGAAGACGGACTTGAGCGACGCAGTGGTGAAGCCGACATGGCTGAAAACGGGGGAAAGGAGGCTGCCGGTTTTCGCAATCGCTTCGAGGTTGGGTGCCACCGACTGGCCGTTGATCCGCTTGCCGATCGCATCATAGCGGGCGCTTTCCATGACAATCAGGATCAGGTTGGGGCGGGTGCCGGAGATCAGGGTAAGCGGGGGCTGTGCGGGCATCGCAGCCAGCTGCAGATCGCCGCCATAGCCGTCCTCGTCGATGCCGTTGCCGGGGATGTCGAGCGCCAGCGGATAGCGGGCGCTGTCAAACGGATGGGAATCGGGCATGCTGGAGATCCAGCCATAGCCGTCGCTGTCGAAATCGGTGATGGTGTTGGCGGCATCGGTGAACAGGCCCCAGGCGAGGGTCCGGTTCAGGCCATTGCGGACGTCGACCGACACCGCCGGCACCGCGAGCGCGAGCAACAGGCTGGCGAAGAACAGCGCGATGACCAGGCGGCCGCGGGCCAGCCATTGGTGATGGTCGCTGCGCACCGGGAATTTCCGCGCAAGCCAGCGGAAGACGGAGATATAGGCGACCAGGCCCAGTACCAGCGCGGCAATGCCGACGACGATTTCGTTGGAGACGAACAGCATGGCGTCGGTCAGGCTGCCGCCGCCGAGATTGGCCATCAGCGCAAAGCTCATCGTGTCGCTGAAATATTGGCCGAGCCTGAAGGTCAGGGCGAGCAGCAGGATATAGGCGCCGCCGACAATCGTCACCAGGAAGAACAGGGGCGGCCAGGATGTTCTGCTGCGGAAGATCCGGACGATGATCCACCAGACTGCGAGGATCAGCATGGCCATCGAGCACAGGTAGCCGGCCGCGAAGAGGAGCCGTTCGGCGAAACTGTCAACCGCCTGCGACTGGCCGAAGCCACCGGTGAACAATCCGAATTTCCGGTCCGCGAGAGCCAGTTCCAGCATGCCGAGAACGGCCAGCAGGCCGAGGATGACGGATGCATGGAGCTTGCCCTGCTGGTCGCTGCTGGTGAGGAAATTTCTCATCGGATGTGTCCGGGTGCCCGCTCGTGGTTGGTGGCCGACCGTTAGCAGACGCAGGTAAAAGGCAGGTTAAGCACGAATGACGGCGGGGCGGATGCCCACAGACAGGTCAGCCGGCGCTGAAATTCGTCATCAGCACCACCTTGCGCACCATCTCCGGGTCATAGTCCACCTGACCGTCCAGGATCAGCATCGCGAGGCCGTGAACCAGCGACCAGGCGTGGAGCGTGGCGACGGCGCGCTGCCGGGGCGTCAGGTCGCCGGGCATGGTCGCGGCAATGCCCTTGCGCAACTGGCGGAAGGCTTCGCCCATGGCGGACGGGTCGTCAGTCTCGAGGTCGACCTTGCCGACGCGGGCGTAGATCAGGCGGAGCAGGGCGGGATGCCTTACCGCCCATTCGACATAGGTGATACCGACCTCGGCAAAGCCGGCCCGCCCGCCGCCGGCCGCTTCGGCCGCCCTGGCCTGGTTCCGGCCGAGCCGGTTGAGCCCCTCCAGCGCCAGCGCGTCGAGCAGCGCGTCCTTGTTCGGGAAATGGCGGTAGAGTGCGGTGGCCGAGACACCGAGATCGCGGGCGAGGGCGCGCAGGCCAAGATCGGGCTGCTCCTGGCTTTCCAGGCGTTCCATCCCCATGTGCAGCGCCGCGGCGCGCAGATCGCCGTGATGATAGGGCGCACTCACTGGAGGAAATGGAAGCATGTACTGGTCGACGGCAGGTACATGTTGACACTGTTAGCATTGCTTGGCATGTTAACATCATAAACATTGCGAGTCGCTTTGCCAACAACCGTGTTGGGAATGGCGCGATCAACAGGGGAAATTCCCATGGCTTCCGTAATCGAAAAGACAATCCGTTCCGCCGTCACGCCGGTGATCACCGCGGTGGCCAATTATAATCGCAAGCGGCTGCCCGAACCCAATGGCGGCCACCCGTTTCTGGACGGGCTGCACGCGCCGATGCAGAGCGAAGAGACGATTTCGGCGATGCAGGTGACCGGCACGATCCCGGACCAGCTTGACGGGCGCTATCTCAGGATCGGACCCAATCCGCTCAAAAAAGTGCACAGCCCGAGCCATCACTGGTTTGTCGGCGACGGCATGGCCCACGGCATCCGCATCCGGGGCGGCGAGGCGGTCTGGTACCGCAACCGCTGGATCCGCAGCAACGCGGTGAGCGACGCGCTGGGCGAACCGCGCGCGCCCGGCGCGCGCAATCCGCGGTCCGATACCGCCAATACCAATATTGTCGGCATTGACGGCCGGACCTTTGCGATTGTCGAGGCCGGCGGCTTTCCGGTCGAGCTGAACGACGAGCTCGACACGATCCGGCACAATCCGTTTGACGGCACCCTGACCCACGCGTTTTCCGCCCATCCGCATCTGGACCCGAAAACCGGCGACCGGCATGCGATCTGCTATGAAGCGACGACCCAGGACACGATCTGGCATGTGGTGGTCAATGCGGCTGGCAAGGTCATCCGCGAGGAGCCGATTGCAGTGAAGGACGGCCCGTCGATCCATGACTGCGCGATCACCGAAAATTATGTACTGGTGCTTGACCTGCCGGCGACGCTGTCGATGAAGCGGCTGATCAAGGGGTTCCAGTTCCCCTATGACTGGAATCCAGCGCATGGCGCCAGGGTTGGGCTGCTGCCCAAGACCGGCAGCAATGACGATATCATCTGGTGCGATGTCGATCCCTGCTATGTCTTTCACCCGGCCAATGCGTTCGAGACCGCTGACGGCAAGGTGATTGTCGATGTCGTGGTGCATGAAAGCATGTACGCGCAGTCACCTTATGGCCCCGGCGGTGCATGGGCGCGATTCGAGCGCTGGACGATTGATCCGGAAGCGCGGTCGGTGGACCGCAAGGTGATTCACGACAGGAATCAGGAATTCCCGCGCTATGATGAACGCCGGACAGCTCAGCCCTATCGCTATGTTTACAGCGTTGCGCTGGCGGAAAATGACAGCGGAGTGTTCGATCGCGGCGGATCGCAATTGTTCAAGCATGATCTGGAACGCGGGGAAACGCTGACCCGCGAGCTGGGCGAAGACCGGTATCCCGGGGAATTTGTGTTCGTGCCGCGTTCAGCGGATTCCGCTGAGGATGATGGCTGGCTGATAGGACTGGTCATCGATGCCGCGAACGAGACCACCGAATTGCAGATATTGAATGCGGATGATTTTCTCGGCGAACCGCAGGCGGTGATCCATGTGCCGCACCGGATTCCGCCAGGATTTCACGGCAACTGGGTGGCAAGCTAGGCTTTTCGGCGGATTGCGCTTTGCCTTGAGCGGTCCTTCGACAGGCTCAGGACGAACGGGGAGGTTACAGCAGTTCGATAAAGCGTGCGGCTTCGCTTGCGGCGCGGTTGGCGGCCCGTTCGAGATTGGCGTGGAAATCGCCCGAGCTGTTGCTGTTGGCGCCATCGGTGACCGCCTTGATTCCGGCCCAGGGAAGATCG
>Ga0209643_1001531_pt1 | contig 20820 bp, 11 predicted proteins | sample AutmiccBRH37_all_FD_187383 | JGI IMG/M metagenome (GOLD analysis project Ga0209643, IMG submission 187383) | Deep subsurface microbial communities from Mt. Terri, Switzerland - Autotrophic microbial communities BRH/37_all (SPAdes) (version 2) | ecosystem: Environmental > Aquatic > Deep... | reverse complement strand
TTTTTCATAAATTGCGGTTCTGTAATGGCTTCCCGCCAATCCCAATCCGTCCACCACATTTTTACGGTCTGTATCTGAAATTTTACCAGATAACAGGTGTTGATTTTTATCAAATGTGGCGACAATTTCTTTAAAAAATACGGCCAATTCATTTGAAATTGAAACGTTTTCAACCGAAGCATTTTCAACAATTTCTTCAAAGAAATTTAAAAATCGTTGCATATAATACAACGTAACCATTGAAACGCCGTTGCCCACCAAGGCGTTGTTTGCGTCGTTCCATTCGGGTCTTTGCGTGTTGAGCCAAATACCGGCTTCCGGAATAAAATTGGAAAGTTTAGCCAACACCGTTGCCAGCAATTTTTCTGTCAAACCGACTTTGTAAATTTCTTGGGTTTGTGATAGGAGCAAAGCACCATCGGCACCCAGTATTGCTTTTTGTTCATTGATTTTCTGATCCAATTGATGATCAAAATCGATGGTGTCTTTTGGGTTTTTCAGAATTTCTGAATAATTTTTTATTTTATACGGAACATTCGCATACACAAACAATTCCTGATTAAAATAATCAGCCAATTTGTTCGGATAGTGGTTTTCGGCAAATTCTAAAAATTTCAACAAATAGATAATTTGATGGTCGCCCCAATAACCAATAAACGACCAAGGATCATCTGGTTCAATCACTTCCCAATCAAAACCGTCTTTGGTAACGCGGTACGGATTGTAACCGTCAAAAGTGGTGGCATTTAAAAACTTGTGAATCATACTTTCAATAAATTCGGGGTAGGAGTGTGCCAGCGCTTCCCAATTTTGGAAAATATCACGCCAGTTTCCCTGATAATCCAAAATTTTTGAACCGTCGATTTCGCTTGTTGTATTGATGGAAAATTTATTCCAAGGCCTGCTCGGATCACCGTGTCTTCTACTGAATTTCAGTGGCATATATTCAAAACAAAGCCGTTTAAAATTGGCGTCTTTATTTTGTTGCGCAACTTCTTTCAGATTTTTCAATGAAAATATTTCAGGAAATTTTTTCAGTTCAGCTTCATTATTTTTGAAGGAATTTTTGTTTGCTTTTTCAAGGTATTTTGTAAAATCGTCTTTTTCAATATTGTAATTTTCATCAAAAATACCGCCGCGCATTATGTTAAAAAGCGTGTTTGCATAATGGCGTGTTGTGCGAAGTTCATCGTTGGTAACCTGCAATCCGTCTGAATTCCCTGCTAACTGAATCAGGTTTTTTGTCCCCAATGCAATATCTTCCAGAACTTCTTGCTGCAAATTTTTAGGCGATTTTAATTTTTCTGAAATATTTACAATGGCTGCCGGACCCTGATTCACATTGGCAACAATGGTCCAAGTTTTTTTCGCGTTGGCTTCAAGGTTGATTTCAGCGCAAATAAAATAAGCACCTTTTTCGGCTCTTATGTCTATTTCTTGTTCAATTTTAAATCCTTTTCTGAAATTATTTAATTGTAAAGATGAAATTAAATAAGTTGGATTTTTCAAACCATCAGACCAAACAATGGTCGCTTTTAGCGCTTCGCTAGGTTCTGCTTTGTCAACAATAATGGCGCTTAAGGCAAAAATCCCCAATCCAATTTCCACTTCAAGTTCACTTTTTTTGTAAGCATCCACCAAATTGCTTTTGCTGTTTTGCAAATCTGCCGATAGTCCGAACGGAAGGATATTCTGAATTCCGTCCAAAATGCCAATCTCCAAATGATCCAAACTATTGTTAATCAGCGTCGATTTTTTGACAAACCCAAAATTGTTGCTGTTATTCCATTCATATTGAAACGTCAGGCCCAAATCGTGATTTATTTCTTCAAAAATGATTTTATTGCCGTAATTATTTTTATAAAGATTTCTGGTAATGGCGTAAATTCCCTCATATTTGTCGGAAAACGGTTCCCACAATAATATTTTGTCATCCTTCTGTATTTGAAATATGGTTTTATTTCCCGTAATATCAGCCGATTCGGTAATTTTATCATCGGTATAATAGGGGAAAAGCGCGGTGTCGCAATCCTTTCTCCCAGCCGTTAATCCGCCATTGCTTGAAATGAACATCCAATGATTTGAATCGCTCACCATACTCATAAAAAAAGGGCGCATTTTGTGGCTGTTCGAAATTTTATAAAAGCTTTCGCTCTCAATATTTACAATGTTTCCATCCACTTTATTGTTATTGGTTAACAATTTAGTGTTGCCTATATATAATTGTTTAGGGTACATTTTTTTTGTGCTGATTTTAATTTAATAAAAAACCTCCGTTAAAATTCAAATAAATTTAAGGAGGTTTTTTTTTATTTTTTTTATTTTTAAGAATATATTTTTAGGTAAATAGGTTTTATGGGCGTTCTCCGCCAGCTGGCGGGTCGGGCTTTCATTACTCGCTTTTTACCGTTGTGAAAAACAACAGTAAAAGAGCTCAAACATACCATTCAATCCCTAACGTGGGTTCATTTTATAATTTCCTATTCCTTATTTCACCATAAATGGAATATTTGCTGTGGCTGCGTGTCCGTGGCCATCATCGGCATAAACAAACAATCGATAGTTTCCTGCAGCCGGCGCCTTAAAAGTAAGTTCTGCATCTTTTTGGTTAACTATTTCAAAATCAACACTTTTTGGACGTACTTCAAGATCGCCTCCATCACTTACTTCAACACTTTCAGGCAAAATTTCCCAGGTATATTTGATTGGGTCATTTTCAAAATCTGATATTTTTAATGATGCAGTATACGATTTTCCGGCTTCCATCATCACATTTTCATAAGCAGTTTTGTCATTAATCGTGTAGGAAACAATTTGAGGCGTTCTGTTTTCCGGCCATTTTGCGTTCCAAACAAAATGCATCACATCCACAGACTCTGTTTCCTTCCCATCCTCCAAATAAACGCCATACCAAGTAGGCGTTCTTTCCTGTTTATTTCCCCAAAGAAAAACATAGGAGCCAATGCACTGCAAAGAATCTGCTTCAATGCCAGCTTTGTATCTTTTTAAATAATTGGCGGCTTTTAGCGTGCTGTTTTCTTCAATGGGTGCTTCCCAAGAAGTTTTTGGAACTTCCCAATGTCCGGTTGAGCCCCATTCGGTTACCATATAGGCACCTTCCCATCCGAATTCCCTGATTAACTTAGGTAAATTTGGCAAGTCGCCATACATTTGAACAGATAAAATATCAATATCGGAGCATCTTTCTTTGATCAGTGCAATTTCATTTTTAGAAATTCCTGCCAACATTGTGGTGGTTAAATGATTTGGATCAACTTCGTGAATCATTTTAGAAATGTCATTTACGGCATCCCAAACTTTCGGATTTGTATAACGCAAATTCAATTCGTTTCCAATTCCCCAAATTAACAAAGCCGGATGGTCTTTTAGGGCCATAACTTCACCTTTAATGCGTTCCAATTGTTTTTTTACAGCGACAGTGTCGTTATAATCAAAGCCGTGGCGTTCTCTTTCCACTTCAATGCCCATCGTCACCATCAATCCGTTTTTGTGTGCTTCGTCTAAAATTTCTTTGCCGCTTTTTTCCCCGTTTTCGGTTCTCCAGGTTCTGAAAGAATTTCCGTTGTGTTTGGCAACTGAGGCAATATCGCCGAATTCCAATCCGGCACCTTTAATGTAAAATGGTTTTCCATCAACAAAAAGTTGGAATTTTCCATCGGTATTTGTCAAGGTTACTTTTGCCGGTTTATCCTGAGGCATATCAGCAGTTGTTTTTTGTGGCGCTTCTGCACACGCAAACAAACAAAATAAACAAACGATTAGAGTAGGGATAATTTTCATTTTAAGGTTATGATCTAATTAATAATTCTTCAACTTCTTCCAAAGTTTTTCCTTTTGTTTCTATCACATATTTATACACAAACAGCACCGATAAAATAGCCATACCCGCATAAATGGCAAAAGTTCCTGTTGGCCCTAAATTGGTAAGTTCCCAAGGGAAAAATTGGGTCACTGTATAACTTACCAACGAATTGAAAAATCCAACAATGGAAATGGCAATTCCTTTTACGTTTTGTGGGAAAATTTCAGACAACATCGTCCACATTACCGGTCCTAATGAAATGGCAAATGCGGCCACATATAATAAAATGGCTATCAAAACCAAATTCGCGTTGATGCTAATAAAGTTTTTGACTTCGTTTTGCTTAAATTCAAGTAATTGTTCCTCGCTTAACAAAGGCGCTACATTGGTAAACAAATCTCCTTGAGAAGAAAAAGTTGATCCGTTTAAGGTTGTTAAAGACGATTTAATATCTGCATTGCCAATTTTTGCGATGGTTGTTTCATTAAAGCTGTAAGTGGCATTGTTAAAGGCCAAAGTTGCCATAGTCAATGCAATTGCCATTGCGGAAGTTCCAATAATCAACAAAGGTTTTCTGCCTAATTTATCTATAAACCAAATGGCCACAAAGGTGAACACCAAATTGGTAAGTCCAACAACTATTGCCTGCAAAAAGGAAGCGTCTGTGCTTCCGCCGGCTTGCTCAAAAATGGTTGGTGCGTAATAAAATATGGCATTTATCCCAGTAATTTGTTGAAAAAAAGCCAATCCGAAGGCAATAATCACAATAACACTCATTCTTTTGCTGAAGAAATCGGCATAGGTGCCTTTGGCTTCCTTTTTGGCAATTCCTCTTTGAATTTCTCCAATGGTGGTATCGGCAAATTCTTCACCGCCAATTTTTACTAAAATCTTTTTGGCAAGAACAACTTCGTTTAAACGTTGGATTAACCATCTCGGACTTCTAGGCACCAAGAAAAGTGCAAGAAAGTAAATAAATGCAGGAATTGCTTCCACACCCAACATCCATCTCCAGCTTTCTCCCGGTAAATCCTTCAAAAAATAATTTGAGAAATAAGCCACGGAAATACCCAACACTATGTTCAACTGATTTAAAGAAACCAAACTTCCTCTTAATTTAGGTGGCGCAATTTCTGCAATGTATATGGGTGCAATTAAAATAGCGCCTCCAATGCCAACACCTCCAATAATTCTGGCGATGACAAATGAAATGTAATCTGTTGCCAGTGCAGACCACAATGCTGATATTGTAAATAGTATTGCGGTTACAATCAATATTTTTTTTCTTCCGAATTTGTCACTTAAAGGTCCGGCCGAGATATTTCCGGCCATCGCTCCAAAAATAACACAGCCCACTGCGAATCCAAGCTCCCAATCGGACATTTCAAAATAAGTTCTGATTCCGTTAACAGCTCCTGAAATTACAGCACTGTCAAATCCCAGAAGGAATCCGCCCATTGCGACTATGAGACTGATGGAAATGGTATATGATTTTTTCATTTTTTATAAATTATTGGTTTATTTGGTTGTTCCTTTTGCTTTGCTTCGGCTACACTCAGCATCCGCTCTCAGGGTAAAATTTATTATTAGGTTAAATTATAATACAATTGTTTGAATGGAGTGGGGCAGTGAAACCAATGCCGCTGTTTTTAAATTCATCGTTACACTATACGATATTTCAGTATCTCCTTGGTTCATTACCACAACAACGATGCTGCCGTTTTCATTTTTAAATGCGGTCGTTAACAAATTGTTTGCACTCGATACGCTTGAAATTCTTTTGGCGCCCGGACGAATAAATTTTGAAAAATGCCCAATATAGTAATAAGAATTTGTGAACATCAGCTCATTTGTTTTTGTATCGCCAATCACTGGAGCAAAACATAAATTGCCCACGTGGTTCGGACCCCCGGTTTCATCCAATAAGATATTCCAATCTGTCCAAGCAACCGTGCCATTGTTAAAATCATTGATCATCGATTTTCCGTAACGTTCGGCCAATTTTGGATCTTCAGACACAATTCTGGTTAAGTCATATTTTTCATTGGTGCCTTCCGTAAAAATTAAATTTTTGTCGGGAAAAGCCTCATTTACAGCTTTTACGTTATTAAACATTGGAATGCCGTCTTTCCAGTCCTCATACCAATGGAAACCAATTCCCCATACATATTTTGAAGCTTCAGGATCATTTAATATCACGTTGGTTCGTTGAAACATTAAATCGCGGTTGTGATCCCAAACAATAATTTTTTTATCGCCCAAGCCTTCTTTTTCCAAGGTTGGTCCTAAATAATTTTTCAAAAAATCGCGTTCTTCTTCCGCAGTATAAATGCAAGATTCCCAGGTTTGGGTTGCCATAGGTTCATTTTGAATGGTCAATCCCCAAATTGGAATTCCTTCTTTTTCATAGGCTTTGATGAATTTTGCATAATAATTTGCCCAAGGCTGATAAAATTCGGCTTTTAATTTTCCGCCTTGCAACATATTGTTGTTTGTTTTCATAAAAGCTGGCGGACTCCAAGGACTTGCGTACATCGTTAATTTTCCTCCGGCAGCGGCAATAGCCAATTTTGTGAATGGCAATCTAAATTGCTTGTCGTGATCAATACTGAAAGTTTTTAACTCGGCATCTCCTTCTTCGATATAGGTATAACTTGCGCTAGAAAAATCGCAGCTGTGAATAATGGTTCTGGCCAAAGTATAGCCAATTCCTTTATCAACGCTGAAATAAGATTCCATAAAACGGTCCTGATTTTCTTTGGATAATTTGTAAAAAGTTTCTGCGGAAGCATCCGTTAACGCTGCGCCAATACCCATAAAAGTTTGAAATTCTTTAGTTGGATCAACTAAAATAGCGGATTCTGTTTCTAAAGGCTGTTTAAAATCGTTAAAAACCAAAGTATCTGTAAGCGTAAGTTTCAAATTTGTGCTGTGAGCAGATGTATAAACCATTGCAGTATTATTTTTTACTGCGATAGGTTCACCAGCTTTAATAATGGCTTTTTCTTTGGGTGTACATCCTGTAAAAGCAATAAGTAAAAGGAAGATTGTTGTCAGTTGTTTCATTTTTATATTATTTATTGATCATTTTTTTACCAAACATAGGTTCCGGCAGCACCGCCATCTAAGGAGGTTGTAATCCATTTGCCATTGTATTTAATGTTAAACAATGCGGCTGTATTTCCATCATTTAAAACAATTAATACCTTTTTTCCTGCGGGAGTTTTGAAAGCTACATTGTGTAAACTTCCAATGATATTGCTTCCGATTCTTACAGAACCTGTTGGCACAAATTTAGATGCGTGTCCAACAATATAGTACCCCACATTTTGGGTATAGGAACTATTGCTGTTAACGGTTATGCCACCTTTACAAGTAGTGCATCCGCCTGGTGTATGGGGACCAAAAGAAGCATCATTCGCTAAATTCCATTCAAGGGCAGTTTTGCTCCAATTTCTCATTGAACCAATCACCACATTCTTTAAATGCCATTTTAAATCACCGCTAAAATCACCGGTGCTTGGGGTATATTGCTCTGTAAAATATAAATCTTTGTCGGGGTGCGCATTTTTTACAGTTGATAAAGCGCTGATATCGCCAGCATATAAATGAAAAGCCGAGCCAGCAATATATTGTTTGGCGGCTGGATCATTTAAAACGGAAATTGGATAATCAGGTTTGTCGCAATTATGGTCGTAAATTATGATTTTTGTGCTAATACTTGCTGTTTGAAACGCAGGGCCAAGGTGATTTTTGATAAAATCGGCTTGCTGTGGAGCGAGCATTAACAAACTTGGATTGTTTCCCGGATGCAAAGGTTCATTTTGGATGGTAATGGCATCAATAGTAATGCCTTCAGCTTTCATTTTTTGGATATATTTCACAAAATATTGTGCATAAACACCAAGATATTTTGGTTGTAAACTGCCGCCAATGCTGCTGTTGTTGTCTTTCATCCAAACCGGCGGAGACCAGGGGCTTCCCATAATTTTGATGGTCGGATTGATTGCCAAAATTTCTTTCAATAGCGGAATTAAGTTCACCATATCAGGAGCCAGACTGAATTGGTCCAGGTTTAAATCTGTTTGTCCCAAAGGCAAATCGTTGTAAGAAAAAACGGATTCGTCCAAATCAGAAGCACCAATGCTGATTCTCAAATAATTTATGGAGATTGAATTGTTGTTTTCGCCAAATAATTCTTGCAACAATGCTTTTTTCTTGTCAGCATTTAATGAATTGATAACTTGGGCGCTTCCTCCAGTAAGCGAAAATCCAAATCCGTCTACAGTTTGAAAAGTTTGCGCATCATTTACTTCAATATTTGGGTAATTGTTATAGGAATCCTTAAATGCCAAAATACCGGCTTGTTTTTGAATTTTCACGGATTGGTCAGCTTTTGTGAGCCAAAAATCTACTTCGTTTGTAGCCACGGGTGGTTCAGGCAAAGGATTGTTATCTTCATTATTTTGTTTACTGCAATTGTTTAAGGCAATAAAAGCAAACATTAAAATTAGAGATTTCATCATTGTTAATATTTTATTTTTCATTATTGAAAACTTAGTTTGACATAAACAGGAAAGTGATCCGACGGATATTTTAAATCTTTTGAGTCGCTCAAAATCGCATATTTATTAACTTTTAAACCACTGTTTTTTGAGATAAAGATATAGTCAATTAAAGAGGTCACAGGTTCATTATGGTTAAATCCGTTAAATGTTCCTGATGGTCCGAAAGGTTTTTCTTCGGAAATATCTCTGCTGTTATCCATATAATTTTTTAGGGAAATGATTCTTGCTGAATTTGGTTCAGAATTAAAATCACCCATAAAAATAACAGGATAATTTTTAGTGTTTACTTCCGCTATCTTTGAAAGAATCAATGCAATACCTTTGGTTTTGGCTACTTCTCCCTGATGGTCTAAATGCGTATTGAAAATCCAAATATTTTTCCTGGTTTTTTTATCTTTAAGCAGGGCATAGGTGCAAACCCTGATGTAAGCAGCATCCCATCCTTTGGATATTTTATTGGGAGTTTCAGAAAGCCAAAATGTGTTCGTTTCTTTGAGCAGAAATCGGTCTTTTTTATAATAAATATTGGAAGATTCCCCTTTTCCTTCACCTTCTCTTCCAATTCCAACTTCACTATACTGTGGTAGTGCGTTTAAAATATCAATTACTTGATTTGGCCTTGCTTCCTGAATTCCGAAAACATCAGGTTCATAAAATTGAATTTGTGAGGTAAGGAATTCTTTGCGAAAGGGCCAGGAATTTTCACCGTCCCCCATAACATCCAAACGAATATTATAGGTCATAACTTCCAATGACTGCGCATTTGAATGAATACCCAACAGCAAAAAAATTAATAAAATAATTATTCTTTTCATCTAATTTTTTTTGATTGTTTCCTTTAAAATAAAAAAACAAGTAAGCAAGAACTAAAAAAGATTATTGGTAAACCCTAACATAATCAATTTCCATACTTGATTCTGTGAAATTGGAATCTATTGCACCGCCAAATGTTCCGCCCATCGCCACATTTAAAATAAGGAATTGCTTGGCATCAAAAGGCCAGGTACTGCTATTTTTGGTGGTAGGATTGTAGGTATAATGAACAACACCATCAACAGAAAATACCATACTTTGACTTGTCCACTCCACTGCATATACGTGGAATGCCGTTGATACATCGGCCAAAGTTTGCGAACCAGTATTTGAAGTGTTCCCATTACTGGAAGGCGTATGCATAGCGCTTGAAACAATTCCCTGTCTGTTACCAGCGTGTTCCATAATATCAACTTCTCCACAAGCAGGCCAGCCTACCGTTGTAATATTTGAGCCAAGCATCCAAATTGCCGGCCAGGTACCTCCGCCTTGGGGAAGTTTTGCCCTCACTTCAACTTTGCCATATTTAAAATCGAATTTACCTTGTGTTTTCATACGTGTTGAAGTATATTCAGCACCTTGGTAACTTTCTTTTTTTGCCGTAATTTTTAAAATACCGTTTGCAATAACCACATTGTCGGTTCTGTTTGTGTAATACTGAGATTCGCCATTTCCCCAACCGCCAGCACCTGTGTCATAGGTCCATTTATTGGTATTAGGGCTGCCTGTAGTGTCAAATTCATCAGAGAAAATAAGACCAGTATTCACTTTTATGGTAATTGTAATGTTTTTTGAAATGAATTTATCGCCTTTGTAAGCAGAGACAAAGACATTATAATTTGAGATACCTCCACCTGTATAAGTGTAAGAAATAGAATTGGATGAAGTTTCTGCGGTATCTCCATTTCCAAAATTAATTTTATAAGAATTAGCATTGTCTGCAGAAAAGTTAAAAATAACTTTGCCGCTGCCATCTCCATTAGGATTGTTGGTGTTTGCGCCAACAAGATTTGCAGTGAGCATAAGATTAGAAGGAGTACTTGTGTCAATTGGATCGCTATCATCGCTTCCGCCCCCACAAGAAAATAAGAGGATTGAAAATAAGAATACGGGAAGAAGAATTTTGTGTAATTTGAAAGGAATGATCATAAAATGATATTTTTTTTCATATGAGATTTTTAAAATACCCAGAGCAATTTTGCTCTGGGTATTTAATAATTAATTCAAAAATTGTATTAAGGTTTCGGTATCATTTTTAGATACCAAGCATTTCCTGTTTCAGTTCCTTGAATTCTAAGGTACATATAAGTAGGGGTTGAAACCATGATTTCATATTCTTTTAGTAAAGAACCATAACCAATGTATGTATTTACGCCAGCTAATTGAATTGCTGTTTTTGTTGACGGCGCTGATGCCGCAACTCCTGAACTTGAAGGCACAAAAGAAAAAGCTGAAGTTCCGCCAGCATAGGCATAACATCCCTCAGCCCCAGAGGCCGGAATGCCAGGAAGACCACCAGCCAAAGCACCTGTTTTTGTAAATGCACCATCTGGACTTGCAACAGTTAATGTAAAAGTTCCTGTAGCTGCAATTTTAGCAAATGTAAAGGTTGATGTATAAAAACAGTTACAGCAATTAACTTTTTCATTAATTCCGGCAGCCCACCATGCTGGAGTTACAGAAGTAGGATTCCAAGGGCCAACTCCAAAATGACCGGAAACACTTTTGTCTACAATCCAAGTTTTAGAGGCATCGTTTGTTATATTGGTGATAATTGCAGGGTCAGGAGTGAAATCACTTCTGACAGAGATGTCCTTAGTTACGTTTGTTGAAGTACCACCTGCACCATAAGCAACAACTGTAACCCTGTAGGTATTTAGTCCAAGTTTGGTGTATTTTTTAGCAATTACTCCAGTTGGAACATTAACTAATTCTAACGCATCACTCGCATCATAATCTATTTTGGCTCCCAGAATATCCTCACCAGTTATTGTAAAAATAACGTCTCCTGAACCATCTCCATTAGGATGGTTTGCATCTTGACCCAGAATCTCCGCATTAAGAATAACGTTTGAAGGAGCCGTTAAATCACCTAACGTATAGGTTTCTTCCGTACAACTTATAATTGTTAAAATTAGCACGAAGAAAACGCCTAGAATGTATTTTATTTTTGTTTTCATATTTATATTTTAATTTGTTAATCTAAAGTTATCAACATAGATAATTTCTTCAACTCCTGAACTGGTATCATTAAATCGTAAAACCAATTGAGTGAATTTAGCATTGGCAACAGCAGGAATTGTGCTAAAATCAAAAACCAATTCTTCCCATTCGCCAGATTTTGTCAATGGCATTTTTAATACGCCAACACCGTTTGCAGGACCGCCAATAGACCATTCTAATTCTACATTTAATTTTTTACCAATATTGGCAGCATCAGGATTGTAAACCAAAACTTTAATTTTATTTCCATAAGCTAAATTTAATGGAACGTTTAAAGGAGTATAGGTACCGCTCCAACCAGCGTGTCCATTGGTAAATTTCCCTACTTTATTGGAAATATTAAGACCTGATTTGTTTGGGTTGTCAACTGTTTCAAATTTTTGTTGGCCCCAATCATCAAATGTCCCAAAAAAGTAATCCACAGCGGCGTGGTCAAAATCTATAGGAAAACCCATTAGCGTTTTTGTAGCCTCGGTTTTTGCCGCACCGCCACTTAACGCAACAACTTTAAGAACAAAAGGTTCTGCTGAGGCTGGATAAGTATGTGCAGGTAATTCTTGGCCAATTGCCATTGGTGTTCCAACTTCATTTGCAACATCACCATAATACACTAAAAAGGATTTAGCATACAAAGCAGATGCTTTTACTTTTACTTCTCCGGAAGTTGAGATAGTTAAATTCTCTGGTGCTCTATAAGTAACAGTCAATGGATAGGTTGTTGTTGTTTTCTTTCCTGCTATATCTGAAGCTTCTATTGAAACAGTAAAGGTTCCTTCAGGATAAGCGTGAGATGTGCTTGCGCCTGGAGAAACAACAGCGGATGCTAAATCGCCTGTACCGTGGCCGTAAGAAACCTTGTATGATGTTACCCCGGTTCCTAACGGTGTAATTTTAACAATCCCTGAATTATCAGTGCTAATGTCAAAAATTTTGGTTACGTCTCCAGAAGAAGCTGAATCCAAAAATGATAAATCATCATCAATGCCTGCATCTACCGTACAATTTATTGTTACAGCCAGTAAAAATACAATGCTGAAAATTAATTTTATGTTTTTCATAATTACTATATTTTATAAATTAATACCCTGGATTTTGTATAATCGCAGTATTTTGTGTTTCAGCCAAAGGAATTGGTAAAACCTCACTTTTTCCTGCAATAAATCCTCTAGATGCCAATACAGCGGCAGCTTTTCCAGTTCTTACCAAATCAAACCATCGGTGACCTTCACCTGCCAATTCTAGTCTTCGCTCTTTCGCGATTGCATCAAGTGAAACAGGGATGCTTGCCAATCCTACCCTTGACCTAACAGCATCAAGCAATGCCTGTGCTCTTGCCCCATTTCCGCCTAATGCTTCAGCTTCCATCAAATAAGTATCTGCTAATCTAATGGCATAAGTGTCTTGGGCGTAATTTAATTCAAAATTTCCGCCACCTGAATATACATCAGAATTTTTTGGACTGAATTTGTTCAGAAAATATCCGGTATCATTAAGGCCAGGTGTATAGGTAACTTTCCCTGCATCTTTTAAAGCTTTAACATCTAAAATTGTGGCAGCAAAACGAGGGTCTGTTTTTAAAACATCATACAAGCCTTGGGTAATTGGGTTAAAACTCCATCCAGTTGCCACATCTGGAGCCGATGTATCACTTCTTACATAAGACCTTGGGCCAACCATAATATTCACAATATTTCCTTCTGTTCCAAAAGAAGCTCCGCCCCAATCAGATTTACCAGCACTGCTGTGTGTTATTTCAAGAATAGACTCTGTGTTAAATTTATTGCTGAAAACCCATAAATCACTATAATTAGCCAATAAACGATAACCATATTGACTTGTTCCGCCCGGTGTTCCATTAACTGCAGCCAATTCTGCAGCCGCGAGGGCTTTTTTGTCTCTGGAATCATATAAATAAACTTTCCCTAGCAATGCTTGAGCTGATCCTTTGGTGAAACGACCTGCTTCTGTAGCAAGATCAAGCGTATTTGGTAAATCAGCTTTGGCTTCATTAAGGTCTTTTTCTATTAGATCATATACTGCTGAAGGATCAGCCTGAGTAATTGTGTAATATTCTGATGGGTTCAAAGGAACTGTTATCAAAGGAATGTTTTTAAACATTCTCACCAAATTGAAATAATAATAGGCACGTAATGCTTTTGTTTCCGCAGTATATCTAGCTTTCAAAGTTGCATCCATATCAACGTCAGGCAACTTTAGCAATAAAGTGTTGGCCCTAAAAATACCTTGATAATTACGGCTCCAAAAAGTTCCGGGCATACTTACAGGTGTAACAGTGTGCGATGCAAAAAAGTGAATTGCATTATTGGTTTCAGTTAATCCACCGCCACCAAAGGCGTCATCAGAACCTGCATTCATAAAGGTAACCATATTGTCAAAACCACCTGAATTTATTGCAATTGGATCATATGCTGCAACAAGACCGGCATAAGCTTGTTGTTGGTTTTTATAATAATTTGTTTCAAGATCCAATCCTTTAGGCGGTACCTCTAAAAAATCCTTGGTACAGGATACCGTTGTCATTATTATTGCCAAAGCAATAAATAAATTCGTTATATTTTTTGTTTTCATAATTCCTTTAAATTAAAATTGTAAGTTAACTCCAAACATAAAAGATTTGGCTTGGGGGTAATATCCTCTGTCTATTCCTAATACATTTCCTCCAATTTCCGGATCGTAACCAGTATATTTGGTAAGCGTCAATAAATTTTCGCCTGTTACATAAAGCCTCAATTTTTGAGCCCCTACTTTACTAACTAAATCGCTTGGCAATGAATATCCCAATTGAACTATTTTAAGACGTAAATAATCACCATTTTCTAAATAAAAGTTAGAAGGTCTTGTGAAATTGAAATTAGGGTCTGTTGAAATAAGGCGAGGATAAGTATTAGAAGTTCCTTCACCGTGCCAACGTTCCAAAGCTTCAGTTTGATAGTTAGAAAGTCCAACATCTAATCTTCGTAAACCTTGAAAAATTTTGTTTCCGGCAACTCCTTGCGCAGAAGCCATAAAATCAAATCCTTCATAATCAAGATTCATTGTGAATCCGAAAGTATGTTTTGGAATCGGACTGCCTAAATATTGTTTGTCTAAATCGGTAATCACACCATTTCCGTCAGTATCAACCCATCTGAAATCTCCAGGTCTTGCTAAAGGCTGAATTAAACCACCTGTACTGTTAGTATAGGCATTAACTTCAGCCATATTTTGAAAAATACCTGCTGTTTGAAACCCATAAAATGAGTTATATGATTGTCCTACTGCTGTTCTTGTAATAGTACCCATAGATTGATAACCGGCGGAACCAGGAATAAAAGTTTTACCAAGACCTAAATAAGTAACTTCATTTTCTAAATATGAATAATTCCCATTGGCAGAAAAGTTAAGTTTTCCAAACTTTTTATTGTATCCCAATTCTATTTCAATACCTCGGTTCTCCATATCTGCCACGTTACCAACAGGGCTTCCTGTAGCACCTACATAGCCCGGCAATGCTACATCTTGTAATATACCTGTAGTAATTTTCTTATATAGATCTACTGTTAAATTAAAATTAGAAAATAATCGGGCATCAAAAGCAATATTTGTTTGTGTTGTTTCTTCCCACTTTAAATCTGGATTTGATGGTGCGTTAGGGCTATTTCCAATTGTTATGGACCCAGTATTGCCGATAGGGTAATTTCTGCCTGGACCAATAGTTGCTAAAAATCCCCAGTTTTTAATTGCATCATTTCCTGTAACACCATATCCTGCTCTTATTTTGAAAGTATTGACAACGGCATTATCCTTCCAAAAATCTTCTTTTGAAATTACCCACCCTGCAGAGAATGAAGGGAAATAACCAAATGAATAGTTTGATCCAAATCTTGAAGAACCATCACGGCGAATTACCCCTGTTAACAAATATTTTTCTTTATAGTTGTAATTTAACCTTGAGAAAAGAGAAGTTAATTTGTGAAGTGGTGCAGTATAAGCACTTCCGTTAATGTTTTCTGAAGTAGCGCCATAAGTGAATGTAGCATCTTGATAATTTGATGTTGGGATATCTGAATATGAAACATAAATACCTCTAGAATCACCATCAACATAAGCTCCTTGTCCAATTAATAAAGTAAAGTCGTGATCATTAATAACTTTTGAATAGGAAACAGTGTTTTCAATATTCCATCCAAAACCTTTATTCAGCCCTCTGCTAATACGATTTTTTAAATTTGTGTTGGTTGCATTTAGATGGAATACAGGTGTAAAGTCTTCATTTCCCCAATAAGCTATTTTCCCTCCAACAGAAGATTTGAATTTTAAACCTTCAATAGGATTAAATTCTAAATAGGCATTACCAACAAAGTCATCGGACCAGGAGTAATTTCCCAATCTAGTTTTAATATAAGCTAAAGGATTCGTCATTTCTTGTCCCACAAGCAATGAAATGCCATAAGGATTGCCATTTTCATCTCTCATAACATTTGGATTGGCATATAAGGGACCATTTGCAATAACAGGATCTGTAACAACCAATGGAGTGGTAGGATCTAAGTTGATTGCTGAACTTAAAGGCCCACCAAATTCACTATTGGTATTGCCAACAGATAATACTTTTTGATGAGAGTACCCTAAAGTTTGGCCAATTGTAAATAGTTTAGACAACTTATGTGTTGAATTTAAACGAAGATTCTTTTTGTTATAGTTAGAAATGTCTTTGGCAACAATCCCTTCTGTATCTTGAATACCAAATGATGCAAAAAAAGTAGAAACATCATTACCGCCGCTAAAACTTACCTCATGTGAAGATCTCATAGCATTGTCACTAAAAATAGCTTTTTGCCAATCTGTACCCAATCCTAAAGAGGATAGGTTTGGAAAAATAACATTACCGCCAGTCGCCACAGATTGTTCATTAATCAATGCTCCATATTGAGAAGCATTAAGTAAATCTAATGTTTTTGCAGGTGAAGAAACCCCAGTAAAGCCAGTATAATTTACGCCGATTTTTCCTGATTTACCTTTTTTGGTAGTAATCAGTATTACCCCAGAAGCAGATCTGGAACCATAGATTGCCAATGAAGCGGCATCTTTCAAAACTTCAACAGATTCAATATCTGATTGATTTACAAAACCTATTCCGCCTGAATCCACAATTACGCCATCAACAACCCAAAGAGGTTGGTTACCGCCGTAAGTGTCAAAAGTTGTTAAACCCCTAACCCTTACTGTTGAAGCAGAACCAGGTTGTCCGGAATTTGCGGCAATGGTCACCCCAGAAACTCTTCCTTGAAGCGCTTGCTCAATTCGACCGTTAGGAATGTTCTCAATGTCTTTGGCCTTAACGCTCGAGATTGCTCCCGTTACAACACTCTTCTTTTGAGTTCCATAACCAACAACTACAACTTCCTCTAAACTTTGGGTGTCTTCATTAAGGGTTACGTTCAAATAATTGGCATTGCTTACAACAACCTCCTTTTTCGTGTATCCAATAAAAGAAAAAACAAGCGTTTCTCCTTTTTGAACATTAGACAGCGTAAATTTACCATCAAAATCTGTTGATGCTCCTTTAGTTGTATTTTTAACAACAATTGAGACTCCTGGCAAAGGAGATCCGCTTGCGTCGGAGACGGTTCCTTTGATTTCGAAATTTTGCGCGTAAATTGAAATACTCGCAAAACATAGAAAAAATGATACTAGTAGTGATTTCATATATTATTGATTAATTTAAGTTTTGATAAAGATATATTTATAATATATTGAAAGTTGAAAACCTACCTATACAAAAAATATACAGGTCAGATTTTAATAAAATCAGATGCGTTTCAAGGATAACAAGTTGCTTGTTTTAATTAGGCTGTTATTAGGGAAAAAAGCATTTATTAAAGGTTAAAATAATTTAATAAAATAGCTAATTTTAACTTACGATAACCTTGTAGTTGTTTGAATGTTGTGGTAATGTTGTAGTTATTTTAACATTTGTAGCGGTAATCTAAATATTTAAAATATACACTACAAGACTATCTTCGTGAGGTAAGTCCATTTTTTTGCGCAATCGGTATCTTTTTATTTCCACACTCCTTACGGAAATGTTCAATAATGGCGCAATTTCTTTGGAAGAAAGGTTTAAGCGCAAATAAGCGCACAAGCGTAAATCGTTAGGGCTCAGGGATGGATGCAATGATTTTACTTTCTTCAAAAAATCGCTGTCTGCATTGTTAAAAGCTTCCTGAAACATTTCCCAGTCACTGGTGTTGGCAATATTTTTATTGATGATTTTAATTACCGGTTTTATGTTGGTTTCATCTTTTACCAAAGACAACTCATCTTTTATGGTTCTTAAGAGTTCGTTTTTATTGATGATGTTCATTGTTGATGCGGATAATTCTCTGGTCTTGCTATAAATTTCGCTTTGCAAATTTTCATTTTTTAGCCGCATAATCACTTTTTCATTTTCCAATTGCGACAAGGCAAAATCACGCTGTTTTCTTTCTATCAGTTTTTGTTTCTGTTTGGCGTAATAATTTTTGTAAAGGTTATGGATTAAAAACAGCAATGCGCTAAATAAAACAAAATAGATTAAAAGCATTGGGGTTGAAAGCATCCAAGGCCTGTCAATTCTAAAAGAATACGAGGCAATATTGGATGAAAGCACATTGCCTATTTTGGCTTTAACACTGAAGGTGTAATTTCCGGCCGGTAAGTTTTTAAAGAAAACTTCAGAATTTGTGCTCCATTCGCTCCATTCATCGTACATTCCTTTAAGCTGATATTGATAATTTACCTCTGAGTATTTATCAAATTCGGGAACGCTGAAAGTAAAAACCAAATTATTGTTTCTATATTCAAAAGTGTTGTTATTTTCTAAGGAAACAGGTTTGCTTTGTGCATTAAGAATACTTTTATCAATCGAATTTATCCCTATTTTAAAAGACTTTTCAATATTTGTCTTATCCAAATTCAAAATAATATAACCTCTGGATGTTCCAAATAAAAATTGACGGCCTGTTAAGTTGGTCATACTTTCAAATCCGGCAATATCTCTTCTTAATGATGCCGGCAAGTAAATTTTAATGGTTTTGGGAATGTTATTTAATTTGCCAGGAGTAAAATAAACGATGTTTTTATTCGTAAATCCCCAAAGGGTGTTAGTTTTGGGATCAACAACCAAATTTCCTGAAAAATAAGTGTCATCTGCCAAAAAATTGGCCGACATTAAGGAGTCTTTAATAAATTTTTGTTTTTTATCGTGATATTTGAAAATACCATCTTTAATTGTATAAATGATGTCAGCATTGTATTTGACCAGACTTGATTTCAGTCCTTTTGGAACGCTGGTTTCAGTGGAATAACTCAAAACCTTTGTAAAATCACTATTTATTTTTAATTTATATACTCCTTTATATTCGTGGCTCACAAACAATTGATTGTTTTCAATTAATTCAAAATGTCTGCTTGAAATATCAAACCCCTCCACTTTATTTCTTATTTTCCAGGTGTTATTGACTTTTTCCAGTACAAAAAGTCCATCATAATTTCCCTGCAACAACAAATTTTTATTGTTATTGATGTATTTGATGTCCCAAGTTCCCATTTTGTCAGAAATGAGGTTTGCATTGTTGTCATCAATAATAAATGTACCATTATTATGTCCGCAAAAAAGCGTGTTTTCAATTACTTTTAAACACCAAACCTGGCCGTTGGTTCCCTTAACAAACTTAAAATTGTCTTTGGAATTGATACTTTTATAAAACAAACCCTGATTGGTGCCAAGATAGAGGTTATTATTGAAGATTACTGATGTGTAAACAGTTCCCAATTTTCCGTAAATATCATTGTAAATACCAAATGGTGAATTAAAATTGACAACACTGATGCCATTATCCAAACCAAGCCAAACATTGTGGTCACGATCTTCAAACATAGATAAAACGGTGTTATTGCTTAAACCATTTTTCTGATTGATATTGGTAAGAAGATTTCCTTGAATGTCGATGTGATAAATACCGTTTGAAATGGTTCCTAAAATAAAACTGCCGTCTGCTAATCGCAAACTGCTGTAAACACTCATCGATGAAATTTCATCATTCGAAGGAAAATCCCATTTTGTTAGCTTTTCATCTTCAAAAAAATAAAATCCTTTTTCCTGGGTTTGAAGCAGCATTTTTTTATTGACAGAGAAAATATTGACCAATATATTATTTTGTAATATTGGATGGTTTGAAATCAACACCGGATTTCCATTTTCAATTTTGTAAAGACCATCATTCATTTTTTGAAAATAAATGCTTTCATCCACTTTAAAAACCTTCGGAAGATTGGTTTTCGATTCAATGCTATTAAATGATTCGTCAACCGTGTCGTAAATATAGATGCGATGTAAAGATTGAAACAATATCCAATTGTCAAATTTCACAATATTCCAAAATTCTTCTTCAAGTAAAGGCTCCTTCAATTTTTTGCTTAAGGAAAAGTAAATCAATTTTCCAAAGTCGTTTTTTTCCCAATACCCAAATTCCATATAGCAACCAGTGTATATTCTATCGTCAATAACATTTACAGAACGCAAACTTGATTCGTTGGGTGTTGGGTATAATTTCCATTTAGCGCCGTTAAATTCCAACAATCCACTGCTGTTGGCAACATAAATATAATTGTCTGCCGATTGTGAAATGGACCAGTTCTGATTTTCAGCACCATAAATTTCCGGGGCATAATTTTCAACAGGCGGCAGTTCTTGGGCATCCATAAAAATAGTGGCCAAGAACAGGAAGAATTGTATCGATTTTTTAAAGAATTTCAATCGGTATAATTTAAAAATAGGTTCGCTACAATATTACAATATTTTTTGCAACTGTTTTTTGGAGGCTAGGATATTTTAAAAAAATGTGTTTAAAAAAGTGCATATTGCGACTGCCTTTTTGATGGCCTGCCCGCCTTTTTGGAGGGCGTTCTCCTCCAGCTGCCGGGGCGGGCTTTTCGTTCCAATCTTTTTATCGGAGAAAAACAATCAAAAGATTGAGTTTATCCTAAGCGAAGCCGAAGGACAATCCTTAACGCAACTTGGATTATGAAAGGTAAATTATTGTTTTTTAATTATAAAAGAACGGACAATTCATAAGTTGTCCGTTCATTTAATTTTTACCCAAGTATGCGGGATCAATTTTTTAGTGCGCGTAACAAGATTCGAACTTGCACATTCTAAGCGAACACCAGCCCCTCAAGCTGGCGCGTCTACCAATTCCGCCATACGCGCATTGCTTTAAACAAAAAAAGCCAAGCGGTTAAACTTAACTTTTTGTGACCGGGCTGGGGCTCGAACCCAGGACCACCTCCTTAAAAGGGAGGTGCTCTACCAACTGAGCTACCAGGTCAATATTCCACTTTCTCAACGCG
>Ga0209643_1001527_pt1 | contig 20903 bp, 21 predicted proteins | sample AutmiccBRH37_all_FD_187383 | JGI IMG/M metagenome (GOLD analysis project Ga0209643, IMG submission 187383) | Deep subsurface microbial communities from Mt. Terri, Switzerland - Autotrophic microbial communities BRH/37_all (SPAdes) (version 2) | ecosystem: Environmental > Aquatic > Deep... | reverse complement strand
GATGATCGAGCGCGAACTGGTCTGGCGCCTGCTCCACAGCCGACACGCCGCCACCGTCCGTCAGATCGGCTCGACCGAAAGCCGCCTGTCGGGCGTCAACCGCGCCATCCGCTGGATCCGCGCCAATTACGCCCGTCCGATGCGGATCGAAGAGCTGTCGGACATGGCGGGGATGAGCCTGTCGACCTTCCACCGGCATTTCCGCACCGTGACGACCATGAGCCCGCTGCAGTTTCACAAACAGGTGCGGCTGCGGGAGGCGCGCGCCCGTCTTCTGAGCGGCGGCGACGGCGCGGCCGAGACGGGATTCGCCGTCGGCTATGACAGCCCCTCGCAGTTCAGCCGCGAATACGCTCGCCAGTTCGGCCTGCCCCCCGGCCGCGACGCGGCGCGAATGCGCGAAGGCCTGACGGCGAGCGACGCTCTGGCGGTCTGAACCCGCTATTTTGCAGGAGGAGACGCTGGACCTACGGGCTCAGGCAGGATCGGGGGCGTCGCGTCAGCGTAGGTCAGGAAGTCGCGCCAGATCACCTGGGTCCGCTCCCGGGTCATTCGGGTGCTGCAGCTCAGGGCCATGAGGGTGCGGATCGTGCCGCCGCTCCAACGGTTGTAGACGCCGTTACAGACAATGTCCCTGTAAGCGACCCAGGCGGTCTGGCCGTTGTCCAGATAGGCGCGCTGGGAAGACGCCGGCCCGTTGTCGCTCGCGCCCTGGTCGTCGGCCAAAGCCTTTCGGCGCGCGGCGGCGAGGTAGGTTTCCATCCGCTCGGTCTCCGCCGCCAGATCCCGGGCGGCGCAGGCGTTGATCTGGGGCGTCGTCATGGCCTCGGCGCAGTCCGCGGGCGCGACGGGGCTCTGGGCGATCAGGACGGCGGCGATAAGGGTAAGCATAGGCCACCTCCGAGAAGGCCCCATCTTAACCCGGTTGCGCCCCCTGCTCCACCATCAGTCCTTCGATGATGTCGGCCAGATCGTCGGGCCAGACGGTCTCGGCGGAGGCGCGGATTTCGGCGGCGCTCCACCAGCGGTGTTCGGCCAGGACGCGCTGTTCCTCCTCGGTCCAGCCGCTGGAGGACAGGGCGAAAGCCTCGGCGCGCAACAGGAAGAATCTCTGATCCACATCGGCCATGCGGCCGTCCGGCAGGCGGAAGCTGACCCGGCGGCGCGCCACCTGCGGACCGGGATCGGCGACGGTCAGGCCGGTCTCCTCGAACAGTTCGCGGCGGGCGGCGTCCTCATAGGTCTCGCCCGGATCGACGCCGCCGCCGGGTGTGGCCCAGAATTCGGAGCCGGCGATGGGGCCCTCGAGGAAGGCGAAACGGAACAGCAGCACCCGCCCCTGCCCGTCCAGGATCAGCCAACGCGAGGTCGGCCGGTCGGGAAGGACAGGCTCGACCGCGCTCATGGCGTCACTTCTTGGCGCCGCCCTTTTGGCCGGTGCGGATACGGCCGGAGCGCGAGACCTGGCGGGCGCCGCCGCGGGCGCCCTTCTGAACCGCCACCGACGAGCCCGCCTTCTTGGACGCGCTGGACTTCAGACCGCCCAGGACCTTGGGCTGGGCCTTGCGGGTCTTTTTCTGCTCCAGCGCCTTGCCGGGCAGTTTGGACAGGGCCTCTTCCTTCTCGGCCTTCTTGACCCGGCGGGGCGCGGTCTTGGCGTCGCCCTTGTAGCGTTCGGGACCGGACTTGGCGCCGCCCTCGGCATAAGGGTTCACGCCGCTGGACTTGACGTTCAGGCGGATGGGCGTGCCGGGCAGGTCGAAGCTCTCGCGGATCGAATTGACCAGATAGCGCTTGTAATGCTCCGGCATCGACTCGGCGCGATTGGCCATCAGCACGAAGGTCGGCGGACGGGCCTTGGTCTGGGCGATGTATTTCGGCTTGATCCGTTTGCCGTCCACGGCGGGAGGCGGGTGCCGCTGGGTGGCCATGGACAGCCAGGTGTTCAGGTCCTTGGTCTTCACCTTGACCGACCAGGTGTCATAGGCCTGAAGCACGGCGGGCATCAGGCGTTCGACGCCACGGCCCGAGTGCGAGGACAGGGCCACGAACGGCGAGCCCTTCAGCTGAGGCAGCTTGTCCTCGGCCATGGCTTTCAGCTTGGCCATGCGAGCCTGGGGCTCGTCTTCCAGGTCCCATTTCGACGCGACATAGACCAGGGCGCGGCCTTCGCGCTCGACCAGGTCGGCCAGCTGCAGGTCCTGAGTGTCGAAGGCGTCGTCCTTGTCCATCATCAGGATGACGACTTCGGCAAAGGTGATGGCGCGGATGGTGTCGGCGACCGACAGCTTCTCCAGCTTCTCCTGCACCCGCGCCTTGCGACGCATGCCCGCCGTATCGACCAGACGGATGTTCTTGCCCTCGAACGTCCAGTCGACCGAAATGGAGTCGCGGGTGATGCCCGCTTCCGGCCCGGTCAGCAGGCGGTCGTCGCCGATCAGACGGTTGATCAGGGTGGACTTGCCGGCGTTGGGGCGGCCGATGACGGCGATGCGGATCGGCTTGTCCGGCTCGTCGATCTCTTCGATGAAGATGTCTTCGGAGGCGGCGCGGATGGCCTTGTACAGGTCGGCCATCCCCTCGCCGTGCTCGGCCGAGATGGCGACCGGCTCGCCGAAGCCCAGGGCGTGCGCCTCGCCGACGCCGCCGCCGCTTTCGCGGCTCTCGGACTTGTTGGCCAGCAGGATGATGGGCTTGTGCACCTTGCGCAGGCGCTCGGCGAAGATCCGGTCCAGCGAGGTTACGCCTTCACGGGCGTCCATCATGAACATGACCAGTTCGGCGTCATCGAGCGCGGCCTCGGTCTGCTCGCGCATCCGGGCTTCCAGGCTGTCGTCGGTGACGTCCTCGTAGCCCGCCGTGTCGATCAGCGTCAGATCCATGTCGCCGATATTGCCGTCGGCGTAGCGCCGGTCGCGCGTCACGCCGGGGCGATCGTCGACCAGCGCAAGGCGCTTGCCGACGAGGCGATTGAACAGGGTCGACTTGCCCACATTGGGGCGGCCGACGATGGCGACCTTAAGAGCCATGTCGGCTTTCTAGCGTAATTCGGGCTGAAAAGTCAGCGGATGCAGATCAGCTGACCATTGTCGGTCAGCACATACAGGGCGCCGTTGTAGGCGGCGGGAGCGATATAGGCGGGCGCGCCCAGGTTCAGCGTGGCCTGGGCCTCGCCGGTCTTCGGGTCGAAGGCCACGGCCTCGCCATAGGAATTGACCATCACCAGACGGTTGGAGGCCAGCAGCGGACCCGACCATTGCGGATAGATGGTGCGACGACCGAAGCGCAGGAAGCCGCCGACCTTGCGCGACCGTCCGTCGTTCAGTTCGCGGGTCCAGTAGATCTGGCCGGTATCGCGGTTGACGGTGACCAGTTGACCCGACTTGGAAACGACGAAGACCACGTCGCCGACCGGCAGGGGCGCGTTCACGCCGGTGATCGGCAGTTGCCACTTGGGCTGGCCGGACCGCAGGTCCAGAGCCGACAGGACGCCCGAGTGGCTGACGCCATAGACCATGCCGCGGCTGACGACCGGACGGCCGGCGACGTCGCGAACCTCCGACAGGGCGCTGGTGCGGCTGGTGCGCGACAGGGTCTCTTCCCACAGCGGCTGGCCGTTCAGGGCGCTGAGCGCGACGAGTTGGCCCGACGAGAAGGGGGCGATGACCGTATTGCCGGTGACGGCCGGGCTGGAGGCCCGCATCACGCGCGCCGGCTCGGCGATGCCGCGATAGGTCCAGTCCTGGGCGCCGGTGTTGACGTCGAAGGCGAACAACTGGCTGTCGACATCGACGACGAAGACGTGCGACCCGGCCACCGTCGGCGCGCCATGGATCGGGGAATCGACCGGCTGGGTCCAGACGACCGCGCCGGTTGCGGCGTCGAGGGCGGTCACGGAGCGATAGCCGGACGAGACGAAGACCTTGCCGCCCGCGACGGCCACGCCGCCGCCAAAGCCGCCGTTGCGGTCACGGTCCGCGTCCTTGACGTTGGCCTTCCACAGGATGGCGCCGGTGTCGGCGGAGACGGCCGACACGGTGGATTCGCCGTCCAGAACGAAGATCTTGCCGTCAGCGGCGACGATCGGCGCCATGACGTTGCCGACACGGGCCGAACCCTCGCCGATGTCGCGCTTCCAGGCGACCCGGAAGTCGGGAGCGGCGATCACATGTTCGACCAGGTTCTCCGCCGTTCCGCCCGGCTGGGTCCAGGCCGTCGCGGCCTGGGGACCCGGCAGGAAGAAGCTGCGGCCCGACAGGGCGGCCGACGGCGTCAGCTGCTGTTCGAACTCCAGCACCGAGATCCGGTCGCCGGCGGAGGCGGTCGCGCCGGGATCGTCCTTCTTGCCCAGACCGAAGGGCAGGTTGCGGCTGACCGCGCCGCAGGAGGCCATGGTCGTGGCGACGCCGCAGATCAGCGCGACTTTCAGAACTCGGTTCATCGGGGGCGTCCTGTAAGGGGTCGTCACTGTTGGCTCGGAGCGGCCGTGGTCGACGCATTCGCTGCGCCGGCGGCGGGCGGGGTCGCCGTCTTGGCCGCGGCGGCGATGTCCTTGAGCGCGCCCGCCGTGCCGGCGTCGATGGTGGCGACGGCGATATTGGCGCGCTGGCGCACGTCGTCGGGCACGTCCTGGCCCAGTTGCAGCAGGACCAGAGCCTCGCGGGCTTCCTTGACCTTGCCGTGTTGCAGACGGGCCAGGGCCAGGGCTTCCTGGGCGAAGGCGTGCAGCGGACGATCGTCCTCGGCCAGCGGCGTCAGCCGGGCCTCGATATCGGCCAGGGGGGCGGTGTCCATGACCAGGAAGGCGGCCTTCAGGGCGGGCGGGTCCGACAGGATCGGATCGCTCGACGCCTTGGCGGCCTCGTCGAACAGGCGGACGGCGTCGGGAATCTTGTCGGCGGTCACGGCCAGACCGGCCTGCTGCTGCAGGGCCAGAACCTTGTAGGCGCCGTTGCCTTCCTTGATCGCTTCCTCGAAGGCCAGACGGGCCTCGGCGGGCTTGTCGGCGCGCAGGGCCTCCATGCCGCGATCATAGGCTTCGGCGGCCTTGGCGGCCTTGCTCGAATTCAGGCTGTCCCAGCCCCACCAGCCCAGGGCGGCGACCAGGGCGACCACCAGGACCACGCCCGCGACGGGCAGCCAGGTGCGGGCCAGGCGCTTGTACCGGTCGGAGCGAAGCTCCTCCTCGACCTGTTCGAAGACATCAACCACTGAAACGTCGCCCCAAAATCGCTAAAAGCAAACCGGCGCGGACCCTAGAAGGTCGGCTCCCCGCCCGCAACGTCGTTCCGTTACTGCGAAGCCGGCTTTTTCGAGAAGTAGGTCTCGACTTCGGCAGGAAAACGGCGGGTTTTCACATCATTGGCGAAAGCGGCGGCGGCGCGGTCGATCTCGGTGCGCAGATCGGCGTATTTGCGGACGAATTTCGGGGTCCAGTCGAACAGGCCCAGCATGTCGTTGACCACCAGAACCTGACCGTCGCAGGCGGCCGAGGCGCCGATGCCGATGGTGGGGACGTCCAGGCTCTCGGTGATATCGCGGGCCAGCGATTCGGCCACCCCCTCGATGACGATGCAGAAGGCGCCGGCCTCGGCTGTGGCCTTTGCTTCCGCCATGACACGGTCGCGCTCGACGTCGGTGCGGCCCTTGGCCCTGAAACCGCCCTCGGCCAGAATCGCCTGGGGACGCAGGCCCACATGGCCCATGACGGGAATGCCGCGTTTGACCAGGAAGGCGACGATCTCGGCCAGTTCGATGCTGGTCTCCAGCTTCACCGCCTGGGCGCCGGTCTCCTTCATCACCCGAACGCAGGCGTCGTAGGCGGCCTCCCGACTTCCTTCGTAGGCGCCGAACGGCATGTCGACGACCACCAGGGCTCGGCGCGAACCCCGCACCACCGCCTGGCCGTGCAGGATCATCATTTCCAGCGTCACGCCCACGGTGTTCGGCAGGCCGTGCACCGCCATGCCCACACTGTCGCCAACCAGAAGCACATCGCAGTGTGGATCCAGCAGGCCCGCCATAGGGGCGTCATAGGCCGTCAGACAGACGATGGGCTCGCCGCCCTTGCGACCGGCGATATCGGGCACGGAGATGCGTTTGACGGTCTCCTGGACATGAACGGACATCGCGGGCCTCCTGACGTGAAGCGGGTCAGATAGGCGCGCCGACCGCCCGAGTCACCCTCACACCTCCTGCGACAGCTTCACCAGGCCCGCAGCCAGAACGGCGAAGACCGCCCCGGCCACGATCCAGAAGGCCATCATGCCCGAGCCGTCCATCAGGTCGAACGACCCCACGCCCAAACCGTCCAGGCTGGACTGAGCCGCGCCCTGGGCCGCGGCGGCCGCCGTTCGCATGCCTTGCGACAGAGTGGTCTCGCCGTCGGTGGAGAAGTTGAAATTGACCCCCTCGCGCACCGCCAGAACGCCGCCGAACAGGCCGGCCGCCGTCAGGGCCAGGGTCCGCCAACGCGACCGCTTCTCCATGCTGGCCTGAACGGTGGCCAGAAACAGGGCCTCGTCAGCCAGTCGCGGGTTCTGTGCGAACAGCCGCTCGATCATGGGATCGAATTCATCCGCCGACATGGGTCGACCTCCCGCCTGATGCCGCCGCCGGCTGAAGCCGGGCGCGGAGTTTATCCAGACCACGTTTGACATGTGACTTCACCGTGCCGAGCGGCAAATTCATGGCCGCCGCGATTTCGGGATGGGACATCCCCGCGCCGTGGCACAGGGAAACACAGACCCGCTCAGTCTCGCCGAGCGTCTTCAAGGCCTCGTCCAGATCCATGCTCCCCGCCTGATCGACGACCACATCGGCCTCTTCGGCTTCGACTTCCGCGACATAGCGGGCCTCTCGGGCGACGCGCTTCAGATAGAGGCGCGCGGCGATCTTCTTGATCCATCCCGCGAAGGTCCCCTGCCCCCGGAATTCCGAACAGCGCTGGAACCCTTGCAGAAAGGCGTCCTGCGCCACGTCGTCGGCCAGGGACGGGGCGGCGCCCATGCGGCGCAACAGGCCCCGGACCGCCGACCCGTGCCGGCGGACCAGTTCGCCATACTCCCGCCGCCCGCCAGCCGCCGCCTGGGCGGCCAGCTCGACGTCGTGGAGATCGCGCAAGGATTTGCTCATGACCTCACCCCCCTCAGGCCGACTTCAGGCCTTGTTGGGGTTGAAGAAGCCGAGGATGATGAAGGCGACGCCGATGGCGATCGGGATACAGGCGAGGCCGAGCAAAGCCTGTTCGCCATTGCCGCCCCATTCGCGGACGCTGGATTGCAAGACGAGCGCAAACCCGGCGAGGCCGGCGCCCCCCGCAAGGCTCAGCACGCCCTTTCGGAGGTCCTTGGTGCGCGACGGCAGGTTTTTCTGCACGTCCTTGGTCATGGCGTCGATCAGTTCGGGGGGAAGGGTCTGGCCCTTGTCGACCGCATGCCGGACCGTCAGCTGCATTTCGCGACGATCGCGATTCTTGAGGAAAGACGGCCCGACGACGACCGCGACGATCGAGGAGAAGATGATGAAAACGATGAAGATGGGGGTGGCGTCCATGAGAGATGTTCTTTCGATCCGGGTGCGACAGCCTGATGCGGCGGCCTTCTGATCACAAGAGGCTGCGGGATGAGCTCACGGATGCGCGGCGCAAGGTGAAATCTTTGTAAGGTCGGGCCGCGCCCCCCGCGTCGTCTTCTCAGCCCTGTCCTCGCGTCGAAATCTAAGCTCGACAGCCGCAGGCGCACGCGCGATCCTCGGCTCAGTTCGCTGGCGTACGTGGTTCCAACCTTTCACGCGAGGTCGCGATGCTGCTTCCCCAACTGTCCGCCCTGGGCTGGTTTCACACCCTGGGCAGCCTGCCGGCCGTGCCGCTGGCGCTCTATCTGCTGATCCGGCACGGGCGCATCCCGCCGGACAAGCCGCTGGGCAAGGCCTTCCTGATCTTCATGTTCATAGGCTCCGTCTCGGGCGTTCTCGTGATCAAGGACGCGCCGGGCGTGGCCATCTCGATCCTCAGCCTAGGATCTCTGGTCGTCGGCTCGACGGTCGGATCGATCCCGCCGCTGGCGAACCACCGCTGGTGGATCGAGACGGTGGCGCTGAGCACCGCCGTCTTCACCCTGTTCCTGCCCAGCGTGACCGAGACCCTGACGCGTCTGCCGGCCGGCGACCCGATCGCCGCCAGCCCCGCCGCGCCGCTGGTCGTGGCCTTCCAGCTGTCGCTGGTCGTCGTCCTGATCGTGGGAGTAACGCTGCAACTGCTGTTCCTGCGGCGGCCGGTTCGGGCTACGGTCCCCGCCTGACCCCGAAGGAGAGCTCCCATGACCCAAGTCACCTATCGCATCGTCGAACACGACGGGGGCTGGGCTTATAAGGTGGGGGACACCTATTCGGAGACCTTCTCAAGCCATGAGGCCGCCAAGGCCGCCGCGGTCCGCGCCGCGCGCGAACAGAAGGTGCCGGACGAGACCGCTTCTATCGAATACGAGACCACCGACGGCCAATGGCTGACCGAACGCGCCGACGGCCACGACCGCCCGGCGACCGAGGTCGAGGACTGACGCCGCCTCAGGCCTGGTCGAAGGCCGCGGCGTAAGCCTCGGGCTTGAAACCGATCAAGCGCCGGTCGCCCAGGTCCAGCACCGGGCGCTTGATCATCGACGGCTGGGCCAGCATCAGGGCGATGGCCTTGTCGCGGTCCAGGTCTGCCTTGTCCGCCTCGGGCAGTTTCTTGAACGTGGTCCCGGCGCGATTCAGCACCGTCTCCCAGCCGTGTTCGTCGATCCACTGTCCCAGCTTGCCCGCATCGGCGCCGGTCTTCTTGTAGTCCTGGAACACATGGTCGACGCCGTGCTGATCCAGCCAGACGCGCGCCTTCTTGACCGTGTCGCAGTTGGGGATTCCGTAGAGGACGACGGTCATTCGCATAGGCCTTTTAAGGGATGGAGGTCGGGGGCTAGATAATCATCCTGACCGGCGGGGAAAGACTATCTTCACGCCGGGGGATCTAGATCGTGTTCGCCCGCCAAGGACGGTCCGCGCATGATCACTTCCACAGTCATCAGACGCCTTCGTGCCTTGACCAAGGTCAGGGCTGCGCGTTTCGCCGCCCTGATGCTGGCGACCATGACGGCTGTGATCGCGGCCCTTATCATCGTGGTGTTCGAAAATCTGTCCACCATCCAAAGGGCCGATCGCTCGGTTCAGCGAACCGCGGTGATCGAGAACGCGGCGGCCGATCTGCTGGCGGCCGCGGTGGACCAGGAAGCCGGCGTCAGAGCCTATGTGGAAAGCGGCGGCGACCTCGCGTCCCTGGAGCCCTATTTCGTCGGTCAGGAGAAGTTCGCCGACCTGCTGCAGGTTCTATCGCGTCTGGCGTTCGACCATCCGTCCCAACTCGCCCGACTGCACAGCCTGCGCCAAGCCATCGATCATTGGCGCGCCGTCTATGCCGTGCCCCAATTATCGCACCCGCAAAGCCGAGTCGTCGATCCGGAAACGGCGCGGAAAGGCCGGGAGGCGATGAAGGAGGTTCGTCGCCTTCTGGGCGAGGTTCGAACACAGGAAGCCCTGGTCAGCCTGGAACGCTCGCGCGAGCGCGAGCGCGCCTACTCGACGGCCCGTTTCACCGTCGCCGGCGTCGGTCTGGGCGCCCTGGGCTTCGGCGGCGGCCTAGGTCTGTGGGCCGTCCGAGCCTCGGCGCGGCGCGAGCGAGACGCCGTGGCCTTCGCCCGGGCCAAGACCCAGACCCTGGCCATCGTCAGCCACGAAATCCGCACGCCCCTGAACGGCATGCTGGGCATGCTGCAGGTGATGGCGACCGAGCCGATGACGCCTGGCCAGAAGCAGCGTCTGGAGGTCGCGCTGGAATCCGGAGAGACCCTGACGGCTCTGCTGAACGATCTGCTCGACTCCTCCAAGATCGAGGCCGGGCGACTGGATCTGGTGGCGACCGACTTCGATCTGACCCGGATGCTGGCGCGCATTGAGGCGGCCTTCGGCGAGGTGGCGCGCAAGAAGGGCGTGGCCCTGCGGATCGAGGTCGCGCCCGAGGCGGCCGGCGACTGGATCGGCGACAAGGTTCGGATCGGCCAGATCCTGGCCAATCTGGTGTCCAACGCCGTGAAGTTCACCGATCAGGGCGAGGTGCGCGTCTCCGTCAGCGCCCCAACCGCCGACGGCATTCTAGTCGCCGTGAAAGACAGCGGCGTCGGCATGGACGAAACCACCCTGGATCGACTGTTCGCGCCCTATGCCCAGGCCAGCGCCACGACATCCCACACCCACGGCGGCACCGGGCTGGGCCTGTCGATCTCGCGCTCTCTTGCGCGTATGATGGGCGGCGAGATCGTGGTCGAGAGCGTGCCCGGTCAGGGCTCATGCTTTACGGTCTCGCTTCCGCTGCAGCGAGGCGTCGCCGTTACGGACGAGCCGCAAAACACGTCGAGCCTGTCCGACCTGCGTATTCTGGCGGCCGACGACAATCCCGTGAACCGCATGGTCCTGTCCGCGATCCTGGCCAACCTCGGCGTCGAGGTCACGGTGGTGGAGGATGGGGACCAGGCTGTCGCCGCGTGGCGCGACGGCGACTATGATCTGGCGCTGCTGGACCTGCGGATGCCGGTCTGCGACGGCTTCGAGGCCGCGCGACGGATCCGCGCGGAGGAGGCGTCGGGGCGGCGCATCCCGCTGGTGCTTCTGTCCGGCGACGTGTCCGCCCAGGTGAGGGAACAGGGCCGAGAGGCGGGGCTGGACGGCTTCGTGCCCAAGCCGCTGGACGTCCATACGCTGATCGATACGATCGCCGCCGCCCTGCCCCCTCAACGCCCGCCCGCGCGTCCGCTGGCCGCCTGATCAGAATCGTTTCGTCAGCGACAGGCTGAACACCCGCCCGCGCGTATCGGCGACGACCGGGTCGTAGCCGAAGGCGAACTGGGCCAGGGGCGGCGCCTTGTCGGCCAGGTTGACGACGCCCAGGGCCAGATCCAGATCGTCGCCGAGCGCGCGACCGTACAGCAGGTCGATCGTCGTCTGGCTGGCGATGGTCGTGTCGGTGATCCCCGCGCGGTCGTTGTCATAGCCGGAGGTGTAGTGGACCAGGCCGGTCAGGGCATGGACCCCGCCGCTCCAGCCCAGGGCGAACTCGCCGCGATTGCGCGGCAAGGACCGTCCGATATTGCCGAGATTGGTCGAGCCCACGCCCGAAACCTCGGTCGCGTCGTCGTTCAGTTGGATGTCGTAGCGATCGACATAGGTCCAGGTCGCCGAGGCCGTGGCGCGCCCGCCCCACAGGCCGCGGCCATAGCGGGCCGACAGGTCGATCCCCTGGGTCTCGATGGACGAGGCGTTGATGAAATAGAGCTGGACGAAGGTCAGGGCGCCGCTGTCCGAGCGGGTGATGCGCGACTGGGCGTCCGTGCCGGTCAGGCCCGCCGTCGTGTCGGCCGCCGCCTGATCAATGATTGCCTGGGCCGACTCCTTGACCACCTGATCCGTATAGTCGAACCGCCAGGCGTCGAGCCCCAGCTCCAGCCCGTCGAACGGACGCCACAGGGCGCCGAGGGTCAGGCTCTCGGACTTCTCGGGCTTCAGATCCGCATCGCCGGAGGTCAGGGTGTTGACGAAGACAAAGGCGCCGCGATCGAACACCGAGGGCTGGGAGGCCTGGGCGCCGGACTGGGCGTAGACCGAGGGGGCGCGGAAGCCCTGCCCCCAGGAGCCGCGCAGGGCGAAGCTGTCGAAGACGTCCCAGCGCACGGCGGCCTTGGGGCTGAACCGTCCCTCCCCGTCATAGGATTCGTAGCGCCCCGCCAGTTGCGCCTCGACCCGGTCGCCCAGATTGAGCCGCGCCTCGGCATAGGCCGCCAGCGCCTCCTGGTCGCCTTCGAAGTCGGGCGAATAGCCGGCGGTCAACAGGTCGCCGGCGTTGACCAGATCGCTCCAGTCGTGGCGGAAGGCGCTGCGGCGATACTGGACCCCCAGCGCCAGATCGACCGAACCCCCGGTCCAGTCCAGGGCCCGGCCGGCGGTCGAGGCGTCGGCGGTGATCAGGCTGGCCGCGCCGCGCAGGCCGGTCGAACCGATCAGACTGTCGATCAATTCAGCACTGTTGGCCGTGCCGGTCCCGAGATAGGCGCTGCCGAACGGGTTGAAATACTGGCAGGCGCCGACGCCCGGCCTGCCGGTCGCGGCGTCGCAGCCGGCGCCGCCCAGGCCGTTCAGGGCGTTCTGCAGGGCGCTGCCGATCACATCCGGCTTGTCATAGGCGACATGCTGACGGCTGGCGGTCGCGGCGAGGCTCCAGGTCCAGCCGCTGGAAAAATCGCCGTCCAGACCGGCGGCCAGACGCCAGGTCCGATAGTCGAACTCGGCCTTCGAGGCCCCGGCCTCGGCGCCCAGCAGTCGTCCACGAAACAGGACATCCTCGCCGAAGGGATTGTCGGGATGGGAGGCCGGCACGGTCAGCGACCGCGCCAGGATCGGCAGGGACGGCGTCTGGCGCGCGGTGGTCGAGGTCGCCGACCACGCCGCCTGCAGCGACAGGCGCATGTCCCCGACCGGTCGGCGATAGTCGGCGAACAACTGGGTCCGGGTCTCTTCCGGGGTCAGGTCGAAGAAGTCGGAATAGTCGAGACGGCAGAAGGCGTCCGTCGCACTGTTGCGATAGGCGGCGGTAAAGGCGGGATCGTCGCAGTCCGGATCGGGCGCATAGGTCCCCGTGCTGGGTCGGTAATAGGAGCCCGGCTGGCCATAGCTGGTCACGGCCGTCCAGGCGGCGCGGTCATAGGTCTCGGCCTGGGTGAAGTCCCGCTCGTCCGTGCTCAGGGCCGAGCGGTGGAAATGCGACGCGGCCAGGGTCAGGTCGCCGCCCATCAGGCCGAAACCGCCTATGGCCTCGATGACGCTCTCTTCCGATCCGTCGGCGACGGCGTATTTGGCGCCGACCTCGGGGCGTTCGACATCATGGCGGGTGATGAAGTTCACCACGCCGGCGACGGCGTCGGAGCCATAGACGGCCGAGGCGCCGTCCTTGACCACCTCGACCCTTTGCAGGGCGATCATGGGCACGAGCGAGTTGATGTCGACGAAGGCCGAACCGTCCGTGGCCACCACCGCGCTGGACGTCCAGCGCTGACCGTCGACCAGGACCAGGGTCGATCCCAGGCCCAGATTGCGCAGATTGAACTGGGCCGTGCCCGAGCTCTGCGGCTGGTTCAGCTGATCCACCTGAGCCTCCGAACCCGAGTTGGCCGTGACGAGGCGGACCAGTTGCGAGGCGTCGGCGATGCCGGCGGCGGCGATGGCGTCCCGACCGACCGTCTCCACCGGCGCGATCCGGTCGCCCCCGGCGATGCGCGAGCCGGTGACGACGATGTCGTCGATCTGGGCCCCATCATCCTGAGCTTGCGTGGCGAAAGCCGTCGCCAGCCATGCGACCGAAGCCGTCGCCATCAGGATCTTGCGCTGCGTCATCTCGATATTCCCCCACGGTTAGTGGCGGACTTCTATCCAGTGATGCAGATTTGCGAAAGTGAATTTTTGCAACTTTGCAAATAGCCCATCGCGATTGAGGCGTTTCGCAGCATTGATCCCGCGATGTAACCGGTTACGGTACGCCAAACAAAAGAGCGGCTTAGGGAAACAGGAAGCATGGCGAACGTCCGTCTGGTCGACGTGAAGAAGGCGTTCGGCGCCGTCGAGGTGCTGAAGGGCGTCGATCTGGAGATCGCCGACGGCGAGTTCGTGGTGTTCGTCGGTCCGTCCGGCTGCGGCAAGTCCACCCTGCTGCGGACCATCGCCGGCCTGGAAGAGGCGACGACGGGCCAGGTCTGGATCGGCGACCGCGCGGTCAACGACCTGTCGCCGTCGGACCGGGGCGTGGCCATGGTGTTCCAGTCCTACGCCCTCTATCCGCACATGACGGCCTACGAAAACATGGCCTTCGGTCTGAAACTGGCGAAGACGGACAAGGCCGAGATCGACCGCCGCGTCCGCGCCGCCGCCGAGGCGCTGAGCATCACCGACTATCTGGACCGCAAGCCCAAGGCCATGTCCGGCGGCCAGCGTCAGCGTGTCGCCATCGGCCGGGCCATCGTGCGCGAGCCCCAGGTCTTCCTGTTCGACGAGCCCCTGTCCAACCTGGACGCGGCCCTGCGGGTGCGGATGCGCTACGAGTTCGCGCGGCTGCACGCCGATCTGAAGACGACGATGATCTATGTCACCCACGACCAGGTCGAGGCCATGACCCTGGCCGACCGGATCGTGGTGCTGAACGGCGGACGGATCGAACAGGTCGGGGCGCCGATGGACCTGTACCAGCGACCGGCCAATCTGTTCGTCGCCGGCTTCATCGGCAGCCCGAAAATGAATCTGCTGACCGCAGAGATCGTCACGGCTTCGGCGACGGGCGCGACGGTGAAGACGGCGGCCGGCGAGACGATCCGGGCGTCGGTCGACGCCGCCTCGGCCCGGCCCGGCGACCGCGTCGTTCTGGGCGTCCGCCCCGAACATCTGAACCTGTCGGGCGAAGGCGACGCCCTGACGGTCGAGGTCCTGTTCGTCGAGACCCTGGGCGCGGCCACCGTCGCCCACCTGAAACACCCCGCCTCGGAAGAGACGCTGACCGTCCAGCTGCCGGGCGAAATTCGCGCCAGGGCCGGCGAGCAATTGACCCTGCGCGTCCCGGCCGATCAAACCCACCTGTTCGACGCGGAAGGTCGCGCCTTTTCGAGGCTTTAGTCGCGTTTCCGATCGTCGCCGATAAAGGCGCCGGCGACCCAGCTGACCAGACCGGTGACGATGGCCGCCCCCACCCCGGCCCACAGACCGTCGACCGCGAACCCGTCCAGGAACATCGCCGTCAGGCCGATCATGGCCGCGTTCACCACCAGCAGGAACAGGCCCAGGGTCACCACGGTGATCGGGAAGGTCAGGATCACCATGATCGGCCGCACCACGGCGTTGACCAGGCCCAGAATGATCGCTGCGGCGATCAGCGAAGCGTTGCTGCTGAACCCGACCCCTGGCACGACCTGGGCCGACAGCCACAGACCGATCATGGTGACGACGGCCTGGATGATGAAACGGATCATGATGTCCTCGACGCGGTTGAAGCGTCACCATAACGCGACATGTCGGCAAAGGCTCCCCTAGGTCTTCTTCGGCTGCTAATCGGAATCCCGACACCGATATGGAGCATGCAGATGAGCCTTCACGGCGCCTACGACCCCGACAATATCTTCGCCAAGATCCTGCGCGACGAAATCCCCTCCGTCAGGGTGTGGGAGGACGAACATATTCTGGCCTTCATGGATGTCTTTCCCCAGTCGGACGGCCATGTGCTGATCATCGCCAAACAGTCCCAGGCCCGGAACCTGCTGGAGGTCGAGCCCGAGGTCCTGGCCCGGATGACCACGGCCCTGCAGCGCATCGCCCAGGCCGTCGAGAGGGCGCTGAAGCCCGAGGGCATCTCGGTCATGCAGTTCAACGGCGACGCGGGCGGTCAGACCGTCTTCCATCTGCATTTCCACATCATCCCCCGCTGGGCCGACCGGCCGATGAAGGGACACGGCCAGGCGCCCATGGCCGAGGTCGCGACCCTGAAGCCCCTGGCCGACCGGATCGCGGCGGAACTGGCCGCATAAGGGTCGAACCGTCTTGCACACGGCCCGATCCGTCCGCATAAGGCGCGCCTGTCTAGTGTGGACGGGGCCGGTTTAGCTCAGTTGGTAGAGCGCCAGTTTTGTAAACTGGATGTCGCGGGTTCGATTCCTGCAACCGGCACCACCTCCCTATGGCGCGCGCTTCGGGTGCGACAGGATGATGGCTTGCCGTCGGCGGGAAAACAGCTCTGTATCCAGAGGCGCCCGGCGGCTATCGCGTCGGAACGGACATCCCACTGAAGCGAGCGGACGGTCATGAAGCCCACGCGCCGATTTCTGATGCAGTTTGGCGCGGCCGCGGCCGGCCTTGCGCCCGCCTCTCGTCTGGCGGCCTCGGCGCCGGATCGACGACTGGGATACGCCATCGTCGGCCTGGGCGGCTATGCGGACGTCATATTGCCGCGCTTCGCCGAATGCACGCATTCGCGGGTCGCCGCCCTCGTCAGCGGCTCGCCCGAGAAGGCGCGACGATACGCCGAACGCTACGGCGTGCCGCAGAGCGGCCTGTACGACTATCGGACCTTCGACCGGATCCGCGACAACCCGGACGTCGACATCGTCTATGTGATCCTGCCCAACGGCCTGCACCACGAGTACACCCTGCGGGCCGCCGCCGCCGGAAAACATGTCCTGTGCGAAAAGCCGATGGCCAATACGGCGGCCGAGGCGGAAGCCATGATCGCCGCCTGCCGGGCCGCCGACCGCAAGCTGATGATCGGCTATCGCTGCCATTTCGAAGCCGCCAATCGCGAGGCGATGCGGATCGTCCGGGCTGGCGAAATCGGCAGGCCGCGCGTGGTCACGGCCGAGCACGGCTTCAATATCGGCGACCCCGCCCAGTGGCGGCTGGACCGCGCCTTGGCCGGCGGCGGTTCGCTGATGGACATCGGCATCTACAGCCTGCAGGCGGCGCGGTATCTGACGGGCGAGGAGCCGACGCAGGTGGTGGCGATGGAATCCACCGACCGTTCGGATCCCCGGTTCAAGACGGTGGAAGACACCATCAACTTCCAGCTCCGCTTCCCCTCCGGCGCCGTGGCCAACTGCGTGTCCTCCTATGGTTCGCATCACAACCGCTATCGGGTCGTGGGTACGGAGGGCTGGATCGACGCCGAGCCGGGCACGGCCTATTCCGGCAACAGGCTGCGACGGCTGAAGGATTGGCGGGCCGAGGATCATCCCGTCCCCGAGGCGCCCCAGAACCAGTTTTCGGCCCAGTTGGATCATCTTTCCCAATGCGTCATGACCGGCGCCGAGCCCATCGTGGCCGGCGAAGAAGGTCTCAGGGACATGCGGATCATCGAGGCCATCTACCGGTCCGCTCGCGAAGAGCGCGCCGTTTCGCTCTGACCCTTCCCGTCTGTGGCGCTCGACCGGTGGATCGCGCCGGACGCCCGCGCCACTGCGGACAATGCGTATTGTGGCGTCCGGATTTCCGTGAACTCTGTTTTATAAACTGGGAAACGCGACAATGGGATGTGGCCCCGAATCTGCCGCCTGCGGCGAACGGTTTGTCCCGGCTAGCGCAGAGGGTGAGGAGATGCGCTCTGGCCCCGCCGAATGGAGTTCCAAGTCCAGGGAAATCGACGAACGTCGCGAACTCGGCAACACCCTGGCGCTGACAGTCGCCATTCTGGCGCGACGCTGGGCCGCCTGCCTGGACGAGGTCCTGGCGGAGACGGGGCTCACTGTTGGTCAGCTCGGCGTACTGACTATTCTGAAGGATCAGAGAGCGGGCCTCACCCAAAGAGAGGCTGCGGATCAGCTGGCGGTTTCGGAAGCGGTCATGTCGACACGCACAGCCGCGCTTCTTTCGGGAGGCTTCATCGACCGACAGCCCCTGCTGGGGGATCGCCGCGCCCACCTGCTCCAGATCACCGAAGAGGGGCGGCAGGCGCTTGAGGTCGGTTCCACCTGCCTGGTTTGCGTGCACGAACGCATAATGGAATCTGTGCCGACCCAGGACCTGTTGACCGCCTTGGCGGTGCTGTCCCGGATCGGCGCCGCCATCGAGGCGCCCGCCTGCGCCGCGCGACAGGCCTGACGGGCGTCCATAACGCCGAGTGACGGGGAATAATCTCTGGCCGCGGTCAGAACTCTTCCCAGTCCGGCTCGTCCTGAAGGGCTTGAACCCGCCCGCCGCCCACGGCCGCCAGTTGAACCGGACGCCTTCTTGGGGGCGGCGCAGAACCCGTCGAGGCGGAAGCGGAGCCGAGACGGAACCGCCCGATCATCGCGGTCAGATTCTCTGTCTCTTGACGAAGCGAATGCGAGGCGGCCGTGGACTCCTCGACCATGGCGGCGTTCTGCTGAGTGACCTGATCCATCTGGTTCACAGCCGTGTTCACCTCGTTCAGGCCTGTCGACTGTTCGCTCGCCGAGGTGGCGATGTCGGTGATCAGACCGTCGATCTCGGCGACGCGGTCCACGATGACGGACAGGGCCTGACTGGTCTCGCCGACCAGCTTGACCCCCTTGTTGACCTGTGTGGTGCTGCTGGCGATCAGCCCCTTGATCTCCTTGGCGGCTTCGGCGGAGCGTTGGGCCAGGGCCCGCACCTCGGATGCGACCACGGCGAAACCGCGTCCCGCATCGCCCGCCCGCGCCGCTTCCACCCCGGCGTTCAGGGCCAGCAGATTGGTCTGGAAGGCGATCTCGTCGATGACGCCGATGATCTGGTTGATCTCCACCGAGGACCGCTCGATTTCGGACATGGCGCCGATCGCCTCGTCCATCACGGAGCCGGAGCGTTCCGCGTCTCCTCTGGCGGTCGCGGCCACCGTCGCGGCCTGCTGGGCGTTGGTCGCGCTGCGGTTGACGGTGGCGGTCAGTTGATCGAGCGCGGCGGCGGTTTCTTCCAGGCTGGCCGCCTGCTGCTCCGTCCGTCGCGAAAGATCATCCGAGGCGGTGCCGATTTCGTCGGCGCCGGCGCGGATGGCGCCGGCCGTGGAACCGACGCTGCTCATAGTGGTCTGAAGGGTTTCGACGGCCGCGTTGAAATCGGTGCGCAGCTTGTCGAGCTCTGGAATGAAGGACTTGGTGATGCGCTGTTCCAGGTCGCCGTCCGCCAGGGCCGTCAGAGCATCGCCGATTTCCTGGACAGCCTCGACCCGACGAGTGACGTCCGTTGCGAACTTCACGACCTTGGCCACCTTGCCGTCCGGCCCCACGATGGGATTGTAGGCGCCCTGGATCGTGACGCGTCCGCCGTCCTTCTTGACCCGGGCGAATTCACCGGACTGGAACCGACCCTCGGTCAGACTCTGCCAGAACTGGCGGTAGGCCTCGCTGTCGCGATAACTGGCTTCCGTGAAGATCGCGTGTTTGCGACCCACGATCTCCTCGAGGCCATATCCCATAGCCTCCAGGAACCGTTGATTGGCGTGAACGATGGTCCCGTCCAGCTTGAATTCGATCATCGCCTGGGACTGGCCGATGGCTTCGATCTGGGCGGCGAAATCCTCGCTCGCCAGACGGTGGCGCGCATCCGCCCATTCGACGACGAACCCAGCCGGTTTGCCGCCCCGTCGCAAGGGGCTGACGAGCAGATCGAAGGTGCGAGTTCCGACACGAATCGTCGCGGCGTGGGGCTTGGTCAGAGCCGCCAGCATGTTGCGCTGATGGGACGGGTTCTTGTGAAAGACGTCGATATTGCTGCCGATCAGACGGGCGGCGCTGAAGTTCGGCAGTTCCGACCGCAAGTCCGCCTCTGCCTCATTGAGCAAGTCTCGGACTGACGGGTTCATATAGGTGATGTTCAGGTCCTTGTCCGCCAACATGACATTGGTTCGCAAGGCCTCCATTGCCGTCTCGAGCATTGCCGATGACGACCGCTTTTCTCTTCCTAACACAAGTCCCTCCGCCTTTGTCTGGACGCCCCTTACTGTTGCTAAACCACATCTGTTAAACCCTGCCTTCGAGATGCTCAGGCCCCGAACCTCTGCAAATAGGGCGCGCGATAAAGCCGGATCGACGTGGCGCGGACGACACCCTATTCTCGTGTCGGCTGCGTCGGCGGAAGGTCCGCTGGCGATTGGCGTCTGACCGCCGTTTCTGGAGATCCGCCTTGCCCCTTTCCCGTCGCCTTGTTCTCGCCGGAAGTCTTGCTGGCGTCGTCAGCCATTCCACGCTCGCCATCGCGGGATCACCCAAGAGCCATCCGGAAACCGGCGTCATCCGCCTGGACCCTGCGCTCGACCGGTTGATTGCGCCTGATGCCCAACCGGAGACCCTGGCGGCCGGATTCACCTGGTCGGAAGGTCCGGTGTGGATCGCGGACGGGGGCTATCTGCTGTTCAGCGACGTGCCGGAAAACCGCATCCATCGCTGGTCCCGGGCGGACGGCGTCTCGGTCTTCATGGACCCGTCGGGATATGACGGCCCCGACGCCTCCGGTTTCCGCGAGCCGGGATCGAACGGCTTGATCGCCGGGCCGCAGGGGTCGATCCTGATGGCTGATCACGGGAACCGGGCCATCGCCCGCGTCGATCTGGCTTCCCGGACCAAGACCCTGCTGGCCGGCCGCTATGAAGGCGCGCGGTTCAACTCGCCCAATGACCTGATCCAGGCGTCGAACGGGGCGATCTTCTTCACGGACCCGCCCTATGGCCTCAAGGACATGGACCAGTCGCCGCTGAAAGAGATGGCGCAGAACGGGGTCTATCGCCTCGATCCGAACGGGGACGTCACCCTGTTGGTGGACGATCTGACCTTCCCCAACGGCGTCGCCCTGTCGCCCGATCAGCGCACCCTCTATGTCGCCGTGTCCGATCCCGCACGGCCGGTGCTGATGGCCTATGACCTCGACGCCGAGGGCCTTGCGCGGGACGGGCGGGTGTTCAAGGACTTCGCCAGCCTGACGGGACCGTCCATGCCGGGCCTGCCGGACGGGCTGGCGGTCGATGTCGAGGGCCATCTGTTCGCGACCGGACCGGGCGGCGTTCATGTGCTGGCGCCGGACGGCCGCGCCCTGGGCCGTATCGACACCGGCGGCGCGGCGGCCAACTGCGCCTTCGGCGAGGACGGCCGCACCCTGTTCATCACCGCCGGCGACCGGCTGCTGCGGCTGCGGACCCTCACGCGCGGATAAGGCGCGTCCTCAGCCGGGAGCCTCAGGACGCGGGAGCCAGCGCGCCTTCCAGGCTGATGGTGGCGTCGGCGTTCTCGACGACGTTCAGGGTGGTCGCCTCGACCTTGCGGTCATGAAGGGCGGCCAGCCAGCCGAAGGCGGCGGTGCTGGACACA
>Ga0209643_1001526_pt1 | contig 20924 bp, 21 predicted proteins | sample AutmiccBRH37_all_FD_187383 | JGI IMG/M metagenome (GOLD analysis project Ga0209643, IMG submission 187383) | Deep subsurface microbial communities from Mt. Terri, Switzerland - Autotrophic microbial communities BRH/37_all (SPAdes) (version 2) | ecosystem: Environmental > Aquatic > Deep... | reverse complement strand
CTCATGGAAAGAACAAAAAGATTGTAGCAGAAGCTCCACCAGGACACGTTTTCCTTTTCGTAAATCCTCATATAGCCCAGTGAGTAAAAGCTTGCCAGGGAAGCCACCATTGAAATGGTGGCCAGAAAAAAGGCCCCGAGCCGGTCAATAAAAATTCCGAACTCCACACCGGGCAGTATATAGCCAAAGCTAATCGCCAGCGGCTGCAGGGAAAGCAGTCCCCACAGCCCCAGCGCAAATCCCAGCATTCCGGCGGCCGTTCCCAGGCAGCAGCCCAGTCCCAGGGACACTTTGGGGCGCCCCCTGATCATTAAAGGCAATACCGCACCGGCCAGGTATAAAAACAGGGTCATAAATAGCAATTTCTCCTGCAAACCAACCATTTCTACGCCTCCATAAACCATTTAATGCTGTTGTATAGTAAATTTGTTTTGAAATAGTGTGAATTTTCCTGACAATTCACACTATTTGATAATAATATATAATAAAGGACAACTTATTTATTTTACAACTTCAGTTTACATTAGGCAACTATTTTGCAAATAGATTGGCATAATCTCAGTTGATTGAAGATGTGATAAAATGTTCAAGCTATTCATGATATTAGATAAATATTGTACCATCGTACATAAAAATATACCGGCGCATGTTGATGCGCCGGTATATTTTTATACTTTTATTATCTGCTTTAGCAAGTTCGAAATGTATACGTTTCGAACTTAAAACCATCCAACTATAAACAATACTAATGGATCCGTGAAACATTTTTTGTCAGACCGGGATATAGCTCGTCAATTAGACTCATTCGCCCGGGCTAGCTATGTCTTTTTATAAAAGGCTGCGGGTAAATTCCACAAGTTTATTGGTGAGAGCCACATTCCCCATACCAAAGATATGTAGACCGTCTACTTCCTGATAAATTTCCCGTATAAACTCACAAGCTATATCAAATCCGGTTTTGCCCTGCTCCAACTCTTTCATAATTCGCTCCGGAACCGTTATCCCTGTAACATTTTTATTAACAAATTCCGCCATTTTCAAACTTTTCAAAAGCATCAAGCCCAAAAGGATTGGTTTTCCTAAAGTCCGGGCTAGAGCCAGGAAGGCCTTTGCCTGCGCTACATCATAAACCGCCTGAGTTTGGAAGAAATCTGCCCCGGCAGTTTTTTTGCCGGACATTCTTTTAAGCTCCGCTTCAAGGTTTTTAGCTCCCGGAGTAGCCGTCGCTGATACTGCAAAATCAGTCTGGCCTTTAAATGCCTCACCATTGGCATCTCTACCCTGGTTAAAACCCTTGATAATTTCAATCAGTTTAAGCGTATTGTAATCATATACGGCGGAAGATTGATAGGGACCGTGCTGAGGGCCATCCCCAGTGGTAACCAGAAAATACCTGATCCCCATAGCACTGGCCCCCAGTAGATCTGCCTGCGTTCCCAAAAGACTACGGTCCCGGCAGGTGAAATGCGGAATGGCGGTAATGCCCAATTCCTTCTGGAGAATAGCCGCCGCCATCACTGAATTCATCCGCAGGCGGGCATTTGGACAATCATGAATATTAATGGCATCTATTCCCGCATAGTCCCTGGCTTTTGCCAGGCTTTCTTCAATTAGAGTACCGTTGATTCCCCCTAATTCAGTTGTAAACACGAACTCCTGGCCAAGCTTACTTTTCAAATCCAATGTCAGCCACTCCCAATCAATTCATATTCCCACCTGAAAATATTTATTAGACTAGAAAAGCATACAATTACAAGTTAAACTGATTTGTTATTGCTTTTAACTCACTGGCCATAGCTTTTAGTGTTTCCGCTGCAGAACTGACCTCTTCCATAGCGGCCGTTTGTTCTTCCGTAGCAGCAGCAACGTTTTCAATTGCGGAATCAAACTGCGTCGTTGCAGTAGCGATACTTTCCACCTGTCCTAAAAGAGTCTGAACGGAATTAATAATACTGGAAAAAACTTCACCTGCTTCTTCAATTACACTGGTTCCTGCATCTATCCCCTGAGCTCCAGTATTAACTGCATTTTCAGCCACATTGGCAGAGGATTGTACACTTGCAATCAACGATTTTATTTCGTTGGCTGCGCTTACCGACTCCTCGGCCAGCTTGCGCACTTCGTCGGCCACTACAGCAAACCCGCGCCCGCTTTCCCCGGCCCGGGCGGCTTCAATGGCGGCGTTTAATGCCAGCAGGTTGGTCTGTTCGGCTATGCCGGTGATTACTTCCGTTATTTGTCCTATTTTTTCTGAATTATCTACCAATCCTTCAATGGCTATCTTGATGTCCCCAAATCCTTTGGTAATACTGGCCATCTGCTCCTTAACCTGGATTATTTGCTTGCGCCCGTCTTCTCCCATCTGAGATGAAGAACGGAATGCTTCAGTCATTTGCTGAACGTTCTGAACAACCTCTTGAACATTGCAAGACATCTCGCTCATGGTGGCGGCTGTCTGAGTGGCACCGGAAGCTGTTTGCTGGGAATTCAGGGATAATGAATCAGATGCTCTAGACAACTGATCGGCTTCTTTTTTTACCGAACCAATTACATTCCTCAGCCCGCTAAGCATATTGTTAAAAGATCGTGACAAGCTGCCGATTTCGTTTCCAGACTTAACTTGCGCTTGCACACTTAAGTCGCCCTTTTCAGCCAGGCTCATCAATTCACTTAAACTACTTACTGGTTTAACAATTCTTCCCGTGAAAAAGTATGCCAGTAATGCGCCGATGAGCAAAGCAATCACAGAACTCATCAAAAACAGGAACATCAGTTTTTGTAAGCGTTGTTGATAAATAACTTCTTGCCTGCCACCGGAACCAACCACCCAATCCCAGGGTTCAAAATACTCTTGATAGGCAATGAAAGTATAAACCGGTTCACCAGTATTTTGCCACAGTTCGTTAAAAACAAAACCGGTTTTTTTCGGGTTTGACCAGCTATCCCTTATCGTATATTTTCCATTTACTTGCAAGTCCCATGCGTTTACACCTTCAAAAGGGAACGGATGCATTGTAAGGGTGCCATCCGGGTGCGAAGCCCATACATACATGTAGTCGCCTTTGTACAAAGACATTTTACTTTTTGAAAGATCTCTGTTTCCATCAGGCAGCTTCGGCCCAAGGACATATGTACGCACTTCCTCCTGTGCCTGCTCTAATGAAATTTCCCCCCGTTTTACCCTCTCATCCTGAAGCTTCATCAACCCAACAATATCTTTCGTCGAGCGGGTTACAACTTCACCCCCCACATCGAGCACTTCTTTTTTGGTTTCATAGTAGGTGATAAAAAAAATGCTTGTTAATATAATGGCCAAAAACAAACAAAATCCCACTAGAAGTTGAACGCGAAGCCCGATAGATATACCCCCTATTGTCTTACTTTCCTTTACACTCACAGACATACCTCCTATAATTTTACATATAAACCTGGATACCTCGCATCATAATTATTTTTAACACAATACGAATTGTGATCATAATTTCGAAAGAATCCTGGTTTATTCGGCAACTTATGGTTTATATTACTATAAAGATCCATCATTTTCTAGCTTAGAATTTTGCTACCACTACCCGAAATACTTGGAGTATTTGCCGGTGTCAAAAAAGCAATGAAATCACAAAAATTTCCCCCCTGCTGATCTTTCAACGATATTTCTTTTTTATTTTTCTCAATATTCCAATATCATTGGTCAAAAGTCATTAATTTTCACTTCAGATGGGAGGCGATACATAATTTCCTTTTTGTTTAAATATCTTTTTAGTATGCTCAACATAATTTTGATCCACAATTATCACCATCTCCAGAAATTTTTTCATGGAAAAGTATATTAGAAAATAGTTTACTACTAATTTGCTACTGGTTCAAGTCCAATATTCCTTTATTTTCAACAAATGTAGGCATTTTAATTATTGACCAATTAATAATACTAAACTGTTTGTCAGAATATTATTAAACACTACTCTTTAATAAGTCATTATTGGGTATATTGAATATAATAGGGCTTATTTTCTGATCATCTTGACCATAAATTGCGACTCATTACCATGTGGTAAGCATGCAAAAAACCACTTAGATGATTTTTCAATATTTGCAATTATGATAATTTTCTGTTAATATAAATAATGTGGTATGCATAATATTTAAACCCCGTAAATTACCTTCATTAAACACCATATATATTTACCGTTCCGTAGTGTATTAGCCATCGTTCGCCTGAATTTATTTCGCAAAATACGCACTATTGCTTACCACGGTTACAATCGGGTCGCCGCCAAGCATCGACCTGGCTTTAGTATAAGGCGTTGGCGCCCCATACCCGTATACCCAATTCCGTGCTCCATGGTTGCAACAAGTATTATTACCTGAGTTACAGAAACGGGTTCGCTAAGGCAAAATCCCATCCTCTATAAAATTTACATACTAGACTGTTATGGCTCAAAGGACCACAAACTTCTATGAAAATAGTTTAATCCGCTTAACTCTCATGTTCCTGTGGGGCACAATCTATGGATAAAAATCTATTTTCTTATCAAGCACAATTTTAGGTTAAAAATTCAATGTGTTTTAGATTTCCCAATTCGGTATATATTGGGAGGTGATGCCTTTGATTGTTTAAATGTAGAGTCTGCCAAAGCTGGATTTGTGTAGTTATTAAAAACTTATTAGTTTACATCAAAGTTAAGACCTCAGGTCAAGCGCCTAAATTACCGGCATTAGTTGCAATTAGAAATTAATTTTGGTTTATAATGTAATATGTGCAATCATTTCTAACAAAAACATAACTTATAACCTGATTAATTGTAGACTCCAAATTTATATTAAACTAAATTATAATTAATAATGAGGTGAAGATTGAATGATAAAAGTAGCTAATCCTGCCCCTTGGGGAGTATTCGCATTTGGTGTGGCTGCCTTCGTTGTTGGGGCAATATTTGCCGGTTTGTTTACAGGTGAAGGAGTTTTTCTTGTTGGGGGTACTGTAGCGGTCTTTAGTGGTGTTATACTCATGGTCGTATCCTACTTAATGCTGCTGGGCAAGGGCTTGGGTGATCCTGGTCCTATATCATCGTGGGGAGCCGGTATATTCGGATTCTTTGCCCAGGTATGGTTGATACTGGGTGTAATACTCTTGACATGGAAACCGGGGGTTGAAGGTCCACTGGCATTTGTGTTACTTTATACATGTTTTGTTTCTGCAGGCTACACGTTTTATTCTTACAAGTTGGGAATTAAATCTTTTGTATTATTATTTGCAGTCGTAGTAGTAGCCACCTTATGCGGTTTTGGTGGGTTGTATGCAGGGTGGGCACAGGGTAGTGTAATATGCGGTTATCTTTTCTTCTTCCTTGGCTTCTTAGGTTTATACATTGCGTTTATGGAGCAGTTACGAGAAGCTTTACCCAAAACGCAACAAAGTCAAGTTGGTGCTGCAGAAACCCAGAGATAATTAGTATTAGCTCGTAAAACGATGTTAATTAAGGGCTTAGGATTCAATTCCATAAGCCCTTAATTATTAATATCAAATTAAATTGATTGTGCAAACAGTATAGAGGCCGAGATGAAAGATATTAATTACTGTCCCCACTGTCGCCCAGAAATAAGACTTTTAGTGGAGATAGTAGAGATGGTGGAGGTGTTTTTATAGATCATTCAGTCATTAATAGGCAAGGTAAAACTAGAGCCTACGGGAGCAAAGCGGAAACTGGGTCCAAACACACCGGCTAACCGTGCCATCATCGGCAGTCCGGTGCAATGATTGGGAGCCAGAAATTGAAGTTTCAGGCTTTGGAGAAAGGCAATGGTAGCCTCTTGCTGGGCGACCGGTGTGGGTCCTAAGTGAGTGCCGCCGATAATTCCATATACCTGATTTACCCCGGTAACTTTCTGTGCTTGCTTAACGATATTAACCAGCCCGGCATGAGCACACCCCAGGATAATCACAAGTCCCTTTGGTGTAATGCAATACAGGCTTAAATCGTCATGTAAAGGGTCAAGTAATGTTTTACCGTTCTCCAGGCAAAAAAGACGGCTATCTCCTTTTTCAAAATCAGTTTTCCGGGGTACTTCTCCGCTTATCCAAACACCGGGGGCAATTTCCCGAGGTTCGTGGGTAAAAATAAACTCTGCGCCTGAGCTCTCAAGTTCTTCTTTGCAGAATGGTACTCCTATATAGTGTGGCTTGTTAAGAGAACTATAGTGAGAGATGAAAAAATCAGGATGGGCATAAACCGGTAACTGTCCCCTGAGATGCAGAAAAGCCCGCATACCTCCTGTGTGATCATAATGACCATGACTCATTACCAGGGTATCCACCGACTTCAGATCAACGCCGAGATTGACAGCATTAGCTAACAGATAACCTTGTTCTCCAGTATCAAAAAGAATTTTCATTCCTGCTGTTTCCACCAGCATGGCAAGGCCCCACTCGCCAACCAGACCCAATGGCACGCCTACATTATTTTCACAAAGTACCGTTATTTTTAAGACAGGCTCATTCATAAAAAATCACCTCTTTCAGTTAAAAGGTAAAAAACACCTGGCACAATGGATTTACTTGAAATTGTAAAATGATTATTATAGGATTTTTATAATTCTTATGGTATATTTTACTAAAATAACAGAGGAGGCAATACTATGATTACTTTAATTGCCAAGCTTAAAGCGAAACCAGGGAAGGAGTCTTTATTAGCTGAGGAGAGTAAAAAAATTGCCCAAAAAGTTCGGGAAAATGAGAAGGGCTGTCTAATGTACATACCTCACGTTTCGGTAGAAAACCCCGCTGAAATAGTTTTTGTAGAAAAGTATGCAGACCAGGAGGCTTTAGACGCCCACTTCAAAACTCCATATTTTAAGGCTCTAGCAGAGAAGTTTGGTGAGTTGCTGGATGAAGAGCCAGAATTGAAAACCTTAAAGGAACTAATTTAATAAAATTATATTTGAGGATTTTATTGCTAGAGGTGCTAGAAAGCTAAGTAAAGATTTTATGATTACTTGTTGTACTCAATTAGTGAAAAACAACCCGTTTCTGCCGGCAGTGGAGAAGGGGTTGTTTTTTCTCCTGTGGATTAAACGCTTTCGACAAATTCCCCGATCACCTTAAAATACTTCGATTGCCCGTAATAAAGGATATCGTTGTGATCTGCGCCGGGAATAATCAACATGCTCTTGTGAGAAGACCCGAGCTGCCTGTATAAAAACATGCCCTGCTTCAGCGAGACAAGCTGGTCGTGTTCCCCGTGTATAATCAGGGCTGGTATGGTTATTTTTGTCACCATCTCCACGCACTTATTGTTGAATGTTTCAGTGTCCACCCCCTGGATTAATCCGAGATTCCTGATCAGGTGAACAAAGCTGGTGAAACCGCTTTCAATGATAACTCCCTTCAGCTTATCCGGATAGCTGTAGGCCAGTTCAAGGGCCGGGATGGATCCCAACGACCTCCCCATAACGTACATGTCTTTTGAAAGGTTCTTTTCAGCCAGCGCCTCGCGCACGGCCGGAAACAGGCGGTGGGCGTCTTTAACCATATTAGAGAATGTGGGATAACCTTGACTGGCGCCATAGCCCCGGTAGTCGGCCACAACCAGATTCAGGCCTGCTTCATGGTACAACGACGCGATGTCGTCGTAATCACTGGCTATCTCACCGTTCCCATGAAAGTACAGTATCCACGGCAATTTTTCGCCAGACAGAAAAAAACGGCAGGATACAGAAATGTTCTGATCAACGGGGACAGCCAAATCAGATGCATTTTCGGGACAAGGAGTATAATCCTTGCGGGGGTATAAAAAATAGCTCAACACCTCGGGCTGGTCAATCAAAGAATAATCGATCATTCTGCTCCCTCCTCATGGACGATATAGAAAATTATACTATATGCACCCAACAAAACACCATAGGCCAGCATAGTGGCAATGAAACAAATTATATAAATTTAGAATAATATGGAAAAAAAATATAGCATTCCAACATATGAATAATCACTATAGAGGTAACCTTTAGGAAAATTATCCCATTTTTATTTGGGGGGGCGGAGGTCGTGGCGAGAGCACAAAAATCCCGGGAAGTAAATACTTTCCGGGTTGTGAAAGGAAAGAAAACTGAGTGACACCAGGTTGGCCAGACTAAATACTAATCAATTTTTTACAACAAAGGCACAGTAAGATAATAATCACAATTAACAGAAAGACAATTACACCCAGCAAGATATTTGCAATCTTAAATCTAGATAAAAAGGGTTGTAAAAGGTTTGGGAATAGGCTTAGTATTAGTGATTCAACGCTTGATTCCATATAAACTTCCCCTTTTACAATTATAATCTTTTATTATCTTCAGCATTGTGCAAGGTAAATTCTTTTAATGTATAAATAGGCAACAACAAATAATTATTATAATAATTAGAAATAAGAAAAAGCAACAACAAATGGGTAACAAGCTTTTTACACCCAGAGATTCAAAATCCAAAGCCATAGTGTCACCTCCTTTTTATTCTAATTTATTCAATTTATACAATTATTGCTACAAAATTTATAATACGTTCTTCCATCCGGTACCGGGTACCGAAATTATTAAGTTATTCAAAAAAAACGAAAACCACCTTCAAGGTGGCTTTTTCATGATATATTTGGTCTACTTATTTTACAGATATTATTTTGTCGCCAATTTCTATTTTATCTACTATATCCATTCCCTGGGTTATTTTCCCGAATACAGCGTATTGTCCATCCAGCCAGGGTGCAATATAAAACTGTGAGTCTGCGGAATTAGGGTCGCTGCTTCGCGCCATTGCCAGGGCGCCACGAACATTTTTAAGGGTGGGGGTCACCTCTAACGGTATTGTCCAATCAGGCCCACCTGTACCGTTCCCCAGCGGGTCACCGCCTTGGATCACCCAGTCCTCAACACGATGGAATGTTAAATTGTTATAAAAGTTAGATTTAAAAAGTTTTTCAAAGTTACCAACTGTGATTGGCATCAGTTTTGGGTATAATTCGGCAACTATAGCTCCCTTTGATGTTTCAATTGTTATTTTAATGGGTTCCTCCGGTAAATTTACGGATTTTGGGATTATATCTATCCTTCCGTTTTTTCCTGCACTGGGGGAATTGTAATTAACTTCTGTTCCCAGCACTTCACTAATAAACCTCAAAGGAACCACGGTTCTGTCCTTGACCAGTTCAGGGGGAGCAATGACAACTCCCCTAACAGCGCCGTCGTTGCTAACAAGTGCCACAGGATTATCTATGGTCAGAGAAATGGAAATTTTGCCTTTTGAAATAAGGACTTTTTGTGATTTGTTGTCCCATTGAACGGTACTGCCAAGAAAGCAGTATGAGAAATTGGTGATAAGCGATGGACTTACCGACAAATTTTATTGATGCAGCTAAAGCAATAAAAAATACCCAATCTATTATTATCACAGCTGGAGCTGGGATGGGCACAAAGGGAAACCCCCGGCCTAAACCGGCCAGGGGTTTTCTAAATTTAAAAGATATCCACTAAATTAATTTGTAATCCCGGTAACAGCGGGGAGACTAAAATCTCATCGTTACGGTATGCTTCATGCAAAATCCATTTCTTTTCACCGGGGGTAAATACCTCTACTACTTTGGCATCCGGGTCAACAATCCAATATTCTTTTACTCCGTATTTATAGTACAGCCTGCTTTTCTCTACTTTATCCCGGCTGGCTGTTGATGGTGACAATATTTCAATTACTAAATCCGGCGCGCCTTTGATGTTATATTCGGTAATAATATCCAAACGATTGGCAGATATAAAGAGTATGTCAGGCTGTGGTTTTTCTGTTTCACTTAGAACAACGTCAAATGGCGCATGAAATAATTTACCCAGTTTGTTTTTGCGGATAAAATCTAAAATTGCATAGACTAGGTTTGTGCTTACTTCCTGGTGGGTAGCTCGTGGTGATGGAACCAATATCAATTCACCCCCGATTAGCTCATACTGGTTGTCGTCATTAATTTTTAAGTAATCTTCATAAGTATATAACTTGTTAGGAGTTTCTTGCATGTCAGAAGCCTCCTTATTACTTTTCTTTTGGAGCTAACCCAATAACCTGATAGCCTTGTTCTTCTGCTAGTTCAAAGATTAATGGGGGAAGATCGTCGGGTAAAAATACTAATGTGCTTTTTAATTCTTCCATAGTTAAAGGTTTACCATCAATGAAAAAAGTTAGTACACCTTTTTCGTCTACTTAGCATATTTTGCCTTCATCGTTAATTACTTTAATCACTGAATACCAAACCTTTCCTTATCCTTTCTCATTTGCTCCCGGATAGCGTGTAATCCATATTGCTGCAAGTAAACTCTACCTAGTTCAACCTTGTTTAATTCTTCCAGAAGTTCTACTAAATCAGCATGTTCATTAACAGGAATTCTAATTGATACATCTTTAACTAATCTATCGCGTTCAAGCTGTGTTGCTGTTCTTTTTCTGGCCAATTCAAATCCCTCCTACTATGAGATATTATACCAGTGTTTTGCCCGTGAGTAAACCGGGGAGGGGATAAATCCCCACCCGGTAGTAATCCAGTTTCTTGAAAGAAATACCACCCTGATAGTGGGGGGACCGACGGGCAATTTAAAGAACTGAATAATCTCAAAGAGCAGTTAGACAAGTTTGTGAAGTAGGTAGATGAAAAGATAACGTCTATCTACTGCTGTTTTACTTAGGTCTGATTCTATTTCATGGCGATTAGTTTTTCAAGGAGGTATTATATGGGGAACAGTCTGAAATAGATACGGTGAAGCAATCGGAACATCATAGTTGACCCCGGCCACGGCGGGGGCGATCCTGAGCCGTCGATCCGAAAGATGACGACAACCTGTAATATAATTTCACCAACTCTATTACTTTCATATTTCAGTAATGAGCAGATAAAGAAGGTTTACATCTTCAAAAGGATAACAAGACATTGCCAAAACGCGATTTTATGCCGTCAGAGGGTATGGAGGAAGGCAAGGATTATGAAGAATACGCGCCTGAGTTTGATGTACAGGTTAAAGTCGCAAGTGAAATGCCGTCTGGCCGCTCTTATTATATGGAATTGGCTAAAGAACTCTACGGAGTTAAGGCAATAGACTTGGAGACGCTTTGGGATGTTATGGAAACCGGTAAATTCCCGCCCAAAGAAATTATCCTTGACAGGCTGTTTAACCGGAACGGTGAGCAGCCCCCCACGGATCAGCCCCCACAGCCAGGGCAGCCGCCCCAAGAACAGATCATCCCACCGCAGGAAGGCATGATGCCTCCGGGTGAACAAATGTCGCCCGATGTGGCACAAATGCCTCCACAAATGTTCCCGCCCCAACAGCCCCAACAACCTCAACAGTCTCCCATGCCTGGAAACTTGCCGCCTAATCTCCTTCAGCTCTTGATGAACGGGGGAATGCCGGGTGGCAGATAAACAGATTGATACCCAAAAAAATTGCAGATTAAGAGGATGGCAGGTAGTGGAATGAGTTCTCCATTGCAGAAAACCTATCTTTGAAGAGAGAAAACCCGGCCACGCCACGGAAGCCGGATAGTAATGTTAATGCTTATTTTTAATAGGTGCTGTGTTTTCCTTTTTGATCTGAGTCAAAACCACCAGGTCTAAAGAACGGAGGTCTAAAAGGTGGTCTAAAAGGCGGTCTGAACGGCGGTCTAAAAGGTGGTCTAAAAGGTGGTCTAAAAATTGGCCCAAATCCAAATGCCACAAAAATCACCCCCTTTTTTTACCATAATATTCATGGACAGTTTTAACGTGCAGTAAAAAAGAGATTTTTATAGTTTTTAAACCAAATAAAGAAGGGCAGTTGAAATAATCTGCATCACTAGCAATCCGGTAAGTAGGGCGCTTCCATATTGGTTAAAAAAATCCCGGGAAGTAAATACTTTCCGGGTTGTGAAAGGAAAGAAAACTGAATGACACCAGGTTGGCCTAACAAATACTAAATAATTTTTTACAACAAAGGCACAGTATGATAATAAGCACAATTAACAGAAAGACAATTACACCCAACAAGACATTTGTAATTGTAAACCTAGATAAAAAGGGTTGTAAAAGGTTTGGAAATAGGCTTAGTGTAGGTGATTCAACTTTTGATCCCATATATTTCCTCTTTTTGTAATAATCTTTTGTCATCTTCAGCATTGTGAAAGGCAAATTTTTACCAACGTATAAATAGGCAACAACAAATAATTATTATAATAATTAGAAAAAAGAAAAGGCAACAACAGATTGGTAAGAAACTTTTACTACCCAGAAAATCAAAATCCAAAGCCATAGTGCCACCTCCTTTTTTTCTAATTTATTCAATTTATATAATTATTGCTACAAAATTTACATTATTTTTCAAATATAGTCGCCCTTGCAGCGCTGGCAGGAACGGTTTAGGATGGAGATTAAACGGGGCAAATTAATCCGGCTTTAAGCCTAACCACGCGGAAAGATGCGGAAAAATTCTATGGCTGGACGCGGCCTAATAATACGGGGAGGTTTTTTAATTAATGGCATTTCTGAATGGATTTAAGGTGGACGACTTCAAATTTGACCCTACCCCGATTTGATGGACACGGGGAATGGCTGGTAAAATAAGATCAGCGGAGGTGTCCATCATGAAGCGTTATGATAAACATTTTAAAGAAGAAGCAGTTCGCCTTGTACTGGAACGGCCAGCACCAGCAGTAGCCAAAGAACTAGATATTCATGAGAATACCCTTTACAAATGGATCGGTCAGTATAAGAAGCACAAGGAACAAGCCTTTCCCGGTAGCGGTAAACTTATGCCAGAGGACGAAGAAACCAGGCGTTTAAAGAAAATGATAGCCGACTTGCAGGAGGAAAACGCTATTTTAAAAAAGGCCACAGCCATCTTCGCAAAACACCAGAAATAGCATACCGATTTATTAAACAGCACCGCTTCGAATTTCGGGTGAAGAAGATGTGCGTGGCTTTAGAAGTGTCTCGAAGCGGGTACTACGCCTGGCTAAAACGACCGGAAAGCAGACTAAAAATCCAAAATAGAGAACTGCTAAAAAAAATCCGTAAAATCTACACGGTTTCCCGGGGTACTTACGGTAGTCCTAGAATAACAAAGGCTTTGAACAAGGAAGGGACTACCTGCGGCAGAAACCGGATAGCCCGCCTGATGCGGGAGAATGGCATTGTCGCTCGGTCTAAGAGAAAATACAAAGCAACAACTAACTCAAAACATAATTACCCGGTTGCTGAAAACCTGGTTAATCAGAACTTTACTGTAGATAGGCCAAACAAGGTATGGGTAGCCGATATTACCTATATCCCAACTGATGAAGGGTGGCTATACCTTGCTGGAGTTGAGGATCTTTTCCAGCGTAAAATTGTAGGCTGGGCCATGGACAGCACCATGACCCGTCAGCTAACATTGGATGCCATAAGACAAGCAGTCTGGCGTTACCGTTCACCAGCAGGTCTTATTCATCACTCAGACCGTGGAACTCAATATGCAAGTAATGAATATCAACGGGCATTAAAGGATTATGAAATGATACCAAGCATGAGCCGCAAGGGTAACTGTTATGACAATGCTTGTATGGAATCGTTTTTTGGAACACTGAAGCGGGAATTGATTTATGGAAACCGCTTCAGGAGAAGGGCAGAAGCTCGCCAGGCTATCTTTGAGTATATTGAAGTCTTTTATAACCGCATAAGACTGCAATCTGCTCTTGGATATATGTCGCCAGTGGAATACGAGCATATTTTTAAACTGGTGGCATAGTAAAGTTTCTCAATAGCAGGAAAACCCAGTGGCCGTTCATCAGAGCGAAGCGTAGACCCTTGATACGGAGCCCGTGTTAGCCTTTCTTGGCAAGGGGTCCAAGCGAAAGCGTGGGTGCCCTTTAGGCCCCTGAAAACACGGGTGCGAGGCTCCAATGTCAAGGGCGGTCACGGTGCTTATCTAATACTGGTCGAATTATGAGGATTTAAGTAACCTACATTAAAAATGAAAATCTATGTAATCAGGAGAAACTAGCCATTTACCGTGTCCATTTTAGCGGGGCAAGCTTACTCCCATGGTACCTTGTGGGCTCAGACACTCACAGACAATTTTTACCATAGCAATAAAGGTTTCCAAGACTTTATTTCAAAGTACAATTTAAATTTTAGACCGATAAATAAATTTGATAGTATAGCGATTGAGGAACGCCAGAAATTATTGTTTGAAATGGTGAAGATAATTTGGGGATAGCGAGTAAATACCAACCGAAGTATAACCATAGCGGATTTCTATGGTTACAAAAACTAATAAGCCGCATTCCCTTATGCAAAGGGTTCGCGGCTTTTACAGTACCCGCATCGTAACCAAAAAGGGCATAAAAAAAGCAAGTAGAAACCTACTCGCTTTTGCGAACGTATATTTGTAATGTTAGTCCGATTTAGATGCACCGATATGGGGCTTAAAATTAAGCATAACAATGACTCTAATATATCCCGTATGGCTATGGAGGTTATGAGATTTTCAATATTTTCAGCAGTTTGCAGCAGTCTAATATTCCTTCGTCAAATTAAAAACAAGGCGGTAACCTAAAAAGCTAAAATAAAACGCCAAGGGGTACTCCACTAAACGTTCCATATTTTTGAATATCAAAACCGCCGCTTTTTCTAACAGTGGCTTTGTGTAATTATTTGTTTGGCAATAATGTAGGACTGTCCTGCGATGGTGATTCGTTCTACTCCTGTTTTTCCAGTGCCATCTCCGGCGCAAGATTTAGAACAAAATCTCGAATCGCTTTTGCACTGCTCAATGCCTGCCGCATATCCCTTTCTTCCAGCATCAGCTCCATTGGGTATCTTGGCTGAACGCCGTAAGCCGTCAGGTCGGAGCATTGGTCGGCTATCTTTTTAAAGGTATCGGACAAATCCGAACAGAGTTTGCGCAATTCATTTAAATCATGTATCTTGGGCGGATTTATACCGTGCAAAACAAGATAACCCTTAAGGTATTTCTCGGCGGATTGATGGCAGTGATAGCAGATAATTCACAGGGACAGGATGCATGTTGAGTAAATATTCGGCACTGCTTAAATCCATTTCCGCAAGCCTTTGCCATTCCTGCGCGCGGGTGTGCTTATCCATACAGCACCATGCCCTCTTGGGCTATTTGCCGCTCAATGGTGGGAGTGGATTTGCGTTGGTTAAACTTATTTTTTTTGCTGACTATCACATCCACAGGCATTGTTTTTTTATCCCGGATTGCTCTGTGGATTAACCTCATTGCGTCAATTTCCCGAAGATCTGTATTCTCTGACATCACCACATAAATATCCAGGTCTGAATCAGCATGCGGCGTACCGTTTGCGTAGGAGCCGAACAGGAATATCTGCTCCACGGGAATGGTGTTCACGATGATATCTTTAAGGATGTTCAACTCATCCCGGATTCGTTTTTCCATATCGGCACCTCCATCTATTTTCAGTATATCCCGGCAGTTTCAGTATTACCATCTATCGGATATAACTATTATATCATAATTTTTGGAAAAAAGTGAGGAATCCACCCGCACAAAAATCCTCTAAAATAATCCACCGTTCTCTGTGGAAGTCCTCGAACTTTTCGGTGGTCACATTATTAGGGTAAAGTTTTATGAAGAAGGCAATACAATATTTTACAAAATCACTGTTAATAGAGCGTTAGGGGTCAGCCCTTGACATTGGACATATTATCAAATGTCAAGGGCTGACTCCATAGGTCCGACCCCACAGGTCCCCTCGACCAGTTTGTTTTACAAACATATTTAAAACGGTTATACTTGTAAATAAAGGATGACAGATAACTGTTTTCATAACTGTTTTCATATAAACCCTTACTAAAACTGCTGATAGATCGTGATATGAAATTAACGGACCTCGGGCTGTCATCGGCCACTAGGGCGAAGATTAACAAAAACGAATATGTGGCCATGGATGTTCTGAATCGGATTTGCAACCAACTGGACTGCCAGCCTGGGGATCTGTTTGAATACATCCCCGACAAAGAGGAGGAATCCACTCATGCAACGCAGATTTAAGGTAATCCTGGATTGGAATGAAGACGGGGGAGGATATACTGTTACTGTCCCGGCTTTACCCGGTTGTGTAACCCAGGGCGATACCATCGAAGAATCGTTAGAAAGGGCACAAGATGCCATAGAAGGCTTTATTGAGGCGTTAAAAATTATTGGTGAACCAATCCCTGTGAGTGATGTTGAAATTGCCGAAGTACAGGTAAATGTTTCATGACCCGCCTGCCCAGGGTAACTGCCAAAGAAGTCTTCAACGGCTTAAAAAGAAACGGTTTTGAAGTTATCAGAACCAGTGGTAGTCATCATTTTTTGCATCGCCCGGGAAGCGGGATAGTTACTATATCAATTCACCCTGGTGAAATTGTTAAGCCAAAAACGCTGAAGTCTATTTTAAAGCAAACAGGCCTTACAGTTGAAGAGTTGATTGACTTGCTACGAAATTAGTGGGGTTAGCCCTTGACATTTGACAGAGACGTTTAGCGCAGTTATTTCGATCCCGTATCCTCTATTATTTCCTCCCTTACCTTGAAAAATAGCTTATTTTCTTTGGTGGCTCACGAATAGCTTAACTCCCTACAGGTCTCCTCTGATGGCAAATTATACCAGACAAGGCAAGAACCGTCCCCGCTTGCCTCCCGGTTGTAAGAAGTGCCCTGTCCGGATAAGCATGACCGTCTTGATACACAAGGCATTGATGAATTTTTACACCTGCTTTTGTTTTGCGGTAATCGGCCCATCTGTAACTGTTAAGACAAAGGGTAATGGTGCTGGCATCAATTATATGGACACGGTCGGCATTAGGGGTGGCACTTAAACTATTGGTGGTTTTTTGCATTGCAATTTTTGCCACTTGGGTAAACACGGCTCCCCAGAAGTCACTACTCATTTCTTTAAAACGCCTGGATAACTGTGATGCACTGATTGAATTAAGCTTTAGATTGTCTTGAAGGTCAATATCATTTTTTACCCTGTCGGCCAGTGCCCTAATGGATTCAATTTGGACAACCTGAGCAATAAACATGATGTAGAGCAATTTAATTGTAAATAGTTTTTTGATGTACCTGTCTGCACTGGTGTCTTTGATTAGGGAACAAAATTTTTCATAGGGAAATTGATTTAGTACTTCAATAAATGTGGATTTAGTGGTATCCTTATCCATGCGAGCTCTCCTTATTTTAGAGACTATGGACAGGATTACCTGCTATAACTCTATTATAAGGAGTTTTTTAGTGAAATACAATGATATTTATTGAAAATGAACTAATTTGGATAAATTTAAGCAAATTTAAGGGTTGAAATTTTTATTTTTTGTTTGTGCAATGCTACTGATCTACGACACAAAAATATGGATTTTGTAGCTAGTTTTAAATATTCATTAACCTAAAAATATGCTTTTTTCAGTGGTCTCAATCGTCCCCTGACCCATATGGCGATTCAGGGCAGATTTATTAGCTTACACCATAAAGGCGTTCAAAGAGCCGACAACCTCATTTGAAAAATTGTCTGCCGGACAGATTAGACCAGCTTAATGATTTTACCGATTTCACAAATTTGACCTGTCGAACACTTTTGACCGGTTTCACATGTTTTACGCTCTTGACGGGCTTTACATGTTTTACTGGTTTCACCGGTCCGGAACCACTGGCATCTTCAGTATAAAATACGCATTGGCCATGCAAGTCTCTAATCCACCCGTCTTCAAACCAACCCAAATGATTGCCGTTGAATCCATATGCGGCATCATCGTGGAAATATGCCACGGGTTCGCCGGTAAACAAATAGATAGTTTCACCGTCTTCGGTATAAGCTATGGGTTCACCGTTTCTGTTATAAAATGTTATTTTTCTCTCTCCTTTAAGTAAAGTCAAACCGTGCCTTTTCATTCGATACGAATCGTTCCGCATCAGTGATGTAATGATCGGGGACGATGTTGAAGCGCCGTACATCGAGCGAATACAGATAATCGTTCTCAATGTGATAGGTCTCATCAACATATTTTCGTAACACGTCGTTCGTTTTGCGGAGCCGCTCTCTTGCCTCCGCATTCTGCTCCGTATACGAGCGGAGAATAAGCATTTTTATATACGGCAATCGTTCGCTCGAATATCGTTCCATTAAGCACTGGGGCGTGCATTGTGCGAGGACGGTGGCGTAGTCAAAGTCGGGTATGTAGTCTTTGATGAACGCGATGCCGTCAGCCTTTTGTGCGTCTGTTAATTTGTCTGTACCCTCGGAATCGTGTGTCGGCTCGGTGCGTCCATGTATAAGGCTCGACAAGATATTGTAGGCTTCCGATTCTGCCCTCGGGTTCCTATACTGATGCTCAATGAATTTTCTGAGGCAACCTATCCGGGCGGCAATATCGATGCCCGAATCCATCGCCAGTTCCTTGAGCAACACAACAGAGGACATCAGATCAGCATTCTTTTGGATAGGAGTACATTTTAGTTGGCCGTCGATGTTTTCAAAATACATGGCGCACACGGCAGAAGGGTCTTGCCGCCCCGAATTTGTCTGAATATAATCAATCACCGGTTCGAAGTCGTGCGTTAGCATTAGGACGGTGCGTTGGTATAGACTATTGGCCTTATCACCGGTTTTAAATAACCTGTTTATGATCGCATATTTTTTATTGCTGTCGAACGATGATATCGGGTCATCAAGTATCATAAGCTCAGCGTTTTGGCTGATGGCATCGAACATGAACAAGATTAGCGCAAACGCGTGCTTTTCGCCCCAACTGAGATGCTTTCCAGGCGACTGTACATCGCCGGGATTTCCATCCGGCAAAATGAACTTCAATAAAGCCCTTGCGTTATTCTCGCCGTTGACTTCAACGTCAAACGTATATTTGAATCCTGCTATGCTCAGAAAATCATTTATGTCCTTTTTGCGGTCGTTGACCTTATCCTGAATGTATTTGTTGTATTTTCCGATTTCGCCTTTCAGCACGCCGACCTTCGTCAACAAACTGTCAATCTCGGCGTTAATCGTTCCCATCTCAGTCTTTGTTAACTCTGATACGAAATAGGTATCGCAAGCCCGAAGGTCGACTTTCATATCAGCCAGTTTGGATTCCAAGTCCGCAATGGTATCCCTGTCTACAGAGGATCCATTGAACGACACAATCGCTGTTAAGCGGTCGTGAAGATATCGAGCTTCAGCGCCCAGTTTTGCAAGCTGTGTTTCGAGCACCGGAATACTCTCCTTAACGCCGAATAAGGAGCGCAGTTCCTTTGCTTTGTCCATGTTCAGATAGTCAGCAAGGTTTTCTATTGCTCTCGATATAGCGGCGGCATATTCCACACTTGCCTTATCAAAACTATCGACGAATACCTCATTTAACTTCTTTGTTTGCTCCGTATCGCTTACGGAGCAGTAAGGGCATCGGCCTTTGGCGCCAAACTCGGTGTAGCCCTTCAACCGCCACTCCGCCCACTTGGAGACCGTATCCTCTTCAAAGAAGGGGCTCAGTTCATTCAGTTCTGCGGGAGGGTTAAAGTACGCACCCTTACCGCTGAGGACGCCCTTGATTCCGCCTTTTCGCTTGGCAAGTTTATTACTCCCGCCCGTGAATTCAATATTACTGATTAAGACGCCTATCTGCTGCTGTAGAGCAATTATCTCTTGGCGGCCTGTGATTGTCGTCTTGATCGTTGACAATGCGTCGTCAATATTCTTCTTAGCCTCATCGTACTCTTTGGAGCGGATCAGCACCTCAAATGTATCCTTTATCAGCGTATCGGGCTGATAAACATACTGGCTAACGTAGGTATCGTCGAAGATCGCGGCTTTGCCGAAAGCCATACCGTCGATTGTCGGCGGTGCGGTGTCACTGTTTATACCGTAGGGCGCAAGCTCCGTAAGGGCTTTGCCTTGAGACGCAAGGTCGATAGCCCGCGCAATGGTGGACTTGCCAGTGCCGTTGCGCCCAAATAAGATGTTCAGCTTATCTGCACAAATATCTATTTCGCCACTCGTGATGTTATTGCAGTTTATAATTTTGATAGTCGCATCAGGCATAACGATCGGTGTTCCTTTCTTTGTATTAAGCGTGTTTCAATGCCAAAGCAGTCTTGGACAGACATGCCTTTTCCTTATTTCTGTTAATTGGGGTTCTGGAATATATTTTCCTTATTATATCACAAGTTTTCCATAAAAAAATAGCAGTGCTCCGCTTTGAAAATCAACAAGGGTTAAGGTTGCAGCGTCTGCTTGTGAGCGGTCAAGTGTTTTGGATCCATTTCAAAGCCGCCCTTAAAGGTAATCCGTATCTTGCTGTCAGATAAAACCTTGACTGAGTCTACGAACTGCCTGATCATGGCGTCGTCATACTCGGTCAGGTTGAAGTTTTCAATTTCAAGGATTCTAAAGATCTCATGCATTCTTGACTGGGTGTTTTCAGCGATGACATGCCGCTGCTCATGGTTTTTCAGGGCATCCTGCAGGTCCTTGATTTCATCGGATATCTCTTTGAATTTGCCATCGAAGTAATCGGCGCCGGCGCTTGACTTCGCGCTGATCTGGACGAGGTCGAGCATGGGGTCTTCCGGTACCGGGTACCGAAGTTATTAAGTTATTTTTGATAGACAAAACAAAAACCGCCCTATTAGGCGGTTCACTTGTTTATGGGTATTGGTGGAGGCGGGGGGAGTTGAACCCGCCGTCCGAAAGAAAGACCATAAGAGTTTCTCCGAGCGCAGGCTGCGATTTAAATTTTGCGCCTTTGGCGGCCGCAGCCGGCCTCCGCGGGAGCTATCTCGATGAGAGTCCCTTTGAGCCTCCGAGAATTGGCCCAAGAGCAAGCCCGTTTAAGTTACGCCTCATCCCGGGCCACGGGCCCAGCGCGGGTGAGACGTTACGCATTAAGCCGCGTA
>Ga0209643_1001525_pt1 | contig 20932 bp, 14 predicted proteins | sample AutmiccBRH37_all_FD_187383 | JGI IMG/M metagenome (GOLD analysis project Ga0209643, IMG submission 187383) | Deep subsurface microbial communities from Mt. Terri, Switzerland - Autotrophic microbial communities BRH/37_all (SPAdes) (version 2) | ecosystem: Environmental > Aquatic > Deep... | reverse complement strand
CCAATCGTATAATTTTCCGCTATTTCTTGTCGATGCAAAAACCACTTTATCACCAAAATATGCAGTACCAAAGTCTGAAAACGTTGAATTCACGGAAACTTTATGGACGATATATGGCTTTCTGATTTCACTGTTCAATGCTTCAAAAAAGGGCAGTGTTTCTTGCTTTTCGGCAGGCGTCATTTGTTTTTTTGTCAAATATTTTTGGTACCATTTATCGGCTTCCGTAAACTTATTAACTCCTTTTAGCGCTTGGGAATATCGAAACAAATAAGTTGGGTCAACATTGGCTTCATACGTTTCCAGCAGCATTTTGTACCAAGGTTCTGCCTCACTCATTTTGGTGTTAAAATAATAACAGTCGGCCAATTTTTCCAACACTTCCTGTGTTTTAGGTTCTTCATTTAAAAACCACTCGGCGGCATTTAAATACGCTCTTTTTTCAAATAAATGGTTGGCACGTTTTAAATTTTGTGCAACAGTGAGTTGTGTCGTTAAAGGAAAAATTAAAAGTATAAGCAGTATTTTTTTCATATTGAAAGGCTTTTTTTAAAAGAATCTTGGGGATTTGTTGAAACCTTTGTTGTTGTTTAAAAGGTTGAGATCATATAAAATAAATAGTTCGTGTGAACCGGAACTAAACGGGCCAAGGTTAGATATGGTATGGTCATAAGCATAACCAATACTCAATTCGGGCGTCGCTTTAAAATTTACCATACCGCTAAATGCATCTTCCAATCTGTAGCCAATTCCAAATTCAACCTTATTGTCGAATAAAACATTGGCGGTTAAATCGATTGAAATTGGGGCACCTTTTACCGCTTTCGCCATAAATGCCGGTTTAAATCTGAATAATTCATTGATTTCAAAAACATAACCTCCGGTTAAATAGGTGTGAGCTTGCTCGGTTCCTTGATATTTTCCATTATTTCTGTCGAGATGTTTTGCGTTTAAAATCGTCGGAACAGATAAACCTACATAATAGGTTTCAGTATTGTAATAAACTCCGGCACCAAAATTCAAGAAGGACTGGTTGATGTTTTCGGCAAAATCAGGATCGGTAAAAACATCGCCCGATTCCAACACAAATCCGTTAAAATTCACATCAAAAAAAGTGACTCCGGCTTTTAAACCGAAAGATAATTTTCCGTTTTCCTCCAAATCTAACTTATAGGCAAAATCGGCATAAAGATCATTTTGTTTTACCACATCGCCAATGTTGTCATTCACCAAAGAAAATCCGACTTCAACATTTTCATTAATTGGGGTATGTGCGAAAATATTGGAGGATTTAGGTGCGCCATTTGCGCCAACCCATTGGGTTCTGTGTAAGGCACCCAAATTTACTACACCCATATTTCCGGTGGTATAAGCGGGATTTACGACACTCATATTGTACATATATTGCGTGTATTGTGCGTCTTGTTGGGACCACATTACTATGGTTGCCATAAGTGCAATAAATGATATTGGTATATTTTTCATTTTTTAGGTATAAAATGTATAAGTTTAAACTATTGATTATCTGCTTAAATATAATCTTCGTTGAATAGGTTTCCTGTCGTTTTTGTTGAAATAAATCACAAAGAAATAAACACCGGTGGGCGACAACTCTCCGTCACCATTCATTCTGCCGTTCCAATCTGGTTTCCCCGCATTTGCCGTATACATTAAATTTCCCCAACGGTTAAAATATTCCACTTTAAAATCGGGATAAAGTTCCCGAAGGTTTTTAATTTTGAAGCTGTCATTAATTCCGTTTCCAGATGGAGAAAATCCGTCATAAATTTCAATGTCGTAATCGTCACAAACTTCCAGAGTTACGGTCACTTCTAAAGGATTGACGCTTTTGCAGCCATTAACCTTGGTTTCTATGGCATAATAGGTTTCACCTTCAATCAATGCTGTGGATGCATCTAAAAGATTTCCGTTCGGATAAGCGTCATACCAGGAAATGACGCCGCCATTGTTTGCGGAAACATTTAAGTTTAAATCGCCAATGGTGGGATTGTTGATTTTACAAAATTCATTTCCAAGTGAAATTAAAGTTGGCGTTGCGATGGAAGTCAACGTAACATTGGCAACAACCCTCACAGAACTGACACAACCTGTTGTTGGATTGGATTGCGCTGCCCAATAAGCTGTGCCGTTCATTAATGGACTTGTAATCAACAAAGGTACAGTGCTTGTTTGTGTAGCATACCAAATGAGTCCGTTTCCTGTTGCTGCTAAATTTGCAATTGTTGGAGAATCAGATTCGCAGAAAGTTTGTGAAACATTCACAATGGTGGCTGGAGCAATATCTGTAATGGCAACTGTTACTTTTAAACGAGAAATACTTTCACATCCTGTGGAAGCATTAGAAGCTGCGGCCCAATAATCTTCCCCATTAATTAATAAATCAGTGCTGTTTAACGGTATTGAAGCAGTTTCATTCGCATACCAATTAATGGATGTGCCAGTAGCTTGTAAACTTGCGACAGTTGGTTTGTCCACTGCACAAAAAGCTTGATTTGATTGTGAAGTTGTTGGTGTTGCAGGATTGATAATGGTCACATTCACTACCAATCTTGAAACACTTTTACAGCCAGTGGTTGCGTTGGTTTGCGTAGCCCAATACGTTCCGTTTACCAGTAAATCTGAGGGATTTAAAGCTGTTGCGGAAGTTTCGGTGGCATACCAAAGGATATTGTTTCCGCTGGCGTTTAAATTTGCGACAGTCGGATTTCCAGGCAAATAATCTTTGATGCAAAATGATTGATTTGCGATGGTTGTGGTTGGCGGAGGTGTTGAATTCACAACAACATTCACCGACAATCGTGAAACGCTTTCGCAGCCAGATGTTTCATTGGTTTGTGTTGCCCAATAAGTTGCACCGTTTACCAATAAAGTGGTCGGATCCAAAGCCGTTATGGATGAAGAAGAATCATACCAATTTATTCCAATTCCGCTCGCGTTTAAATTTCCGACTTTCGGACTGTCAATTTCGCAAAAAGTTTGATTTGCTTGTGTTGTTGTTGGCGGTGGCGTGGTAATTATTGAAACTTTAACCACCAATCTTGTGACACTTTCACAATTGGAAGCCGTTGTTGGAGGTGCCCAATAAGAAGAACCATTTACCAATAAAAGTGTTGCATTTAGAGGTGTTGTGGAAGTTTCGGTTGCGTACCAAGATCCACTTGGACTTAAATTGGCGACAGTGGCATTTTCATTTTCACAAAAAGTTTGTGTAACATTTGTGATAGTAGGCGGTGGAGGGGTAATTAAGGAAACAGTTACAACCAGTCTAGTTGCACTTTCACAGGTGGAAGTTGGTTCCGTTTGGCTAGCCCAATAATCTTCACCATCAATCAATACTTCTGATGGATTTAAAGGTGTTACGGAAGTTTCTGAATTGTACCAACGAATATTATTTCCGCTTGGACTTAATTTTTCAACAGTGGGATTGTCAATTTTACAAAAAACTTGAATGGCGTTGGATGTTGTTGGTGGCGGAATTACCATAATGTTTGCCGTTATTTTTAATCTTACGGCACTTATACAACCTGAAGTGGCATCGGGAAGTGCGCCCCAATAATCTTCTCCGGCAACAAGTGGTTCAGAAGGGTCTAATGAAATTGTCGAAGTTTCGGTATCATACCAAACAACATTTGCTTCATTGGCGCTTAAATCTGAGACAGTGGCTTTTTCAATTTCACAAAAAACCTGAATGGCATTGGATGTTGTTGGCGGAGGAACAACGGTAATTACTACGGAAACCGTTGCAGATTGGGCAGGGCAAATACCTAAAACACTTGAAACGGTGTAAGTATAAGTGCCAACTGTATTTATTCCTGGCTCGAAAGTTCCTAAATAACCGTTAGACAAGGTGCTTGGTCCGGTCCAAATTCCTGTGGTGTCAGGAGTTCCACCTAACAAATCAAATAAATTTGTAGTCACAAAATTCACTTCGCATTCTGATAACGAACTGCCAATCCCCGCATTTGGAATTGCATCTATAACAACAGTTGTTTGCGCCCTGCCTGTACTGATGCAAGGAAAAGAGACTTCTGCCGCCCAATAGTCCTCCCCATCAACTAAAACTGTTGTTGTTTTTAAAGGAGTTAATGAAGTTTCTGAATCATACCAAAGTATAGTGCTTCCTGATGCTCTTAAACTGGCAACAGTTGGATTTGGCGGATAACAAAATGATTGTACGGGTGTCGCAGTGGGTGTAAGCGGATTTATCAAGCTTACTATGGTTGGAAATCGCGGACTGGTACATCCATTTTCCGTTTGTTGCACCCAGTAAGTTCTTCCATTCACCAGTAATTGTGAACTCGGCAATAAATTTCCGCCTGTTTGTGCATCATACCAAGCGATATTTTGGCCAATGGCGGACAAACTGGCCACTGTTGGATTGTCTATGGCGCATTTCGTAACGGCTACATCAACGTTTTTAGGGAAATCTCCATAAATTGTGACCGTCACAGCCAATCTGCTTGTGCTGCAAGTGCCGCCGGAAATATTGTCGGCATAATAAATATCTCCATTGACAAGTACCTCAGTATTTCCATATAATTCTCCCCCAGTCGGCGCGTCATACCATACAATAGTGCCGCCATTGGCGACTAAATTTGAGATGGTACTGTTATCCGACTTACAAAATACTTGAGAAGCAGCTCCAGTCGGTGTTGGATTTGTGCATTGCGAAAAAGCCGGGTTATAAGTAAAAGACAAGAGTATCAATACGATAAAGGCAACTTTTTTAGGCAATAGAAATTTCACTTTTTCCATTAATTTAAGGGTTGGTTAATTTTTAATTATTCAAAAATAATTATTAATATGATTATAAATATAGTAATTAATCTTTTATTTTTTTGAATAGAATTTAAAATTTTGAGAATCTAAAAAGTTTAAAAAAAGAATAATGCTTGTTTTCCTTTCTTTTTAATAGTTTCCTTACATTTGAATCCATAAAAATTAGTTTAATGAATTATCATTTTATAGCAATAGGAGGAAGTGCTATGCACAATTTGGCTTTGGCTTTACATCAAAAAGGAGATATTATAACAGGCAGTGACGATGCAATTTTTGAACCTTCAAAAACAAGATTAAAAGCAAAAGGTTTGTTGCCAAAAGAAGAGGGCTGGTTTGAAGAAAAAATTACACCGGATTTAGATGCCGTAATTCTTGGAATGCACGCAAAAGCGGACAACCCCGAGTTGCTGAAAGCGAAAAAGCTGGGGCTAAAAATATATTCTTATCCTGAGTTTTTGTTTGAGCAATCTAAAGATAAAACACGCGTGGTCATAGGAGGTTCACACGGTAAAACCACCATCACCTCAATGATTTTGCACGTGCTCAATTATCACGAAATTGCCGTTGATTATATGGTTGGCGCGCAATTGGAAGGTTTTGACACGATGGTTCATTTAACCGTTGAAAATGAATTTATAGTGCTTGAAGGGGATGAATATTTATCAAGTCCCATAGATTTACGTCCGAAATTTCATTTATACAAACCCAATATTGCACTTTTAAGCGGCATTGCCTGGGATCATATCAACGTTTTTCCGACCTATGAAAATTATGTGGAGCAATTTTCAATTTTTGTTAATTCAATGACAAATGGAGGCATTATGGTTTACAATGAAGAAGATGCTGAAGTGAAAAGGGTAGTGGAACAAGCCACAAATCCCATTAAAAAATATCCATATCACGCACCAAATTACAGAATTGAAAACGGCACCACATTTATTGAAACTGCTTTAGGCGAAATGCCTTTGGAAATTTTCGGAATGCATAATTTGCAAAATATGGCAGGGGCAAAGTGGATTTGTCAGCATATGGGTGTTGATGAAGCCGATTTTTATGAAGCCATTGCAAGTTTTAAAGGTGCCAGCAAGCGCTTGGAAAAAATTGCAGAAAGTGAATCGACCGTGATTTATAAAGATTTTGCACATTCGCCAAGCAAAGTGGAGGCCACAACAAATGCTGTAAAAGGCCAATATCCCAATAAAACGCTATTGGCTTGTTTGGAATTGCACACCTACAGCAGTTTGAATGCCGAATTTTTAAAAGGTTATAAAGGTGCGTTAGACAGCGCCGATAAAGCGGTTGTTTTTTATTCTCCGCATGCTGTTGAAATTAAAAGACTCGAAAAAATTACGGAACAACAAATTAGAGACGCCTTTAAGCGCGAGGATTTGGTTGTTTATACCGATCCAACTGCATTCAGGGAGTTTTTATTTCAGCAAAATCTTGAAAATACCGTTGTTTTGTTAATGAGTTCAGGGAATTACGGCGGATTGGATTTTGAAAAATTTAAAACGATCATTTAATTTTTTTTCCAAAAAAAAGGCGTAAATAATATCAGCACTGTGAACAATTCCAGCCTCCCAATTAACATTAAAAATGAACAAAACCATTTTGCAGGGATGGATAGATGTGCATAATTATATACAGGACCCACCGTTCCAAATCCAGGGCCAATGCCAGCTAATGATGAAGCAGTGGCACCAAAGGCTGATTCAAAATCCAATCCCAAAAAAGTTAGCGTTATTGAACCAATTATGAAAATGAACATGTACATCACAAAAAACGGCAAAATATTGTATATAATATTTTTAGGAACACCAACTCCGTTATAACGTACTGGAATTATCGCATTTGGATGCAATAATTTTTTAAACTCAAAAAATGTATTTTTAATCATTACAATATGTCGAACAATTTTGACGCCGCCACTTGTTGAACCCGCGGATCCTCCTATGAAAAACAAAGAAAATATGAGCATTGTGGCAAAAGAACTCCACATCGTATAATCTGCTGTTATAAACCCGGTGGTTGTCAATACCGATATTACCTGAAAAGCGGCGTGCCTAAATGCGCTTTCGGTTTCTCCCCAAGGTTTTGGATGATCAATAGTGGTCACCAAATTCGGATCTTGAAAGTTAATAATAGTAATGGTTATTAAAATAGTTACACCTAAGGTTCCAAAGAAATAGTATTTAAATTCTTCATTGTTAAATAGTTTGCTAATTTTTCCCTTCAAAACAAAATAAGTCAACACAAAATTTGTTCCGGCAATAAACATAAATAGGATGATGATGTATTGTATGATTGGTTGTCCATTCCAATAAGCTACACTCGCGTTTTTTGTTGAAAATCCGCCCGTGCTCATCGAAGACATTGCATGGTTAATGGAATCAAACCAATTCATTCCCGCAATTTTAAGCAGTAAAAATTCTGCAATGGTCAAAGAAAAATAAATAATCCACAATCTTTTTGCCGTTTCAGTAATTCTAGGGTGCAGTTTATCTGTAGAAGGTCCAGGTGCTTCCGCCATAAAAAGCTGCATTCCTCCAATGCCCAGCATCGGTAAAATAGCGACTGTTAAAACAATAATTCCCATACCTCCAATCCAATGTGTGGCGCTGCGCCAAAATAAGATACCTTTTGGCATCCCTTCAATATCAGTTAAAATAGAAGCGCCAGTGGTAGAATAACCAGAAATAGTTTCAAAAAAAGCATTGGTATAAATGGGGATGGTATCGGTAAAAACGTAAGGTAAAGTTCCGGTGAAACTTAGCATCAGCCATCCCAAAGTCACAATTAGATAGCCTTCTTTTTTACCAAGATTTTTCTTGGCATTTCTATTGAAAAACCATAACAAAAAACCAATGGCAATGGTAGTAATTCCCGCATAAAATATTCCCCATTTTTCAAATTCACCATAATAAATACTAAAAGGAACCGCAAATAACATAAATATTCCATTTAACATGGAGGTTAATCCCAAAAAGCTAATGATGATTTGAATGTTGAGATTTTTCATGGTTAGTTAAAGAGTTTCTCAACCATTTGAATGGCTTCCGGCAAACAAAATACCACTGCCTTATCTCCCTCCAATATTTGAAAATCACCAAAAGTCATATGTGCAACGCCATCTCTGATGACACCGCCAAAAACGGCCTTTCGGGTAAGATTTATATCCTTCACTAAGTTTTTCGTAACCAAAGAATTTTCCTTTACCCTAAATTCCAACACTTCAGCATCAACATTGTGAAGGTTGGCAAGTTTTAAAACTTCACCTTTACGAACATATTTAAAAATGGCGCTTGCGGCCAATAATTTTTTATTGATTAAAGTGTCAATTCCGATAGTTTGGGAGATGTTGATATAATCCATATTTTCAACCAAGGCAATTGTTTTTTTGACGCCTTTTGATTTTGCAACCAAACAAGACATAATGTTGGTTTCAGAATTGCCTGTTACTGCTATAAAAGCATCCATTTCAGAGATGTTTTCTTCATCCAGCAACTCAACCACACGTCCATCACCCCAAATAACCAAAGCATTGGGAAGTTTTTCAGCAACATCTTTAGCTCTTTCTTTTTCTATTTCGATTAATTTGACGTTAAATTTACTATCGCATAAATTCCTTGCCGCTTTGACGCCAATTTTACCGGCACCTAAAATCATCACGTCTTTTACGCCAAAAGGCGTTTTCCCCATCAATTTATATAGTTTTTTGATGCTTTCTTTTGGCGCTGAGAAATAAATCTGGTCGTGAGGACGATAAACCGAATTTCCTCTGGGAATAATCGTTTCGCTGCTGTTTTCGGGTTTGATGGCAATGGTGATGAAATCAACATCCGAAAAGCGTTCGCGGGCCTGCTGAACTGTTAAATTTATTAAAGGCGAATGATACTCTAAGGTGCTTCCTAAAATATTTAGCGTTCCGTTTTCAAATTCAATGGTGTCATTGAATGCCGATTGATGTAACAACATTCTAATCTCATCGGCGGCTAATTCACCCGGGGAAATCATACTGTCAATGCCCAATTCGGCAAAGTCTATTTCCGAGTTTACAGTAAATTCGTGATTTGATACGCGGGCTATCGTTTTTTTTGCGCCCAATTTTTTTGCCAGAACGGCCAAGGTGAAATTTGTGTTTTGAGATTCAGTAACCGCTAAAAAAATATCGGCCTTGTCAATATTAATATCTCTTAAAAGCTTTATGGAAGTGGCATCACCTTTTTTGGTGATTACATCTATATGGTTGCTGGCATAATCAAGTTTTTCTGCATTAGTATCAACCAAATATATATCTTGCGACTCGAAAGAAAGTAGTTTTGCCAAATGGAAACCTACATCTCCCGCACCAGCAATAATAATTTTCATATAAAGAATATTTTCACAAATATATAATCTTATATTTGATAAAAAAATTGTTATGAATTACGAAAACAAATCGGTTTCCATTAAATCGTGGGCTGAAGATGACAGGCCTAGAGAAAAATTGGTGTTAAAAGGAAAATCAGCATTGTCTGATGCTGAATTAATTGCAATTTTAATTGGTTCGGGGAGCCGAAATGAAAGCGCGGTTGACTTATCTAAAAGAATTTTGGCTTCTATTGATAATAATTTAAATAAACTTGGAAAATTATCGGTGGCCGATTTACAAAAATTTAGGGGAATAGGGGATGCCAAAGCAATTTCTATCATAACCGCCTTAGAACTTGGGCGCAGAAGAAGGATTGAAGAAGCCTTGGTGTTGCCTCAAATTACCGGCAGCAAAGCCATTTTTGAGATGATGCAACCGCTGATTGGAGAGCTGCACCACGAAGAATTTTGGATTGTTTATTTAAACAATTCCAATAAAGTTTTGCACAAAGAACAATTAAGCAAAGGAGGATTAACAGGCACTTTGGTTGATGTTAGACTGGTATTTAAAAAAGGAATTGAACTCTTTTCAACCGCCATTATTTTATGCCACAACCATCCATCGGGAAAATTACAACCCAGTCAGGCCGATAAATCCATCACCAGTAAATTAAAACTCGCCGGAGAAACATTGGACATAAAAGTGCTGGATCATATAATTATTACCGAAAATGCGTATTTTAGCTTTGCCGATGAAAATTTGTTGTAAGATGGAAGACGGAAGACCGATCCCGATAACTATCAAACCGAAATTGTAAGTATTTAATATTTCAAAATTTACAGCCGAGTCCGAGAAACTAATACAAATAACATATACACGATTAAACAAATACACGCTTAAACAAATAAACAAATACACTATAAATGCTGCTTATTTATACGCATAAAATAACGCCAAGGATCAATTATATCTTCAAACATTTTTTTGGCAGAATACTTAAAATCCCCGTGACATTTACCACCAAAGTCAATGAGTTTGTGGCGCATAATGGACCAAAAATAACCTATTCAAAATCACCATTGGGCGCTGAATTTTTTATTCGTAGCCACGATTTATTATTTGAACAGGGCATTAATGATATAGATATCAAAATTTATCATTGGGATGACGTTCCTTGTTTTTTTCCTACCAAAGATTCTTCAATGATTCCATTTGATATTTTTGCCGCGAGTTTTTATCTCATCAGCAGGTATGAAGAGTATTTGCCACACGTACAAGATATACACGAACGCTTTGCAGCCGGAGAAAGTTTGGCATTTAAAAATGGATTTCTGGAAAAACCGGTTATTGATATTTGGGCTTTAAAGTTTTTGGAACTGCTAAAAATCAAATTTCCAAATTATAACTATGTCAAAAGAGATTTTAAATTAATTTCAACCATCAACGTTGATATGGCCTACGGTTACAGGCATAAAGGCTTTGTGCGAACGACTGGCGGATTTTTAAAGGATTTTTTGAATTTAAAGTTTACAAATTTAAGGAGCCGACTGCTGACCATTTTAAATTTTAAGGCGGATCCGTATGATACTTTTTCTACCCTGCTGAAAATTAAGGAAGAAAATAAAGTAGAAACGATCTTTTTCTTTTTAATTGGAGATTACACCACCTTCGACAAAAATATTTCCTCCTCAAATATCAATTTTAAATCCTTGATAAAATCTGTGGCAGATTATGCGCAAGTTGGTTTGCAGCCTTCGTATTTTACTTTTAAAAATGCAGAAAAGCTAAAAAAAGAAAAATTGAAGTTAGAATATATCGTAAACAGGCCGGTAATTTGTTCGCGTCAGCATTATTTGCGTTTAAGTTTGCCAGATACCTATCAAAATTTGCTGGATATTGATTTGAAGGAAGATTATACAATGGGTTACGAAAAATCAGCGGGCTTTAGGGCAAGCACCTGTACGCCATTCTATTTTTATGATCTCGATTTTGAAATTCTGACACCATTAAAAATATTTCCTTTCGCTTTTACGGATGTTACTTTAAAGCAATATATGCAACTTTCGAATGCAGATTGTCTGGCCAAAATTTTAGCCTTAAAAAATGAAGTGCAAAAAGTAAACGGAACCTTTATTTCTGTTTTTCATAATGACACTTTATGTGAAGATGATTATTGGAATGGCTGGACAAATATTTATAAAGCAACTGTTATTTAAGGTGCAACCAGTATATTATTCTTATTTTTGAGGTCAAATTCTTCCAAGTTATAAGTTTTATGTTTGGTATTTTTAATTTTATTTGCAATTTAAGTACATAGTACAAAATAATATAAATGAAACGAGCCGTAAGAAATTTTGATACAAAGCATAATGATTAATGGCGACCAGCCGGCAGGCGGGCAAGCTGCATCTGTACCAATAAAAAATAAAATGTTAAAAGATGAAAAACATTAAGCACATATTTTTTGATTTGGACCATACGCTTTGGGATTTTGAAACCAATTCTGATATTGCATTTGAAACTGTCTTTAAAAAACATCAGGTAAAAGCCGACCTTCAAAAGTTTTTGAATTATTACAGGGGAATTAATGAACATTATTGGAAATTATACCGTGAGGAAAAAGTAACCAAAGAAGAACTCAGATTGGGTAGGCTAAAAGATACTTTTGTGAAAATAAAAGAAAATTTTGACGTTCAGCTTTTAGAGAAATTGTCTGTTGATTATATTCAGGTTTTGCCTCATCACAACCAACTTTTTGAAGGCGCCCACGAAATTTTGGAGCATTTGTATGTGAATTACAAACTTCATATCATCACAAACGGTTTTAATGAAGTTCAGTATAAAAAGTTAGAAAATTCGGGTTTAACCAAGTATTTTGATAAAATAATTACTTCTGAAGATGCCGGCGTAAAAAAACCAAATCGCATTATTTTTGACTATGCTTTGGAAATCACAAAAGCGGTTTCCGAAGAATCAATAATGATTGGCGATAACTGGGAAGCCGATATTATGGGAGCAAAAGAGGCTGGATTTGATGTTATTTTCTGTAATTTCAACGCTCAGCCAGTTTCGGAAAATATTAAATCGGTCACCAATTTAATGGAAATAAAACGCTATTTGTAAGCACCAAGAAGCAATCTAAAGTATATGAAAATCAAAAAAATTACAGCTGCGGCATTGGTCATTTTATTTTTTCAGGGTTGCACAAAAGACGTCGATTTTAACCAGCTTGACGACGCCAATATTCATACCACATATATTTCTACGCTAATTTATTTAAACTTATCCGCACCCGATTTTCTGAATGATTTAAACCAAGAAATTAGCGTTACCAGCGATTTTATTGATCCTCCAATTACCGATGAGACCAAGCCTTATCTGGAAAAAGTGGAATTTACGGTCATCACCAAAAATACTTTCAACAGGAATTTTAAGCTCAGCATCACTTTTTATGATGCGTTTGGTTCACCAATTTATATTTTGCAACCTATTATAAACGTGCCTGAAAATTCATCAGAAATGACTACAATCATTGAAATTCCAAAAGCCGATATCCATTTTATTTACAACACCAAATATTTTGGGTTTACCATTTTGCTTTCGCCAAGCACTGATGGCAGCGTAATTTCAATTAGTGACACTTCAACTTTTGATTTAAAATCGTCGGCCAAATTATTTTTTAACTATCGCAAAATATGAGAAAATTTAGTTTGTTAATTTTTCTTGTGTATGCATTTGGTTTAGCTCAAAATAAACAGGTTTTATATGATTTTGCCGGTTTGCCCCAAACATTGCTTCTAAATCCGGGCGCTGAGGTTGAAAATAAATTTCATATTGGATTGCCATTGTTTTCACAAGTGAGTGCACAAGCTGGTTTTACCGGGTTTTCAACTTATGATATTTTTGTCGATAATGGCATTGATATCAATGATAAAATAAGAGCTGCGGTGAATAAATACGGAACTGCAGAGTTCGTCGCATTCAATCAACAATTGGAAGTGTTGAGCGGCGGTTTTAGATTGCCAAACAATGATTATTTAAGTTTTGGCTTTTATGAGGAGGTTGATATTTTGGCAAAAATTCCTCGCGATATGGTCGATTTGTATTATGAAGGAAATACGATTATCAACAGGCGATATTCCATCAAAAAATTGGCTGCAAGAGCAGAAATGGTTGGCGTACTTCACGTTGGTTTGTCGAAAAAGATTAATGAAAAGTGGAATCTGGGCGCACGCGCAAAAATATACTCGGGCGTTTTTAACATAAATTCAAAATCAAATTCCGGTTCATTTTATACCGAAGAAGGAACTCACAATATTTATAGGCAACATTTAGACAATGTTAATTTTTTAATGCAAACTTCGGGCATATTTTTTCACAATGGCGAAGAGATTGATGACTCTTATGTGAAAAGTAAATTGCTCTTTGGAGGAAATCTTGGTTTTGGAGTTGATTTGGGATTTACGCATCGTTATTCAAAACAATGGACAATTACAGGAAGCATTTTGGATTTGGGTTTCATAAATAATTCAAAAAATGTGGAATCTTTCATTGCTAAAGGAGATTATGAGGTGGAAGGCGTTCAATTAAATTTTGATCCCGATAATCCAGAAAATTATTGGGGCGATTTAAAAGATGATTTCGACAACAGTACCGTGTTGGATACTTTATATAAAAGTTACATTTCTTTTCGCCCCGTTAAATTAAATGGTTCGGCCAGTTATTCATTCGGACGAAAATATGATGATTGCCGATTTTTGATTGACCGAGGATTGTATGTAAATAAAATGGGATTTCAGATGTTTTCAACCGTTGGCGCGGTGCATTCTTATGTAGCAGGAACCTTGTTTTATGAGCGATGGATCAATAAATATTTGCAAGCGAAACTCACTTATACGGCAGATCCTTATTCATTTTCAAATGTAGGTTTGGGTTTGTCGGCCAATATTGGCATCGTTAATTTATTTTTTATAGCCGATAATTTATTGAGTTTGAATAATATTTACAGCGCAAAAAGCGCCAGTTTTCAAATCGGACTTAATTTTATCTTTAAAGACAAAAATTAGTACTTTTACAGAAATCATTAAAGCAAATGTTGACCGCATTAAAATTTTTATCATTATGAAAAAAACATTCTCCATCAGTTTATTTTTAATATTCAGTTTATCAACACTGTTTGCGCAAAAAAATATCAATTCGTATAAATATATTTTGGTTCCGAAGCAATTTGAATTTCAGAAATCAGCAGACCAGTATCAACTGAATTCATTGACAAAATTTCTTTTTGAAAAATCGGGTTTTACCGTATTGTTTACGGATGAAAACTTTCCAGCCGATTTGGCGGCCAATTCCTGTTTGGGTTTAAAAACCAAGATTAATAATGATTCAGGGTTGTTTAGCACTAAAATGAATGTGGAGTTGACAGATTGTTATAACCAAGTTATTTTTTCAACCAAAGAAGGAAAATCAAAAGAAAAGGATTATAAAAAGGCCTATTATGAAGCCGTTAGAATGGCTTTTGAGGATATTGAAAATCTAAAGTACGCCTACGATGGAAGTGTAATTTCCAATGAAAAGATGAAAACAGATAATAAGGTGGAAATTGAGAAGTTGACTGTAAAGGAAATTACACCTGTTGTTGAAGTAAAGCCAACTCCTGAAGTTCCAAAAGTTAAAGAAACGCCTCCAATGGCCATTGCCAAAAAAATTGACAAAAAAGAAGCCAGTGAGGAAAAACCAGAAACCGTGAAAACGTATGTAATTCCTGTGGTAAATTCCATAGAAGGCAAATATTTTGTCGATAAATGGGGCGAATGTGTCATTTCCCAAAAAGATGGTTATTATTCCCTTATTGGCGGCGACGAAAAATTTGAGTTTGCGGCTATTTACAAAACTTCAATACCTAATTTATTCATTATAAAATGGACAGCTTTTAAACAACCTCGATTGCTTGAATTGGACTTACAGGGAAATTTAAAAGTGGAGGATGAAAATGGCGAGAAAATTTATAAAAGAGTGCAATAATACAGAGGTTTTCGTTGAAGAAATTTGATGGAATGCAGGATAGTGCCATAAAAAAAGCGCGGTGTTTTTCACCGCGCTTTTTAATAATACTATTTTAATTTAATCGTGCAACATTGCCCATAAAGTATCTTTTAATTCGAGTAACCCTTGTTGGGCAACTGATGAAATGAAAAGTGTTTTAATTCCTTTAGGCAATTCTTTGATAATTTCTGCTTTCAATTCCTCATCCAATAAATCGGATTTTGAAATGGCCAGCAATCTTGTTTTATCCAGCAATTCCGGATTGTGCTGTTTTAATTCATTCAATAAAATATCATATTCTTTTTGAATATTGGCTGAATCGGCGGCTATTAAAAACAATAAGATAGAGTTTCGTTCAATGTGGCGCAAAAAGCGATGTCCTAATCCTTTGCCATCAGCTGCTCCTTCAATAATTCCGGGAATATCTGCCATTACAAAAGTTTGGTAATCTCTATATTCCACAATGCCCAAATTGGGTTTTAAAGTGGTGAACGCATAATCTGCAATTTTTGGTTTTGCGGCCGTAATTACAGAAAGCAACGTAGATTTTCCAGCATTTGGAAAACCAACCAAACCAACATCAGCCAATACTTTTAATTCCAACTGAAACCAGCCTTCTTTCATATCAATGCCCGGCTGGGCAAATCTTGGCGTTTGATGGGTTGATGACCTGAAATTCCAATTTCCCAATCCGCCCATTCCGCCATCCAGCAAAATTTGTTCTGGATTTTCGTGGGTAATTTCAAATAAAATTTCTTGTGTTTCACCATCTCTTATGATGGTTCCCATTGGCACTTCTATAAAAACGTCTTTTCCGTCTTTTCCGGTACTTCTTTGCTTGCTGCCATCGCCGCCGTGCTCGGCTTTGAAGTGTTTTTTAAATTTTAGCGGAAAAAGTGTCCACATATTTTTATTTCCTCGAACAATTACGTGTCCGCCTCGTCCGCCGTCACCACCATCCGGGCCGCCTTTGTCAATGTATTTTTCCCTATGTAAATGCGTAGAACCGCGACCTCCTTTACCGGAAGAGGCATATATTTTTATATAGTCAACAAAATTTTCTTCAGTCATTTTCGTATAAAATTGTTTACCCGAGATTGGGTTTAAGCGCGCAAAGGTACAATTTTGAAAACGTAAATGTTACATTTTTATATTGAACTCATCTTGACTTTTTCTAATTGGCTGTTTATGAGTATAATTGGGTAATTGTTTAAGTGTTTAATTGTTTTCCTACAAATATGTTTTGCGTCCCGACTTGTTTAATTGTGTAACTGCCAAGGAACAACTATACTTTTAACTTACAAATCATAATAGTTCCCTTTTCCGAGCCTGTACTGAGCGGAGTCGAAGTATGGGATAGGGGGCTTATAACTCGTCAATTATTTTTGATAATCGTTCGGTAATATCATCAATAGATCCAACGCCGTCTGCACCATAATATTTACCTTGAAGTTGGTAATAATCCTTTAAAACAGCAGTTTTGGTGTTGTATTCATTGAATCTATTTCTAATTTTGCTTTCGTCCTGATCGTCGGTTCTTCCACTGATTTTACCACGTTCCAACAAGCGGGCAACCAATAAATCTTCTGGGACTTCCAAAGCAACCATACCACTGATGACTTCTCCTTTTTCTTCCAAAAAATCATCCAACGCTTTTGCCTGGGATTCCGTTCGCGGAAATCCATCAAAAATAAAGCCTTTAGCATTTAAATTTTTATCAACTTCAGCCTTTAGCATATCAATGGTCACTTCATCCGGAACCAAATCACCTTTATCCATATAGGATTTTGCGAGCATTCCGAGTTCGGTTTTATGATTGATATTGGATCGGAAAACGTCGCCGGTTGAAATATGAATAAGGCTGTATTTTTCTTTAAGCAAATCGGCTTGAGTTCCTTTTCCTGCGCCGGGAGGTCCGAATAAAACAATGTTTTTCATTTTTGGGGGTGTTGTAAGTTGGTAAATACTGGATAGATTTCTGGCCAAACCATCATAATCTAAACCGTATCCGATAATAAATTTATCAGGTATCGAAATTCCAATATAATCTATGGGCAATTCTTTTTTGAATACATCAGGTTTAAAAAACAAAGTGGCTATTCTAAGTTTTTTTAATTTTTTATCGGCAAATATGTCATAAATTTCTTGCAGTGTGTTCCCGGTATCAATAATATCTTCAAGAATAATAACGGTTTTTCCTTCCAAGTTTTCATTTAAACCCACCAATTGTTTTATTTTTCCTGTTGAGTTTGTGCCTTCATAAGATGCCAATTTTACAAATGAAACTCTGCAATTGTAATTATATTTACGCACCAAATCGGCAACAAACATAAAGGAACCATTTAATATTCCAATAAATATGGGTGTTTCATTTTTACAATCTTCAGTAATTTCTGCAACCATTTTATCAATGGCTTCTTCAATTTTTTCTTCTGATATATATTTTTTGAAATAGTTATTGTGTACTTTAATAATGCTCATTTTTATGCTTTGCTACAAATTTAACAATCAATAAATAATATTAGCCCTTAAAGTTCATTTAATTGCTAATTTGAAATACAAAAACCGTTTTGACTACTCAAAACGGTTTTGCAGTTTGAAGTAAAACTATTTTTATTTTTTAGTTTTTTCTTTATCTAATTTTTTAGTGGTGTCATATAATATTGGAGAAGCAATAAACCAAGAGGAATAAGTACCAACACCAATACCTACGATTAATGCAAACATAAATCCTTTAATAGAGTCACCTCCAAATAGGAATATGGCAACCAACACCAACAATGTGGTTAATGACGTGTTTATAGTTCTTCCCATTGTACTGTTCAATCCGGTATTTATAACCTTATAAAAACTCCAGGAAGTGTGGGTTTTTGTGAACTCACGAATTCTGTCGTACACAATCACCGTATCATTTATGGAATAACCCAAAACAGTTAAAATAGCCGCAATAAATGATTGTCCGATCTCCATATCAAAAGGCAATATTTTATAAAAAATGGAGAATATACCAAACACAATTAAAACGTCGTGGAATAATGAAATTACCGCTCCTAAACCATATTGCCATTTGGTAAATCGGAATAAAATATAAAGGAATATGACTAATAGTGAGCCTAAAACAGCCCATCCCGCGGCAGTTTTAATGTCATCGGCAATGGTTGGCTCAACTTTCATTGCGCTCAAAATACCAATAGTTTTTGTGCCATCATAACCAGGTTTAAATTCTTCTAAAGAAAGTCCTTCCGGATTATAAGGTTTCAAGCCGGTATATAATAATTCTTGCACTTCATCATCAATACTTTTGTCTTCTATATCGATTTTATATTTGGTCGTGATTTTTAACTGACTTGCTTCCCCATAAGTTTTAACTTCAGGAGCATCGCCAAATACGTCTTTTAAAGTATTTGCAACATCGGTAGCGCTAGTTGCTTTATCAAATTTAACCACATATGATCTTCCGCCTATAAAATCTACCCCATAGTTTAGCCCGTTAGTAGCCAATGAAACAACACTCATTACAATTAAAATACCGGAAAATATATAAGCAGGTTTTCTCAATTTCAAGAAATCAACATTGATTTTGGTAAACCATTTTTTGGTGATGTTTGTATTGAATGTGAATACTTTTCCTTTTTCAGCATACCAGTCAATCACCAATCGGGAGATGAAAATTGCGGTAAACAATGAAGTTAAAATCCCCACAATAAAGGTATAGGCAAATCCTTTTACCGGACCAGTTCCAAAAACATATAAAATGATACCTGTTAACAAGGAAGTAACGTTTGCATCTAAAATAGCTGAAAACGCTCCGTCGTAACTAAATCCGTATTTTATGGAGGCTTTTAAACCTTTACCTTTACTTAATTCTTCTTTAATTCTTTCGTATATAATTACGTTTGCATCAACGGCGATACCTATGGTTAGAATGATACCTGCAATTCCTGGCAAAGTTAATACCGCTCCAAAAGCAGTTAAAATTCCGAAAATAAATAAAAGGTTAACCAATAAAGCAAAATCGGCGATTACACCAGCTTTTCCATAGTAAAAAATCATCCATCCAAAAACAATCATCAATGCCAAAAAGAAGGAATACATACTGCTATCAATGGCTTGTTGTCCCAATGATGGTCCTACAATTTCTGATTGAATAATATGCGCTGCAGCCGGTAATTTACCAGCTTTTAATACGTTTGCAATATCTTGTGCTTCGGCAACAGTCATACTTCCGCCAGAAATAGAGGTTCTTCCGTTTAAAATGGCAGTATTTACTGAAGGTGCAGTATACACATAATCATCCAGCACCACAGCAACAAATTTGCCTACATTATCTGTAGTCATTTTTGCCCATAATTTTGTTCCGGTCGCATTCATAGTCATACTTACCTCAGGTGCACTGGTTTGTCCGTATTCCTGACTTGCATCGTCAATTACATCACCTTCAATTGGGGCAATGTCTTCACGATTGGATTTAATCCCGTATAAATAAATTAATTCGGTACTTTGGTTGGTTGCAGAAACAGTTGCGGAAAATGGTTTGGCATCCCAAAGAAATTTGGCATACTTCATTTCGTTAGGAAGCAATGCCCTAACTTCTGTCATTGCTAAATATTTGTTTACTCTGGCGGTATCAGCAACTTTAGCGGTTCCTATAACTGAAGAAATTTGGTTTTCAGATTGAGGGATACTTGGTGTTAAATATGTGAATAAATTAGTTGCTTGATTGGTTGCCAATGAATCAGAAACTGCTCCCAACAAATCATCAATATTTTCTTCTGGCGCCGCAGTAGAGTCAGTTACTGTTTCAGTAGTTGTTTTCAATAAATTTTCTACCACCGAGTTGGCTTGAAAAAAGAAATTTGCAGTTTCCTGGTTTGAATACACTTCCCAAAACTCAAGTTCAGCAGTGCTTTGCAATAATTTTTTAACACGGTCAATATCTTTTGCTCCAGGTAATTCAATTAAAATACGCCCAGAGTTTCCAATACGCTGAATATTTGGTTGTGTAACACCAAATTTATCGATACGGCTTCTCAATACTTCAAAAGCCGTATTGATGGAACCTGAAATTTCCGCTTCAATAATTGGCTTTACTTCTTCATTGGTTAGTTTGAAGTTTATTTTTTCACGTAAAGATTTGTTTCCAAAAATACTTGGATCACTTAAATTAACGGTGCCGTTGCTTAATTTATTGAACTCATTAAAAAATAAATTTAAATAGGTGTCGTCACTGTTTTTTTGAGCAAGATCTGCTTTAGCCAATGCTTGGTTGAAGATTGGGTTTTTTGAATCGTTAGACAATCCAATCAAAATATCTTTGACAGATACTTGCAGTATCGCATTGATACCGCCTTTAAGGTCTAATCCTAAGTTTAATTGCTTGTCTTTAATTTCGTTATAGCTAAATTGCACAAAACCTAAATCTATAACCGGAAAATTTGCAACAGAGTCTAAATACGCTCTTTCCAATCGGGCTATTTCTCGGCCGTCATCAGATTTAGATTCTGCATACACTTTTGCTTTATTTTCAACCCCACCTGTAAACCAAGTAAATGATAATTGATATAAACTTACTAATCCGAATAGAATAGCGAATAACTTTATAAGTCCTTTGTTTTGCATTTTAAATTTATTTTATATAAATGTAGTTTGAATTAACGTGCAAATATATAATTTCAATTAGGAACTGACAATTCTTTTTTTCTTTTTATGTAGGTTAATTGTCATATCCATATTTAT
>Ga0209643_1001523_pt1 | contig 20974 bp, 20 predicted proteins | sample AutmiccBRH37_all_FD_187383 | JGI IMG/M metagenome (GOLD analysis project Ga0209643, IMG submission 187383) | Deep subsurface microbial communities from Mt. Terri, Switzerland - Autotrophic microbial communities BRH/37_all (SPAdes) (version 2) | ecosystem: Environmental > Aquatic > Deep... | reverse complement strand
ATCCGCTCGTCCCCGATCCAGGTTTGCGGGGTGGTTTCGACGCCGTGCTCTTCCATGAACGCGTCGGTTTCCTCACGCGTGGTCAAAGGGTGATCCTCAACCTCATACCCTTGCCTCTCCAGCAAGTCTTTGGACTTCAGACCGTAGGGGCAGAGGTGGCCCGGCATGACCATGCGGTACAGCGTCGCCGACTGCGCTTGTGTGCTTGAATGGTGCTTCATGTCATGCCCCGCAACTGTAGAATCCCCGGAATCCGGCGGTCAGACCGGCATCGAGCTCGATCGTCAGAGTCGCATCGACCGGTTCGGTACCTGCGGTTTCGAGCGCAGCACCGTCTTGGGGAACGCCAAGGCGGATCGACAGGCCTTCTGTGCCCAATTCGCCGGCTGCATTCTGTTCGACCCGGACGAGATCGCCGCTCAGCTTGACGAGCCCGACGGCTGCGCCATCGATCTCACCCAATGCCAGTGAGGCCGGACTGCCGGTTGTATAGTTGAATGTGCACGCCGCGCCATTCGGCAGAAGCTGCGCGATATCCTCCTTCGTCAGGAAGCCGGGGTCGAGCACTGCGACGTTTGCTGTTGACAGGGCTTGATCCAAGCTCACAATACGGGGGCTCTCGACACTTGCAGTCTCGGATGTGTCGCCGGATGCATCGATATCGTTGATCAGATAGCGCATCTCCGCGATTTCCTTATCTTGCGCATAGATGATCTCGTCCGCGAGCTTGCGCACGCGCGGATCCGAGATATCGGCGCGGCTCGATGTCATGATCGCGATCGAATGGTGTGGGATCATCGCGCGCATGTAGCTGGTATCGCCCACCGTGACCTGGCTTCGTACGAGCCAGAGCGAGGCGGCGAACACGACGACGGCACCGCTGAAAATAGCGGCATTTACGGTCTTGCTCGAATACATTGAAAGCATGAACGCCAACATGATGATCGCCATCGTCGCACCCATCAACAGCGCCATATAGGCTCGGGTTTCGGACCAGAAAACATGGGTCAGAAGATAGGTGTTGAGATACATCAGCCCGAACATCACGACCGTCGAGGTCGCGATCATGGCGGCAAATCTCCAATATGACATGACGTGCTCCTTTCGCTTGTTCCATCCCCGTTCAGAACATCAACAACCTTCCAGCGATGGAGGGTTCCAACTCTTTTGGGATGAGGTTTTGTGGCGCTCCTAATCCATCTTTCTCGTGACCACGAGGAAGATTGTAGAGGCCGAGCAGCTGATGAGGAGAAAGCCATTCAGGGCCTCGATGCCGGCAAGAAAGCGCAAATGACCCGTGGGATAAATATCGCCAAGCCCCAGAGAGGAGTAATTGACGATGGAAAAGTAGAAAACATCCATGAATGAATCGACGTTGTCTTGAGCGAAACCGCCAATACCTAAGAACTCGCCGAAACTGAAACCCAGTGCGTAAAGCCCGGCTTCACCTATGTGGGCGGTCGCGAGTGTATAGAGGGCAAATAAGAGGCGGCTTAATTGTGTGAATGGAGTGCGTTTGGTGGCCGTCATGACGAAACTCATCGCACGGACATGCACAAGTCCGCTCAAACCGAAGAGCACAATCGCAAAGAGGATCGCCCAAGCCAAACGCTCGCACCCTACAACGCAGTATTCTTGAGTTGCTCTTCGCCGCGGTGTTTCGTTGCCAAATCGGCGAGGATTGGGCAATCCGGGCGGTGATCCCCGGCACAGGCGTCCACTAGATGTGCTAGCGTCGCGCGCATTTCCTTCAGCTCCGCAATCTTGTCGTCGATCCGTTCAAGATGCTGCTCGGCGATATCCTTGACTTCGGCGCTGGCGCGTTTTTCGTCCTCGTACAGAGCAATAAGGTTGCGGCAGTCTTCAATGCTGAAGCCGAGCGCCCGGGAACGGCCGAGAAACGCGAGCTTGTGCGCATCGCTTTCACGGAATGTGCGATAGCCGTTCGTGCTGCGAAGAGGCTTCACAAGCCCGACATCCTCGTAGTATCGGATCGTCTTGGCTGGGAGGCCAGAAAGGGCGGCGACATCTCCAATATTCATGATCAGGTTCTCCTTATTCAGCGGCGACAGGGTTAGGGGATAGTAAAGTGGCCTCTTCACCACCGCGCGCTCTGGCTTCTTCCATGATGGGACGGACCCTGCGTAGCCGAAGGGCGTTGGTCAGCACGAAGACCGAACTCAGTGCCATGGCTCCGGCAGCCAGGACTGGCGAGAGCAACAAGCCGAACGTGGGGTAGAGCACACCCGCAGCCACCGGGATCAGCGCGACGTTGTAGCCGAACGCCCAGAACAGGTTCTGACGGATGTTGCGCATCGTGCGGCCTGATACTTCAAAGGCGTTGACCACGCCGCGTAGATCGCCCGACATCAGCACCACATCGGCGGATTCGATGGCCACATCGGTTCCCGTGCCGATGGCGATACCGACATCCGCATGTGCCAGCGCGGGGGCGTCGTTAATGCCGTCGCCGACGAAGGCGATCCGTCGGCCCCCTTGGCGAAGCTCGTTTAGTGCGGCCACCTTTCCATCGGGCAGAACGCCGGCGATCACGTGGTCGATGCCGGTTTCGCGTGCGATGGCATCGGCTGTCTCGCGCTTGTCGCCGGTGATCATAGCGACCTCCAGCCCAAGGCGGTGCAGCGCGCCAATGGCGGCCGCGCTGGCGGGTTTGACCGGATCGGACACGCCGAGGACCGCTGCAACCCTGCCATCCACCGCGGCAAACAATGCCGTGCGGCCCAGCACGGCCAAGCGGCCCTCCGCCTCGACCAGCGACCCGATGCTCAGTCCTTCGCGGACCATCAGGCGATCTGCACCGACAAGCACCTCGTGGCCGGCAACCTTGGCCCGAACGCCGTAGCCCGTGATGGATTCGAAGCTCTCGACGTCGTGACGTGCCGCGTTCTCGGCCTGGGCCGCGCGCACGATGGCTTCGGCGATGGGATGCTCGGACTGCGCCTCGACCGCCGCCACCAGTGCCAGGATGTCGGCCCGGTCGACCCCGTCGGCCAGGACCATATCGGTCAGTTCGGGGCGCCCTTGGGTGACGGTGCCGGTTTTGTCGAGCGCGATAACATTCACCGACGTCAGTCGTTGCAGCGCGTCGCCCTTGCGGAAAAGCACACCCATCTCGGCTGCGCGCCCAGTACCGACCATGATCGAGGTCGGCGTGGCCAGTCCCATGGCGCAGGGGCAGGCTATGATGAGAACCGAGACCCCGGCCACAAGCGCGTAGGACAGGGAGGGCGAGGGGCCGACCAGCAGCCAGACCAGAACGGTCAACGCGGCCAGTGCCATGACCGCCGGCACGAACCACAGCGTGATCCGGTCCACCAGGCCCTGGATCGGCAACTTGGCGCCTTGCGCCTGCTCCACCATGCGAATGATTTGCGCGAGGGTCGTGTCGGCGCCGACACGTGTGGCGCGGAACTGGAAGCTGCCGGTGCCGTTGACGGTGCCGCCGGTGACCGGATCGCCCTCGGACTTGGAGACGGGAACCGGCTCTCCGGTGATCATGCTCTCGTCGACATGGGCGCTGCCTTGCGTGACGTCCCCATCCACCGCAATGCGTTCGCCGGGACGCACAACGAGGATGTCGCCGGTGCCGATCCGTTCGATGGCGACGTCCTGCGGCTCCCCGTCCACTAGAACTCGCGCAGTGCGGGCCTGAAGGCCAAGAAGCTTCTGGATCGCGGCACCGGTGCGGCCCTTGGCGCGCGCCTCCATCCAGCGGCCCAGAAGGATCAGCACGACGATGACTGCCGCTGCCTCGAAGTAAACGGCACGGGACGCCACGGGCAGCAGCGCAGGCGCAAAGAGCGCGGTAAGAGAATAGAGATAGGCTGCGCCGGTGCCAACGGCGACGAGGCTGTTCATGTCGGGCGCGCCCTTCAGAAGCGCGGGGAAGCCCTTGGCGTAAAAGTGGCGTCCGGGCCAGAACAGCACAACTGTCGTCAGTGCGAACTGGATCATCCAACTTGTCTGGTGACCGATGGTGCGGCCGATCATCTCGTGCATCCCCGGCACTAGGTGTGCACCCATCTCGAGCAGGAAAACCGGCAGCGCCAATGTCGCAGCGAAGGCGGTCTTACGGGCCAGATCGCGCGCTTCGCCTGCCTTGCGGGCGCTGTGCTCCTCGGGCAAGACACTGTCCGCCGGTTCAGCAGGGTAGCCGGCGTCTGTGGCAGCTTTCATTAGATCGGAGATCTTCATCGCGCCCTCGACATAAGTCACGGTTGCGGTCTCGGAGGCGAGATTGACGTTGACCTCCAGAACGCCAGGCACTGCCGCCAGCGCCTTATCGACACGGCCGACGCAGGACGCGCAGGACATGGACGAGACGTTCAGGCGAATAGTCTGCGTCCGGACGGGATAGCCGGCCCGATCCAGCGCGTCGATCAGCTCCGGTATCCGGGTTTCCGAGTCGATTCGGACCTGCGCAGTTTCGGCCGCAAGGTTCACATTGACTTCTTCGACCCCGGGCAGCGCCGAGAGCGCGCGCTCGACCCGACCGACACATGATGCGCAGGACATGTTCTGGACAGAGACCCGCAGGTCTTGTGTGACTGGCATGAGCGTCTCCTTCGTCTCTGGGTAAGATATCTAGGGCTTCCACCAACTGGAAGGTCAAGCTTTTCAGAATATTTTTTTGCCCTTGACCTTCCTCCGCTGGAAGCGCCCACCTGAAGATAAGAGAGAAGGAGACGTATATGAGCAGCTTCACAGTTCCGGGAATGAGTTGCGGGCATTGCACCGCAACAATTGACAAGGCGATTAGGTCTATTGACCCAACTGCGACCGTTTCGTGCGACTTGAGCACGCATACCGTTTCGGTCGAGAGTTTTCTCAGCGTCAGGGCGGTGTCGGAAGCGATCAAAAACGCAGGATACGATGTGTCGGCGCCAGCCGCGATCTGAATAACCCTTGGGACTGCAATTACTGGTGCAAAACTTGCCGGATCACGTACCCAGCGTCCTGTCGTGCCAAGTCGATTAAGCGCACTCGACCAAATGATTGTCCTTGGATGGGCGGTAACTCGATTGCGTCATACCTTCGCTCGACAACCAGTCCAACTTTTCCTCGACCTCAAGATATTCAGCGCCTTTCTCGGACGCGGTTCAGTTGCCTTCCTGCTGTCGCTGGTCAGCACTTCGTTCGGCTTGAATAGCGCGCTGACGCTCCGGCCACGTTGATTGGATGTAAGCGATGATGTTCCAGATTTCGGCGTCCGACAGCTGGTCGCCGAACCCGGGCATGCCGCTTTCGAACTCGACCCCTTGGAGGGCAAGAGCGGCCTTGCCGCCCAGCTTGGTGTAGTCAAACAGCACGCCATCGGGATGATGCCAGGTATGACCGGTTTCGTCATGCGGCGGTGCAGGCAGGACGCCATCTGGTCCGGCCGACCGCCAATCCGGCTGTCCTTCCAAATCGGCACCATGGCAGGCCGCGCAATATTCTCTGTAAAGATCTTCACCCTGTGCAATGTCGGCGGCTTCCGGCGTGGATTCGGTCAGCACACCGGCCGTGCTCATGAGCCAGGCTGCGGCTCCGCCACCGCCCAGAAAAATCACCGACAGCATCAGGTATCTTCGCATCACGTCACTCGCATCCATGTCATCATGCCGGCGGCCGCGTGGCTGAGCATGTGGCAGTGAAACAGCCAGTCGCCTGGATTATCGGCGACAAAGACAACGGTCCGCGTTTCGCCCCGGAACATCGTTATCGTATCCCGGAGCGGCCCCAATGTGCCATCCTCGCCGATTTCGCGGAAATGCATCCCGTGCAAGTGCATCGCGTGCGGGAAGGACGTGTCGTTGCTAATCTCAAGCTTGACGGTCTGCCCGAGAGCGAGACCGGCAAGCGGTGCATCGGGCATTCCGACGGTGCCGTTTAAGGCCCAGTATTCGTTTTCGTCGACCAGATCGCGGAAGGATTTCCGTTCACCGTTCAAGACCGCCGATTGCATCCGGCCCATCGCACCGCCCTCGATGTTAAGGCGAACGGGAACCGCATTGTCTAGGCCCGGAACATCCATATTCGCATTGCTCGGCAGGGCAGGGGGGTCATCCCGGCGTACGGCGGACGCCCGACCGGTCACGGTAAGGGCAACTTGTGACATACCTTCCCCATTGTCGAGGCGCACCAGATGGGCCGTTTCACCGGAGTCGGCAGTCACGTCGACGATCAGATCGGCGCGCTGGCCGGGGCCGAGAATGAGGGGTTCGCCGAGCCTCTGGGGTTGCGCCAGTGGCATCCCGTCCAACGCGATGGTCCAGCCTTCCATTCCGGCGATATCAACGACGAAGATCCGCGCGTTGGCCGCATTGATCAGACGCAGTCGAAGCCGTTCATTCTGACGCACATCGATCGCAAGACCGTACTGTCCGTTCGTCGCAACGAAATTTCCCATGCGGCCTGCGTGGCTGCGGGAATGCGCAGAGGTGAAGTCGGGATTGATCTGTGCGGTTTCGGGATCGAGAAGCCAATCGTCCAGGATCAGAACCTCCTCGCGATCCACTTCCGGAGCTTCCGCTTCCTCAACAATCAGCGCGCCGTAAAGCCCTCGGGCGACCTGTTCGAAGGACCTCGCATGGGCGTGATACCAATAGGTTCCGGCATCAGGTACAACGAAGTCGTAATCGAAACTCTCGCCCGGTTCGACGGCGGCTTGGGTCAGCCCGGCGACGCCGTCCATCGCGTTGTCGATCCGGATTCCGTGCCAGTGGACCGAGCTTGCCTGTGGCAGCGCGTTCAGTAACTTTCGCTGAACGCGGGCACCCTGCGCGATCCGCAACTCCGGGCCGGGCATCATGCCGTCATAGCCCCATATTTCCGTCTTTGGATAAGGCGGCGGCGCGAGCTGGACCGCGCTCACTTGAGCTTTGAATTCGTCAAATTGAGGCGTCAATGCGCGCCCCGCTCTGGGCAATGGAAGGACAGCGGCCGCCGAAGCGCTACGCAAAAGGAAATCCCGACGTATCATGTTCTCTCCTAGCCTTAAATAGTATGGAGCTCTGGCGCGCCCCGTCGCTTTGATCGTAGTTCGGCTGCGACACCCGTAAGGTGATTTTCTCTTCTGCTTTCAGCAACCTGATAGCCAGAAGATTGACCGACATCGCAGGCAAGTCGAAAATAGGGAGGAACCGAGTTTCGGTTTACACGACCGCGCCGAATTCCACCGAACACGTTGCCCTGCCGAGTCAAACTGCCGAGCAAATCATAGTTCAGGTCCGCGACGGTCCAGCCGCGCACGGCAAGAAGCTCTGGAAGAGTCGCGGTCGGTGGCGATTGGCCAACTTCCCGGTAAAAAAAAATTTTACCCTTTAATCTGTTAGAAAATGCCATTCGCTTCTTGGAGTTCCCGGACGAATTGCGTGACCATCTTGACATCAGCGTCTGTCAGTCCCTTGACCGGAGGCATATTCCCGAAATTCCAGTGATGCGACCGGACACCGTTTTTCGCCGCCAAGACGAAAGCCATGTCCGAATGATGTGAAGGCTCATAGATCTTGTGCACAAGTGGCGGCGCAACACCATTCTGACCTGCTGCGTTGGCGCCATGGCATTCGGCACATTTCGCCTCGAATGCGCCTTTTCCGATCTGTGCATTCGCTGACAGGTCCGTCGGCACCGAAACCTCCACGATGGGTGCCCCTCGGGCCACGCCGCTTGTGTCCGGTGGCACCATCGAGTGACCGGCCGACTGTTGCCTGGATGGGGCCGCGTTCCAATAAACGGCGAGGCCCCCGATCAAAAAAAGGGCCAGAATGGCCAGAAGCATCTTGTTCATTCTTTACTGTCCCTCGCGAGAACCACTCTGCTCAAATCAGCTTCACCTGCGTTCCCAGAGCCGTTCGTTCAAAGACTTCCTCGATATGTTCGTTGTAGAGGCCAATACATCCGTTCGACGACTTGCGCCCGATCTTCCGAGTATCCTGCGTTCCGTGGATCCGGTAATACTGCCAAGACAGATAGAGCGCACGGGTGCCCAGCGGATTGGCGGGGTCTCCGCCTGGAATAAGTGCTGGCCATTCGGGGTTGCGCTCACGCATCGACGGCGTTGGCGCCCAGCTCGGGTTCTCCCTTTTTTCGACAACCTCGGTATAGCCCCGCTTTGTCAACTCATCGGTCAGGGGAACCGATGTCGGATAGATTCGCATTTCGCCATCGGTGGTCCAATGCTGCAACACTTTCGTGATCGTATCCGAAATGATGATACCTTTGTCCAGGGACTCGAAATGGTCCCGCCACTCGTGCGTGCGGAAAGACGATAAGTTCCGACGCGTCGTTTCCACTCCCTGCGCCCGGAGTAACGACGGCGCAGCCAACGCGATTACGCCGCTCGCCGCAGCCAGTACGAAACGACGTCTATGGATTACAAAGGGTGCCTGCTCTACCATGGCATTCCTGCTACTGATTTCTTGCCTATCAGGTGTGCATAAACCACCTTCCAGCACTGGAGGGTCAAGCGAGCTCGTCTGACATAACAGTGAATTTTGTATCAGTTCGTAGCATCGCAAAAAAGTGCGCGCGAACCCGGCTGTCACCAGATCGTGATCCTCAAATATCTACCTTCGGCTTACTGACATCACGCGATTTGTTGCCGTGCCAAAATGACCTGAATGCGAGGCCTGTAAACACGAACGGCGCGCAATATGCATCCATGGAACATTGCAACCCTCATGGGCAGCACGGTTTGGAACACTGCGGTGTCGAAGCCGAAGGCGAAAACAACCTGTCCGATTTCCCAATCATTCGGCCGTTCCCTTAGTGGACACAGCGTTCCATGGCGGGAAGGTCGATAGTTAATGATTCATAGTTCGGTGGGCATCAAAAGCATCAGCCTTGGCGTCACAATTCGAGTTTCGCCTTGCGGCGCTCGTACTCCTCTTCGTCAATCTCACCTTTGGCATAGCGTTCGCGAAGAATCTCGGCCGCGTCGGATTTGCCGCCTGAGCGGGACCCGGCCGAGAACCCGCGGACGGCCAACACGATCAATGCGATGATCGCCCCCCAGAACAACAGCATCATCAAACCGCCAGCCATGCCGAATCCACCTCCCCACATCATGTGACCGAAACCGTTGCCCCAACTGTCCGCAGGATCGGCGAGCGCGGCTCCGGCGGACAATACTAGGGCTGACGGGGTTACAGCGGATACCATTTTTATCATGAGGTGTTCCTTTCTTGCTGATCAGGTTCTGTTTCGAGTGGTAAAGTGACGGTCACGAGAAGACCGCCTTCGGTGCGGTTCGTCAGCGCTACGTCGCCGCCATGGGCCCGCACAATCGTTCGCGCGATCGACAGGCCAAGACCGGTCCCACCGGTTTCGCGCGAGCGGGATTTTTCGAGCCGGAAAAACGGCTCGAACACTTGCTCGAGTTCGGCTTCGGGAACCCCAGGTCCGTTGTCGGAGACCCGTATCTGGACGTATTCGGCGTCATGTACGAAGGTGACCTCCGCCCCCCCGCCATAGCGCTGCGCGTTCTCGATGATGTTGCGCAGGGCGCGGCGCACCGATTGGGGACGCAAGCGAACGCTTATGCTGTTGGCTGTATCAAGGGTGAAGCCGTCGATCATGTCGGCCTGCAACTGCTTCAGGTAGGTTTTCAGATCCACCGTCTCGTAGACTTCGGAGCTGGCCATGCCCCGTGCAAAGGCAAGCGTTGCATCGACCATCTCCTGCATTTCCTCGATTGAGGCGACAAGACTTTCACGCGTTTCGTCCTCGTCCACCATCTCCGCCCGCACCCGCATGGCGGTCAGCGGAGAGCGCAGATCATGGCCCAATGCCGCAAGAAGTCTTGTCCTGTCCGCGACGAAACGCGTCAGTCTCGCCTGCATCCGATTGAAGGCCTGCGTGAGGCCGCGCACCTCGCTCGGACCGATCAGTGGCAACGGATCGACGGCTTCCCCCTTTCCAAGCCTGTCGGCTGCGCGCGAAACGCGCAGAAGCGGTCCGGTTAGCCGGGTCAGAAGAAACCAGCAGGCCGAGACTAGAATGATCGCCGCCGTGATTCCGAAACTGACGATTGAAGCCCATGGCCACTGCAACGGCGGCCGCTCGAACCTTGTTCCGACATTCAGCCACTGCCCGTCCGCCAGGGCGATCGACAGTTGCATTTCGATCGCGGAAAGCTCGCCCCGCATCATCGCGAGATGCATTTCGGCCATCTCCGGCGCGAGATGTGGCATCGGCGGAATGCCTTGCTCGACCTCGTGCAATTCCACGCGGATTTCTCGATCGTTCGCGCCACCTAGTAGTCCGCGAACGCGCGCCTCTACGGCTCCACCGTCTGCATGGCTTTCATGATCGACAGCGGGAATGTCCGAAAGATCGAAACGTACCAAAGGGGAATTCGCCGCTCTCAGGATCGCCTGCTGCAAGGACTCCGGCGCCTCTTCGAGCAAGAGCGCGACGTTCGCGGCCCGGCCTGCCGCTTCGAAACCCAAGGCGGCGCGCACGGCGAGACCACGCTCGTCGACGAACAGCCACAGGCTGATCGTCTGTGCGACAGCAAGCGCCGCGACGATCAGCAGGACCAACTGCCCACGAAGATTATCGAAGGGGCGCGGCATCAGCTCAACTCGTGGACATCGGCAGCCAGGCAATAGCCGCCGCCGCGCACAGTCGTGACGATGCGCGGCCGCGACGGATCAAGCTCGATCTTCCGGCGCAGTCGGCTGATCTGATTGTCTATGGTCCGGTCAAATACTGACGCTGCGCGGCCTGCCGTCAGATCGAGCAACTGATCGCGGCTGAGGACAAAACGAGGACGTTCCAGCAGGACGGTCAAAAGCTTGAATTCCGCGCTGGTCAGATCGATTTGCTCACCGTCCTCGTTCGAAAGTACCCGACTGTCCGTGTCCAGAATCCAATGGGCAAATGCGATACGTCGGCCCGAAAGTGTACCTGCATAGGGTTCGGCTTTCGTCGAACGGCGCAGGATGGCCTTGATCCGGGCGACCAGTTCACGCGGGTTGAAGGGTTTCGCTAGGTAGTCATCCGCGCCGATTTCAAGGCCAACAATCCGGTCGGTTTCCTCCCCGAGCGCGGTCAACATCAGGATCGGAACGGATCCACTTGCCGAAAGTCGGCGGCACACGGAAAGACCATCTTCCCCCGGCATCATGACATCGAGGACGATGAGGTCGTACTTGCCGTTCGCAAGCTTCGCATCCATGTCGACCGCGTCGCGCGCGGACGTTGCGCGCATCCCGTTCTTTTCCAGGTAGCGCGTCACGGCATCGCGGATTTCGCGGTGGTCATCGACGACAAGAATGTGCGGCGGTTCGCTCATAAGCCTTCCTTTAGATGAATGCCGGGTGCTTTCCCGAAGAGATTTGTCACGAAGTGTAACAGGCCCCGCGTTTGCGACCTGCCGATACAAAACGCCTGCGCTCCCTGCATTCCTTCGCGACAGGCATCTGCCATATGTTCTGTATCGCAACACTGACACGAGGTAACCTAAATGAAACGCAATACTCTACTCGCTGCAATGACCCTCACTGCAACCGTCCTTGGCGGTGCCGCGTTCGCGGAGTCCCACCACGGACACGGCGGAAAATCCGGACCCGGTGCCGCGCAAGGAGGTGCCCCCGGCATGATGGGCATGATGGAGGGCATGGATGGAATGATGGATATGATGCAGCGCATGCATGGCAACATGATGGGCGGCGGCATGATGGGCGTTATGGGCCCGATGGGCGGAGGTATGACGAAGATGCTGGACGCTGATGGCGACGGCAAGGTCACTCCTGAAGAGATGCGCACGCAGCTGCAGGCCAAGCTTGCCGAATATGACGGCGATGGCGACGGCTCCCTCTCGATTGCAGAGTTCGAAACGCTTCACAGCGCGATGATCCGCGAGATGATGGTGGACCGATTCCAGCACCTCGATGCCGACGGTGACGGCGCGGTGACGGCGGAAGAGATGGTGGCGCCTGCCGAAATGATGGAACGGATGCAGATGATGCGGTCGAACATGGCGCAGTCGCAGGGTCAGCCCGGCAATGGCCAGGGCATGGGCGACGGCACCATGATGAACGACAATTGAGAGGTTCGGCGCCAGCTCTGACTGGCGCCGCTTCCCCAAACGTCTGATCCGAAAACATCCGGACGCAACACCAGACCGCGTCCGGACTTGCCAAGTCCAGGCAATGAGCAGCAACCACAGAAAATCCGAAAGGGAGAAAATCGAATTGGCCTATACCTATGATCGTGTCTTGAAAGATGTCGCCTTGGGCGACGCTGAAATGCGCGTCCGCGATGCATTGACAGAAAAGGGCTTTGGCGTACTGACCGAGATCGACGTGAAGGCGACGATGAAAAAGAAGCTGGGTGTGGAGATGGCGCCCTATCGCATCCTTGGTGCCTGCAATCCGGGCATGGCCCACAAGGCCATCGAAATCGAGCCGCGCATCGGCGCGATGCTGCCCTGCAATGTGATTCTGCGCCAGATGGACGGAGGCACCGAAATCAGCGCCATTGACCCTGTGGCCTCTATGCAAGCGGTAGAGAACGCCGAGTTGCACGAAGTCGCCGATCAAGTCCGCGATTTGCTCCGGGCCGCTTTGGACGCGGCCTGAAGTCTCTCTCGATGCCCTTGACCTGACATGAGGCGCAGATGAACCGTAACAATACGCTCACACCAACCGTCAAGACCGCCATCGCGCTGGCATTCGCGGCGGCCTTGCTGGTCCTTGCGTTCGGACCGCTGCCCGACACCCTGACCCGCCTGAACGGCGACAGGATCTCTGCTTGGGTCATGGCTGCAGGTATCTGGGGGCCAATTTTAGTCGTCGGACTGATGACGATAGCGATCGTGGCCACGCCGATCCCAAGTGCACCCATCGCACTGGCTGCAGGCGCGGCCTACGGCCACACCGTCGGAACAGTTTACATCGTTCTCGGTGCCGAATTCGGCGCTCTTGCAGCCTTCGTTCTCGCCCGGTTTTTGGGTCGGGACGTATTGCGGCAATGGTTTGGCGACAAGATCGATGTTGGCTGGCTTGGCTCTCAGAACGCGCTAACATTCACGGTTTTTATCAGTCGGCTGTTACCATTCGTTTCGTTCGATATTGTCAGCTATGCAGCGGGGCTCAGCCGACTGCATTTCTGGCGCTTCGGACTGGCCACGTTAGCCGGAATTATTCCTGCCAGTTTCGTACTCGCGCATTTCGGCAACGAAGCCGTCAGCGGAGACACCTCCCGTGCTGCCTGGGCTGCAATCGGACTGGGCGCTCTGACCCTGACCCCGCTCGTCTTCATCGGCGTCAGGGACTGGCAAAGATGTAGATTACGCCATGACTGATCGTGACGCACACCATCTTCTGAAACGAGCACCATGGATTGAGCGCCAGGGGCATTTCGGTTTTCGGTTCCAAAGCAAAGAACAGGGACTCCCTCAATGTTGACCGCAGCGATACCATTTCCGGACATCGGAACCGATCTGTTCTCGATCGAAATCGGCAGTTTCACATTCGCGCTGCGTTGGTACGCGCTGGCCTATATCGTCGGCATCCTCATCGGATGGCGCATCTGTCTGGCCGCAGTCAATCGCCCGGCACTCTGGCCCCCGGCCGGTCCGCCACTTGATCGCGAGCAGATCGAGAACCTTCTGACATGGATCATACTGGGCGTGATCGTGGGTGGGCGCCTGGGTTTCGTGCTGTTTTATCAGCCCGGCTATTACCTGGCCAACCCGCTGGAAATCCTCAAGGTGTGGCAGGGCGGCATGTCGTTCCACGGCGGTTTTGCGGGTGTAGGGATTGCGGCGCTGATATTCTGTCTTCGTCAGAAAAGATCCCTGCTCAGCACCGCAGACCTGCTTGCGCTGGCAACTCCGCCGGGGCTGTTTCTGGGACGGCTGGCGAATTTCACCAACAACGAGCTTTGGGGGCGGCCTACGGACGTTCCTTGGGCGATAATCTTTCCGGGCGAGGCGGCGCAAGTCTGTGACGGCATCACCGGGCTCTGCGCCCGACACCCTTCGCAGCTATACGAGGCGCTTCTGGAAGGGCTGCTGCTCGGAACACTCCTGCTCTATCTCGCCTGGCGGCGCGGCTGGCTGAAGGCCCCCGGTGCTCTGACCGGGGTTTTCCTTACTGGGTACGGCCTTGCCAGAAGCTTCGTGGAACTGTTCCGGCAGCCGGACATGCAGTTCGTGACCGCCGAGAATCCGATCGGTCACGCGCTTCATTTCGGCGAATGGGGGCTGACGATGGGTCAAGTGCTTTCCGCGCCGATGATCGTGACAGGACTGGCTCTGATTTTTTACTCCTTCAGTCACTTCGGAAGCGCGGCCGACCAGAGGCTAAATACCGTCGTGTGATTAAGTGGAGCCAATAAAAGGAGGAACTCGAATGAACAGCAATGTGGAAGAACAATATAGTGGAACAGCGACCGAGAACGCACTGGTCGAAGGGCGAAAAGCGTTTCTCGGCTTCCTCGCGAAACGGGTCGGCAACCGCGCGGATGCCGAGGATGTTTTCCAAGAGTTCTGCATTCGGGTGCTGACTCGCAAGGATCAGCTTCGCGACGTGGAACGCATGGATGCATGGCTATACGCGATCCTCCGGTCCACCATGAACGATCATTTTCGCAAAGCCACTCGGCGCAGCCGCTTGGCCGTAGCTGTCGCACGAGACCCACATCAGTTGGTTGCCGATGCGCCGGTGCAGATGGCGCGGCTGTGCACTTGTCCGAGCAGGCTGCTTACCGAGCTTCGTACCGTTGATGCCAAATTGATCCGGCGGATCGATTTCGGTGAAGAGGATCGGAAAATCGTGGCCGCCGATATGGGGTTGAACCGCAATGCCCTTGGCGTTCGGCTGCACAGGGCGCGCGCTGCTCTGCGCGAGGCGATCCAATACCATTGTGGAGCCTGCTGCCTGGAGGATCCCGATGATTGCTACTGCCCAGTCTAGCGCCGAAGCGATCCCCTACTGCGACAAGCAAAGCTAGGCGACGGAATCAGGCGAACAATTCAGGGCATTCACGGGCGCATTTGTTGGTCAAAATGATGTACACCAGATGCAGCGTTGCGAGCCCCGCCAGCAGGCAGAAAAACGAAATGTAGGCAAACTGGAGAAAGGCGATATCGATCACGATCACCGCCACCAGCGTCAGGGCGAAATGGCGCATATGTTTGTAATGCGACAGCGCTGGCGGCAGGGTGATAAGGGTCACATAGATCGTATTGGTCAGCCAGCGTGGCATCATGTAATCAAGCCACATTGATTTTTCATAGGCCAGCGACTGGTTGTTGATCTCGACCACGACCATGCTGCTGTTCAGCCCGTGCGGGATGTAAAGCAATAGACCGAAGGCCAGTCCGATCAACGCCATGAGGCGGAACAACCGCTTCCGAGGGCTGTCGTCCGGTTCCAGAACGTAGACCGAGTATGGCACCCAGATCGGCCACATGAACCAGGTGAAAAAAATGAACCCCATAGCTCCCCATAAGACCGTCAGGGGATCGTTTCCGTTCATGCCGACCCAGACAAAACCCTCGGTAAACTGTTGCAGTCCGGCAAAAAGCGGCATCAGGGCAAGCGGAAGATACCGTTTGTTTCGCCGCCACGCCACAATTGAAATGGCCGTGCCGCCGCCAACAAGAAAAACGCTGGCGGCAAAGCTGACTTGCGCGGACAAGCACATGGAATTCTTTCTCCGACATATTTTTTTGGGACGGCCCAAAGTGCAAACCTAAGGCACAAACTGGGCGTTGAAAAGCAACCGGCTCATTACGGGAGTCCTCTCGGCGCCGCTGACCACCCATTGCGATGGGACGGTCGCGGGCGCAGCTCAGTCGCGATTACCTCCCTGAGCACGAGGCCTCTGCGGAGACTTGGCGCGCCCCGTCGGCAAAGTATTCGAATTGCCGAGTTGAGGAATCGCCAGTGGCTTTCATGCAAATCAATGCCTTTCGGATGGAACTGTAAGGTTTGGAGACCGGCAACGTCTATTTACCTAAACGGTCGTTCTCGATCGCAAGGAAAATCGACAGGAGCCAACATTGAAAAAATTGACCCTTGAGGTCCGCGGGCTGTTCGAGGAACTCGATCATCTCGCGGTCGAACGCCATTTGTCAGCTCTCGGCGGCGTGCACAGCGCCGAAGCGAACCCGGCATCGGCAAGCGTGACAGTCCACTACGATGAGACGGCAGTGGGCGAGGAAGAGCTGCGCAACACGGTTGAGGCCTGCGGATTCCACTGCGCCGGGGAGCGGGTTCCGAACCATGTCTGCCACGCCGACCATCAAATGTCTGGCGCGGAGGCCCCGGCTGGCCACGACGCGATGGCGCACGAGATGGGCCACGGCGGTGGTATGGACATGGCCAGCATGGTCCGCGACATGCGCAACCGCTTCTGGGTGGCGCTGCTGTTCACCATCCCGATCTTCACTTATTCGCCGATGGGTGGCCTGTTCACGCCACCCGCGCCGCCCTTCGGGCTGGAACTGGATCTGTGGCTGTTCTTCCTGGGTAGTGCCGCGATTATCTGGCCAAGCTGGCCGTTCTTCGTCGCCGCCTGGCGCGCCCTGCGCAACGGCATCCTGAACATGGCGGTCCTGGTCGTGCTGTCGGTTGGCACCGGTTATGTGTTCAGCGTCGGGTCTACCTTCTTCTTTCCGGGCGTGCAATTCTACGAGGCGGTGGCGGTGCTGCTGGTGTTCATCCTGTTGGGTCACTGGCTGGAGATGCGCGCGCGGGCCGGGGCGTCCGCTGCAATCCGCGCACTGCTCGATCTTGCACCGCCGATGGCGACCGTTATCCGCGATGGGCAAGACGTTGAGGTGCCTACCTCCGAAGTACTTGAGGGCGAGATCGTGCTGATCCGGCCCGGCAACAAGATCCCGGTGGATGGCGAGGTTGTCGAAGGCGCGTCGCTGGTCGACGAATCCATGCTGACAGGCGAATCCATGCCGGTCAACAAGGCCGTCGGCGACACCGTGATCGGCGCCACCATCAACAAGAGCGGCAGTTTCCGGTACCGCGCCACCAAGGTCGGGGCCGACACCGCGCTGGCGCAGATCGTCAAGCTGGTGCAGGAGGCGCAGAACTCCAAGGCACCCGCCCAGCTTCTGGCCGACAAAGCCTCACAATGGCTGGTGCTGATCGCCGTCGTGATCGGACTTGCAACCTTCGCGGTCTGGTTCTGGTGGATCGGCTCTCCGCTTTTGTTCGCGCTGACGCTGACGATCACCGTCTTCGTCATCGCCTGCCCGGACGCGCTTGGGCTTGCTACGCCGATGGCGGTGATGGTGGGCACAGGGTTAGGGGCGCAGCACGGTATCCTGTTCAAGAATGCCGGTGCGCTGGAAGACGCGACCAAGCTTGACGTGATCGTCTTCGACAAGACCGGCACGTTGACCATGGGCGAACCGCGCGTGGTCGAGGTCGTTGCCGCCGAAGGCGGCGCGGAGGATGACGCGCTGCGGGCTGCGGCGGCCGTCGATCGCGGCTCGGACCACCCGCTGGCGCTCGCCATTGTCGAACGCGCGGCGGACCTCGACGTCCCGCAGATGGCCGAGTTTCTCAACCTCGAAGGCCGCGGCGCGCGCGCCGAAGTCGCAGGCAAGACCGTGCTGGTCGGCAATCGGCGCCTGATGGACGAGGAGGGTATCGACGTCGGCACCCTGACGGCGGAGGCCGAGCGCCTGAAGGGCGAGGGCCGCACGGTTGTGCATGTGGCGCAGGGCGGACGGATGCTGGGCCTGATCGCCATCGCTGATGCGCCGCGTCCGAGCGCCAAGGCCACCGTGGCCAAGCTGCGCGCACGCGGCGTCGAGGTGGCGATGCTGACCGGCGACAACGAAGGTACCGCAAGGCGGATCGCGGGCGAGCTGGGCATCGACATTGTGCTGGCAGATGTTCTTCCGGGCCAAAAGGCCGAGAAGGTCAAAGAGCTTCAGGCCCAGGGTAAGAAGGTCGGCATGGTCGGTGACGGTGTCAACGACGCACCCGCGTTGACCCAGGCCGATGTCGGATTTGCCATCGGTGCGGGCACCGACGTGGCGATGGAAAGCGCCGATGTCGTGCTGATGAAAAGCGATCCCTACGATGTCGTGGGGGCCATCGAGTTGTCGCGCGCCACCTTGCGCAAGATGCACCAGAACCTGTTCTGGGCCGTGGCTTACAACGTGGTCGCCTTTCCGATGGCGGCAGGGGTGTTTTATCCGTTGATCATCAGCCCCGCCGTGGCAGCACTTGCCATGTCGGGCAGCTCCGCGCTGGTGGCGGTCAACGCGCTGCTGCTGAAACGAACGCGGCTGGAAGGTATTGGTGCGGGCAAGAGTGGGTCCGCCAGCGGCGGCGGTCAGGGCGATGCGCAGGCAGGCCAGGTGCCGCTTCACGCCGGACACTCGCAGAAATCACATTGAATAAGGGGGACTTGAGATGTCTGACACATCATCGACCAAGACACCGGACGGGAAGGGCATGGCGGCGCGGTTTCCCACCGCGTATTCCATCCTGTTCGGCCTGATCATCGTTGTCGCGGCGCTGACCTGGATTATCCCTGCGGGCCAATATGACCGCGCCATGAACGAAGAGGTCGGGCGCGAGATCGCCGTGCCGGGTACGTATCAAACGGTCGAGCCCAATCCACAGGGGGTCATCGACGTCATGCTGGCACCGGTGGCGGGGTTTTATGATCCCGACAGCTATGCCGCAAATGCCATCGACGTGGCGCTGTTCGTACTGCTTTTGGGCGGCTTTCTGGGCGTGGTGAATGCCACGAATGCCATCGACACCGGCATCCAGACGGCGATGGTGCGGCTGAAGGGGCGCGAGATCTGGATGATCCCGATCCTGATGTCGCTCTTTGCCCTGGGCGGCACGACCTATGGCATGGCCGAGGAAACGCTGGCCTTTTACGCGCTTCTGATCCCGGTGGTGATCGCGGCGGGCTACGATTCCGTGACCGGCGTGGCGATCATCCTGATCGGTGCCGGGATCGGCACGCTGGGATCGACAATCAACCCCTTCGCCACGGTGATCGCGTCTAACGCGGCAGGCATCCCGTTCACGGATGGTATTGCGCTGCGGCTGGTCCTTCTGTTGGGCGGCCTCGCGATCTGCGTGGCCTACGTCATGCGCTATGCCTCGAAGGTTAAGGCCGACCCGGCCCGGTCCGTCGTCGCTGCGCAACGCGACAGCGACCGGCAGTTTTTTCTGAACGAGACGGATGCAACGTTCGAGGAGCCGAAGCTGAGCGGAACTCAGAAGCTGGTCCTGATCCTGTTTTTTACGACCTTTGCGGTAATGATTTGGGGTGTCTCGAGCCAGGGATGGTGGATGGCTCGGATGGGCGCGCTGTTCTTCGGCATGGCCATCGTCGTCGGGCTGGTCGCCCGCATGGGGGAGAAGAAGCTAACGTCGTCCTTTGTCGACGGAGCGAAGGATCTTCTGGGAGTTGCGCTGGTGATCGGTCTGGCGCGCGGCATCGTGGTGATCATGGAGCAGGGCCTGATTGCCGACACGATCCTGAATAGTGCCGCCGATACCCTCGGCGGCCTGCCGGAAGTCGCGTTCATCAACCTGATGCTTTGGATCGAGATCGGGATGAGCTTTCTCGTGCCGTCGTCGTCCGGCCTGGCCGTCCTGTCGATGCCGATCCTTGCCCCGTTGGGGGATTTCGCGGGGGTCGGCCGTGACCTCGTGGTGACGGCCTATCAATCGGCGAGCGGGCTCGTGAATCTGATCACGCCCACCTCTGCGGTTGTGATCGGCGGTCTGGCCATCGGGCGCGTGTCGTTCGACCGCTGGGTCGTCTTCGTCTGGCCCCTGCTGCTGATCCTCGTCGTCTTCATCTCGGCCGGGATCAGCCTGGCCGCCATTCTCTGATTAGAAAGAAGGAGGCATTCCAGATGTCTGAACCAAAATTGGGCGTTCATTCCGAAGCCGGTACATTGCGGCAGGTGATCGTATCGCCACCCGGCCTGGCGCATCGCCGTCTGACACCGGACAACCGCGAAGACCTGCTGTTCGACGATGTGTTCTGGGTCAAACAGGCGATCAAGGATCACGCCGTCTTTGCCGATGTCATGCGCGGCGAAGGGGTCGAGGTGTTGGATGCGATGGCGCTGCTGGGCGAGACGCTGGACATTTCCGACGCGCGCGCCTGGGTTCTCGACCACCGCATCACCCGCAATGACGTCGGCGTGGGGATGCGGGACGACTTGCGTGCCTGGATGGAGGGTCTGCCCGGCACGGAACTGGCCCGTTTGCTGGTCGGCGGCATCCGGGTGGACGATCTGCCTTTCACGCCCTCCGGCATGTTCGGCAGCTACCTTGGCCCCCACGGTTTCGTGCTGCCGCCGCTGCCAAATTTCATCTTTACCCGCGACAATTCAGCCTGGGTTTATGGCGGCGTGAGCCTGAACCCGATGCATTTCGCGGCACGGCGGCCCGAAACGCTGCTGATGGCAGCAGTCTACCGGTTTTATCCGACATTCGCGGATCGAGTGCGGGTCTGGTTCGGCGATCCGACGCGGGAATTCGGGACGGCCACGCTGGAAGGCGGCGACATCATGCCAATCGGGCACGGTGTCGTCATGGTCGGCATGGGCGAACGATCGACCCCGCAGGCGGTGGGCCAACTGGCCGAGGCGCTGTTCGAGGGTGGCGACGTGACGCGGGTGATCGCCTGCCAGATGCCCAGTTCGCGCGCGGCGATGCATCTGGACACCGTTTTCACCCATTGCGGGGGCGATGTGGTGACCACTTTCAAGGAGGTGGCGGATGCGATCACCTGCTATGACCTGCGCCCCGGTCAGGGCAAGGCCGCGCTCGATATCCGCCGGGATGCGCGCCACATATTCGAGATCACCGCTGAAATTCTGGGCCACAAGAAACTGCATCTAGTGCCCACCGGCGGGGCCGACGCCGCGGAGCAATCGCGCGAACAGTGGAATGATGGCAACAACGTGCTGGCGCTGCGCCCCGGCGTCGTCATCGGCTATGAC
>Ga0209643_1001522_pt1 | contig 20981 bp, 20 predicted proteins | sample AutmiccBRH37_all_FD_187383 | JGI IMG/M metagenome (GOLD analysis project Ga0209643, IMG submission 187383) | Deep subsurface microbial communities from Mt. Terri, Switzerland - Autotrophic microbial communities BRH/37_all (SPAdes) (version 2) | ecosystem: Environmental > Aquatic > Deep... | reverse complement strand
GAACTTTTGATGTTTGCCAATGAATTTCCCGTCAGGACCAATATAAATCTGTGTATTAAACAGAGTTCCCAAAGTGTTAGGCAGCCGTTCACAAACACCTATCACTACATAAGCTTGGGCCTCTTTAGCCACCTGACAAAGAGCATCTGTCTCGGGACCTGGGATTTCAACAGAGTTTTTAAACAGTTCGATGCACAGATCCATCGCTTGCGTACTTCTACCCGGATAAAAATGAAACCAAGTAGGATGCGCAGGTATAAAGCCTTCGGGAAAAGCGATAATCTTTGCCCCATTTTTTCCTGCCTCACGTATAAACTCGCAGGCCTTTTCTGTAGAAGCTTCCCTATCTAAGAAAACAGGGCTGGCTTGAACCACTGCCGCTTTGATAGTTGGATAAACATCTCCCATAGCTTTTCCACCTTTCTGGTACGTATACATATATTCCCATTATTCTATATAACTATTTATAATCCTTTAAGCCAAATTAAAAACAAACCTTACCAGACATTATTTAATGGTTAAAACTTAGTAATCCTACAGAGAATTAGAGGAAATAAAATGGTTTTTGGAGAATCAGTACCGTCAAGTGATTTTATTGGTGGTTTAACAAATATAAAGGAGGATCAGTATGAAATTTTGCTGGAGTACGCTATGGGTGAATGATATGGAGGAGTCCTTACAGTTTTATCAGGAAATTATAGGCCTTAGTTTAAACCGAAGATTTAAGACAGAAGATAATCGAGAAATTGCTTTTTTAGGGGCCGGAGAAACAAAGGTTGAGCTGATACAAGATGCCGCAAACAGTCAAGTGAATATTGGGGCGGATATTTCTCTGGGATTTGAAGTGAATTCTATCGATGAAATGATGGCTTTTCTCCTGGAAAAAGGGATTCCAATTCACAGCGGACCTTACCAACCAAATCCAAAAACTAAATTTATCTTCGTAACTGATCCAAATGGACTCAAAATTCAATTCGTGGAGAACAGTTAGAACTATATAATAGTCTTAGGAGGAGGTACTTATGGCTGATGTTAATCTAAATAAAGTCTTTAGTTTTTATAATGAAATTCCTGTACCTGAAGAACTAAAACCTTTTCTGTCTAGAAATGAGAACATTTACTTTGCTGTTAAAACAATAAGAGATGCTGCAATCATTACGGATAAGAGAATTCTAGTTGCAGATAAGCAAGGAATAACGGGTAAGAAGATCGAATACTACACAATTCCTTATAAAAATATAGTTACCTATGCAATTGAAACTGCAGGTACATTTGATCTTGATTCAGAAATAAAACTCACAATGTCTGGTGGGATAAGAGTAGAACTTAAATTCTTCAAGGATAAAAAAATGGATAGTCTTCTTCTGAGAGTGTACGATGCTATAAATAGTTATATAATAGGATAAATAAAAAGCTAAAAGACATCAAAATGACGTGGGGAATTGAGAGCAATTCATTCACGTCATTTTTCTTAGTACCAATAAACAGACTTATTATTAAGGATATGGCATAAATATAAACATAAATTTAGCGGAGGAGTAGAGAAATGATAACTGAAAATATTTTGGATCTCATTGGAAACACGCCCATGGTTAGTCTAAAAAAACTTACCGGATTGAATCTTTTTGCCAAGGCAGAATATCTGAACCCTGGCGGAAGTATCAAAGACAGAGTTGCCAAATATATGATTGAACAGGCGGAAGCCAGAGGAGTATTACATCCTGGAATGACAATCATGGAACCTACTTCGGGCAATACCGGAATCGGTATTGCTTTGGTTGGCGTCCAAAAAGGGTATAGGGTAGTGATTGTGATGCCGGAAAATATGAGTGAGGAAAGAAAAAAAATCATATTAGCTTTGGGGGCTGAGCTTATCTTAACCAAGGCTGGAGAAAGTATCGGTGGTTCTGTGTCAGAAGTTGAGAGACAAGAAGCAAAAGATGAGCACATTTTTGTTCCCCAACAATTTGAAAACCCTGATAATCCTCAAATCCATTATCTTACTACAGCTTCAGAGATCTGGGAGCAAATGGGGAAAAAAGTAGATGTTTTCGTTTCCGGGTTAGGGAGCGGAGGAACGCTCGCTGGAGTTGGTAAGTATTTAAAAGAGAAGAATCCCAAGGTCAAGATAATAGCCGTGGAACCAAAGAATGTTTCAGCTCTTTTAGGACATGAGCCAGGACTGCATAAGATTCAAGGAATCGGTGACGGTTTTATCCCCAAAGTGCTCGATGTCAATCTCATCGATGAAGTGGTTGAAGTTACGGACGATGATGCCATTCAGACCGCCAGAGATCTGGCCCGAGTCCAAGGTATTCTGGTAGGGACTTCTTCAGGAGCAAACGTCTGGGCTTCCATTCAAATGGCTCATAAGTATGGACCGGATAAGAAGATTGTGACGATCTTACCTGACAGAGTAGAAAGATATTTCAGTACATCGCTTATCTAGACAAACCATTTTAATTTATTAAATCCTTTGCTGAAAGTACCCATCTTTTGCTAGGGTATATTCATTAGTATATTCACCACCCTGCACGCAACGGGATACCAGTGAACCATTTTCATATTCTACAGCGAATATCGAACAGCCGGTCACTCTGCTATCATGTCTTTCCAATTCAATCATCGAGAAACCGCGGGCTGAATCAGGTGGTCTATACTTTTCCTTAACCGTTAAGGAAGGAGAGGAATTAACTACCAGTCGTCTTTTATCTTTTGTGGAATGAAGGGTGGTTTCCCGCAGGTGCCAATGTCCATGCAGCCACAGGGCAACTTTTGGGATATCGGTGTATAATTGGTTCAGGTTTATTGGGTTGTCGATAGCCAGATCTTTTTGACCAGCAAGCGGATAATGATGGGTCATCCCGATAAATAACGGAGGAGAGTCCATGGTTTGGACGACTTTTTTGGCTTCGGTGACGATATCCTCTATGGTCACTTCAGGGACCTCACGGTTGGGGAGAACTCTGGGAACAATAGGCTGAGCGGAGTTAAAACCAAAAAATACAACGCCTAGGTGACGGAATCTTGATTCCAGCCAGGGATAGGAGAAACGGTTAGCTTTTTGTCGCTCCTGGTCTGTCGGCTCCGATAGCCAAGGAAGCAGAGTCAGCTTTTTGGAAAAATCCAGATATGGACGGAAAGCAAAATTCAGGATTTTATCGACTCCTTCGGCATTATCTTCAATCCAGTCAACTTTCTGATCTTTTGGAGAATTTAGTTGCTCGGAGTTTTCTTTTGTTTGTAGAGCGAGTAAAGAGCTGGATGCCAGAGGGAGACAAATATCGTGATTGCCTGGAACCATATAGATGCGATTAGAGGGAATAGACCAGGAAAAATTAGCGACGAGGTCGGAAAGCCACTGTAATGCTGCTTCATATTCTTCAGGGAGTCCGCGCTGTGCAATATCCCCGGTGATAGCGATAAATGTCGGTCCTTCATCCCAGTGTTTTTCGATAGCACTGGCACAGTGACCGATGTGAAGTTTTGCTTCCAATTTTCATACCCTCCGAATTGCAGATCGGAAAGGTGAAGGATACGGACCGGACTATCGCTTTCCAGCCGTAAAGAGTAGTCAATTTTCTTATAATCTTCAATATATTTAGCTAAAGTAAAATTGAATCCTCTGGCTTGGATATGCTTTTGATCTTTAAGATCGTTCCAGTGGATGAACATCCTGATATTTTTTTTTGGAAAGTTGGCTACTAATTCCCTCACGTCTTTGGAATCCCAATCGGAACTGACTAGGATAATTGGGATTTTATCATCCTCGACTTTCAGCAGGATTTTTTCGGCATCGTAATCCCAATCTGTAAGTACAATATCTAAAATTATCGCACTAAAGGAATGCTGACGTAAAAGCCTTTCCACATGATATTGGCTATCGGCGAACATCAGTTCAATTTCAAAAGAAGGTAGAGTCACCGGATCTTTGCAAGCCGCTGCAAAATTCTCGTAAGTTGGCCGCCTAACGGGCTTATCATCGACTACAAGGATAAGATCACGCATTGTATTCATCCTTTCTTTACCTTATTCATGGTAGGGATACGGACAACGGTTAACGCAATTCTTTGATTAGCTGGCAAGCCGATCAGTCGGTCCAACGGCAGCGGACACTTGGGTATGCTAACTGCTTCCACCGAATCACCGGATTTTTTTATGACGTAGCTCACTACATCACCACCCATCCTTGCCAATGATGAAGAAGCTTCAGTTGGGTTAAGGTTAATGTTTTCCGCATTACAGGCATTTACGAACTTCACTGTGATAAAATCTTCATCCAATACCAATTTCCACCACATAGTTGCAAGATTCTTTGAATCCTTTTCCCATGGATCTGGAATATCGAGCTCCACATGTACACAGTTGGAAAGAACTTCGAAAAGGCACTGTTTAACATAGCGGTCACAGTAAACAGGTATTTTTTTGCTCCATTTCTCCCGATTGGAATTAATCACTTCAGGAAGTTCGGAGTAAGCGGGATTCTTTTTGTTATGCCATCTATCAGCTAGACACTTAATTTTGTCAGAACAGATCCTAGGCCACTCATTCTTATGTTTGGATATGACTTGAATTTCTTTAAGAAAAGCACCCAAACTTGTGGTTGTCTTCGGTATGTAGATAAATTCCGACCGGTAGCGCTCCGCAAAACCATTCTCTTCTCCCAGAATCAAGAGATCCGTTTCTTCTTTCCATTTACTCAAGAGTACAGAAAAATCGTCTCGAGAGAAGTCAATCAAAGTATTAGTTAAGGAACCCAGCATCTCTAAGTCTTTTTCACGTTGGTCGATACTGCTGAAAAATCGGAGATCAATCCCTTCGAAGGCCTGAGTTAAACTCTCCAATAAGCTCTTTGAATTTAGGAAATGCTCATAGGCCTGCTGGAGATTATTCATATTAAGCGCATCATTGATTGAATCAAGACTTTTTTGCAGGCCCATATTGTGCAAAGTCCGGCGCGCTTCCCCGATGATGTCAAAAATGCGAGCGATTGTCAGCCGGAGAGAACCATTAGCGAACATGACTAGGTAGTTAAAACGTTCTTCCTCGGACGGATTCTCGCTGCAGCAATCTTCTTGAAGAAATCTTTTTTCCGAACATAGCCGGTTATAGCGGGCACGCAGAGATTCGGCACAGATGTTGGCATCATCTGTCAGAACTTTTTTTCTGGACAGCTGGTTTTCTTTAAACCTTGGCCAGACTTCCGGAAGAAGATCATTGTCGAGAAGGGTTAAGCATAGACCGGCTAAAGCAGTTGTTTCAGAATTCTTTTCACATTCCCATAAATATGATAACAGATCGCAGAACAAATCGACTTTTGGCCAATATTCCAACTCATCGAAAAACAGCAGTATTTGAGCTGCAAGTATTTCGATACCGATTTCTGGGCAGTTCAAGGCCGCTTTACGGGCTTTCTTCAGAGCATAATTTGAGCGGGAGGTCAGGAATGTAATCTCAACTATAGCTGCTGTAATTCCGGTAGAAGTTTTATGATGAATGAAGTGGGATACGTTGTCCTGCCCTCGGGAATAGATGCCGAAGGCGTGGTTATTTGAACCATTTTCTTTAATAAGCTTTTTGGGGTTCAGTCCATGATTCTCCCAATTATTGACCACCTCGACAGGTCTCCACAGTTCCTGCCAAGATTTTAGACGACTTAACATAGGTTCCGAAGGGAAATCTTTCTCCATTGACAAGGCATTCTCCAAAGCAATGCAAAGGGGGCAGCCTCGCTGGTAGCCAAGGGTTGGAACGTCCCAACGCCAGAAACAATGATGTGTTTTTAAATATTCTTCTACATAATCGTAATAGACAGGCAAGCCTGTACGGTCTACTAGAGCGACGGTTTCGATCTTCTGTGCTCCTAATGCGAAAGCTAATTGCTCAAGTTCTTTGAAGGTTTTTCCAGATAGGGTACCGTCATCCAACAGGATGACATGAGCAGGCAAGCAGTCCCTACCTGATTCCTTTATTATCTTTTTTAAGCGCTCATAGGAGAGGGGAGAGATCCGGAAAGGTGAAACGCTATTTGTACTCGCCAAGAATTTTAATGGAATCATATTATTCTCGAACTGGTATGACAAACAATTATTATCATCCTCGGTTGATATTTCCGGGAATATTCGTTGTTTAAGTAGAGAAACCATTTGATCGGAAAGTGCATGGGATGGATAAAGCATCTTGACATTGTTTTTCCACCGATCTCCGTCAAAACACAGTTTTTTAACTGTTTCTACCAGCCATTCGATTAGAGGACCATTGTCAAGATTTGATAGTTCAAGAGCACGATACAGATTGATGGTGAGCAGATCGTGGGATTTTTCATAAACCCAATGGCCCATTCTAAGAGCGTTAAGCAAATAAAAATCTTCATAAGTTTGAGCCGGTGTTCTCTTATATAAGCTTTCTGTTAAGCTTTCATCTCCTGTTTGAGGAGGACGGAAGCGAGGAAACGGAATAGTTTTTTCACCTGCAGGACCGATATAGGGGGTATTAGGGATACGTTTGTAGATGACATGATCGTAATAGGAAGGCTCTACCGGTACCGGTGGGAACCAATCCAATACGGATAGGGAAGTGTTAAGGGAGTCAGGGTGATTGAAAATGTATAATTCTTGTGAACCCTGAGGAATTGCAGCTCTTTTAAGAAATCTATCAACGGTAGAAGAGGTTACATGAATGCTACCAATGATAACTTTTTTATTAAATTGAGCTAATTTTTCATTCTCTGGTGGTCCGATTCTTCTGCGTCCACGATCTGCATCCAGGGTTATTGAATCAACAAAATCATCACCGACCAGTGCATCGAATTCCGGAAACAGATTGAGACAACGCCTCAGGGCCCGATGACAAGCCTGGTATCTTCTAATATCTGCTAAGGCCCGGGTTAAATCCAGGTATCCCCTGATGAAAATCTCTTTTTCACCGGTTTTATTTAGATGCGAATGATCGTAAGAACTTGACCAAGATACAACTCCATGGAAATACACATCGCTAGGCAGGCTTCGTTCAGAACCGACTGGTTTCCAGAAAACGTAGGAATCAGCATAACGAAGTAAACGTTGAACCGCGAGGGCAGAGACCTGCTGTTCAGCGTCAGACCCGGATAAGAATCGCCGGGCTTTTTCTATATTTATCTCAGGAACACTACCATCAATAGTTTTATTCGTTGCAGATTTAGAGAAACAGCATACAGCCCAATCCTCAGTGACAAGGTAGATATCGAGTCTCGCAGAATCGTTTAGCTTTATCAGGTTTATTAGCTCAGCATAAGTGATAGCCTGAAAAGGAGATAAATCTGCTAAGATAAAAGTGCCTGCTTTATCATTTTCATTAAGAGTCTTTGACGCACTGGCCAATCTACCCAGCCATTTCTCTAACTGTTTTTTTTGTAAGGAACGGGGAGGTCTTAATACGACAACCGAAGTGTTAGTAAAAACATCTTCATATTGTAAATCTTTATCATGATTCCATTTATCTGGAAGTTCACAAAACTGATTTAAACGGCGATCCTCGAAACATAGATCATCTGGGATTATAGTTAATGGGGGTAGTGTTAAACCCCGGATTAACTGCTGACGGTCTTCGAAAGTAGGTATTACCCAGCGTTCTTTAGGGTACTCTAATCTTACCTGGTCAGGCTGGATGGAAAAAGCATACCAGAGTCCTTTGGCACAGCTGCTTTTATCAAGTTTCGCTTGTCTGAAAATGTTCAGATGACCGTGCGTTGAATTTTTTTTATCCCAGGGGTGTCGGCTTCCGACCCATTCCCCTCCGGAATATATCCGAGTAAAATCACTATCCTGACGCAGCATGATTCCTAATAATAGTAATCCTGTCACAGTCGAACGGGTTTCCGAACGATTAAGAATTCTCGAAAAAGGAATCTTAAAAAGTAATTGAGTCATTCTTTGTAAAGGGTCTACTGTTTTGCCCTTTTCAAGATCTCTTTTCATTTTATTAAAAGTTTTAGTAATAGCACCGAAACCGGCTGGAATAGTCCAGTCCGACCAATGAGATAATAATCCTTCCCCAACATCACAAATAAAGATTTCAATCCAAGGAGCAAGTGGGTTTGAGCTAAACTGATCTATAGCAGGACAATTATCATTTTCCGCTTTAATTAATTCTTTCCATTCTTTAGCTTCTTCGCTGTTATTAGGCAGTTGGGAGCGCATCCGGGCATAGACACCTACATAGCCTATAATAGGTAAGTCTACATTTCTACTGACATAGGCGTGTTCCACAGAATTACTAATTATTTCAAAGAAAATTTTACGAATTTTTTGGAGAAGTCGGTCTCTGGTTAGACGTTCCTGTCCATAGGCTGAATCGATATGCCTCATGCTAGCTTCATTTACTAATTCGTTAACTATATTATGAAGCTTATTCATATCATTTTGAAAATCGTCCACTCCGAGGAAGTGAGGAAAAATAAAATCAGCGTTTCTATGGCTAACCGATTGTTGAATATTAGAAAGTTCGGTAGTAAGACTTTTGATTTGATCATCTGTCTCGTAATATTTGTTATCCCAGTAAAATCCTGAGAATTGAGCGTAGGCTTGGAGGAATCGCTGTTCGGCCAGGAATTTCAAAAATGTTTTATGCTTGTTATTTTTCTTGGATGGAAACCCGAGTAATATCTTAATTCTGTCCTGAGACGGTCTGTATCTATATAAGCTGTATAGCATAGAGCCCAAAGCAAGTAAAGGTAAAGGATCTGCCCATTCGGTTTTTGTCATATCTACCGTTATTTTGAGAGTTCTATGATTCTTAATAAAATAATCCTGTAATCCCCCAAGATGTGCTGAACAGTCATAATCCCTAAATTGTTCAGGCAAATAGATAGTGCCTTCTTTCGTAAAACAAATACTATTTCGGGATGCATATTTCATTTAAGATCCTCCTTGGTTGCCAAAAAAATTACCAGAATTAGCCACATATATATTCTATTAATGTCATTAAATTCCTTTTAAATTATTTGCCCACATAACCATATCAGCAGGGGTTTAGTTTTTAATTTGCTAAACAATATTGAAAATTTAAAGGAAATGAGATAGTTCTGAAGAATATTATGGAAAATACTGTAATGTATTATTATAATTAAAAAGGGGATAAGCTTAAATGTTACTTTCCGGAAACACCATCTTAATTACCGGTGGAGCTACTGGCATTGGTTTCTCCTTGGCTGAACAATTCATTGCTCTTGGAAATGAAGTGATTATCTGCGGCCGTCGGGAGGAAAAGCTTAACGAGGCGAAAGCAAAATTACCTAAATTAACGACTCGTGTTTGTGACGTTGCTAAGCCTACTGAACGCCTTGCTCTCTTGGAATGGGTTACAAAGGAATTTAAAAATCTAAATGTCCTTGTTAATAATGCCGGAATTCAACGTGACGTTGACTTCCTTAACATGGATAAAGACTGGAGCTATTACGCTGAGGAAATAACAGTTAACTTGGAAGCACCGATACACCTGTCTTCTCTGTTTATCCCGTATCTGCAACAACAAAAAAATGCGGCCATTATCAATCTATCTTCAGGCTTTGCCTTTGTTCCTAAAGCTACCTTTCCTGTTTATTGTGCAATCAAAGCTGCAATACACTCCTTAAGCCTTACAATGCGGTATCAATTAAGGAATACAGGAATTGAACTGTATGAAGTCATGCCACCCAATGTCATTACTGAATTGAACTTAGAGAGCAGGATAAAAAGAAATTCTGTCAATAGCGGAGTACCAGCAGCCGAGTTCACTGAGTTTGTCATTAAAGGCCTGGAAAGAGGCGATTGGGAAATTGCTTATGGCATGGCTGAAGAACGACGCACATCCTCGCATGAACAATCCATCGAGTTATTTAAGAAGATGAATCCCTAGATTTTGAAAGAAAGTCAATCGAGTTCTTAGAAAAGAACTAACGCATTAATGTAAATCGTTATAATTGGTAATAATATAAGTAAGCACTAATGTCAGTAGGAGGCCGAGCAGATGTCTGAAGAACATTCGATTGACACACTGAATGAATTGCTGAAAGGGGAACACATGGCAATTCATATCTACGGCAAAACAAAGGAATTACAACAGGACTCCCAAGTGACTGACATGTTATCAAAATTTGAATCGGATCATAACCGCCATGCAGAACAGCTGACTCAAAGAATCAAAGACTTAGGTGGCTATCCAAATGCGATGACAGGTTTCTCTGGTATGATGGCTAATCTAACATCAGTTATAAATGCAATCCGTGGACCAAAACACTTACTCAAGCAAGTTTATGATGGGGAGGATAAAGGCGTCCATGCATACGAGGACCGCTTAAATCGACTTGATCCTGATAGTCAAGATGCAATTAGACAAATAATGAAAGAAGACCATGATCATCTAAAGTGGTTCAAGGCAAGAATGGAAGAGGAGAAGAGAGAACAACATTAGAATGCAGTTTATTCTACTAGGAGGACTCCATGGAAGACAAAACACGGGAAGCCATGTTAAAAATTATCGAGGATAAAAAGCTTAAAAGTGCCAGTCAGAATAGGTTACAACGTGGACCCAATCATTTGGGCAGTAGCCGAGGTATAACCAAAAAACAAAGAAAAGGTGGTTTATTTGATAAATAGAAAGTATCCGTTATAACTCCAACCCAAACATGTTTTTTCTATTCAATTCCTCGACGCTAAATCAGCGTCTTTTTTTATTCAGGGAGGATTATTTCAATCATAGGTTGCTTAATCCTAGTCGAGTGAAATCATCGAATTCACAGCGGTCTTATTCAGATTCTTAACACGATACATATCCAAGAAGTTCTCGGAAAAGCTGAGTTTCTTCTTATACATAATGCCCAGTTTGATAAAGAGTTTGTGAGCAGACTTTTACCTTATATAAGTAAAAAAAATGGATTTGCACAATGAATGGTATCAACTGGAAAGGAAAAGGACTGAAGAAGAAGCTTTTCCTTTACTACCCAAACCCATATAGGTATAATGGTTGAGGCACTCAATTAATATCAAAGGGGTCAGTATAATGAGTATCTTAACTGTGAAAAATCTAAATCATGGATTCGGAGATCGGGCGATTTTTAATAATGTTTCATTTAGACTTTTAAAAGGTGAACACATTGGTCTTATAGGAGCAAATGGCGAAGGAAAATCAACCTTTATGGATATCATTACTCGCAAACTTGAGCCAGATGAAGGTCAGGTTGAATGGGCTAAAAATATGAGGGTAGGGTATCTTGATCAACATACCGTTCTAGAAAAAGGATCTACTATTCGGGACGCTCTTAAGAATGCGTTTAAATACCTTTTCGATCTGGAAACGGAGATGAATGAGATATGTGATAAGATGGCTGAGGCCTCTCCTGACGAACTAGATACACTTATGGAAGATTTGGGGAACATTCAAGAACTATTGGATAATAACGGTTTTTATGTTATCGATGCCAAGGTCGAGGAGATAGCAAGAGGTTTAGGGTTAAATGATATCGGATTGGACAAGGATGTTGACGGTCTGAGTGGTGGGCAGAGAACAAAAGTTCTTCTAGCCAAATTGCTTCTGGAGAAACCTGATATCTTGCTACTCGATGAACCTACAAACTATCTGGATGAGAACCATATAGAATGGTTAAAGCGGTACTTGCAAGAATATGAAAATGCGTTTATCTTAATATCTCATGATCTAGCTTTCTTAGATAGTGTAATCAACCTTATCTATCACATGGACAATTTACAGTTAAATCGTTATGTCGGGAACTACGAAAACTTCATGAGTGTCTATGAAACAAAGAAACAACAGTTGGAAGCTGCGTATAAAAAACAACAACAAGAGATATCGGAACTGGAAGATTTCGTTGCCAGAAATAAAGCCCGAGTATCTACCAGGAATATGGCCATGTCTCGTCAAAAGAAACTCGACAAGATGGATAGGATTGAATTGACTCGGGAAAAACCGAAGCCTCAGTTCAATTTTAAAGCAGCCAGAGCATCCGGCAAGCAAGTCTTCGAGACTATGGATTTGGTTATAGGCTATGATGAGCCACTTTCTAATTCTTTAAATATATCTCTGGAACGCGGGCAAAAAGTCGCCTTAACTGGAGCCAACGGAATAGGAAAAACAACCCTCTTGAGAAGTATCCTCGGAGAGATTACACCTATCTCAGGAAGTGTCGAGCTTGGAGAGTTCCTGGAGATTGGGTATTTCGAACAGGAAATGAAAGAATCTAATTATAATACTTGTATTGAGGAATTCTGGGAGAGCTTTCCTGGATATAGCCAGTTTGAAGTGAGAGCAGCTCTTGCTAAATGTGGATTAACTACCAAGCATATAGAAAGCAAAATTTTGGTGTTAAGCGGAGGAGAACAAGCCAAAGTACGTCTAAGCAAACTCATCAACAAAGAAACAAATCTCCTTGTCCTTGATGAGCCGACGAATCATCTGGATTTCGAAGCAAAAGCGGAACTCAAACGTGCCCTTCAGGCTTATAAGGGTAGCATCGTCCTGATCTCTCATGAACCGGAGTTTTATAAGGATATCGTAACAGATATCTGGGACTGTGAAGCTTGGACTACAAAAGTGGTCTAATAGTATAATTATTAATCAGATTAACTTCACGCGGAATCTATAGTGCATCAATTGCGTACTAATAAATGAACGTTGAAATTTCGTATTGCTATGGTGATTAACTAAAAGGGGAGGATACGATGGGGAAAGTAGTATGTAGAGAATGTGTGGGTAAGAAGATAATAATTTGTAATTGCGCAGATAATATCGACAGACGACCTAATCCAGAATGTCTCATATGTGGTGGTACTGGTAAACATAATTGCCCTGCATGTAACGGAACTGGAGAAGAAGATGAGTAAATAGCAATAGCTGTTCGCTCGTTCCCAGTAGTTTAAACTAAGCATTAAGTTACAGTAATAACAGTATTAATAAAGTGCAACTGACATCTCTTTTGTTGGTTCACCTTTATTAATGCTTTTTTTTTGCTAATTTTGTACAATATAACGCCGAAAGTTAATTCTCAACTTAACTTTGTCCCAAAATCCCATCATAGTACATACCTTAATATAGAACTGTAAGTATGAGGTGGCTTTATTATATTGAATGTTGTAATTAGAAAGGCTGGCCTATATACAATGAAAATTGGCATACCAAGAGCACTTTTATATTATAAATACAAGCATCTCTGGGAATTTTTTTTTGATGAACTAGACATTGAATATATAGTAAGCCCAGAGACAAACAATGAAATTGTTCGTAAAGGGACAACCTATGCGATTGACGAATCGTGCCTATCCTCCAAAATCTATCTGGGGCATGTAGAATGGCTGATTAATAAATGTGACTATATTCTCGTTCCGCGTATCTCAGACTATGGGAGTGGTGGAACTGTGTGTACCAAGTTTCAAGCCATTTACGATGTAGTCTCTAACACTTTCAGAGATAGAAACATCAAGTTATTGTATTATAATATCGATCCCAAAGCAGCTGATTTCGAGATGATCGCCTTTCTTAAAATGGGTAAATTCCTTGGCAAAAGTAAGTCTCGAAGTTTATATGCCTACCTTATAGCCAAGCAGATGCAAAAATGCGCTCAATTAAAAGAGATTGATGAACAAAAACAACGCTTAAGTGAAAATAAGACTAAAATCTTATTGATAGCACACCGCTATAATATTTGCGACAAATATATAGGTGAACCAATCATCACCTTTCTACGTGAGCTGGGAACTGTTCCAATCCTTGGTGATATCGCCTCCAAAAGAGAGGCCTTAGCCAAGTCTATCGAAATCAGCGAGACATTGCCCTGGACCTTTAACAAAGAGCTTGTGGGCTCCATCCCTTTATATAAAGACAAAGTCGACGGTATTATCCTCATGAGTGCCTTTCCCTGTGGGCCGGACTCTCTTGTCAACGATATAGTTATCCGGAGAGTTAAGGATATACCGATTCTCAGTCTCATGCTTGACGAACATGAGGGAAGTGCCGGTATACAAACCCGTTTGGAAAGTTTTGTCGATATTATCAGGTTGAAAAAGGGTGATTTTAATGAAAAAACTTAAGGCAAGCTTTCCCCATCTCGGCAGCTATCACGCTCCACTGGAGGTATTCTTCACTGCCGGCTTTGGTGTGGATTATATCGTACCTCCGCCCATCACCAAAAGAACGTTAGAGATCGGAAGCCGTTACAGCCCGGATTATGTATGTGCTCCTTTTAAATATCATCTCGGAAACTTTATCGAGACGATTGAGGCTGGTGCGAATACACTTGTCCAATCTAGTGGGGTATGTAGATTAGGCTACTATGGAGAACTTCACGAACAAATCCTCCAAGATCTAGGTTACAAGGTCCATTTTGTAAACCTGGCTAAGTATAAAGCTCCCAAACCAATAAACTTTTACAATGGGTTCAAAGAGATTAAACCCGATATGTCCTTAACAAAAATTGCACAGATTTTCCCAGTTGTATTGAAGATGTTTGAACACATCGACGAGGTTGAAGACTTCATCCGTCAAAATGTCGGTTTCGAAAGTACGATAGGGTCTTTTGACAAAGTCCATGCTGACTTTTTAAGCGATTTACGTATGATACGTAAAAAGAAAGAGCTTAACAACACTTACCGGAATTATATGAAACGTTTCAAAGAAATTTCCGTAAAGAAGCCGAATAACCCCCTCCGAGTAGGAATCATCGGAGAATATTACACGATTATGGAGCCTTTCAGTAATCATTATATCGAGAAAGAGCTGGCACAAATGGGTATTATCGTTGATAGATGGCTGAACGTCTCAAATACTTTACTTCATTATCCCAAAAAGGAAATGAAAAAGCATATTGAAGACTATGTCAAATACCCGATGGGTGCCACCAGCATCCCAACCATAGACCGAGCATTAGATTATGCTAAAAAGGGCTATGATGGGATCATTCATGTCAAGTCTTTCGGCTGTACACCTGAGATTGACACCATACCAGTTCTGCAAAATATCAGTAATGATTATAAAATTCCGATTCTCTATTTTAGCTTTGATACGCAAACCAGTGAGACGGGTTTCACTACCCGTCTGGAAGCATTCTATGACATGATTGTTATGAGAAAGGAAGCAAAGAAATGAGCAAGGCATATCTAGGAATCGATGTCGGCTCGATATCCACCAAAGGGGTGGTGTTAGACGAAAACAATCATATTAAGGCTAGTACGTATCTGTGGACAGAGGGCGATCCCCTGTACGCCGTAAAACGACTATTGTCCGCTCTGAAAGCCCAGCTTGACAGCAGTCAAGACAAAATTGTCGCCGTTGGCACCACAGGCAGTGCCCGCAAACTCATAGGAGCAATGACAGGCGCCGCCGTTATAAAAAACGAGATAACTGCCCATGCCATTGGGGCAATGTCTGTTCATCCTGATGTCCGTACCATAATTGAAATAGGCGGTCAGGATTCTAAAATAATCCTAATAGAAAACGGTATCGTTATCGATTATGCCATGAACACGCTTTGTGCTGCTGGAACCGGTGCTTTCCTGTCCAGCCAGGCTCAGCGCCTGCACATCAATATCGAGGATTTTGGGGAAATTGCCCTACACTCTACTAAGCCAACTCCCATAGCAGCCCGCTGCACAGTTTTCGCAGAATCTGATCTAGTACACAAAGCCCAAATCGGCCATAAGAAAGAGGATATTGTAGCTGGTTTATGCAAGGCCGTGGTAACTAACTATCTTAATAATGTTGGTAAGGGGAAAAAGATTATTTCTCCTGTTATTTTCCAAGGTGGCGTAAGCAAAAACGTCGGCGTTATTAAGGCTTTTGAAGAAATACTTGGAATGCCTGTAACTGTGGATACTAACAGCCATTTGACTGGGGCCCTCGGAGTAGCAATACTAGCTAAAAAATCAAAAGTTGAAAACGATTTCTGCTTTGACATGACTGATATCGAATTCAAAACTATGGGTTATGAGTGTAAGAAATGTTCCAACAACTGCGAAATCATCTGTATTTACAGAGAAAACGAAATCATCGATGCCTGGGGAAATAAATGTGAAAACGGAGCGATCCGTAAATCATACAAGAATTAGAGGAAATGAAATAGTTGTTGGAGGAGATTTGAAGAAATTTGCGAATCTTATTATTATGATTACATCATTAATTGCAACTTGCAAATTTTGTTTAGGACTATTCCTATTGAGTAGTTTGAAATTGCTGGGTCTTAATGATAAACACAGAATTGGAAGGGAATTAGAATTTTATGAAGTATTCAGAAGCTTATTTAGGCCGGATATTTATTCTAAGGCTAGAGCATGGAGATAGGATTCCAGATATAATTGAAGGATTTGCTACAAATCAACAGATCGAATCTGCTATTGTTCATTTTCTTGGTGGAGCTGATATGAATAGCAAAATCGTGGTTGGTCCGGAAGATGGAACAGCATCTGAACCCCGCCCAATGGTTACGGAATTATTGGGAACAAGTGAAGCTATCGGAATGGGGACTATATTTTTGGACGAATCGGGTATTCCGAAGTTACACCTACACTCAGCATTTGGACGAAATCGAGAGACAGTTACCGGTTGTACAAGGGAAGGGGTTAAGGTTTGGCATATTGGCGAAGTAGTGGTCTTTGAACTCCTTAACACAACAGCAAAGAGAAAAATTGATTCGGAAACGGGCTTTGAATTATTAGAGATTGACTAGTAGTTTGAATTACCGGTTCATTAGTACAGGCTAATAAGGAACCTATAAAGAAATTATCGAGGAAGCCATGCAGAAATCGGAAGTAGAAAGAGACTAGAACAAACTAATAATACTCAAGACGTTAGCTGAATTTGGCCGAAGTAAGGGACTGGTATATATGAAAGCTTTAATTTTTTATTTTAGTGGAACAGGAAATACTGAGTACGCAGCAAGATATTTGCAGAAGAGGTTAGCAAATCTTTCTGTTGAATTGGACCTAAGATCAATCGAAAACATATTACCTAAGGATTGTGCAGAATTTGACTTATTAATAATTGGATTTCCGGTTTATGCAGGAGCACCTCCGGAATTTTTCCAAGAATTTGTTAATTCCTTGCCTGCCGTGAACAAAAAAGGGATATTCGTATTTTGCACAAGAGCGATGTTTACAGGACAAGCAATTGCCAATGTTTCTGACAACTTAAGCGATAAAGGTTATATTCCTTTAGGCCATAAAATTATTGGAATGCCTGGATCAGACGGCCTTCCATTTATGAATAACAATTCTAAATATGTTCAAAGGGCTTTAAAGAAAGATTATAGTAATCTAAGTAAAATAGATACATTTGCAGATAAAATAGCTTATGTGATTAATGAGATAAATCAGGGAAAAAGTGTTGATTCTATGAGGAGACAGCCACCCAAAGAAATTCCGCTACTAAGTAGAGTGTTCCAATTACTCTGGAATCTCGGATATAAATTTGCAGAGAAGAAAATTAAACCTAAGTTTTGGGTAGATGAAAAGTGCATAAATTGTCAGCTTTGTATCAAACAGTGTCCATCAAAAAACATTTCTATGAAAAATGGTTTTATTATTTTTGATACACATTGTTATATGTGTATGAGATGTATTAACCAATGTCCTAGAGAAGCGATACAAATTGGAAAAGGTACGATTAATAAGTTTCGTTGGAAAGGCCCAATGGGAGATTTTAAGCCTGAATGCAAGTAAATTGTTTAAGTAGGGCTAAGCCAACTTTAGCTAACAAAGACTTCTCTAAATCTGAGAAAACATGGATGTAATAACCTGACTTCCCTTTGAGAGAGGGGCAATGCCTTCTTAAGTACAAAGTAATTGTATTTTAACGAGGTAACACCTTGTTGAAAGCAAAGGACCTCTGGACACTTGGGGCCTCAGAGAAACACAGTACACAATGGATTGTTTATGTAATTGATGAATGAATAACAGGAGATGTTACACAAAATTATGAATAAATTCCCTGAACCAACCGTTAGTGCAATTATTTTTAATCCCGATGGAAAAATACTCTTATGTAAATCTCATAAATGGGAGAATAAATATGTAATTCCAGGAGGGCATATTGAATTTGGTGAAAAGATGGAAGAAGCTCTAAAAAGAGAAATATTGGAGGAAACAGGTTTAGATATCTATGATATAGAATTGATTAGTTTAAAAGAGAGTATATGTAACGATAAGTTCCACGAAGAAAAGCACTTTATTTTCATTGATTATCTTTGTAAGACAGACTCAAGCAATGTCACCTTAAATGATGAAGCAGAAGAATATGAGTGGGCTGATATTGACCAAATTGATTATTATGATTTGGGTGGCTTTACTAAAGAATTATTAATGAGGTTAAGAAATAAGGGGGAATTTCAAGACTTCGTGGAGATATTTTATAATTATTAGATTAAAAGTCCCTGCTGGGCAAGGTCTAGCCAATCATTCATATCGAGTGTCGCGCTTGAAAGATAGGAATTGAACAATACCTCGGGGCATTGAAATAAATGCTTTCTTTTATATGGATAAAGGTAATATAACTTACTGGTATGCTTTCACAAAAAGCAGAATATAATGAACTACCATTATTTGTATAATTGGAGGTCTATATGATAAAAAAAATCAGATTTATTGAACCGGGAAACTTTTCACCCTATAAAAAATCTTTTGCAAATATATTTACATATAACAAGTATATTAAGAATCCATCGACAGGATTGATTACATTAACTACGATTGTTAAAAATATTATTAATGATACTTTAATGTATAGCGAATCAATTTCAGAAATCGATTTTGAGGATGTTTATGACGCAGATATCATATTTATTTCCATTAATACCTTTAATGCAGTCAGAGGATATAAAATAGCCAAAGATATCAAAAAGAATTCTGAGGCTATAATTGTTTTTGGTGGTATGCATGCATCTTTGAATTACACAGAAACCATAGAGTATTGTGATTATGTTTTAACCGGTGATGGTGACGAATCAATAGTGGAATATATTTATGCAGTAGAAAACAATACACCTATTGATTTTCCAGGAGTAATTTATAAACAAGAAGGTAAAATAATCAATACAGGAAAAAGAGAGCAACCTGAGAATATTGATACTATTCCTAATAGGAATCTGCTTTATAATTACGCCAAGCTGGCAAAAAGATATGATACTTTATGGCCCCAGGTGCATGCGTCAAGAGGCTGTCCTCATAATTGCTCGTACTGTGCAGTTATTCAGCATTTTGGACGAAGAATAAGAACAAGGACACCAGAGAATGTAGTAGCTGATATAAAAGAAGCAATTGAATTTCATAAAAGAAAATTCATTCCGCGGCTTACTAATGTTGTGTGGATTACTGATGATAATTTTGCAGAAAACAGAGAGTGGGCAATCTCGGTTTTGAATGAAATCATTAAGAGTGGTATCAAATATTATTATACTGTGCAGGCAAGATATGAAATAGGCTTTGATGATGAAATTCTTGACTTAATGAAGAAAGCTGGTTTTATTGAACTGGCTCTTGGTATTGAGTTTTTAGACGATAGTTCTTTCAAGGAGTTCAATAAAAAAAGTAGTTATTCAGATATTGTCAAATCGATAAAGAATATACAGAAGCATGGTATCGGAGTTCGTGGACTTTTCATTGTCGGTGCAGAAAATGATACCATTGGAATTAGTGATAAAATTGTAAAGTTTGTGGAAGATAATAATATTCATGGTGTCTTAATACAATCAATGTTTTTTACACCCGGAACACTTGTTTATGACCAAAATAAAGATCTATTAATACATCAGAACTGGGAAAAATATGATGGAAATGTTGTACATTACCCTAAAAACATCAAACCTCATGAATTACAGCAAGAAATAATAACTGCAAGCAGGAAAATTTATTCCGTAAAGAAATTAATACATGCAATTCTCCATTACAAATTTATAAATAAGGTACTCTTTATTGGAGAATTTTTTTGGCATATGAGTGTAAGAAAAAACCTTAAAGAGGAATTGAAATATCTTAAAGATCTAAGCGTTGAGTATAAAATTAAAGATGCTAAGTTTGTTATGCAAAATAACACTTGATGTAAGAAAATACGAACTATTCTAAATCCCTATCCTCGAGAGTAAAAATTCATCTATGGTTAAATTTAGAGCGAGCGACTTTTCCCGCTAATTTCAGTGATGGATTTGTTTTCATTTCAATCAATATCCTTTTTGCGATTTACATGTACCCATGATAGATAAAAAGAGATAGCCATACCGAATAAACCGAACAATAATAAATCATCTGATCTAGATATTTATTAAATGCAAACAATTGCATAATTGTTTGCATTTTTATTGGTTTATTGATTTATTGGGATATTATTTTCGAAAGGAATGGATTAAAGGGGATATGGCTTATCCTAAGTTTGTTAATAGGAATATGATGTATTTATAGAATGTTATAAAAAAATATGCTATATATTATAGAGAGTGCATGCTGGACGTTAGCACAGTGTCTGGGTCATATTTATAGTTTGCTTGTGGGGGGAAATGTATGAGAAGGAAAGATAAGCTGGTTACAGACATAGATGTATTACATAGTGTAATAAATAATGCAGCCGTTTGCAGAATTGGTTTGGTTAAAGAAGAGCACCCATATGTAATTCCGATAAGTTTTGGTTTTGATGGAACATATTTATATTTTCATTCTGCTACGAGTGGAGAAAAAGTAGAAATCCTCAAGATGAATAACCATATCTGTGTTGAATTTGAGCAGGACATAAGCATAATAGAGAATGAAATACCTTGTGAGTGGGGAGCACGTTATTTGACAGTTATTGTGCATGGAACAGCTGAATTACTAAATGACCCGGATGAGAAGAGATATGGGTTAACTCAGATAGTTTTGCATTATAAAGCTGGAGACAAGAAATATGATTTTACTGACCAAGCTTTAAAAACAGCTTTGGTTTATAAAATAAAAATTACTGAGATCATCGGGAAATTTTCAGGGATAGATATTTAAATA
>Ga0209643_1001521_pt1 | contig 21007 bp, 21 predicted proteins | sample AutmiccBRH37_all_FD_187383 | JGI IMG/M metagenome (GOLD analysis project Ga0209643, IMG submission 187383) | Deep subsurface microbial communities from Mt. Terri, Switzerland - Autotrophic microbial communities BRH/37_all (SPAdes) (version 2) | ecosystem: Environmental > Aquatic > Deep... | reverse complement strand
GCATTGGTTACTTCCCAATTGGCCAGGATTTTATCATTGAAATACATTCCCATCCTGCATGGCGGAAACCTGCCAAAAAGATTGAAACATTCCGAACATTTTTCGGCATTGATTTTTAAATATGCGAAAAAAAATGTGAGTCCGTCTTTGTATTTGGCACACGAATTCAAGAATTACAATTATGAAACGATGTACATTCCCAACAGCATTCCCATTGCCGAAATTCCTTTTAAATTGCGCACAGTGATTGGACCAAAATTGTTGTGGGTGAGGGCTTTTGACAAAATATACAATCCGCTGATGGCGGTTAAAGTGCTGGCTTTATTAAAAGAAACCCATAAAAATGCAAGTTTGTGTATGGTGGGTCCCGACAAAGACGGCTCATTAAGCGAAGCAAAAGACCTGGCAAAACAATTGGGCGTAACAGAAAGCGTTACTTTTACAGGCGTTTTGCCGAAAGCACAATGGCACCAATTGTCGGAAAAATTTGATATTTTTATCAATACCACCAATATAGACAATATGCCGGTTAGCGTAATAGAGGCGATGGCTTTGGGTTTACCCATAATTTCGACCAATGTGGGCGGAATGCTTTATTTGATTGAAAATGGGATGAACGGAATTTTAATTCCTGTGAAAGAGGAAAGGAAAATGACCGAAGCCATTATAAGCTTGCTCAACAATCCTGAAAAAGCGGCAGTATTATCCATAAATGCCCGTGAAAAGGCGGAAAAGTTCGATGAAAGCTGGGTGAAAACACAATGGGTTAAATTGTTGGAGAATGTTTAAAAGAATCTATAAAATAGGCGAACGCTTGCGGAATCCTTCCATTGCAATATGGCTTCCGTTTCTGAAAACATCTAAAACTTGGACTTTAGCTTCTTTAGAGGCTTATCAATTGAAAAAATTACAGGAATTGGTGGCGGTTGCTTATGCAAATTCAAACTATTATAAAAAAAGTTTTGATGTATTGGGAATGAAGCCTGCCGATATCCAATCGCTTGATGATCTTAAAAAGCTGCCAATCATCAGAAAGTCTGATTTGTTGGCTCATAACAAAGATATTCACACCAACCTTAAATTTAATAGACATTTTCAGGCAAATACTTCAGGAACTTCGGGAGAATCTTTAAAATTTAAAAGGGAAGAATCAGCCGACTCATTCAATCGTGCTTCTATTTATAGAGGATATTCCTGGTACAACGTAAATCCTTGGGAGCTTAACGGTTATTTTTGGGGCTATAATTTTTCAGCTATGGCGATGCTCAAAATAAGAATTTTGGACAGTTTGCAAAATCGTTTCAGAATTTTCAATTACAGAAAAGAATCCATCGATTTTTTTATAAAAAAGCTTAAAAAAGCCAAATACCTGCACGGATATTCCTCGATGGTTTATGAAACCGCCAAAATAATCAACAGCCAAAATTTGGATAAACCTTTAAGCTTAAAAATGGTTAAAGGCACTTCAGAAAAAATATTTGAATCCTACCAGGAAGAAATTCAAAAGGCATTTGGGCGAAGAATGATTAGTGAATATGGTGCCGCAGAAACTGGAATTATTGCATTTGAATGCCCAAAAGGAAATATGCACCTCAATATGGAAGGGGTGATTGTGGAAGAAATTGACCTTGAAATTGTGGTCACCAATTTACAAATGCAAGCATTCCCAATTATTCGTTATCAATTGGGCGATTATATCAAGTTGGCATCAAAAACCGAAACCTGTGAATGTGGTATGCAACACGCCATCATTGAAGAGGTTACAGGAAGAATAGGCCAGACTGTTTATGGAAAACACCATACATATCCGAGTTTGTATTTTTATTATATCTTTAAAAATTTAGCGTCAAAACAATCGTTATTGTTAACCTATCAAGTGGTTCAAAATGAAAAAGGAATATTAAATTTTTTGATTGAACAGCATTTGGACAGCAAGCAATTGTTACATTTGGAAAATGAAATTGCCGTTTATTTTAAAGAAGATATGGAATTTACGATTGAACATTCTAAAAATATAACAGCCCAACACAAAAAGCTAAAAAGTTTTATTTCTAATATTGCCTAAATGATTCCACTGGTATCCATTATAACTCCTTGTTTCAACGCTGAAGAATTTATTGCAAAAACCATTTTGTCTGTGCAAAATCAGTCATTTGAAAATTGGGAATGGTTTATTATGGATGATTTTTCGACAGACAATTCTGTTTCCATTATTGCGGAATATGCTAAGAATGATACCCGAATTAAACTCTTGCCGCTTAAAAATAACTCAGGAGCAGCAATTGCAAGGAATATAGGAATTGCCTTGGCCAAAGGAAAATATATGACTTTTATTGATGCTGATGACGTGTGGAAACCTCAATTTTTAGCGGAGAATATCGCCAGAATCGCGCAAAGTGAAGGTTTTTTATGCGCCTCTTATGAAATGTATGACACAACGCTTACCCAAAAATTAGGGAAATTAATCGTTCCTCAATACGCGTCCTATTCGGATATTTTAAAAACGAATACCATCAGTTGTTTAACGGCATTTATAGATATTTCACGTTTGGGAAAGGAGTTTATGCCCGAAATAAAATATAGGCAGGATATGGGTTTGTGGTTAAAATACCTAAGAAAAATAAATAGGGTGGAAGGCATTCCTCAAATTTTGGCCATTTATAGAATTCGAAAGAAATCGCTTTCCAACAATAAAATAAATTTGTTGAAATACCAATGGATTTTTTACCGAGAGGTTGAAAATTTATCATTATTCAAGTCGTCTTATTATTTTGGCATTTGGATGTATTATGGGGCGAAAAAATATTGGATGATTAAAAGTTAATCTAACACCTTTGGATTTAGCGTTAAATATTAATAGACGAAAAAGGATCCGATTATAAAGGTTAATGGCCTATTTTTTAAGCGGCTTATGACTGTTTTACTGGATCATAACTTTTTTAACTCCTAGCATTCCAAACTTTAGGCAAATAAGTACTTTTTTAAATTATTAGACTCTAATAATAAAATGTTGTTTTTCTTGTTCTTTTCTGAAAAAAATCAATCCCCAAAAATAGGTATCGATGGTGATGGTTACTTTTGGATGAATTTTTATTTCCTCCCAAGCCAGATGCATTTCAGGTGACCAATGGATGTCGTCAAAAATAAAAATGGAATTGTTATTTACTGTTTCGAGGCATTGATTGAAATAGTTGAGCGTTGCTTCCTTTTGATGATTTCCATCGAAATAAATTAAATCGAATTGTCTATTCTTTAAAACATCAGAAAGTGTTTCATTGAAATTTCCAACAACCAGCTCAATATTGTTTAAATGGTTTTGGCTGAACAATGCTATCGCCACTTCCGCAGTTTTTTTGCAGCCTTCAAGTGTCACAATTTGTGCATCAGGGTTTCCGATGCTTAAAACGGAGGTTCCCAATCCGACGGAAGTTCCTATTTCTAAAATGTTGTTCATATTAAAATAGTCAGCCATCCGAAGCAGAAGTGCTGCTTTTTTTTGGGTGATGCCCGCTATTTTTGCAATATCAGACACTTTCCGCACGTTACTTTTAAAAACCGATGATCCTTTGCCGTAATCGGTAATATTTATACAATTTTGATTTGAAAATAACAACTTTTGAATTTTTTTAAATGTTGCTATTTTCGAAGGATTTGTTGGCGCATTAAAACAATTGGTCACCAAATCATAAATAAAAGGGGAGTGCACGCCGTGCTTATTTGTTGAAGCCCATAAAAATAAGAAAAATGACCTAATTTTAAACCAAACCATAACAATTCAATTTTAATGCGAAAATAGTTGAAAAATTATTTTAATACGCTATTTAAAATTATATTTGTCATAGCCTGACTAAATATTTATGAAGAAATTTTTTTTATACGCGGTAGTTTTAAGTCTGCTATCGTCCTGTATTTCAACGAAGCAAGTGACTTCATTTCAAGGAGAACCGATCAGCAAATCGGAAATAACAAAACTTAACAGCGAACCGTATCGCTTACAGGTAAATGACATTTTATACATCGATATTAAAGCCGAAAACCAGGAATTGGTGACACTTTTTAAAAACAGCGCAGCAGGCGGCGGAGGTGCGGGCGGACTTTATTATAGCGGTTATACAATTGACAGTCACGGAAATATCAGAATTCCTTATATTGGAGAAGTCAATGTTTTGGGCTATACCGAAAAGGAAACCAGAGAAAAATTGGAAGTGGAACTGGGCAAGTTTTTAAAGAATCCCGAAACTGTTTTTGTGACAGTAAAATTGGGAGGCATAAACTTTATTGTTACCGGTGAAGTTGGTTCGCCCGGAACAAAAAACTTGGCGCAAAATCAGGTTTCCATTATAGATGCAATCGCCAATTCAGGGGAAATATCAACTTATGGGGATCGTGAAAATGTATTGATTATCAGAAAATCGCTTGACGGAGTTAAAAAATACAAGATAAATATGAATGAAATGGCCATATTTGAATCGGAAAATTTTTATATTCAACCCAATGACATTATTTATGTAGCGCCGTTGAAACAAAAATCCTGGGGTATTGGAACTACGGGATTGCAGGCATTTACTACAGTTGTTTCGGTATTGTCTTTTGTGGTAACTTCTGTATTGTTAGTTAAAAATTTATAATATTTTATGGATCATAAATTTAAATTTATTGAAAATCCAAGTGAGCAAATCTCAAATATTAAAGATTATTTATTTCGAATTTTAGCCAATTGGAAATGGTTTGTTGCAACAATTGTCATTGCGCTTGCTATTGCCTATTACATCAATATTTCCACTCAACGAATTTACGGATTAAAAACAACCATTGCCGTAAACGAAAAACAAAATCCGCTTTTTTCATCAGGAACAAATATTGCTTTTAACTGGGGCGGTGTGAGCGACAAAGTTGAATCCATCAGGAAAGCGTTAACTTCCCGATCCCATAATGAAAAAGTGATCAGCAGGCTTAATTTTTATGTTGATTATTTAAAAGACGGGCGTTTTAGAACTGAAGATGTTTATGGCGACACCCCATTTAAAGTCATATTGCAGCCCAATCAGTACCAATTGCTGAATACCTTTATAAAAATTGATTTTTTGGATGATGATCGTTTTGAACTTTCAATCGATTTTAATGAAAAAGGAAATTACACATTGAACAACTATAAAGACGATACAAAAATTGATTTTGAGGGTCCTAAAAAACGTTTTTCAAAAGTATTTTCAATTGATGAATATATCAATCTACCGTTTTTAAAAGCCCAGATTGAAAGAAAAAATGACGCAAAAAATTTAAAAGGCCAATATTATTATATTCAGATGCGAACTATTGACCAGGTGGCGGGTGAATATCAAAATGTAAGGGCGACCGGACTTACAGGCACTTCTTTAATTGAATTGAGTTTGTCTGGCCCAAATAAAAACAGGCTGGTTGACTATTTGAATGAAACGGTGATTGTTTTGGCTGAGCACGAATTGGAGGAAAAAACAAATTATGCCCGAAGCACCAAAGAATTTATTGACGCACAGTTTAGGAATACTTCAGACAGTTTAAAATTAATTGAAGACAAAATTGGAAAGTATAAACAGGAAAATGATATTTACCAATTATCGGCTGAAGGCGGTGAAATATTTTCCCAAACACTCAGTTTGGATAAAATGCAAGAGCAGTTGGGAGATCGAATCGCGTATTTCAACAATTTGGAAAACTACATTAAAACCCATACAAATTTCACCAATATTCCTGCGCCAGCCATTATCAATATTGAAGATGGCTCCATTTCAGGAATGGTTGGGAAATTAACGGAACTTTCCATCAAAAAGGACAAATTATCAAAAGAAGTTACGCCAAATCATCCAACATTAATTGCGGTTGAGCAAGAAGTTGAAACCACAAGAAATGTATTGCTTGAAAATCTTTCTTCCTTAAAAAAAGAAACTGCAATTACGCTGAATAACAGCAGAAATCGCCTAAGCAACTATAATTTTGAGTTAAACAAGCTGCCGGGCAAAGAACAGAAATTATTGAATTTTCAACGAAAATACAGTTTAACCGAATCAAATTATGTTTTCCTGATGCAAAAGCGTTACGAAGCCGATATTGCAATTGCTTCAACGGTTTCGGATATTTCGGTATTGGATACCGCAAAAGATACCGGACAAGGCTCCATTTTGCCGAGAAAAGAGTTTAATTATATGGTGGCCTTATTGTTGGGGACCATCTTGCCATTATTTTTGATTATTGCCAAAGAATTATTGGATACCCGAATCCACTCTACTGAAGATATTGAAAAAATTTCGCCAATCCCAGTTTTGGGGGTGGTGGGAAATAATGGCACCGACAGTAATTTGGCGGTATTTGCCAAACCGAAATCAGGCGTTTCCGAATCATTTAGGGCATTGCGTTCTAACATCCAATTTTTATTCACAAGAAGCACAAAAGACAAGTGTAAAACAATTATTGTGACTTCATCTGTCAGTGGAGAAGGAAAAACATTTGTGTCAATGAATATGGCTACGGTTTTTGCTTTGGGAGGCAAAAAAACAATTTTGGTTGGTTTGGATTTACGCAAACCGAAAATTTTTGAAGATTTTGAAATTTCCAATAAGAAAGGAGTGGTAAATTATTTAATAGGCGAAGAAAATATAGCGGCGATTATCAAAAAAACCAAAATCCCCAATCTCGATGTCATTATTGCCGGACCGGTACCGCCAAATCCTTCAGAATTATTGATAGGTTCTGCAACTGAAGAATTGTTGGCTAATTTAAAAGAAAATTACGATTATATTATTTTAGACACGCCACCAATCGGATTGGTGAGTGATGCTGTTGAGTTGTTGAAATATGCCGATTCTACCTTATATGTTATCAGACAAAACTATTCCCAAAAGGGAATGCTTAAAATGATTAACGAAAAATATATTAAAGAAGAAATTACCAACATCAGTATTGTATTGAACGATTTTACAATGAAATTGCGTTATGGCGCTTATGGTAATGGTTATGGCTACGGTTACGGCTACGGAAAATATGCCAATGGTTATGGTGGCGATGATATGGTTCCTAAATCTTTTATTAAAAATATTTTCAAAAGAAAAAAGGAATAAAATGAAATTGGCAATTGACTATGTAAGATTCGTACAGCCATTTTTACCTGTCCAATAAAACAAAAAATATTAAGAATACATCTGATCCCTTAATTCCTTAATTTTTGGATCTTCCAAATACTCATCAAATGTTGAATATCGATCTATGATTCCGTTTGGCGTAATTTCTATAATTCTGTTGGCAACAGTTTGCGCAAATTCGTGGTCGTGGGTGGTGAAGATTACCGTTTCTTTATAATTTTTCAGGGAATTGTTAAAAGCTTGGATAGATTCTAAGTCTAAATGGTTGGTAGGTTCATCCAACATCAATACATTGGCCCTGACCATCATCATTCTCGATAGCATACATCTTACCTTTTCGCCACCCGAAAGCACATTGCATTTTTTTAATGCTTCTTCGCCGCTAAAAATCATCTTTCCTAAAAATCCGCGTAAATAAACTTCTTCTCTTTCTTCTTCGGTTTTGGCATATTGACGCAGCCAATCAACCAAATTGAGGTTTGGATTGGTGAAAAATTCCGAATTGTCCAAAGGCAAATAAGATTGGTTCGTGGTTACGCCCCATTGAAATTTACCTGAATCTGGTTTTTCACTTCCGTATAAAATTTCATAAAAAGTAGTCACGGCTCTTGAATTTCTGGAAATCAAAGCCACTTTATCCCCTTTATTCAAAATAAAGCTGATATCTTTAAACAACACGCCATCTTCAGCAGATTTTGACAAATGTTCTACGTTGAGAATTTGGTCTCCGGCTTCTCTTTCCAATTCAAAAATAATGGCAGGATATCTTCTGCTTGAAGGTTTTATTTCATCAACATTCAGCTTTTCAATCATTTTTTTGCGGCTGGTTGCTTGTTTTGATTTTGCAACGTTGGCAGAGAAACGACGGATAAATTCTTCCAATTCTTTCTTCTTGTCTTCGGCTTTTTTGCTTTGCTGTGCTCTTTGACGGGCTGCCAATTGGCTCGATTCATACCAAAAAGAGTAGTTCCCCGAGTAATGGTTTATTTTTCCGAAATCAATATCCGAAATATGGGTACAAACGGCATCTAAAAAGTGACGGTCGTGCGATACCACAATCACGGTATTGTCATAATTTGCCAAAAAGTTCTCCAGCCAGCCAATGGTTTCAAAATCCAAATCGTTGGTAGGCTCATCCATAATCAACACATCTGGGTTGCCAAACAAAGCCTGCGCCAATAAAATTCGCAATTTTGTTTTTCCGTCTATGTCTCCCATTAAGGAATAATGTAATTCTTCTTTAATTCCTAAAGATGACAACAAAGTTGCCGCACCGCTTTCAGCGTTCCAACCGCCCATTTCCTCAAAATCACCGCCCAATTCACCAGCTTTTATGCCGTCTGCTTCAGAAAAATCCTCTTTTGCATAAATGGCATCCAATTCTTTTTTAAGGTCGAATAATTTTTTATTGCCCATCATCACCGTATCCAGCACCTGATATTCATCAAAGGCAAAGTGATCTTGGGAAAGCACAGACATCCGCTTGCCTTTATCTAAAATTACTTGTCCTGCTGTCGGGTCAATTTTGCCTGAAATGATTTTAAGAAATGTTGATTTTCCTGAACCATTGGCGCCAATAATTCCGTAGCAGTTTCCAACGGTAAACTTGATGTTTACATCGTCGAATAAAATACGTTTGCCGAATTGAACAGATAAATTTGATACTGAAAGCATTGTGAATGGTGTTTTTAAATTTTTTGCAAAAGTAGTGAAATAGATCTATAAAAAAAACAGCAAACCAAAAGTTAATTTTTGCGCTTCAGTTGTTTTGCTGCCACATTTAACAACTCATTAACTAACGGGGCATTTAGATGTGTGTATTTTTGTTTGAATTAAACTTTTATGAAATAAGTTTAACAAGCATTAGGTACATACGTGAATGATGGTAAGAAGATGATGCTTGTTGGCAGGTATAACCTATAAAAAAGAAAAACAGTAATAAATGAAATACATAATCGTTGGCATATTGGTGTTTTTAATGCTGGGTTGTAAAAAAGCCGGAGAGCGAAACGTTACTTATTTTGGCGGACAAATTATCAATCCGGAAACCAACTATGTGTTGCTTTTAAAAGATGAAAAAGTTTTAGATACTTTGTTGCTTGACGAAAATAACCAATTTTTAAAGAAAATTCCATCACTGCAGGAAGGTTTGTACACTTTTAAGCATGGAAATGAATTTCAATATATTTATTTAGCGCCATCAGACAGTGTTTTGGTCCGGCTGAATACGTGGGATTTTGACCAATCACTGGTGTTTAGCGGTAAAGGAAGCGCAAAAAATGAATTTTTAATCAATTTATTTTTACAAAATGAAAAGGAGGAAAATATGATGTACCAAAATTTTGATTTGAATGAACAAGATTTTCAAGCTAAAATTGATTCACTTTCAAATGATAGATTTGCCATTTACAATGATTTTTTCGCCACTGAAGGTACTGTTCCGAAAGGATTTAAAAAATTGGCAAATATTGCGATTCATTTTCCTTTATACAGATTGAAAGAAATTTACCCCATTTTTTATAAAAGTGTATACAATCTGGAAGAATTTCCGGAAGTTTCCGATTCTTTTTATGATTTTAGAAATGAATTAAGTTTAAATGAAGAAAATTTGGTTTCATTTTATCCTTATCAAAACTATGTGGTGAGCTATTTATACAATATCAGTTATCGGCTTAAAGAAAGTGACAGCATCAAAAATGATCTGACTGTGAATATGTTAAACGCGATTAATGAACATATAAAAGCGGAATCATTTAAAAATTTGTTGTTAAAAAGAATTTTAATCAATGATTTTTTAAAAAGTGAATCGGCGTGCCACATCAATGAAGAGGCGCTGCAACTGTTTTTGGCAAATTGCACCAATAAAGAGGATGTTGAACTGGTGAATAATTTGGTGAATGATTGTAAATATATTCCACTTGATGAGCCACTCCAAGATTTTGAAATTGTTTCTTATAAAAACGTTTCTGCAACCATCAATGAGCTCATTAAAAATAAAAATGCAGTAATTTACTTTTGGTCTGCAGCCTATATGTCTGTCGATTATTTGGTAAGTCGCATAAAATTTCTGGAGAATAAGTATCCTCATTTGTTGTTTATTGGCATCAATATGCAAACTTCACCACAAGATTTAGACTTGGAGTCCAGCGTTAAATTGCGCAACATTCCCCATCAATATTTATTGCCGAAAGACAGTGATGCACATAAATATTTAAGCAGCAAATATCCTCGCACCATTTTAATCGACCATTTGGGAATGGTTAAAAATGGATTTATCAATTTAGATTCCAAAAAATTGGATTCGGAATTGGAAAAATTAAATCTTAATGAATAGTTAGACGGAAGTCGGTTATGTAAAATTATTACTCCACCCTTTTAATCAACGCCATATAAAAGCCATCAAAACCTGATTTGGCAGGTGAAACTTTATGTTCCTTTTCAAATATAAATTCCGGGTGATTTTTCAAAAAACTATGCACCTGTTTTTCATTTTCAGAAGGAAAAATAGAACAAGTTGCATACACTAATTTTCCGCCTGGTTTTACCAACTGTGAATAATTTTCTAAAATTTCTTCCTGAGTTTTAATGATATTTTCCACAAATTCGGGTTCCAATTTCCATTTGCTATCGGGATTCCGTCTCAAAACGCCAATGCCACTGCAAGGTGCATCAATCAGAACACGATCTGCGGTGCCTTTCATTTTTTTCATCACTTTAGGGGAATCAATTTCTTTGGTGGTGATGTTGAAAACTCCGGCCCTGCGGGTTCTTATTTTTAGTTTTCGCAATTTGCTTTCGTAAATATCGGTGGCGATGATTTGGCCTTTATTTTCCATAAGCATAGCGAGGTGCAATGATTTTCCGCCGGCGCCGGCGCAAGTGTCGATTACCCTCATTCCCGGTTTTACGTCTAAATATTCCGCAACCAGTTGAGATGAGGCATCCTGCACTTCAAAAAAGCCCAATTTAAAACATTCGGTTTTAAAAACATTGGCACGTTCCACCAATTTTAAGGCATTGGTATAACCCTGAATAAATTCCGTTTCAATGCCTTCATCCATCAATTTCTTTTGAAGATTGGCTTTGGTGGTTTTTAGTGTATTGGCACGCAAAATAACATCTGCCTGCTCATTCAATTGATGAATTTCTTTTGTCCATTGCGCTTCGCCTAATTCTTTCACACCCATTTCATCTAGCCAGTCGGGGATAGATTCCTTAAAAACGCGGACTTTTTGAAGTTCATCGAACTTTCCTTTGATCCTTCTTTCGGGAACGCCTTGCAGCTGATTCCATTCTGGTAATTTAATTCCTTTTAAAATGGCCCATACAGAAAAGTTTTTCCAGACATTTTCAGTGGTATAATGTTCCTTTGTTCCTGCAATTTCATTGTACAAACGTTTCCAGCGCACCATTTCATAAATGGTTTCCGCAACAAACTTACGATCCCTAGCGCCCCAGCGGGCATCGCGTTTTAATGCTTTTTCAACCGCTTTGTCAGCATATTCCCCTTCATTGAATATCGACTTTACAGAGTCAATAACCGTAAATACTAAATTTCGATGTAATCTCATTATAAAAAATTATGGGCGCAAAGATAGGTAAAAGTTAAAAGTTAATTGTTTAAATGGTAAATATTAAAACAATGTTGTCCGATAAAAATTTTATGACAACTAATCAATCTCAATCTAAATGGGACTTGACAAGCAGGTCAACCTGATGGGGTTTGTTTTGAAAATTTATTTGGACAAAAATGGTAAAAAATCAAAAAAATCAATTCAATTGAAATTTATTTAATTGCAACAAAACGCAAAGAAAATATGCAAAGCGCAATTTTATTTTGATTAACATTTGATTAAAGCATCGAAAAATCGTACATCAAAAATTCAACAGAAAAACAATTATCTTTCAAAATAAACGTTAGAAATTTGTTAATAATTTAGCCTAACTTTGACTACTAAAGTGAAAATAAAAAAACTGATTACCAATGCACGCCGATAATTTTTATTTCAATATCTCTGAGCGCCGACTTTTTCTGCGCGTTCTTGATATTGGATTTACCGTGTTGGGCTTATATATGCTCAATGTTTTTTTCAATTTTAACTATTTTGATTTTTCCGGTCCAAACTCCGCTTTATGGATTTCAACTTTAATCATTTATTTGTTGGTATTTGGGGAAATTTTTGAAATGTACGATTTAAAGGTTGCGAGCGATAAATATTTAACCTTAAGAAGTGCTGTAATTACGGTATCTTTTGTTACCATTTTTTATGTTTTTACCCCTGTAATTTCTCCGCAATTACCATCGAACAGACTGCAATTGGCATATTTTACACTGACTATCCTTTTATCAATTCTTCTGAATAGATTATTTTACATACACTTGATTTTTTCTCCACGTTTTTTAAAAAACATATTGTTGATTGCTGAAGACAGCCAATTGGATGGATTGGTTGCCACGATACAAAATAAGGAATCAAACCGCATTGTGGCGTATGTGTCAAATGCTGCAATGGCCAACAATATGCAGCAGTTATATATTGCTGTTTCTGAGGTGAACTTGGAAAAGATCGTAAAAGAAGAAGGCATCAATGAAATCGTAATTTCTTCAAATAACTTACAATTTATAACCCCTGAATTGAACAAACAGCTTATTTTGTTGTTTGAAAAAGGAATGGCAATCAGAAGTGCCGATAATTTTATTGAAGAAGAAACCCATCGCATCTCTGAAACAAAATTGACCAACGATTTTTATAATTATTTTACCTTCAGCAAAAGCCACCAAAACAATTTATATCTGGCATTCAGGCGTGTTTCAGATATATTTTTTTCACTTATTGGTATTGTGTTTTTCATTTTGTTGATTCCTTTTGTGTTTGTTGGAAATATGTTCGCAAATAAAGGCAAGTTGTTATACATCCAAAAAAGAATAGGTAAAAAAGGAAAGAAATTCAACATCATTAAATTTCGAACAATGGTTGAAAATGCTGAGGAAAACGGAGCGGAATGGGCACAAATTAATGACAGTAGGGTAACGGTTTTTGGCCGAATTCTCAGAAAAACAAGACTCGATGAAATACCTCAGTTTATCAATGTGTTAAAAGGAGATATGAGTTTGATTGGTCCGCGGCCTGAACGACCTGAATTTGTGGAATTATTGGAAAAGGAAATTCCTTTTTATGTCATTCGTCACGTGGTAAAACCTGGTTTGACGGGCTGGGCGCAAGTGATGTATCCTTATGCGCATTCGGTGGATGACCAGCATAAAAAATTAATGTACGATCTGTATTACATCAAAGAGCGAAATTTATTGATGGATTTAAAAATTGTCATCAAAACTATCAGCACCATTTTATTCTTTAGGGGAACTTAAATTATGTTATATGTTGATATGTTGATATGTCAAGTCTGCAACCAAAAACCAATAAAGTATAACAATTAACTTTAGTTAAAATTCACTGGTAAAGTGCAACTTAACATTTGGATATTTTTCCTGTGTCATTTGTATAGAAAATGCAGAGTCGGCCAAAAACACCAGTTGCCCTTGTTTGTCGTATGCCAGATAACGTTGCTTTACGCGTTTGAAATCTTTGAATTCCTCGCTTTTCGGTTCTTTTGGATCCACCCAGCAAGCTTTGTGCACGTGTAAATTTTCGTAACTGCATTTGGCGCCGTATTCATGTTCCAAACGGTATTGGATCACTTCATATTGCAGCGCGCCAACCGTACCTATCACTTTTCGGCCGTTCAATTCCAAGGTGAATAACTGCGCAACGCCTTCATCCATCAACTGGTCCAATCCTTTAAATAATTGTTTCGATTTCAAAGGATCGGCATTGTTAACGTAACGGAAATGTTCTGGAGAGAAACTAGGAACGCCTTTAAAGTTCAGCACTTCGCCTTCGGTAAGTGTATCGCCGATTTTAAAGTTCCCGGTGTCCGGCAATCCGACAATGTCGCCCGGAAAAGATTCTTCAACAATCTCTTTTTTTTCGGCAAAAAAGGCATTCGGACTCGAAAACTTGAATTTTTTATTCAACCGCACGTGTAAATAGGGTGCATTTCTTTTGAAAGTGCCCGATACAATTTTAACGAAAGCCAGTCGGTTCCGGTGATTCGGATCCATATTGGCGTGAATTTTAAACACAAATCCGGTAAGCGTTTCTTCCTTCGAATCCACCAAACGGATATCGGACATTTTTGGCTGTGGCGATGGCGCAATTTCAATAAAACAGTCCAGCAGTTCCTTCACCCCAAAATTGTTTAAAGCTGATCCAAAAAACACAGGTTGTAATTCGCTGTTTAAATAGGCTTTTTTGTCAAAATCGGGATACACTTCCCTTAAAATTTCCAGTTCATCACGCAGGGTATTTGCTGATTTTTTGCCAATAATTTCATCCAGTTCCGGCGTAGAAATATCGTTAAATTCAATGCCTTTTGAAACGGTTTGCTTGTTGTCACCCGAAAAAAGGTTTAATTTCTTTTCATAAATATTGTAAATGCCTTTAAAATCGTAGCCCATTCCAATCGGGAAACTCAAAGGCGTAACTGTCAGCCCCAGTTTTTGCTCCACTTCATCCAGCAAATCAAAAGCATCTTTTCCCTCGCGGTCCATCTTATTGATAAAAACAATGATGGGAATTTTGCGCATTCGGCACACTTCCACTAGTTTTTCGGTTTGTTCTTCAACCCCTTTTGCCACATCAATCACCACAATTACGCTGTCAACAGCGGTCAATGTCCTAAAAGTGTCTTCAGCAAAATCCTTGTGGCCGGGGGTGTCCAAAATATTTATTTTTTTGCCTTTATAATTAAAAGCCAATACAGATGTGGCCACAGAAATTCCCCTTTGGCGTTCAATTTCCATGAAATCGGAAGTTGCGCCTTTCTTAATCTTGTTGCTTTTAACGGCTCCGGCCTCTTGTATGGCGCCACCAAACAGCAATAATTTCTCGGTTAAGGTGGTTTTACCTGCATCAGGATGCGATATAATTCCAAAGGTGCGTCTGCGTTGTATTTCTTCTAAAAAAGTCATCACTAAAATTTTGAGGTGCAAATATATGGCTAATTACACGATTTGCCAATTAGAATTTACAGGCAACCAGGCGCTAAAGTTTGGGAAGTTAAAAAGTTGGAAATATTAGTCAAATAATGTAAATTGTCTGTTGGGCGTTCCCCGCCAGCTGGCGGGTCGGGTTTTTCGTTCCAAACTTTTTTCGCTGAAAAAGCTCAAAAAGGTTTTTCCCTGCAACCCCTAACGCAAATCTATTTACGTCCCGATAGCTATCGGGATTAAGATTTACGATTTTAGAATTAAAAATTTCAAATTCGGTCTACGTTATTTAGGCATCTACAAATCGTCAATCGTAAAACGACAATGATTCAATCCCTAATTTTATCAAGTAAATTATTAAGTTGCATCACCTCATCAAGTGTTAAATGCTGCATTTTTTGATCGAGTTCCTTTTCCTGTACATCAATTTTTGCCAAGAAATCCAAACCAAGTACTGTAATTTGAATGTCTTTTTGCCTTCTGTCCTGCTTGCATTCTTTTCTGATAACCAGTTTTTTGGTCAGCATTCTGTCCACAACCCTGCTGATGTCCGAGTTTTTGTCGAGCATCCTTTCTTTCAGCAAACCAATGCTTGAAGCTTCAGGATGTTGTCCCCTTAAAATGCGAAGCACATTAAATTGTGTAGGCGATAAATCGAGCGGCTTGAGTATTTCAATCAATTGTTCAGAAAGATAATTGTTGGTAAAATGGATGTTTATCCTAGCTTTCTGGTACTCATTGTTAAATTTGCTTTTTATTTCGTCCTGAATTTTCATAGTCAGTAAAATTTAGGTAAAAGTACAAAAAAGAACGTGTGAAAATCAATGGATTAAATGATGAACTCATCTTGACTTTTTCTAATTGGCTGCAAAATGGTCTTTTTACCAGATATTTCACTTTTTTCTTACTCCGTAGCGAATGCTACGCAGCGCAAAAAAAAGTTACATCTGGAACAAAAATCCCTATTTTTAGCTTCAATTAAAAATGCAGGATGAGTTCAATCGAATTTCACACGATCCAATTAAAAATGTAATTAAATTTTTGCCAATTCTACTTTGGCGGTAATGGCCACTTCTTCACCAATCATAAGACTTCCAGCTTCCAAAACTGAGTTGTATTTTAGGCCAAAATCGGTTCTGTTGATCACGCCAGTAACTTTTAATCCGGCTTTTGTGTTTCCCCAAGGATCTTTGGTAGTGCCACCGTAAGTCATCACCAATGCAATTTCTTTGGTAACGCCGTGCAAGGTTAATTTTCCTTTTAAATTGTACTTTCCGGTTCCTGTTTTTGTAACAGAACTGCTTACAAATGTCATTTTTGGATACTTTTCAGTTTCAAAAAAGTCAGTGCTCCTTAAATGTTCATCTCTTTTTGCATTGTCTGTATTCACGCTGTTTACATCAACAATAAAGTTAATTTTTGCGTCAGAAAAATCATCTTTTGTGGCGATTACAGATCCTTCATACTTAGAGAAGATGCCTTCAACTTCAGAAATTACCATATGGTCAACGGCAAAACGGATAGAGGAATGTGACGGATCAATATTCCAGGTGGTTTGTGCTTGCACCAAGGCTACACTCAATAAGGCAATTACGATACTTAATTTTTTCATCATTTAGATATTTTAATATTATTAATAAATTAGGCTGCAAATATATGTTAAAACATTGTATGTTGCAACATATATTATGAATTATTTTAAATAAATTAAATATAAATAATTTATATTATTGAATATCAATTAATTATATTTATAAAATTTAATTTTATTTACCACCTAAAAAGCGTAAATTTGCGGTACATAAATTAGGTATGCAAGAAGAGCAAGTCATATTGGTAAACGAGAAAGATGAAAAAATTGGGTTAATGCTAAAAATGGAGGCGCATAAAAAAGCGATGCTCCACAGGGCGTTTTCGGTATTTATATTTAACGCTAAAAACCAATTGTTGTTGCAGCAACGCGCTGCGCATAAGTACCATTCACCTTTATTGTGGACAAATACTTGTTGCAGTCACCAGCGTGACGGGGAAGGGAATACAGAAGCCGGCAAACGTCGTTTGGAAGAAGAGATGGGCTTTGTCTGCGAGTTAAAAGAAGTGACCTGGTTTATCTATAAAGCGTCTTTCGACAATGGGCTGACGGAACACGAATTGGACCATATTCTGATTGGTTATTATAATGAAGATCCGATTTTGAATAGGGAAGAGGTTGAAAGTTTTAAATGGATGACAATAGAAGAGGTAAAACTTGATATGGAAAAAAATCGAGAAATTTATACCGAATGGTTTAAAATCATTTTCGATAAATATTACAGTTTTATAAGTCATTAGAATTAATAAAAATAGGATGAAACGAGCCATAACAAATTTTGATACACAAAGAAATGATTAATGGCGAACTGCATCTGTACCAATAAAGAATAAATAATAAACAGATGAAAGTAACCGTAAACAGAAAAGCCCATTTTAACGCAGCACACCGTTTGTACAACGCAGATTGGACAGATGCGAGAAATGCCACCGTGTTTGGAAAATGCGCAAACCCACATTATCACGGACATAATTACGAGCTCATTGTTTCGGTGAAAGGAGAAATTCATCCGGAAACCGGTTTTGTGATGGATATGAAAATTCTGAAAACTTTGATCGAGACAGAAATCGAAGAACAATTCGACCATAAAAATTTAAATGAAGAAGTTCCGGAATTCAAAACACTGAATCCAACCGCCGAAAATATTGCTGTGGTAATATGGAACAAACTGCATCAAAAAATTGATAAAAACCTGCAACTTTCCATAACGCTGTATGAAACCCCGAGAAATTTTGTTACTTATTCAGGAGTATAAAAAAGTTATATGTTATTTGTTGATTTTAAAATATAACAAATAACATATAACAAATAACACGAACTATTTAGCCTCTTTTTTACAGGTATTGATACCGAAAATTACGTAAAGTGGACAAAAACTGAACAAACTTGTCAGTAAGAAAATGAGCGAGAAAGCCAAAAGCACTAAGGCAAGCGTGCCTTCAATTTTACCCAAATAATACAAAACGGCAATCACAACAGCGATCAAGACGCGTATCAATTTGTCGGCTGAACCCATATTTTTTTTCATTATTTCTCTTTTTTAAAATTAATAATGAATAAAGATAACATAAATTTAGGAATCCTTTTTATTTTTATTCAATTCGTCTTGCAGCCTTCTCATTGCTTTTTGTTCTCTTTCAAGCGCTTTTTCTTTGTAAATGGCAAATTCTTCTTCTGCCTGTTTTAAAGACAATTTGCAATGTGTGGTAATGCTGTTACTTTGTTTAAATTTCGTGATAAAAAACAGGAGTGCCCCAATCAACACTATAACAATTAAAAAAAACATCGTCTTAAAAACAGATTTGTCAAATTGCATCCCAAAGAGCGATATACTTTCTTTTTCGGCTATTAAGCTGCTAATCGTGGTTTCTGCTTCGGACAGTTTGGTATTTAAACTGTCGATTATCATTTTTTGTGAATTCATAGTGACTGAATTGTCAAAAATCCTCTTTTTTGAAGCTGAAACTGTATCGAGAACATTCGATTTTAACTTTAGCAGCCAAGCCGTTCGCACAACTTTATAATCCTGTAAACTATTCGATTCGTTTATAAGATATTCAAACTGACTTTTTACGGAAACAGTATCTTTTAATTTATTGGCGGTCTGGCCATAAATGTTTGAAGTTATAAATAATACGGCCATTACCGTGAATGCTATTTTGTTCATATTAAAATTCTTTGATTGCATAACGAACTTAAAAACTAGTTATTGTTATTATAGTAGACTTCCAGTTCATTTAAATAGGCTTGTTTTTTATTTTCTTCTAACAAGGAATATTGAAAAGAATTTTTAGCCAGTTGGTAAAGATCAAATTTAGAAAGATTTAAAGCTTCTTGAATGGCTTCATAATTTTTATTTATTTGTCCGCCAAAATAAGCCGGATCGTCAGAATTTACAGTAACCTTCAATCCCAAATCCATCATTTTTTTTAACGGATGATTTTTTAAATTATCCACCACCTGAAGAGCCGTATTTGAAAGCGGGCAAACCGTTAAGGCCATATCTCGGCTGATGATTTCCTGCACCAAAATTTCATCCTGCAACGAATTGTTTCCGTGGTCAATTCGTTTGATGCCCAAAATATCAATGGCTTCCCAAACATAAGCCGCAGAACCTTCTTCACCTGCATGTGCCAAAGGGATATAGCCTTCTTTTACGGAAGCTTCAAAGACCTTTTTAAATTTGGAAGGCGGATTTCCTTTTTCCGAAGAATCCAATCCAACCGCGATGATTTTATCTTTAAAAGGAAGTGATTGTTTCAAGGTTTTAAAGGCAGCTTCTTCGCTTAAATGGCGCAAATAACTCATTATTAATAACGAAGAAACATCCAAATTTTTTTTTGCATCATCACAGGCTTTTGATATGCCGTTGATGACCGTTTCAAAGGCAATGCCGCGATCGGTATGCGTTTGAGGATCGAACATAATTTCGGTATGCCTTACATTTTGATCTGCACATTTTTGCAGGTAACTGTAGGTCAAATCATAAAAATCCTGTTCGGTAACCAAAACGCCGGCACCCTGATAATAAATATTTAAAAAATCCTGCAGGCAATTGAATTGATAGGCTTCTTCAATTTCTTTTACTGAAGTATATGGAATCTTGATGTTGTTTCTTTGGGCTATTTTAAACATCAGTTCAGGCTCAAAAGAACCTTCAATGTGCAAATGCAATTCAGCCTTGGGCAATTTTTCTATAAATGTTATCATCCTGCAAATTTACATAAATGAATATTTTTTTTGGATTTTTGTTTGAAAATTTATGATGAAATTTATTTGGCCTATTTTTCATTAAAACAGGAATGAAATACCAATAATTTTATTGGATTTGATCTGATTAAGATGGTATCAAAAAAAGCAATAAGGTTGCATAAAAGCGACCTTATTGCATTATAAAATATTAAGAAGCATTTGAAATTACTGCAATTAAATTGAATTTAAATACGGCATTGCAGATTGGATTTTCTTCTAAAGAATTGTGATTTATAACTGAGATTAATAGTTGTAATTCCGAATTATTGAATTTAATAATTTTAGATTTAATCAGCAATTGATCGTTTAAGGAGGCGTTTTTAAAAAGTTGCAATTTATATAAGCGAGGAATAGGATAGGTAAAATAAAAATTATCAGAAATGATATTTGAAACAAAATTTTCTATTTCATTGTACAAGATATTCAGGTGTAATTCATTTTTTGTATTGATGTCTTTTTTAGTTACGGTGAAATGTTTTTCCGGACTTCTATAAGTATTTTCTATTGTTTTCATATTAATTCAGTTAAGGATTTTTAAATGGCAAACTGGGTTTGTGTATTTTGTTGATGGGTAAATTGCGCTGGTATTGTACCATAATTTCCATAAAAATCTGCTGTAAAATGTTTAATTTTTTCATAATGATTGTTTTTAATTAATAATTAGTTCATAAAAAAAGGTGCTTTTCGAAAAAAGCACCTTTTAAAATTTGGTTTTATAATTTTAAATATCTTCAAGAATAATTGAAAGTGCTTTTTTGTGTCCATACTTGTTGCTGTTGCACAAGATTGCAAATCGCATAACTATTTAATGCAACTGAAAACAAGGACTTCACATCCTTTAGCGTTTCCATAATAATAGTTTGTATGTTCAAAATTTCTTTCATAATTGAATCAAAATTAAAAATTTATTTCAATAAACGAACATTATTTGAATAAAATATTAAATAATTACGCATTTTCTTGTAAATTTGCAGTCAAAATAAACCAATAGAAATTTTA
>Ga0209643_1001520_pt1 | contig 21027 bp, 19 predicted proteins | sample AutmiccBRH37_all_FD_187383 | JGI IMG/M metagenome (GOLD analysis project Ga0209643, IMG submission 187383) | Deep subsurface microbial communities from Mt. Terri, Switzerland - Autotrophic microbial communities BRH/37_all (SPAdes) (version 2) | ecosystem: Environmental > Aquatic > Deep... | reverse complement strand
CCTCGTCGGGCCTGCGCGCATCGAGATAGGCGCGCGCGAGCAGCAACAATGCCGCGCGCGACTTGGGATCGCGCCGCAGGACGGTCCGAAGGTCGGTGATCGCCGCATAGGCGTTCGCCGCGGCAAGATTGAGCTGCGCCCGGATCACAAGCGCGTCGGGCCTGCTTTCATTTGCCGCCAGAACCTCGTCGACGAGTTGGCGTGCTGTGGCGGTGTCGGACCTTGCCAGCGCGTAGCTCGCGAGCGCGACCCGCGCGGTCAAGCCATCCGCCTTGGTTCCCGATTGCTCGATGATCGAGTTCAGGATCGCCTCGCCCTCGTCGGCACGGTCCGTCCTGACGTAAAGATCCGCCAGCGCCAGCCGGTATGCGACCTCGTCCGGCTGGGCGGCCACAAGCGCCTGAAGCTGAGCCTGGGCCGCCGGTACGCCCTTGCGCTCGGCGAGATAGCGGACCAGCGCGCGCTCGAGATCGACCTGCCCGGGCGCCTTGTCCGCGAATGCCCGCAAGATCGCCTCTCCCTCATCGACCCGCCCGTGGTCCGCCAGAAAATTGACCAGCATTCCACGATAGGCCGCATTGTCCTGCCGAACCTCGACGAGCTGACGCAGCACGGCCTCGACGCCGGCGTCGTCGTTGTCGCGCGCCAGCAGCTGCAATTTCACCAGCCTCAGTCCGTCATCCCTGGGGTTGAGGGCGATGCCGTGCTCCACGACGTCAAGCGCCGCGTTTATGTTGCCGCGCCGCGCGTGGATGCCGGCCAGCACCGAGATTGCGCCCACATCCGCCGGATCGAGGGTCTGCGCGCGATTTGCGTCCGCCGCCGCCTCCGTCAAGCGGTCTCGCCGGAGCTGGACCGCCGCGCGCAGTGCCAGAGCCCGCGGATCGTCGGGCGCACCCTCAAGAACACGCTGCGCACACTCCATCGCCCGTCCGACGTCATTCGCCGTCAGCGAGATCCGCCCGACCTTCAGCAGTGCGGGCACGTCGCCGGGCACCTGCTCCAGAACCTTGGTGTATTGCGCAAGCGCTGTCGAAAGGTCGCCTTCGTCCTCGGCGATCAGGCCCATGTAGAACAGCGGCTCGGTCGCGAGGGGATCGATCTGGAGCGCGGTGCGAAACTCAAGCGACGCTTTGAGCCTCTCGCCCTGCGCGTAATAGGTCTTTCCCCGCTCGATCGCGGCCGTCTTTTTCTCCTGAGGGTTGCTGCAGGCCACCACAGCGGCGAGCGCCAACAAGGCAAGCCAACGCCCCCAGGCCGCAAGGCGACCCTGACTCATTTCCATCAGCGTTTTCCCAGTCCCCGACGCACTCATATATTTGTTTTGTTTGTTCGCCAGATGTAGCAAAGATCGCCGCGCCGGTCCAATTCACACAGGGCGGGCGGGAAGCTGCATCCATCCATGGCCAGAAAATTTACACCTCCGGCCCGGCGTCTCCCGTGCCGCCCCGATGTACCCGAAGGAACCGTGCGGACATGAGCGGCCACCTCGCCGCCGCACCGCGCGTGAAACGGCTCGTGCGCGCGATCCCGCTCGCGGCGTTCGCCATCCTGACGACCGCCGTCTTCCGTGACGGCCTCGTGGAGATGGCCGGTCACTGGGGCAGAGCCGAGTACAGCCACGGCTATCTGATTCCGCTGGTCGCCATCGCAATGGTACTCCAGTGCGCGCAGCACCTGGATCCTGCCCGGCTACGGGCGAGTTGGTCTGGACCAGTGCTCCTGTTCGTCGCACTTGCAACCGCGTTCATCGGCGAACTGTCCACCATTTATCCGCTGATCCAGTATGCGTTCCTTGTAGCGATCGGGTCCTGGGTGCTGTCGCAGCTGGGATGGCATGCCGTGCGGCGCCTCGCGCCTGCGCTGGCGTTCCTCGTGTTCATGATCCCGATGCCGCAGTTCTTTTTCGTGATGCTCACGGCGCGCCTGCAGCTCATCTCTTCGGCGCTCGGCGTGGCGCTGATCCGTATCTTCGACATCCCGGTTTTTCTCTCGGGAAACGTCATCGATCTTGGGCTGTATCAACTACAGGTCGCCGAGGCCTGCAGTGGACTGCGCTATCTCTTCCCGCTCGCGAGCTTCGCCTATCTGGTCGCGTACCTCTATCGCGGGCCGATGTGGCAGCGCGCAATTCTGTTTGTGTCTGCAATCCCGATCGCACTCCTCATGAACGGCGCACGGATCGCCGTCATCGGTGTCACCGTCGACCGCTTCGGGATTCAGGCGGCCGAAGGCTTCATCCACTATTTCGAGGGCTGGACGGTTTTTGCGCTGTGCCTCGGGCTGCTGTTTTGCGAAGCGGCGCTTCTGGCGCGCATGGCGGGCCCGCCGCACGCGCTGCTTGAGCGGCTTGCCATCACCGCGCCCGACTGGCGAAAGATTCCCTGGGGAAGGTTCTGGGTGACGCCAGACCGCAGTGTCACGCCGATGAACGCAAACATCGTCCTCGTGATGTGCGCGCTCGCCGCGCTGTCGCTCTCCGCACGGCGCGCGGAAATCATCCCGCCCCGCACGCCGCTGGTTCTTTTTCCTACGGTGTTGGGAGGTTGGCGGGGGAGCGATCTTGCGATCGAGCCGCAGGTTCTCGATCGCTTGCAGCTTTCGGACTATCTCATGCGCGACTACACACGGGTGGACGATCCCTATCCCGTCAATCTCTATGTCGCGTATTACGCCTCGCAGCGCAAAGGGGCCTCCGTCCACTCGCCGCACAATTGCATTCCGGCCGGCGGGTGGGAGATCGAGCGCACCGGACGCGCCCTCCTCCCACGCGTACGCGAGCAAGGTCCCCCGCTCGCGGTCAACCGTGTCATCATCGGCAAAGCCGGCGCGCGCGCCCTCGTGTACTACTATTTCGACCAGCGCGGCCGCGAACTGACGGAGGAGTACCAGGCCAAATGGTTCATCCTTGTCGACGCGCTCGCCCGCAACCGCACCGACGGCGCGCTGATCCGGCTCGTGACCGAGATTTCCCCCGGCGAGCCGATCGAAGCGGCGGACCATCGGCTGGAGACAGTCCTCGGCCAGATCGTCCCGCACCTCGATGCCTTTATTCCGCGCTAGGGGGTCGCCCAGCGCTTGCGCTCACCACGGGCTCGACGCGTGCTCCAACTCGCGGTGCACAACCGCCATGAAATCGCGTTTGAACCGCTCGGCCGAGAAATGGTCGGCATGACCGCGGATCTGCGCGGGGTCGAACTGCGCCTCGCGTGCTTCGAAGGCCTCGATCGCCTGACGCAAGCCCGCAGCGGTCTGATCGACAAAAAACAGGCCGGTCACATTCTCCTTCACGCTGTCGAGCGCGCCGCCCGAACCGAACGCAATCACCGGCCTCCCGCTCGCCATGGCCTCCAGCGGGACCAGACCGAAATCCTCCTCGCCGGGAAACAGCAGCGCGCGGCACGAACCATAAAGCTCGATCAGTTTTTCCTCCGAAACACGGCCCAGAAATTTGACGTTCGGCGGGGCGCTCTTCTCAAGCTCCGCGCGCATCTCACCGCTTCCCGCGATCCACACTTCCCGGTCGAGCCCGCGAAAGGCGTCCACGACAAGATCGACCTTCTTGTAGCGAACGAGTTCGCCGACAACGAGGTAGAAATCACGCGGCGGCGCCGCGCTGGGATGGAAATGGTCAAGGGCGATGGGGGGATGAATCACATCGGCGTTGCGCCGGTAATAGCGTGCGATGCGCTCGGCGACGAAACTTGAATTTGCGACAAATCGGTCGACGCGCGCCGCGCTGGTCACATCCCACTGCCGCATCCGGTGAGCGACCTGCTCGAACACGATGCGCGCCAGCGGATTCAGGTCCTGCTTGTAGAGATGATAGTGATCCCAAAGATAGCGCGGCGGCGAATGGCAGTAGCAGATATGGCGTCCGGTCGGGCGCACGATGACGCCCTTGGCGGGTCCCGATTCGCTGGAGATCACCAGCGGGTACGCCGACAGGTCGAGCTCTTCCAGCGCACGCGGCATCAGGGGAAGGTATTTGGTGTATTGCGTCGCCGCGAAGGGGAGCTTGTTGATGAACGTCGTTTCGATGTGGTGCCGCGCGATCGAGGGACTGATCTTTTCCGGCCTCAGGACATGCGTGAAAATATCCGCATCCGGAAACAGGGCGCAGAGCTGCTCCAGAACACGCTCTCCCCCGCGCATCCCGACCAGCCAGTAGTGGATGATGGCAACTCGCATAGACCCCGATCGCCGCGCAGGCCCCGCACGCGGCATGGCCTCATGTTACTTGAGGACCGATTCAAAATAAACACCGTATCCGATTGTTTTAACTGACAATAATTCGAATTGCTACTGCAGACCATCGGCCACGGCGGTCAATGCCGGATGCTCGACCGTATCGCCGACGCGGATGCCGAGCGTGCGGACAAGGCCGCCATTGATTTCCAGCACCGATGCCGCGAACTCGACCGGCGAGATAATCTCGTTCGATCGCGGCTCCGCGTTCTCGTGAATCGCGACGATCGTGCCTTGCGCGTCGATGAAAATCATGTCGAGCGGGATGAGCGTGTTGTGCATCCAGAACGAACGGCGCGCATCCATTCCGAACAGGAACAACATGCCGGAATCTTTGGACAGCGTCTCGCGGTCCATCAGACCGTGCCGTTGCGTGTAGGCGTCAGCCGCAATTTCAACGTGAAAAGCCGTATCGCCGGAGCCGCCCTTGATGTGGAGCGGCGCGCGTTGCCACGTCTCTATCTGCGCCGCATCGATCGGCGCGGAGGACGCGAATGCGGACGGCGCACCCACGCACAGGAAGGCCAAAAAAATGTGCGCGGCAAGCCAACGCCGCTTGACGCCCCGACCTGCGCTCAAACGAGCTACTCGTCCTGCGGCGGTGTAATCTCGGCGACCATCAGGCCCTTGGGACCATGACCGAATCGCACGACCACCTGCTGGCCCGGTCTCAATTCGCGCACGTTGAATTTCCGCAACGTTTCCATGTGCACGAAAATGTCGGCGGTCTCCCCGCCGCGGGACACGAACCCATACCCTCTGGCGCGGTTGAACCATTTGACCGTGACCGTCTCGTACTCGCCGATCTTGGTAATCTGGGTTTGGCTCGGCAACATTTCCCGGCGCCGCTCCGAACCCGGCGGAGCCGCATTCGTATCATCGTAATTGAGAATGCGCACCGCCTGCAGCCCGCGCGCCCGCCTTACAGCGTCGCACGCGACATGCGCGCCTTCCTGCACGCCGGACAAACCGGCCTGCCGCACGCAACTCAAGTGCAAGAGGATATCTGGTGCCCCGTTTCCCTGCGCGACAAACCCAAAGCCCTTGATGGTGTCGAACCATTTCACCACGCCTTCGGCCTTGACGACTTCTTCTTCCCCAACGTGGGAGTTTTCTGTGTTCCGATCCATGGCGCTCTCTACGCTGCCTCAATCAATTTTTAAGGTTAACAGCAGGTCGCCTGCCTTGAAAAGGACAATTGCGTTAATTGTCCGGCATCCATGTATACGCGTGCCTTACCGCCCGATAACTCTTAACGCTCGCGCTTGGGGCGAGTCGCAAACCGGGACGCCGGCACCTCTGCAACTGCAGGTTAGAAAGTTTTTTGTCACAATAGGCCGCGGTGAGGTCACCTCCCCGAATCGAAGCCCACTCAAAAGACAATCGGATCGGGAAATTCGCGGTCCAGCAATTCGCGATAGCGCGAGAGCTGTACGCCCGGCACACGAAAAAATGCGTAGTCCTGGTCGATCGCATGAAAGGCGTCGTAGTACCGCGCTTTCCATTCAAGGTCTTGCCGGTCCATCAGCGGATATGTCTGCGCCGAGATCGAGTGATAGCGGATCAGCCACAGGCTGTGCTCAGGCAGATATGGCTTGAGCCGTTGATAGGCGATCTCACCGTGATCGTAGGTCAGCCAGGCCTGGTCGAGCCCGATGCCGTCTTCATGGTCGACGATTGCCTTTTTGCCCGCTCCTTCCAGGTGTTCGGGCGCCTCGCCGGTCAGCAGTGCGAGTTTTCCCAGATCGTGCAGCAATCCCACCAGGAGTGTTTCGCGGTCCGTCATTCCGGCGCGTTCGAGCCCTTCCATGACATGGAGCGTGTGCGCCAGCTGACTCGCGCAAAAGAGCCCGGCGTTTGTGGGATCGATGCATTGTGCGAGAAGTTCGAGCAGCCGGTAAACCCGGATTTCGCCGAACAGCGGCGCCTCGTATTTGGCGCGCAGGCGAAGGATCGTCTCTTTGGTCTGCGCGTCGTGGCGGCGCGTAATCTGTGCCGCCGTTTCGTGGAACTGTTCGAATTCGTCGGCATGCAGGCCAGCGTACCAGTTGTGAATGTAGCCGCGCTTTGCAAGATGCCGGCGAACAAACGTCCGAACCGGACGCGGAATCAAAGCCATCACAATCCCTTCGTCGTCGGAGAGTTTTCAGGGGGGCGCCGGCACAATCGGCTGGCAGGGCCGCGATTGCAACCTGCGAAAGTCTAGGCGCGCACGAGGAGGGCATATAGCCCCCCAAAAGCTGCGATCGTGATCGCTGCGGTCACAAAATCGTGCTCAGCCAGCGCAAGGGGTGCGCCCAGCCCGAGAATGACCAGCGCGGCAAGGGGCGCAAACAAACCGAGCAAGTCGCCGCCGGCCCGGCTTTGCTTCGAGGCGCCCATCGACGACGACCGGCTTTTCGAGACGGAGGCCCCGGAAGGACGCTTGAGCTTGGTCAGCACGACCTGGATCCCAGCTCCGGCAAAGGCTGCGGCAAGCAGCGACAAAAACGGCGCGATCACGAAGGTGAGTACGAAAGCTGCGATCAGCCCGCCGATCACAAGCAGCGACGCACGGCCGCGAACCGCGCCCGCGAGCGCGCTGCCAAGCTGCGTGCGAATGGCACGCAGCGCCGTGCCCGATTGTCCCTCGCGGTCCTGCTCTTGCGCCATCGCGTTACTATGGCATGGTTGCGCATCAATACAGAGACACCGACCTTGACCCTGGACGCCCTGTACAGCACGCCGGTCCTGCGCCTTGCCGCGCAGGCTCATGGCGCCGGAGACCCCGCCGCCGGCGACACGACCGTGACCTGCGTCAATCCGGTGTGCGGCGATCGCATCGACCTCGGGCTGTCGGTGAGTGGCGGCAAGGTCTCGTATTACGCCTACCGCACGCAGGCCTGCGTCATTTGCCAGGCGTCGGCGTCCGCGCTTGGACAAACGATTGAAGGACTGGATGGCACGGAGGTCGCGGCGTTGCGCGTCGCGATCGAGGCGATGCTGGCGGGTGAAACGGCAGCTCCCGGCGCACGCTTCGCCCCATTTGCCGCGCTCTCGCCCGTGGCGAGCGAGCCGGGGCGTCACACCTGTGTGCTGCTTCCGCTCAACGCGGTGCGCGAGGCGCTGGCGCGCCTCGCGGAGCCCGGTTAGACGACCTCGGCGGCGCGGTCGATGATATGCGTGACGAGCCCGTAATCGCGCGCCTCGTCTGCGGCCATCCAGAAATTGCGATCGGTGTCCTTGATGATCCGCTCGAGCGGCTGACCGGTCTCGCGCGCGATGACGCGGTTGAGCCGCTCACGCATCTTGATCATTTCCTTGGCCTCGATCGAGATGTCGGACGCCATGCCCCCGACCCCGCCCCACGGCTGATGGAGCAGGAAGCGCGTATTGCGCAGGCAGAACCGGTTCTCCCGGGTGGCCGCGAGGAAAATATGCGCGCCCGCGCTGGCGACCCAGCCGGTCCCGATCATCTTGACGGGCGCCGAGACAAACCGGATGACGTCGTGAATCGCATCGCCGGATTCGACATGACCGCCCGGGGAACTCAGCAGCAGGCGAATCGGGTCCTTGCTCTCCGCGTCCAGCGCGAGGAGCTGGGCGATCGTGCGCTCGGCCGATTTCTGGTCGATTTCACCGAAGAGCAGGATCGTGCGCGCCTTGAACAGGGCCTGCCCGATCACCGGCTGCTGCGGCGCCGCATCGGGCTTCTTGTCGTCCGGCTTCTCTTCTTCCTCAAATCGCATGTCGGGCTATCTCCTCGTGGGCAGGCGCGCCGGGAATCGGCCGGGCGCCTTCGAATGTCTATGCCACACCATTGGTGTCCAAACCGAAAAAAGTGCGCATCGTCAGATGTCTCAGATAAGGCTTCGCACCCTCAAGGTAAACCACCCGTAAACGCAAACCGCCACGCGCCTGCCTCCGCGACGGCAGGGCGTCACGGCGGAGCGCGGAACTTTCCCCCTCCCGTAGAGGGGGCGCGGGGCGTGAGGACGCGCGCGCGCGATGCAATTCAGTTCAGGTCCGTCCAGGGACGCCCCGCGCGGCGCCGATGCTCTCGTCTTGAACGCATCCGAAACCGAGGGAGCGGTTGAGATCTCCCAGGGCCGAGGGCCACCGCATCCGCTCCCGACCTTGAGGACGTTCTCGAGCTCGCCTCCCTCATGGGACCGGACGGGAACAAGTGTACCCCGCGTTTGCGCCCCCGGAGACAAGATTGCGGCAAGACGTTGAATTTGCAGGTGCCGGGGCGGGGATATTTACCCCGCCCGGTGCCGCCTCACAGCCGCGCCATGCGCTCCAGTGCGCCTTGCAGGATGTAGGCGGCGGCGAGCTTGTCGACCACCTCGGCGCGGCGCTTGCGGCTCGTATCGGCCTCCAGGAGCGTGCGCGTGACGGCCGCCGTCGAGAGGCGCTCGTCCCACAGCACGATTGGGATCTCGCTGAGCTGGGCGAGGTTGCGGGCGAACGCGCGGGTCGACTGCGCGCGCGGCCCCTCGCTGCCGTCCATGTTGAGCGGTAGCCCCAGCACGAAGCCGCCGATCGCCTCGCGGGTGGCCAGTTCGAGCAGCGCGGTTGCGTCGGCGGTGAATTTGACGCGCCTGAGGGTGGTCAGCGGGGTCGCGACGGTGAAGGAGAGGTCGCTGGTCGCAAGGCCGATGGTCCTGGTGCCGAGGTCGAGCGCCATCAGCCGCTCGCCCGCCCTGAGGCGGCTTTTGAGCGCGCGCAGGCCGTCCGGGCCGGCGAGGGTTGCTTGAACTCCATTCATGGGCTTGATAGTCGATAGATCGCTCGCATTGTCGAGCGGAAAGATAACCGAAGGACTTGGAATGTCAGTTGACACCAAAACCGTGCGCAAGATCGCGCGGCTCGCCCGGATCGGGATCAAGGACGAGGAGCTCGAGCCGATGGCGAAGGAGCTCAACACGATCCTGCATTTCGTCGAGCAGCTCGACGCCATCGATACGCGGGACGTCGCGCCGATGACCAGCGCGGTCGAAGCGAAGTTGCCGCAGCGCGCCGACGTCGTCACCGACGGTGAGTGCGCGCAGGACATCGTGAAGAACGCACCCGATCATCTCGATACCTTTTTTACCGTGCCCAAGGTGGTGGAATAATGGCTGGGCTCACCGACCTGACCCTCGCGCAGGCGCGCGACGGTTTATTGGCGAAGGATTTCAGTGCGACCGATCTGGTCAAGGCCCATGTCGAGGCGGTCGAGGCCGCGCGCGCGCTCAACGCCTTCATCGTCGAAACACCGCAGCGCGCGCTTGCCGACGCGGCGGCCAGCGATGCGCGCATCGCGAAAGGCGAAGCGCGCCCCCTCGAAGGCATTCCCCTTGGCATCAAGGATCTGTTCTGCACCAAGGACGTTCAGACCACCGCCGCCAGCAACATCCTCAAGGGGTTCACGCCGGTTTACGAATCGAGCGTGACCGCGAATTTGTGGCGCGACGGCGCGACGATGCTCGGCAAGCTCAATCTCGACGAATTCGCGATGGGGTCGTCGAACGAGACGAGCGCATTCGGACCGGTCGTCAACCCGTGGCGCCGCAAGGGATCGGACGTCAAGCTCGTTCCCGGCGGCTCTTCCGGTGGTTCGGCGGCGGCCGTGTCCGCGGGGCTGTGCCTCGGCGCGACCGGCACCGATACCGGCGGTTCGATCCGCCAGCCGGCCGCTTTCACCGGCATCGTCGGATTGAAACCCACCTATGGGCGCTGCTCGCGGTGGGGTATCGTCGCGTTCGCGTCGTCGCTCGATCAGGCGGGCCCGATGGCCCGCACGGTGCGCGACACGGCTATCTTGATGCGGTCGATGGCCGGTCACGACCCCAAGGACTCAACGTCGATCGACCGCCCGGTTCCCGATTACGAAAAGGCACTGGGCCAGAGCATCAAGGGCATGCGCGTCGGCATTCCCAAGGAGTACCGCCTGAGCGGAATGAGCGATGAGATCGAGGCGCTGTGGAGTCAGGGGATCGCGTGGCTGAAAGAGGCGGGCGCGGAGATCGTCGAGGTCTCGCTGCCCTACACCAAGGACGCGCTGCCGGCCTATTACATCGTCGCGCCCGCGGAGGCGTCCTCCAATCTTGCGCGCTATGACGGCGTGCGGTTCGGTCAGCGCGTGGCGGGCCGCGACATCACAGAGCTCTACGAGAAGACGCGGGCCGAGGGCTTCGGCGCGGAAGTGCGGCGCCGCATTCTGATCGGCACCTATGTGCTCTCGGCCGGCTACTACGATGCCTATTACCTCAAGGCGCAGAAGGTGCGTGCGCTGATCGCGCAGGATTTCGCAACTGCGTTCGGGAAGGTCGACGCGCTGCTGACGCCGGCGACGCCGTCGGCCGCGTTCGCGATGGGCGAGAAGAGCGACGATCCGATCGCGATGTATCTTAACGATGTGTTTACCGTCACGGTCAATCTGGCCGGTCTTCCCGGCCTTGCGGTGCCCGCCGGTCTCGACGCGCAGGGACTGCCCCTCGGATTGCAGCTGATCGGACGGGCGTTTGAGGAGGAAACGCTGCTCAAGCTCGGCGACGTGATCGAAAAGGCGGCCGGCTTCACGGCGAAACCGCAACAGTGGTGGAGGGCTTAGCATGTCCACGAAGCACCCCCATGAGCACAATTCCAGGCTGATTGCAGGCGCGACCGGCGACTGGGAAATCGTTCTCGGCCTTGAGGTTCATTGCCAGGTCTTGAGCCGTGCGAAGCTGTTTTCCGGCGCGTCGGCCGCGTTCGGCGCGGAGCCCAACGCGCATGTCAGTCTCGTTGACGCGGCGATGCCCGGCATGCTGCCCGTCATCAACGGCTACTGCGTCGAGCAGGCCGTGCGCACCGGCCTCGGCCTCAAGGCGCAGATCAATCTCGCCTCGACCTTCGACCGGAAGAACTATTTCTATCCCGATCTTCCGGCCGGCTATCAGATCTCGCAGTACAAGTCGCCGATCGTGGGCGAGGGCGAGATCCTCATCGACCTGGCCGACGGTTCCTCGCGCCGCGTCGGCATCGAGCGGCTGCATCTGGAGCAGGATGCGGGCAAGAGCATCCACGACCAGCACCCGACGCTTTCGCTGGTCGACCTCAACCGTGCCGGCGTCGCGCTGATGGAGATCGTGTCGCGCCCCGACATGCGCTCTTCGGAGGAGGCCGTCGCGTTCGTCAAGAAGCTGCGCGCGATCCTGCGCTACCTCGGGACGTGCGACGGGAACATGGACCAGGGTTCCATGCGCGCCGACGTGAACGTCTCGGTTCGCCGTCCCGGCGCGCCGCTCGGCACGCGCTGCGAAATCAAGAACGTGAATTCGATGCGCTTCATCCAGCAGGCGATCGAATACGAAGCGCGCCGTCAGATCGACGTCCTCGAAGAGGGCGGAACGATCGATCAGGAGACCCGTTTGTTCGATGCGCGCGCCGGCGAAACGCGTGCGATGCGCTCGAAGGAAGAAGCGCATGACTACCGCTATTTTCCCGATCCGGACTTGCTTCCCCTGGTTCTCGATCAGGCGCTGGTTGACTCGATCGCTCAGAGTTTGCCCGAACTTCCGGATGCGAAAAAAGCGAGGTTTATCGAGGCTTACGGGCTCTCTCCTTACGACGCAGGTGTGCTTGTCGCCGAGCGCGAGAGCGCGGATTTCTTTGAAAGCGTCGCCACGGGACGCGATGCGAAGCTGGCGACCACATGGGTCACGGTCGAGCTGTTCGGCGTGCTCAACAAGGAGGGCAAGACGCTCGCGGAGTCGCCCGTGAGCGCAGCCGCGCTGGGTCAGCTGATCGATCTCATCGCGGACGGCACGCTGTCGGGCCGGCTGGCGAAAGACGTGTTCGAGATCATGGTGGAGACCGGTTCCGATCCCGCGGTGATCGTCGAGGAGCGCGGGCTGCGCCAGGTGACCGACACCGGCGCGATCGAGGCCGCGGTCGATGCCGTGCTCGCCGCAAATCCCGACAAGGTGGAGGCCGCAAAGGCTAAGCCGCAGCTTGCGGGATGGTTCGTCGGGCAGGTGATGAAGGCGACCGGCGGCAAGGCAAATCCGGCCACCGTCAACGCGCTTTTGAAAGCGAAACTCGGTCTGTAAATCGCGCGCCGCGAAGAAGTGATTCGTCGCGTTCTGTAAAAAATGCGCCGCACGGATGAGTGCGGCGCATTTTTTTTGATCGCTCCGCACAGCACGATGCACCGTGTGCGGAATTTCTTAATACCTTATGTGTATTGGGCTATAGACCGGCAAGTGTGAATCTCAACGACGCATGCGCGCCGGTCTGTCAAGAGGACGAGTTGCGAGAGTGACTCACTTCTTACATATTAAGCGTAGGACGATTCGTCCTAATCAAGGTAGTCAGTCAGAACTAAGGAGCAAACACATGCCTTTGACTGCGAAAAAGAAGCCGGCGGCGAAGAAGCCCGCCGCGAAAAAGACGGTCGCCAAAAAGCCGGCCGCCAAGAAAGTTGCCGCCAAAAAGCCGGCAGCGAAGAAGACGGTGAAGAAGGCTGCTGCGAAGAAGCCTGCCGTGAAGAAGAAGGTCGTGGCGAAGAAGCCCGCCGCGAAGAAGACCGCCGCGAAGAAGCCGGCGCGTAAGCCCGCCGCGAAGAAGAAGGCCGTTGCCGCTCGTCGTCCGGTCGCCCGCAAGGCGCGCGTGATGAAAAAGGCAGCGAAGTAAGCCTTTTTTAAAAGTATCTGACCGGTCCCGCGTATCGGGCCGGGAATAAAACGATAGGGGCGTCGTGACAGGAATCAGCGCCTAATCGATCGCAAGGGCCGCCGCCAAGTCGGACCGGGTCTAGGGGGACCGGGCAGAGGGGCGAGGCGGTGGCCCGCGCGATGGGGCGCCATTGTCGACCTATCGAGCGCGTTGACCGACGCCGCAATCTTTCCCACGCCATCACCATCCAATCATTTACCCGCAGCCCGTCGCGGCGGCGCGTCCCGTTGTGCCCAAGGCTGCGCTGTATCCCTGTGTTGGTCCGCACGCGTGAGTGCGGTTGCGCGCTGATATCCGTGCGGGCGAGGCGCTTCGGGATGCTGCTTTGCGATACTCGTTGTTGCCGCGCGACGTTCGGCGTTACGCGCGGGGCCGGCACGGCGCCGTGCAATCGCGCAGCCGGGAGGATCGTTGCGCGATTGGCCATCGTGCGCGGTGATCCGCCATCGGATGAACGCGCGTGTGTGCACAGCGGGCGTTTGCGAGCGCCGGGCGGCACCGCGACGGCGATGGCCCCGGTGCCTGGATTTGCGCTGCGGCCAAGCCTGCAACGAACCATGTAACGCATTGTTATATAAAGGAAATCGAACGATTTTGGGGGCGACAGTATTCACTTGTGTTTAATAACTATGCTTATTATATGTTGGGAATGAAAAGAGAAGTCCCGAATTCCCTGATCTTCCTCCTTCATGATACGGCCCGCCTGCTGAAGAACCGCTTCGAGCAGCGCCGCAAATGCGAAACGTTGACCCGTGCGCAATGGCATCTGACGGCCTATCTCGCGCGCAACGAAGGGATCACCCAGGCGCGCCTTGCCGATCTTCTCGAAGTCGAGCCGATCACGGTGTGCCGCATGGTGGACCGCATGGAGGAAGCCGGTTGGGTTGAGCGGCGCGCGGATCCCGCGGACCGCCGCGTGCGGCGGCTTTATATGACGGACAAGGCCTGGGGTGTCTTCGATCAGATGCGCGCGATTGCGAGCGAAGTGTCCGAAGACGTGCTGGGCGCGCTGACGCCGCTTGAGCGCGCGACATTCATCGCGCTGCTGGAGCGCGTGCGCAAGAACCTTTCGGAGCGCCCCGACGCGCCCGCATCGAATTCGCAACCCGTCTATACGAGTGCAGATACCCCATGACGATCGTTGAGGACGGCCCACCCAAAACATCCGTGACGGACCGGCGCCGCAATCTGGCGCTGATGAGTTCCGTTCCGCTCATCCTGGTTTTGATCGGCGCATATTTCTGGCTGACCAGCGGGCGCTACGTTTCGACCGAGAACGCGTATATCAAGCAGGACAAGGTGAGCATCGGTCCCGATATTCCCGGCCGCATCGTCGAGGTGCTGGTGGACGAGAACCAGCATGTCGAGGCCGGCACGCCCCTTTTCAGGCTCGACGCGCGCCCCTACGAGATTGCGCTGCGCGAAGCGCAGGCCGCGCTTGAGTCCGCGCGCATCTCCGTGCAGCAGCTTCAGGCCGACTATCTGGAAAGTCTCGCCGACCTCTCCAATGCCGAGGCCGATCTCGACTATCAAAAGCTCGAATACGACCGCCAGGTGCCACTGGTGAAGAAGGGGGTCGCGTCGCAGTCGAAACTCGACGATGTGCGCCACGCGCTCCAGAATGCTCAGGACGACGTGCAAAAGAACCGCGAGGCGGTCAACAGCGCAAAAGCGGCCCTCGGCACCGATGTCGACGGGCCCGTCGATCAGCACCCGGTTGTGATGGAGGCCAAAGCGCGCCTCGACAAGGCACAGCTCGATCTCTCGCACGTCACCGTGCCCGCGCCGGCGGCGGGCATCGTCAGCCGGACCGCGCTGCTGCAGGTGGGAATGTATATGGTCGCCGGTGCGCCCGCTCTCAGCCTGGTGAAAGATACCCCGATCTGGGTCGAGGCGAACTTCAAGGAGACCGAGTTGACGCGCATGCGCCCGGGTCAGATCTCGACCGTCAGGGTAGATGCGTTTCCCGATCTGCGCCTCACCGCGACGGTGGGCAGCATCGGCGCGGGGACGGGCTCGGAATTTTCGCTGCTGCCGGCGCAGAACGCCTCCGGCAATTGGGTCAAGGTTGTCCAGCGCGTGCCGGTGCGCCTCAAGCTCGACCAGATGCCCCAGGGCGGCCTGCTCAAGACGGGGATGAGCGTGCGGGTGCGCGTTGACACCAAGAGCACCAGCAGCGCCGGCGCGCCTGACGAGCAGGGGGCGCCGATGGCGCTGCGGGTGGGAGATCGCTCTTGAGCGAACCGGTGGAGGTCAAGAACCGCGGCATCATCACGTTGTGCGTGATGGCGGCGACCGTCATGCAGGTTCTCGATACGACGATTGCCAACGTCGCACTTCCCCATATGCAGGGCAGTCTGAGCGCGGCGCAGGACACCATTACCTGGGTGCTCACCTCGTACATCGTCGCGGCAGCCGTCGCGACGCCGCTGTCGGGCTGGCTGGCGGACCGCTTCGGCCGCAAGCGCCTGTTCCTGATCTCTGTGGGCGGCTTCACGATCGCCTCGATGCTGTGCGGATCGGCGATGTCGCTCGGCGAGATGGTCACATTCCGCGTCTTTCAGGGCATCTTCGGCGCCGCGCTTATTCCCTTGTCCCAGGCGGTGATGCTCGACATCAATCCGCGCGAGCGCCACGCGCAGGCAATGGCGATCTGGGGCGCGGGCATCATGATCGGACCTATTCTCGGTCCGGCGCTCGGCGGATACCTGACCGACACATTGAGCTGGCGCTGGGTGTTTTTCGTCAATCTTCCGATCGGCGTGCTCGTGTTTCTCGGTCTGCTGTTCCTGATGGCGCCGAACCGTCCCCAGGTGCGCAATTTTGATTTTCTCGGCTTCAGCCTGCTCGCGATTGCGGTGGCAGCGCTCCAGTTCATGCTCGATCGCGGCGAGCAGAAAGACTGGTTCGGTTCGGTCGAGATCTGGGCCGAGCTGTTCATTTCGATCGGCGCGTTCTGGATGTTCGGCGTTCACCTCGCGACGTCGAAGCATGCGTTTATTGATCGCCGGTTGCTCCTCGATCGCAATCTCATGAGCTCGCTGTGCCTCATCTTTGTCGTTGGCGCGGTCGTGGTCGGCGTTGCGGCCCTGGTTCCGCCGATGCTGCAAAATCTGTTTGGATATTCCACGGTCGAAAGCGGACTCGTGCTTGCGCCGCGCGGCGGCGGCACGCTGGTGATGATGCTGTTGCTCGGGCGGTTTGGAAAACATTTCGATCCGCGCCTCCTGCTGCTTATGGGGCTTGCGATCACGGTCGGCGCGATGTGGTGGATGACGCGCTTCACGATCGTCATGGGCTGGTTGCCGTTCGTCACGAACGGAATCCTGCAGGGTTTCGGCCTCGGGCTGTTGTTCGGTCCGCTGACGGCGCTGTCGCTCTCGACGGTCGATGCGCAATTGCGAAATCAGGCGGCATCTCTGTTCAGCCTGATGCGCAATGTGGGCAGCAGCGTCGGCGTCTCGATCCTCGCGACCGAGCTTGCGCAGAACACCCAAATCAACCACGCGCAGCTCGTCGAGCACATCAATCCGTTCAATCCCGCGATGATGCCGCAGCTGAGCGGAATCGCGGCGGCCGTGGCCGCACCCTTCGCCGCGTTCGTGCCCGCACTTCTCAATCAGGAAGTGACGCGGCAGGCGGCGATGATTGCCTATATCAACGATTTCAAGCTGGTCATGTGGATGGCGCTGGCGAGCTTTCCGTTCATCCTCATCCTGCGGGCGCCCAAGCGTCAGCCGACCGCGCCTGCGGCGCCGTCCGCGGCCGCCAGCCAGATTCCGGCCGACGTGCCGCATTAGGCGCCGCACCCATACTGGTTAATTTCCCGGATACCAGGGCCGGGACAGCCCCCGCGATATTATTCCGGGGCTCCAACGCTCTTAATGATTTTTTAGGTGCGTTTCCGCAAATCTATTCCGCGCGCCTGGCAGATCGCCGGGCGGAGTGCGAGGGGATCTCGTGCGTAAAATTTGTGGGGGGCCATGATGCAGCACCAGAGTTTCAAGAATGAGCACGTCGACAGCTGGCACAGCGCCGCCGAGCAGGGCACGGTCGAGGCGCTCTATAATTTAGGTTTGCTGTATTCCACGGGGCAGGGCGTGCCGGTCGACCTGGTCGAGGCCCACAAGTGGTTCAACCTGGCTGCCGTCAAGGGCAACGTCGAGGCGCGCGAATGCCGCACCGTTCTGGCGCTCGAAATGTCGTCGGAGCAAATTGCCGAGGCGCAGCGGCAGGCGCGCGAGTGGCTGCACAAGCACTAGCGTAATCGGCCGCGGCTCGCATTGGTGTTGTCAGCGAGCCGCCCCTTGCCTCAGAGCCTTCCGCGCCGCTATCCTGCAGTGCAACATTGTAGGGGCAGCGATGCAAAAAGTTCCGAAGACTCAAGAGAATTTGGCTTTTCTCGAAGAGCTGCCAGTCGACCCACCGTGCTTTCCCTCGGATCGCAAAGTGGATGCAGCTGCACTTCATGCGCGTCTGGCAACGCTTCTGGAGGGATTTCGCGCTTCGAGCGAGACCGATCCGTTCGGCAATCCGATTCTGCGCACTGCGCTTGAACTCACGCGCCTGGTCGACAAGGGCGAACTTTCATCCGCGGGCCTTGAACAAGTCGTTCAGTACATGACCGCGCGCGCCTTCGAGCGCCGCGCCGGGCGCGTGTGCCGCTTCCTCGGCGAAACCGATGTCGAGCAGAACGAGATCGCCTTGCGCACATTGATCCGCGATCTCGCGATGCCGGCGGGTGCGGACAAGCCGGTTGCGATCGATGTGTTCAGGCAAGCCGTCGAAACCTTCGCCTATGGCATCGTCTTCACCGCTCATCCGACGTTTTCGTGCCCGCGCGACGTTGCGCGCGCGCTCGCCTGGCTTGCAGCGGGGCGCGATGCAAAGGGTGAGGTGCTCGACGAGGCGGCGCGCGCGGCGCTGTTGGGCCGCGTGGAGAAAGCGCGCCATCGCCCGCCGACTGTGCTCTCGCTCGATATCGAATTCGCATGGGCGATGGAGGCGATCGGTCACGCGCAGAACGCGGTCGAGCGGCTCCATGCCGCCGTCTTCGATGTCGCGCGCGAAGTTTATCCCGAGGAATGGACGACGTTGTCTCCGCGCATGGTCTCGGTCGCCTCGTGGGTCGGCTACGATCACGACGGACGCGCCGATATCGGGTGGGCGGACACGTTGCGAATGCGCCTGCGCGTCAAGCTTGCGCAACTGATCCGCACCCGCGACCTGTGCGAGGACGTGTGCTCGGATGCCACGCAATCGAATGCCATTCCCACGCTTGAGCTGATCGAGTCGATCCTCACGCTTGCCATCAAGCAGGTCGAGCTGCAGATCGACGCGTCGCTCGCCATCGACGCCAACTCGACCGAACGTGCACTGAGCTTCGCGCAGAAGCTGGTCGACGGCCGCGAGCACGCGCTCACCGACACGTCGCGTCTCGATCGCCTGTTTCAGCGCGCGATCGAGCAGGCGGAAAATGACGACCTCAAGCGCAGCATCTGTGTGGTGCGCGCGGGATTGCTGGCGCATGGGCTCGGCCTCGCACACACGCATTTCCGGCTCAACGCGACACAGCTTCACAATTCGATCCGCCACCAGATCGGGCTTGAGACGTCGCCGGCCGATCCCAGTCATCGCCGTTCCTATATCGCGCGGATGAACGACGCGCTCGCGACCGTCGATCCGGTGCAGATCAATATCGGCTCGCTGATGGCCGAGCGCGCCTCTGCACGTCGCATCTTCATGGCGATCGCGCAGCTCGTGAAGCATGTCGACAGCGAGACGCCGATCCGCTTCCTGATCGCGGAGACCGAGACCGCGTTCACGCTGCTCGTGGCGCTCTATTATGCGCGGCTGTTCGGCATCGATCACATGATCGAAATCTCGCCGCTGTTCGAAACCGCCGACGCGCTCGAACATGGCGATTCGATCATCGAGGAGGCAGTGCTTTCGCCGCATTTTCGCGCCTATCTGATTCAGCAGGGCCGCTTGTGCCTGCAGTTTGGATATTCCGATTCCGGGCGCTATGTCGGGCAGATGGCATCGTCCTTCTGGATCGAGCGGTTGCGCCTGAAGATCGTCGCGGTGCTGGCCAAGCACGGGCTGGAAAAAATCCAGGTGGTGATGTTCAACACCCACGGCGAATCGATCGGCCGCGGCGGTCATCCGGTTTCGCTGGCGGACCGCTTTCGCTATCTCGCGCCGCCGGTGAGCCGGCAGGCATTTCGCGCTGCAGGACTGGGGCTCAAGGAGGAAGTGAGCTTTCAGGGCGGCGATGGCTACGTCTATTTCCAAGCCGAGGAGTTGGCGTTCGCGGCGGTGTGCCGCGCGGCCGAAGCCGGGTACGGCTCGCAAAGCGACGAACTCGACGATCCGATCTATGGCGAAACGGATTTTTCCACCGAGTTTTTCGCCGTGGTCCAGCAGGAATTCTCCGGCATCGTCGAGGAGCCGGGTTATGCGGCATTGCTCGGTACGTTCGGCAAAAATCTGGTCGACCGTGCCGGGTCGCGTCCGGTCAAGCGCCAGCAGGATTTCCGTGTCGGCGGCGCCGACAAGTTCCACCCCAAGCAGATCCGCGCCATCACCAACAACAGCGTGCTGCAACAGCTCGGCCTGCTCGCCAACACGGTGACGGGCGTCGGACGAGCGATGGCGAAGGACCCGGAGCGCGCGCGCAACATGCGCGCTCAATCGCCGCGCTTCCGCCGTGCGCTCGACATGGTGGAGGCGGCGCTCGCCTTCAGCGATCTCGACGTGCTGCGCGCTTATGTCGATACGTTCGATCCCGGGATGTGGCTCAATCGGTCAGGCCGCACACGGGTGCTGGGGCGGCGCGAGGAGCTGCGCATGATCGTGCGGCAACTGGAGCGCAACAATTTCCATCCCGAGCTGTCGCACACGTTCCGTCACCTGCAGTCGGACTGCCTGACCCTGCGCGCCGAGCTGGCCGACGCCCATCAGGAGGGCGGGCCGTCGAAGGCCGCCTCCTTCGAGCAGGCGCATGACGAACTGGCGCTGCTTCACGCGGTGCGTATTTCGTTGATGCACCGTCTCTATCTTCTGACGGCACACGTGCCCGACTTCACGCCTCACGAGGACGTCGCGCGCGACGATCTCTTTCAGCGGGTGTTGCGTCTCGAGGTCGACGAGGTGGTTGCGATGCTGCGCGAGATTTTCCCGCGCCGCGATACACTGGCCGTGCTCAATCTCAATTTTGCGGAGCCCGCGACCTATCAGAGCGAAGCCGGGCAGACCTATGAGAGCGAGAACGAGGACATTTTCGATCCGCTCGCGGCGCACTTTGAGCTGTTGCGCCGGATCACGGCCGCGATCACGCATCATATCGGCGCGGTCGGCTAGGGCGCTTGTGCCCTGACACGGACTTCGCGATGCACGCGCCCTAGTCGGTGTCAAATCTCCAGTGAGGCAGGGCAATGCTCGATGCGCGCTCGGCGGCCCGGATCGCGAGGCGGTCGAGATCGTCGTGCTGTGCCCAGTAGAGCGGCCACAGCGCAGCCTGTGCGATATCGCGGGTCACCTCGGCGAGTTGAGCTTCGAGCGCGGCGGGCCCGTGCGTCTCGCCTGGCGCGGTGCGGGCCGCAAGCAGCACAAAGGTCGCGAGGGCGGCAGCGAGGTAGAGCGCGCTGGCCGCGGACAGCCATAGCCCGCCGCCCAACCGCGCACGCCGTGCGGCGGGCACCGGGACCGGCAATCGCAGTTCGATGGCGGCCGCCGTTTCTGCGGGGGTGGTCTGCGGGTGTGCGAAGACCGGAACCACCGGCTCGGCCGGGGGCGGCGTCTGAGGGGCGGCGTGCACGATCGGCTTGAAACGCAGCGCCCGGTTTTCGGCCGTGTCGAGCACGGCACCGACAAGATCCTGATCGAGATAGAGCGGGCGGGTCCCGACGATGCCCTGCGTCGGGGCAAGCGTCTCGTTCCAGGGAAACGCGCTGACGATCTCGATCCAGCGGCCCTCTTCGCGCGCCAGCGTCTTGAGTTCGGCCGCGAGTTCGGAAAAATCCTGATCCTGGCTGAACAGGATTGCGACGTCGAACGGCTCGCGCCGGTAGAGATCGACGGCATCGAGCGCCAGGC
>Ga0209643_1001518_pt1 | contig 21045 bp, 22 predicted proteins | sample AutmiccBRH37_all_FD_187383 | JGI IMG/M metagenome (GOLD analysis project Ga0209643, IMG submission 187383) | Deep subsurface microbial communities from Mt. Terri, Switzerland - Autotrophic microbial communities BRH/37_all (SPAdes) (version 2) | ecosystem: Environmental > Aquatic > Deep... | reverse complement strand
GTTAACTTTTCTGCAAGGGAAGCGCCAAAATTTCCAAGTCCAATAATTATATATTTCATCTGCTTTAATTTTATTTTTTAAAGGAAACATCTGCTGCCCGCCTTCCGCAGTCAGGTTCACCATTTATTATTCTTTATTACATCAAAATTTGTCAGGATCGTTTCAAGTTAAGCCTTTTAGTTAATTGATGGTGATTTCTTCTGTTGGATAACGATAATTTTTATGTTTCACTTTTTTGATAACAGCTATTAAAATAGAGAGCATACTTACCCTTCCAATAAACATAATCAGTATAATGACAAACTTGCTTGCAGAGCTTAAATTTGCGGTGATACCAATGCTCAATCCCACAGTGCTATAGGCTGAAAAGCATTCAAAAGCAATACTTTTTAGGTCTTTATCGCTGTCGAAAACTGAAATTGCAATAATGCCTGATCCAATAACAAATAACGATAATGAGATAACTGCGAATGCGCGCCTAACCGAGATGTCTGAAATTTCTCTTCTGTACACTTCAATTCTTGTTTTTCCTTTGGCCAGACTCAAAAAATTAAGCGTAGCAATGGCAAAAGTACTTGTTTTAATACCCCCTCCTGTTGATGCAGGCGAAGCCCCAATCCACATTAAAAGAAAAATAAGCATCAATGTGGAAAAATTTAAAGCGCTCATATCTACTGTATTAAACCCCGCGGTTCTTGGCGTTGTTGCCCCAAATAACGCCGTAACTACTTTCCCAATACCTGTATGAGGTGCCAATAAATTATTGTATTCACTTATGTAAAACAAAATGGTACCCACAATTGTTAATGAGAATGTGGTAATTAAAGTGATTCTGCTGTTAATACCAAATACCCATGGTTTATGCTGTCTTTTATTCTTATAAATATGCGAAAATTTATTTATAATCCAGTATTTTAAATATTTTATGATGTTCACTACGATAGGAAATCCGAGTCCACCAATTACAAATAAGACAATGATATAGGACTGCAACGCATAATTAAATCTAAATCCGCTTTCATAAAGGCTGTTGGACAATGTTGAAAAACCGGCATTGCAAAAGGCCGATACCGCATGAAATACTGAAAAGAAAGTGCGTTCAAAAATAGTGGGAAGCAACGTGTTATCCAGGCTGGTATAAATGAGCAATCCGCCAATAATTTCAATGGAAAATGTAATGAGAAGAATTCTTTTTAAGGTGGAAAAAACATCGCCTAACTTTTGTGAGTTTGTTAAATCACTTAAAACCAGCTGATTTTCATAATTGGAGCCTCCCTTAAAGAAATAGCTAAAATAGCTGGCAAATGTTAAAATACCTATTCCGCCCAATTGAATCAGCAGCAAAATAATTATCTGGCCAAACTGCGTAAAAAAAGTTCCCGTATCCACAACAATCAATCCGGTAACACAAACGGCACTGGCTGAAGTGAAAAGCGCGTCCAAATATGAAATTTCTGTATAAGTTGCGTTTGGCAACATTAATAAAAAAGTTCCTATAAATATAATAACCAGAAAACTGACAATAAATAGTTGTGCGGGATTTAAAAGCGTTCTTTTATAGTTTATTTTCAGTTCGGCGAATTCTCTTATGAAAGTTAACAGAATGGCGAATTTTAACCAGTTGTCATTGTATAAAAAAGATAAGTGGCGATGTGCTTCCTGCGAAAAAAAATGGATAAAAATGATTAAAATGATAATCAATAAACTGCCGGCGTCAAAAATAAAAACTTTGTCATGGATATTTTTTTTGAGTGTGATATATCTGATTGCCGTTGCTAATATACCCAATGCCAAAACAATGAAATAATAACCGTTTATGAACTCTTGAACAGGATTGGTTTGGTCATAACCAAAGTCGGTAATTAAAACGAATAGGCCTATGAGGCTTAATAAAAAGGTAATTTGGAAAAACGTTTTAAAATTAAAAATTTGCTTTAGTATAGCGATCACTTTTATAAGATTTTAACGTACAAAAAACGTACAAAATTAGAACAAATTAACCAATCTTTGTTTTTATTTTATTTTTTGTTACTGTTACTATCATTTAACAGTGTTTTGATTTCCCGAAAATTGTTTTTTTTCAGGTTGTCAACATGTAAAATTTATCAGATTCAAAAGTTTCCAAGCTTTTGATTTTTACAATAGCAATTGAAATTCTCAAGTAAATCTTTTAGAAATTATTCTAAAGCCAATTTTTTAAGATTGCTGATTGTTTTAGACGGATTTTTGCTTTTAAAAACAAAATTTCCGGCCACAAAAGCGTCAACGCCGGCTTTTGAAAGTTTTTCTATGTTTTCATCCGTTACGCCGCCATCAACTTCAATAAGTGCGTTTGAACTGGAAAATTCTATCAATGATTTTAGCTGTTCCACTTTTTTGTAAGTGTTTTCAATAAAACTTTGTCCGCCAAAACCCGGATTAACGCTCATCAGCAACACCAAATCCAAATCGGTGATAATATCTTCCAAAACCGCAATTGGCGTATGCGGATTTAAAGAAACGCCAGCTTTCATTCCTAAAGCTTTTATGGCTTGTACAGTTCGGTGTAAATGAGGACAAGCCTCATAATGCACTGTTAAAATATCAGCACCAACATTTTTAAAATCTTCAAGAAACCGATCCGGATCAACAATCATCAAATGAACGTCCATCGTTTTTTTTGCGTGTTTTGAAATCGCTTTTATCACGGGCATTCCAAATGAAATGTTTGGAACAAAAACACCGTCCATCACATCAATATGAAACCAATCGGCTTCACTTTTGTTAATCATTTCAATATCGCGTTGTAAATTGCCAAAATCTGCGGCCAAAAGGGAAGGAGCAATAAATTTGTTCATTTTTTCTAATTGTTGTTTGTGCAAAAGTAGGTTTTATAAAGCAAAAAAAGAAAAACGCTTCAAATTTTTGAAGCGTTTTTCTTTTTAAGTCAATCCATAAATTGATAACATAGCGGATTTTATCCCAAATATGTTTTTAAAATTTTACTTCTTGATGTATGTTTTAACCTTCTGATGGCTTTTTCTTTAATTTGACGAACACGTTCGCGGGTTAAATCAAAAGTTTCACCAATTTCTTCAAGTGTCATCGGGTGTGTGTCACCCAAACCGAAATACAATTGAACAACATCAGCTTCTCTTGGTGTTAAAGTTTCCAAAGCGCGTTCAATTTCAACTTTTAAAGATTCGTGAAGCAATGCTTTATCCGGATTTGGAGATTCGCCTGTGTTCAAAACATCGTATAAGTTAGAATCTTCACCTTCAATTAAAGGCGCATCCATTGATACGTGACGGCCAGAATTTTTCATGGATTCTTTTACGTCATTAACGGTCATATCTAATTTTTTTGCAATTTCTTCGGCAGATGGCGGTCTTTCGTTTTCCTGCTCCAAAAATGCATACATTTTGTTAATTTTATTGATTGAGCCAATTTTGTTCAAAGGCAAACGTACAATACGCGATTGTTCCGCCAAAGCCTGTAAAATCGATTGACGAATCCACCAAACAGCGTAAGAAATAAATTTAAATCCACGAGTTTCATCAAAACGTTTCGCAGCTTTAATCAATCCCAGGTTTCCTTCATTAATCAAATCGGGCAATGTCAATCCTTGATTTTGGTATTGTTTTGCCACAGAAACCACAAAACGCAAGTTTGCTTTTGTTAATTTTTCCAAAGCCATTTGGTCACCGGCTCTAATTTTCTGCGCCAATTCCACCTCTTGCTCGGCAGTAATTAAATCTACTTTTCCAATTTCCTGTAAGTACTTGTCTAATGATGCGGTTTCCCTGTTGGTAACCTGTTTCGTTATTTTAAGTTGTCTCATGTAGTAGCCACTAATTTTTTTAGTTAATATAAAGGGTCTACAATATTATACGTTGGATTCTTCAAAATGTTACAAAATAAATCACAAACAATTTTTTTGGTTTCAAAAACAACACAATTTATAGCAATATTTTGGGCGTTTCCCGCCGGCTGGCGGGTCGGGCTTTTCGCTACAATCTTTTTTTTCTCGCCGAAAAGGCGATGCAAAAAAGTATTTCCGCTGCAATCCCTAACGCAAAACGATTTACGATTTACGATTTACGAATTTTTTATTCAAACTTCCGACTTCCGTCTTCTATCTTCGGAATTTTCAACTTCTGATAATAAAAAGCAGGCAATAAAATAAACACAAACAATGGCTGAATTAAAAACCGCCGAACATAAAAAGTCAGCAAATAATTTTGTGTCACATTAAATTTAAGAAGTACAAAAAGCATCAAACTTAAAACCAAAAAAGCCAGCAGATAAAATTTGACCGAAAAATAAAGTGCTTTTACATCCTTAAAAACCAAATAAATAATGGCCAAAGAAATGATGGTATTTAAAAAGTATCTGTAAAAAATATTCAAAAAATAAGCGCTGAAATCAAGTTCGGGAATGGAAGCGTTTAAATAATCATGTTTAAAATAATCCAAAAGCGGATCGTAAAAATAAGGTTGTAAAAACGCCCTGATTAAAATCAGCATCAGAAAAAGCAAAACAATCAACAATATTCTAACCGATTTTCTCATTTTTTTATACTTGAAAAATTCCGAATCCAAACAAACCAAAGCAAAAAGGTAATTCCGTAGATAATGGCCGGAAATATAATTTCATGCAACACATTCTGGTATTGCGGATATTTATGCAACGCCACCGAAATTACAGCAATCCGAAGAATGTTCGTGAAATAAATAAGCAAACTTCCAAACAAAATATATAAAACAGTCGTTTTAAATTTGCCTGCAAAAGCAACGATAAAAGCAATAAATAAAATAATGATGCTAATAGCATTGCAGCCTTCTACGATAAAAGCGGTGAATTTGCCGTTTATAAATAATTTTACGGAAAGCGTTTCGGTATCCTGTGCTATTTCAGTAGGATAGCCAAAAATGTTTAGCAAATATTTTGTTTGTTCGGCTACAGTTTTGGTGATTGGCGCACAAACAAATGGCGAAGTTTCATTTTGCGTTCTTTCCAAATAAAAGGAGTAAAGCAAAAACAACAGTAAATACGTGCCAAAAAATTTAATTAAAAATAATACTACCGTTTTATTGCCTTTCACAAAAAAAGAATTTTAATTTTGCATAAAATTACAAATTAATATGAATATTCCTCAATTAAAAGAATCGGTAACCGCCATTGCAGAAAGCAACCAATCGGTTTCAGATAAGCGGCAGGCGATTTGCGATTATTTAAAACAAGAAATAGACTATTACCATTGGGTGGGTTTTTATTTTAAAAACGGCAATAAAGCCGAATTAAAATTGGCGGAATTTGCCGGCGAACCTACCGAACATACCATCATTCCGTTTGGCAAAGGTATTTGCGGGCAAGTGGCCATCAGTAATAAAAACTTCGTGGTTCCGGATGTAACTGCCCAAGACAATTATATTTCGTGCGGATTTAAGGTGAAAAGTGAAATTGTGGTTCCTATTTTTGTGGATGGAGAAAATATTGGCCAAATCGACATCGATTCCCACATCACAAATCCTTTTTCTGAAGCCGATGAACAGTTCCTGGAATTTGTGTGCGAAAAAGTGGCGGAATTAAAATAAATAACCTCCAATAAATATATTTTTCAATGTTAAATAAAACCCCAAAAATCAACAATAAAAAAAAGCGTTTAGTCAACAAAATTTCTTTTCTCAATAAACTTTTTGTAAAAAATAATCCAAAAAATACTTCTCTGAATTATAACGAAATGGTCTCAGATTTTGAGCAAAAAATTAAAAGGAGTTAATAAAAATTTATGACTATTTTGTGTTGTATAGGCTCTTGATAATTAGTAGCTTTGCCGAACAATAACAAAGAAAACTTATGGGTACTAAAAAAAAGCCAAAATCGGCACTGATTTCAGTTTTTCACAAAGACGGTTTGGCTCCAATCATTCAAAAACTAAACGACCTTAATATTGTAATTTATTCAACGGGAGGCACCGAAAACTTTATTAAAGATATGGGCGTTAACGCAATACCTGTTGAAGAGTTGACTTCTTATCCGTCCATTTTAGGCGGCAGGGTTAAAACATTGCATCCAAAAGTTTTCGGCGGAATTTTATCGAGAAGAGAAAATGAAAATGATATTTCGCAGTTGGCAGAATATGAAATTCCTGAAATTGACATTGTAATTGTGGATTTGTATCCGTTTGAAAAAACTGTTGCAAGCGGAGCTTCAGAAGAAGAAATTATTGAAAAAATTGATATTGGCGGAATTTCTTTAATCAGAGCTGCAGCAAAAAACTTTAGTGATGTAATTTGCGTTTCATCACTTGATCAATATGATGAATTTTTAGGAATACTTTCAGCATCCAATGGCGAAACAACTTTGGCGCAACGCAAAAATTTTGCGGCAAAAGCTTTTGCGGTTTCCAGTCATTACGACAGTGCTATTTTTAATTATTTAAATGAAGACGGATTGGCTTTTCGTCAAAGTTTCGATCAAGTTTCCGTTTTGCGTTACGGCGAGAATCCGCATCAAAAAGGTTACTTCTTTGGAGATCTAAACGAACTTTTCGACATCCTTCACGGAAAAGAACTTTCCTACAACAATTTGTTAGATGTTGATGCTGCCATTAATTTGATGGATGAGTTTAAAAATGACGCTCCAACATTTGCCATCTTAAAACACAACAATGCTTGCGGTGTAGCACAAAGAGACACGTTGAAACAAGCTTATTTGGATGCGTTGGCTGCCGATCCAACTTCTGCTTTTGGCGGTGTTTTAATTTCAAACAAAGTGATTGATTTGGAAACTGCTGAAGAAATTCATCAACTTTTTTGTGAAGTTGTGATTGCGCCAGGATACAACAATGAGGCTTTAGAACTTCTAAAAGGCAAGAAAAACAGAATTATTTTAGTGCAAAAAGCTATTGAATTGCCAAACACGCAATATAGAACTGCATTAAACGGCGTTCTTTTTCAGGATAAAAACAACAAAACGGATAATGTGGACGTTGTAGACTTTGTGACGTTAGAAAAACCAACAGACAGAGAACTGGAAGATTTACTTTTTGCATCAAAAATTTGTAAACACACCAAGTCAAATACCATTGTATTTGCTAAAAACAAACAACTTTTTGCAAGCGGAACAGGCCAAACCAGCCGCGTAGATGCTTTAGAACAAGCGATTGTAAAAGCCAAACATTTCAATTTTGATTTGAATGGCGCAGTGATGGCGAGTGATGCTTTTTTCCCGTTTCCCGATTGTGTGGAGATCGCAGATAAAGCAGGAATTACTTCTGTAATTCAGCCTGGCGGTTCAATTAAGGATCAATTATCGATTGATTATTGCAATGAACATAAAATGTCGATGATATTTACGGGCACACGTCATTTCAAACACTAATTTAAGTAACTTTGTAGGATTTCAAATTAAAAAAACAATAAATAATATGGGTTTTTTCGACTTTATGACTGAGGACATTGCAATTGATTTAGGCACTGCCAACACACTTATAATCCACGAAGGTAAAGTGGTTGTTGATGAACCTTCAATAGTAGCAAGAGACAGAAGCAGTGGGAAAATTATTGCAACCGGCAAAAAAGCCAGTTTAATGCAAGGTAAAACCCACGAAAATATCAAAACCATCCGACCTTTAAAAGATGGCGTAATCGCCGATTTTGAAGCTTCGGAACAAATGATAAAAGAGTTCATAAAAAATATTCCTAGCATTAAAAAACGTTTTTTTGCACCTTCATTGCGTATGGTAATTTGCATTCCATCAGGAATTACCGAAGTTGAAAAACGTGCCGTAATTGATTCTGCAGAACATATGAATGCCAAAGAAATATTTTTAATTCACGAACCTATGGCAGCATCCATTGGTATTGGCATAGACATTATGCAACCAAAAGGAAATATGATTATTGATATAGGCGGAGGAACAACCGAAATTGCCGTAATTGCTTTGGGTGGTATTGTTTGTGATAAATCCATTAAAGTTGCGGGAGACGTTTTTACCAATGATATTGCTTATTATATGAGAACACAACATAATTTATATGTTGGGGAACGCACTGCTGAAAAAATTAAAATTCAAGTTGGTGCCGCAACGGAAGATTTAGAAGTTCCGCCGGAAGATATGCTTGTTCAGGGGCGCGATTTATTGAGCGGAAAACCTAAACAAGTTCAGGTTTCTTATAGAGAAATTTCAAAAGCATTGGACAAATCCATATTGCGAATTGAAGATGCCGTGATGGAAACATTGTCTAAAACCCCACCCGAATTGGCAGCCGACATTTACAACACCGGAATTTATTTGGCCGGGGGCGGATCAATGCTGCGCGGATTGGACAAGCGTTTGTCAAGAAAAACGGATTTGCCTGTGTACATTGCTGAAGACCCTTTAAGAGCCGTAGTTAGAGGTACAGGAATTGCATTAAAAGATCTTGAAAAATATAAAAATGTATTAATGAAATAGGTTAATTTTCTATTGTTTATATGCGGCAAATCATTTATTTTATTAAAAAATTCAGATACTTTCTGCTGTTTATAGTTTTAGAAATATTGGCTTTTATTGTGATTGTTCAAGACCATTCTTATCATCAAAGTAAATTTGTCAATTCTGCCAACGCCATTACGGGCGGCGTTTATAATAAAGTAAATTCCGTAAGTGCATTTTTTCATTTAAAAAAGGACAATCAACTTTTAAGCGAAGAAAATGCACGTTTAAAAAATCTGTTGGAAGCAAGAGCCAACAAGTTTGTTTTAGATAGTTTCACCGTTATAGACACTTCACAGTATTTTCAAAAATATGACTATTCAACAGCAAAAATCATCAATAATAATTTCACAAAAAGAAATAATTTTTTGACAATCAACAAAGGAACCAAACACGGATTAACCCCAGATTTAGGGGTTATAAACAGCAAAGGAATTATTGGCGTCATAAAAAATGTTTCTTCAAATTATGCAAGTGTGCTTTCCATATTAAATACCAATTCAAAAATTAATGTGCGTTTAAAAAACAGCAATCATTTTGGCACTTTGGTTTGGGATGGAAAAGATTATAACATTACCCAAATAATAGATATACCAAGGCAAGCGGTGGTTAAAACTGGAGACACCATTATTACCGGAGGCAAATCGGCAATTTTCCCTGAAGGAATTGCAGTTGGCGTTGTAAAAGATTTTAAATATGAACAAAATAAATATCAAATAATTAATATTGTGTTATTTAATGATATGAGCGCTATAGGAGAAGTTCAAATTGTTAAAAATCTTCATAAGGATGAACAAATAATTCTTGAACAAAGCGTTGTAAATGAATAATTTAGCAGTAAATAACGCCGTTCGATTTATAGGCCTTTTGTTTTTACAGGTGCTCATATTGAACTATGTAAATATATTCGGACATATAAATCCGATGGTTTATATTGTTTGGGTATTTTTATATCCCGTGCGAAAAGCAAGAAGTTTATTTTTGATACTAAGTTTTTTGTTGGGAATTTCAATAGATTTTTTCTCAGATTCTGGAGGTGTCAATGCTTTTGCGATTACTTTTATTGCCTATTTTAGGCTTCCGATATTAATGGCAGTTTTAAAAAAATCGGATCTTGATTACGGACAATTCAATTTAAAAACACTTTCGGCCAATAAAATTATTTTATTTATTTCCATACTGACGGTTATTCATCATTTCATCGTTTTTAGCTTAGAATATTTTAGTTTTAGTGAATTCTTAAACATAATTTCGAACACAGTTTTAACAAGTATTTTTACCATAATGATAAGTTTTTTGGGAATTACACTGTTTGCCAAAAAGAAATAGATGCAGTACTTTTCACAAAATATTTTAACCTATAGAAGAATGATTATCAGCATTCCTTCGTACCTTTCAAAATCAATAAAAAAGATCTGATGAAAAGAACAGGCTTATTGTCATTTTTAATCATATTTATTGGTGTCGTATACATTGCCAGGTTGTTTTATTTACAAGTTTTAGACAATTCATTTAACACGTCAACGCTTAATAATTCGGCCGTAAAAGTGATGTACGACTATCCGGAAAGAGGGTATATTTTCGACAGAAATGGGGTGTTGTTAGTTGCCAACCAATTGTCTTATGATGTTATGGTAATTCCAAGGGAAGTTAAGCCAATGGACACGACGGCATTTTGTGCGTTGCTAAAAATTACAAAAGAAGAGTTTATCGAAAAAATTGAAAAAGCTTCACGCTATTCCACCAGAATACCTTCTACTTTTTTACAGCAAGTATCAAAAGACGATTATGCGTCCCTGCAAGAAATATTGTACAAATTTAAAGGATTTTATATTCAAAAACGTTCTTTGCGAGAGTATCCAAAAAGTTCTGCGGCAAATGTGCTGGGCTATATCAGTGAAGTTAATGAAACAATGATCAGCAACAATTCAAAGTACCATTTGGGTGAATTAATTGGTACGGCAGGCGTTGAAAAATCTTACGAAGAGGTATTAAGAGGAACAAAAGGAGTTAAGTTTATTCAGCGCGATCGGTTTAATAAAGAAATTGGGTCCTTTAAAAATGGATTGTATGATACGCTTCCAATTTCCGGAAATGACATTACCTTAACCATTGATGCCGTACTTCAGCAATACGGCGAAGCTTTGATGACAAATAAACGAGGCGGCATTGTGGCAATTGAACCATCAACAGGTGAAATTTTGGCTATGGTTTCTATGCCAACATACGATCCAAATTTGATGGTGGGCAGAGATCGATCAAAAAATTTCACTAAATTGTACCTTGACAGTATTAATATTCCTTTGTTGGATAGGGGATTGCAGGCACAATATCCGCCTGGATCACCATTTAAAGTGATATCGGCTTTGGTTGCTTTACAGGAAAATGTGCTTAACACAACATCCAGTATTCAATGTTTCGGAGGTTATAAGTATGGATCCGGCAAAAGTTCATTTATGAGATGCCACTGCGAAACCGGAGGCAGTCCGGTTAATTTAAATGTAGCAATATATCGTTCCTGCAATAGCTATTTTGCAACAGCTTATAGAAAAGTGATAGATAAATTTCCTACGCCAACAGAAGGGGTAAACGTATGGGGCAAGCACGCAGAAAGTTTTGGATTGGGAAATTATTTGGACAATGATTTGTCTGTTGGGCAAAAAGGAAATATACCAAATGGCGATTTGTACAATAAAATTTATCCAAACGGACGCTGGAGATCTACGGCAACAATATCAAATGCAATTGGGCAAGGAGAAGTTTTAACAACACCAATCCAATTGGCGAATATGACTGCGGCAATAGCGAATGAAGGATTTTATTACATTCCGCATATAGCAAAAAAAATTAAAGGGAAACCACTGGATAAAAAATTTACCACGCCTATTTACACCACCATCGATAAAAAGCATTTCAAACCTGTAATTGAAGGTTTGTTTGATGTGTTTGATAATCCGAGGGGAACGGCAAGAGGATCTATGGTTGAAGGCATTCAGATTTGTGGTAAAACAGGAACGTCCGAAAACCCTCATGGGCAAGACCATTCTATATTTATTGCATTTGCGCCTAAAGACAATCCGAAAATAGCCATCGCCGTTTTTGTTGAAAATGGTTATTGGGGTGCCAGATGGGCTGGGCCAATAGCAACTTTAATGATTGAAAAATATTTAACCGGAGAAACAGTAAGACCTTTGGTGGAAAAGCGGATGTTTGAAGGAAGTATTCAGGAAGAATATGATAAACAGTATCAAGAACTATTAAGGAGTGAGAAGTAGAAAGGACAATATATTTCACGGAATTGATTGGATCCTGGTCTTATTTTATTTCGTTTTCATCTTTTTAGGGTGGATTAATATCTATGCGGCAACAATTAGTGAAAATAATTTTGATTTATTGAATTTCTCGACAGAGTATGGAAAACAACTTATTTGGATAGGGTTTTGTATTCCAATAATCTTACTGATTTTAATGTTTGAAGCCAAGTTTTATGAAAAATATGCGCCAATTATTTATTTTATTTTTTTGGTGTTACTGGCCGGACTTTTTGTTTTAGGCAAAAACATAAACGGATCAACATCTTGGTACGCCATAGGAAGTTTTAGTTTGCAGCCTTCAGAATTTGCAAAAGCTGCAACAGCATTGGCAATAGCTAAATTGGTGAGTGATAAAATGTTTAACTTAAAAAAGTTGGGTACGCAGGTGCAAGCATTGTTGCTTTTGTTTTTCCCTGCAATTCTAATCATATTGCAACCCGATCCCGGTTCGGCATTGGTTTATGCAGCGTTTATTTTTGTGTTGTATAGGGAAGGATTGCCATTTTATTACATAACAGTCGGCTTTATCGCCTTATTTCTTTTTGTGATTACCCTTATTTTAGGCTACGAAGTGACTCTCATAAGTTCGTTGGTTTTATTTATTTGTATCCTTCTTTATTTTATTTTTTACAGGCCAAGGGCTTTCAGAAAAGGATGGATTAAAATAATTGGAATATACCTAATTTCGGCTATGTTTATTTTTAGTGTAGATTTGGTTTTTAACCACGTGTTTAAACAACATCATAGAGATCGTTTTAACATTATTCTTGGAAAAACTGTAGATATGAAAGGTGTTGGTTACAATACCGACCAATCGGTTACCACAATAGCTTCAGGAGGTTTTTTTGGCAAAGGATTTTTACAAGGTGAACGAACACAGGGGAATTTTGTGCCCGAACAAAAAACAGATTATATATTTACAACCGTTGGTGAAGAATGGGGATTTGTGGGCAGCGCCTTGGTCATTATTTTGTTTGTGGCTTTTTTACTTAGAATTATCGACAGGGCAGAGCAGCAAAAAGCCAAATTCAGCCGAATTTATGGCTACAGCATCGTGGCCATATTTTTTATGCATTTTGTTATCAATATAGGAATGGTTTTAGGATTGGTGCCAACTATTGGCATCCCTTTGCCATTTTTCAGCTATGGAGGATCGGCACTTTGGGGATTTACAGTGCTGCTTTTTATCTTTATCAGACTCGATGCCAATAAAATTTACGAGTGGTAGAGGTTTCTGTCAACAAATTGAAACTATCCCAAATAAAAAAGCATCCAAAATATGGATGCTTTTTTTAAATTGAAGTTTAAAAATTTTATAATGCAGCTACGTGCTTAGCTAATTTAGATTTTAAGTTACCCGCTTTATTTTTGTGGATAACATTCTTTTTAGCCAATTTATCTAGCATTGATACTACTTTTGGAAATAACGCTACAGCTTCTTCCTTTTCGGTCGCAGCACGTAAGTTTCTAACAGCATTACGTGTTGTTTTATGCTGATATTTATTTCTTAATTGCTTAGCGCGATTGCTTCTAATTCTCTTTAATGCTGACTTGTGATTTGCCATTTTTATTTTTTTTAACTTTTTTGTAGTCCGTAGGGGAATCGAACCCCTGTTACCAGGATGAAAACCTGGCGTCCTAACCCCTAGACGAACGGACCATTATGTATTTGCTGACAATTCTATTTTGTCAATGCGGATGCAAAAATACAACTATTTTCTACACCACAAAATGTTTTTTAAAAAAATTAGTAAGCTTTTGCAAATAATACTCTTTGAGTCGATGTTTCCCCAGTAAATACGCACTTTCCTTCTTCAATTTTATTATTTAGAGGAATACATCTAATGGTTGCTTTTGTTAAATCTTTAATTTTTTCTTCCGTTTCGTGAGTGCCGTCCCAATGCGCTGAAATAAACCCACCCTTCGTTTCCAGCACTTCTTGGAATTCCTCAAATGAGTTAACTTCAGTAATATGTGTTTCTCTGTAATTCAGCGCTTTTTGATATAAATTTTCCTGAATTTCTTTCAGTGTTTTTTCAACATATTCAACAACAGTATTTTGAGGAATATTTTGTTTTTCAAGCGTGTCTCTGCGTGCAATTTCTAAAGTGCCATTTTCTAAATCTTTTGGCCCCATAGCGATTCTTAAAGGCACGCCTTTTAGCTCATATTCAGCAAATTTCCAGCCTGGTTTATAGGCGGTACGGTCGTCATATTTTACAGAAATTCCCTTTTTGCGCAATTCGGCAACAATTTCATTAATCTTGAAAGAAATGGTTTCCAATTGCTCATCGGTTTTATGAATTGGGATAATTACGACTTGAATCGGTGCAAGATTTGGAGGCAATACCAAACCTAAATCATCGGAATGCGTCATAATTAATGCGCCAATCAATCGCGTGGATACGCCCCAGGATGTTGCCCAAACGTATTCTTGTTTTCCTTCCTTTGAAGTAAATTTTACATCAAACGCTTTTGCGAAATTTTGGCCTAAAAAATGAGAAGTACCTGCTTGCAATGCTTTTCCGTCTTGCATTAACCCTTCAATGCAATAGGTTTCCAAGGCGCCGGCAAATCGTTCACTTTCGGTTTTTAAACCTTTTATCACAGGCATTGCCATAAAATTCTCGGCAAAATTGCCATAAACATCTAAAATCAATTCCGCTTCCTTGATGGCTTCGGTTTCCAATGCGTGTGCGGTATGGCCTTCTTGCCATAAAAATTCAGCAGTGCGCAAAAATAAACGGGTACGCATTTCCCAGCGCACAACATTTGCCCATTGGTTAATTAATAGCGGCAAATCGCGGTATGATTGAATCCATCCTTTATAAGTACTCCAAATAATAGCTTCACTTGTTGGTCGAACAATCAATTCTTCCTCCAGTTTTGCATTTGGGTCAACCATCAATTTTCCTGGCTTGTCTGGATCGTTTTTTAATCGATAATGTGTAACGACGGCGCATTCTTTGGCAAATCCTTCGGCATTCTTCTCTTCGGCTTCAAACATACTTTTAGGGACAAAAAGCGGAAAATAGGCATTTTCGTGACCTGTTTCCTTAAACATTCTATCCAATTCCGCCTGCATTTTTTCCCAAATTGCATAGCCATAAGGTTTGATAACCATACAGCCTCTAACACCTGAGTTTTCTGCTAAATTGGCCTTAACCACAAGTTCATTATACCACTTGGAATAGTCGGTTTCTCTCTTTGTTAAATTCTTGCTCATACACAAAAGTTTGGCATAAATATTGCGCCTGTTTTAATGAAAATTATTAATTTGGACAAAATTAGTTTTTTTTAAATAGTTCAACAATAAAAACCACAATTGATTATGAAAACTTCAGAAATAAATAACCTAAAAAACTTGCAAATTAGCCTTTTATTGGTGCTGTTTGTTGGTTTGTATTCTTGTGGCACTTATCAAAGTGCATACAATGGTGACGATGACGGCATATATGCTTCAGATAATCAAATCAGAAATGAAGTGGTGATTGTTGAAAATCAATCTAATTTTGATCAAAATTATTTTTCAAAACAACTGGAAGATTTAGAAAATTTAAAGCAAGAGGATACTTTTACGGAGATTGACGATTATTATTATGACGACAATACGGTTCAAGATGGCCAATTATACACCAATTACAATGAGCCTTGGGGTTACGATGGCGATGTTGTAATTAACATTAACAGCGGTTACGGCTATATGAGCCCAAATTATTATTGGTATAATCCGTTTTACTATTCTTATGGATATAACCCTTATCCCTACTCTTATTACTATTATAACCCATTGATTTACAACTACTACAATCCGTATTATTCTTATGGATACAATCCTTACCGTTATGAGTATTACGGTTATTACGGATATTACGGCAATTACTACAATCCTTACAACTCTTATTATAATTATCCATACTATTACGGCCGCAACTATGACAGTTATGGAAAAAGAACCAATTACAATACAAGCAGAAGAGGTTATGAAAATGCAAGTTTATCCAATACAAAAAGAAGCGGCAGTGAAACCAATTCTTCCAGAAGGAACATCAATACGAATACTAGAAGGTCTTCTGATGGAAATATAAACAGAAGCAATAATACCAACAGAAATAATAGTATTGACAGGCAGTCTACAAGATCAAATAACACCATTCAAAGAGGTTCAAATAACAATACGATTCAAAGATCTTCATCAACCAGAAGAAATTCGTCCTATAATTTTTCGCCGGCCAATTTGAACAGAGCAACATTGGTTAATACAAACCGAACTTCAATAATCAGGGTGAATCCTTACAACTCGACGAATCAAAATTCAAGCACCACTCAAAATACTGTAATTACTGTTAGAAGAGAAAACGCTGGCAATAATGTTAGAAGAGAAAATAACACGAACACGGTCAGAAGAGAATCAAATACAAATTACAATTCCACTAACACTGGAAGTTCCAGAAATGAAAATTCTTCGGTTAGCAGGAGCTCAAACTCTGAAAGCAGAAGCAGTTCAACACAATCATCATCTTCAAATTCATCATCAAGAAGCAATTCAAGAAGAGATTAATAAAAATATTTTAGTTTAAACAATTCGAAAAAGTATGAAAAAATTATATTTAGCGGTAACATTATTGTGCTTTGGTTTTATTCTAAATGCACAAACATTGGGGTATAATGATTTAGGTACGCTGTTTTCAAAAGAAAACATTAGCGGAACCGCCCGTTACAATGCTATGAGCGGCGCTTTTGGCGCTTTGGGCGGCGATCTGTCTGCTATGGAAATAAATCCGGCCGGTGCAGCAGTATTTTTGAAAAGTGAATTTGCCATTTCATTAAACAACAGAAACACCAAAACGTTGGTCGGTTTTTATGGAAACAATACCCAATTTGAAAATGATTTCACCAATTTATCCCAAGCGGGCGGGGTATTTGTGTTTAGGGGTTATGGTAACAGCTCCGAATGGAGCAATATCGCCTTGGGATTTAATTACAGCATTGCCAACGATTTTGAAAATTTATGGATTGCTGAAGGAAATAGCGGTTATTCGCCTTTAACAGATTTTTATGACCCTGAAGTGGTTTATGGAACTGCCGAAAATCAATATTTTGAAAATTATACAGATGGAAAAAACGGGAAATATTCATTTACTTTTGCCGCACAGCACAATGACAACTTGTACCTTGGTGCAGCCATAAACACCTATGATATTGAATATTTTCAACGAACATTGACAGAAGAATACAACAACGACGGAAGCGGTAATACTTTAGATGTATCTTCAAGGCAGGAATTATTAACCTATGGCAATGGTGTGTCTTTTAATTTTGGCGCAATATTAAAACCCAGTGAAAATTTAAGATTGGGATTGGCATATCAATCGCCGGTTTGGTACACACTTTCTGAAGATTTTGTGGAATATGATGAAAATGTTTACAAGAACGATGTGCTATTTACCAATGAATATTCCGGGGTTAATACCTTCGACTATAAGATGAGAACGCCAAGTAAATTAACAGGAAGTTTTGCCTATATTTTTAGCGGTAATGGACTTGTAAGTGTTGATTACAGTTTAAAAAATTATAGCAATATTAAATTGAGTAATGCTGATTTTATTGATGAAAATCAAGTATTTAAGTCCGATTTGGAAAGTGTGGGCGAATTGCGCATAGGAACTGAATGGCGTTTTGATAATTTCTCGGTAAGAGGCGGTTATCATTTTGAAAACAATCCATATAAAAGTTCGGTGAGCTCTGACAATTTAGAAGGATATTCGTTGGGCGCAGGCTATAAATTTAGAGGCGGAAAATTGGATTTCGCTTACCAAAAATCGGGCAATACAGCACCTTATAATTTTTATCCGCAAAGCAATGATGTCAATTCAGCGGAGTTGGATTTTGACACTTCAACATTTACGGCAACGTTGGTCTTGAATCTATAAACGAACGAATATAACACCATATAAACGTCTCAACTATGAGGCGTTTTTTATTTTTTAACCAAGTATATGAATTATGTTTTATGTACTTTTGCACAAACTATTAACGATGAAAAATAGAACACTTACCATAGAAAAAACAAATATACCAACCATTTTGAAGTTTACTTCGACCGATATTTTAACAAGCGGAAGTCATCAATTCAATAATATTGATGAAGCAAAAAATTCGCCATTGGCACAGCAATTATTTTATTTGCCATTTATAAAACGCGTATATTTTTCAGCAAATTTTATTGCGCTTGAAAGATTTGCAATTGTGGAATGGAGTGATGTTCAAGAGGAAGTAAAAGAACAAATTGAAAAATATCTGAACGCGGGCGGGGTAGTGATTTCAGAAGAAACAGCTCCGAAAAAAATTCCGGTTGAAGTGTATGCGGAATCAACGCCAAATCCTTCAGTTTTAAAGTTTGTTGCCAACATAAAATTGGTTGAAAACGATTTGGAATATAAAAACAAGGAGGCAACTGATAATGCGCCTTTGGCAACAGAATTATTTAATTTTCCTTTTGTAAAAGAAATATTTATTTCAGAAAATTATGTGTCAATTACAAAAAACGACACTGTTGAGTGGCCTGAAATAACTGTTGAAATCAGAAGTTTTATCAGGCAATATATCGCCGACGGTAAAACAATTGCATTGGAAAACGCGGTACAACAAAAAGTCTCAGAAGTTTATAACCACGATATTGAACTGGATGATGTTTCCAGACAAATTATCGATATTCTGGAAGAATATATAAAACCTGCTGTTGCTGCCGATGGCGGAAATATTATGTTTCAGTCTTATTCACCAGCTTCAAAAATAGTTAACGTCATATTGCAAGGTGCTTGCAGCGGTTGTCCTTCCTCAACAATTACCCTGAAAAACGGAATAGAAAATATGTTGAAACAACTTATTCCCGGAAAAATTAACGAAGTTGTGGCGGTTAACCAATAAATTGATGATGGCAGAAAAAGTTACACCCTACAAAGATTCAGATCTTAGCAAAAAAGAGCAAGTCACTAAAATGTTTGATGCCATTTCCAATGAATACGACGGTTTAAACCGTGTTATTTCTTTTGGAATTGATGTAAAATGGCGCAATAAAGTGGTTGAAATTGTTGGAAAAACAAATCCGGATTCAATTTTGGACATTGCCACAGGAACAGGAGATTTGGCCATTAATTTAGCAAAAACAAAGGCTTCAAAAATTGTTGGTTTGGATATTTCTGACGGAATGCTTGAAGTTGGACGTAAAAAAATTGAAAAACTTCAGTTAAACAATACCATTGAAATGGTGCTTGCCGATTCTGAAAAAATGCCTTTTGAAGACAATTCATTTGATGCCATTACCGTTGCTTTTGGCGTCCGAAATTTTGAGCATCTCGAAAAAGGTTTGGCTGAAATTTACAGAGTTTTAAAAACTGGAGGAATTTTTGTGGTTTTGGAAACGTCTGTTCCAACTAAAACACCTTTTAAACAAGGTTATCAGTTTTATGCCAAAAACATACTGCCATTAATTGGAAAATTATTCTCAAAAGACAAGGTCGCTTATCAATATTTGTCGGATTCCGCAGCTTCCTTTCCTTACGGACAGGCCTTCAACAATATTTTGCATAAAATTGGGTTTATAGGTATAGAAAATAAACCGCAAACTTTTGGTGTTGCTTCAATTTATATTGCAAAAAAATAATATATGAAACGAGCCATAACAAATTTTGATAAAAAAGAAATGATTAATGGCGAACCGCATCTGTACCAATAAAAAAATTAAATTTAAACAGATGAAACGAGTATTTGTTGTGATTTTTTTGGCAGTCTTTTCAATAACCAATTTGAAAGCCCAAAGAAGAGATATTGTTCAATACAAACAAAATTGGGACAAGCAACAGGTTTTTTGGGGATATTTTTTAGGTTTGAATATGAAAGATTATAAAATATCCTATAATGACAAAAATCCCAATGCTTTTATCGTTTCAACCCCAGGCATAGGTTTTGAAGTTGGCCTTATCGGCGATTTGAGATTGCACAATAATATTAGTTTACGATTAGAGCCTGGACTTTCAAGCAATTCGAAAGAATTGGCGTTTACGCATATTTATGGTGGGAAAAAAGACAGTATTCGAAATGTGAATGCTACTTATTTTAGGGTTCCTTTATTGCTGAAATTTAATACAAACCGGCTCGACAATATGCGGCCTTATGCCATTGCAGGCGTTTCTTACGATTATAATTTTTCGAGCAACCAAGACAATCCCCAGGATAATTCCGATGGAGAATTCAGAGCCAAAAAGAACAATTTTTCTTATGAATTGGGTATTGGGGTAGACTTATATTTGCCCTATTTTATTTTTTCACCTTCCATTAGAGGCGTTTTTGCCATTAACGATGAGTTGGTCAGGGATAATAATCCGAACAGCCAATGGACAGGTGCTGTTGATTATTTTGGAACAAGAGGCGTTTTTATTAAATTTGCATTTCATTAAGCTTAGGTCAATCGCTTAAATTCACTCAATAAAATTGCAGTAGCTGTTGCTACATTTAAACTTTCGGTTTGTTTTAAGGTCCCAAATCTTGGTATTGAAATGGTATTGGTGACTAATTTTAAAATGGAATCGCTAATTCCGTTCGCTTCATTTCCCATTATCAACACTGCATTTTTAGTCAATTTGCTTTTATACACATTTTCACCTTCCATATTCGCAGCATATTTTGGCAGTTCTGATTGTTGTAAATAATCCCCCAAATCCATATAAATTATTGAAACTCTGGCCAAAGAACCCATAGAAGATTGCACCACTTTTTGATTATAGCAATCGACCGTGTTGTTGGAGCAAATCAATTGATCCACGCCAAACCAATCACACAATCTAATAATAGCGCCTAAATTTCCCGGATCATTAATTTCATCCAGCGCCACAATTAAACCCGATTTTATGGAAGTTGTTGTTGATGGAATCTTAAAAAGAGCCAGCACGTTGTTTGGTGTCACCAGCGTGCTTATTTTTTTTAGTTCAATTTCAGAAATTTCAGTGACTTTCTCTATATTTTTATAGATGGCAGTGTCAATACAAAATAATTGCTCCAATTCAAAAGTTGAGTTTAAAAATTCAGCCACTATTTTAGTGCCTTCAGCAACAAATAAATGATGCGCTGTTCGGTACTTTTTTTGATGGAGGCTTTTAATTATTTTTAACTGATTTTTGCTTAAACTCATTAATTTAATTATAAAAAATTGTTATTTTTTTAACCGTTGAAAAGTTATACTTTTGGAACAAATTTAAACGCTTATTTATT
>Ga0209643_1001517_pt1 | contig 21048 bp, 17 predicted proteins | sample AutmiccBRH37_all_FD_187383 | JGI IMG/M metagenome (GOLD analysis project Ga0209643, IMG submission 187383) | Deep subsurface microbial communities from Mt. Terri, Switzerland - Autotrophic microbial communities BRH/37_all (SPAdes) (version 2) | ecosystem: Environmental > Aquatic > Deep... | reverse complement strand
ACCTTTCACTTGGCCCAGCTTCGCGGCTGCGGCATGATGCCGGCAGCGGACAACGGGTCAGGCAGGGTGCGGCATGTCGGTGAGCGTCTCCAACTATCCGCAGGACTTTCCGCCCGCCGATGCGGCCGGGCTGGAGCCCGTTGATCCCACGCTGTTTCTGGGCGTCCACCCGCTGCTGCTCCTGCTGCTGGCGGCCCTGATCCTGGCGCTGATGATGGGGGCCTGGCGCGCGGGCAAGGGCGGCGCGGCCGCCCTGCCGGACGCCTCCGAATCGATCTGGCGCGCCATCGACCGCGCCTGTCAGGCTGCGATGAAGGCCAACAGCGACGCCCTTCCGGGCCAGACCAAGGCGCTGCGGGCCGTGATCGACGACTGCCTGGGCGCCGTGGTGATGCTGGCGGACGGTCCGGCCAAGCCCTTGAAGACCATCGACCAGGCCTTGAAGGGCCGTATCAAGGAGCCGGTGAAGCCGAAGGACCCGCACCCGACGTCGCCGCATGGACATGGGCACGAGCATCCCCGCGCCCACGCCGACGGCAAGCCAACGCCCCGGCCCCAACCCGCGCACGTCACCATCATGTCCAGCAGCGTCGTCATCGCCGCCGACAGCCTGGTCTGCGAGGCCGAGCCGGTCGACTGTCGCCCCGCCTCGCCCGCCCCCGCCCCGCCTGCCCCTCCTCCGGCCAAACCGGAGGAAAAGGAGGTCGAGCGCGACATGACCCATCCCGAACAGCTCGCCGCCCTGCGGGCCGCCGTGGCCCAGTTCAACGACCACTGGTGCCGTCGCGCCGAGCGGATCGCCGAACTGCGCGCCGCCCATCGCGCCCTCAGCACGCCGCGCGGCGGCGGACGCGGGCCGAACGGCGACGGCTGGTCTCAGGACCACTGATCCCCGCCCGGTTTCCCCCGGCGCGAATTCGGTCTAGGCCTGAGGCATGAAACTCGCCTCGCTCAAGCACGGCCGCGACGGCCGCCTCGTGGTCGTCTCGCAGGACCTGCACTGGTTCACCGACGCCTTTCTGATCGCCCCCACCCTCCAGGCGGCGCTGGACGACTGGGACTATTGCGGTCCCCGACTAGAGGCCCTGGCCGAGAGCCTGGAGCACGAGGCCGTGCCGCGCGGCCGGTTCCGCGAGCACGAGGCCGCCTCGCCCCTGCCCCGCGCCTATCAGTGGGCCGACGGCTCGGCCTATGTGAACCACGTCGAACTGGTGCGCCGGGCGCGCGGCGCCGAAATGCCCGCCAGCTTCTGGACCGATCCGCTGATGTACCAGGGCGGCTCCGACGGCTTCCTGGCCCCGCGCGATCCCATCCCTCTCGCCGACCCGGCCTGGGGCTGCGACCTGGAGGCCGAGATCGTGGTGGTGACCGGCGACGTGGCGCAGGGGGCGACGCGCGAAGAGGCCCTGGCCGCCGTCCGCCTGGTCGGCCTGGTCAACGACGTCTCGCTGCGCAACCTGATCCCGGCCGAGCTGGCCAAGGGGTTCGGCTTCGTCCAGTCCAAGCCCGCCAGCGCCCTGTCGCCGGTCCTGGTCACGCCCCAGGCCCTGGGCGAGCGCTGGAAGGACGGCAAGCTGTACGGCGAGCTGACCGTCCGGCTGAACGGCGCCGACTTCGGCAAGGCGGACGCCGGCGTGGACATGACCTTCGACTTCGGGACCCTGATCGCCCACCTGGCCAAGACCCGCTCCCTCTCGGCCGGAACCATCATCGGCTCGGGCACCGTCTCGAACCGTGACGCCGACGGCGGCCCCGGCAAGCCCGTCGCCGAAGGCGGCCTGGGCTATAGCTGCATCGCCGAGGTCCGCACGGTCGAGACCCTGCTGCGCGGCGCCGCCGAAACCCCCTTCCTGGCCCACGGAGACACGGTGCGGATCGAGATGCTGGACGACCACCACCACAGCATCTTCGGCGCCATCGAACAGACCGTGGAGCCGCTTCCAAGCCGGGCCTGACGACGCTAGATTGACGACCATCGGTCTCCGGGGGGAGGCGCCGGAGAAACGCGATGTCGCCTGAGAAGCTCATTCCGCTGCTGATCTTCCCGATCGTGCTGGTCCTGGTGCTGTTGAAGAACCGGCGCAAGCGACCGCTGAAACCTCAGTTTCTGTGGGTCATGCCCGCCATCGTCGTGCCGCTGATCGGCCTGGGGATCTGGGGCTCGACCTATAGTCCTCGCGCCGTCCATACGCCGTTCGGCCCCGACGCCTGGGAGGTTCTTGCCCTCGGCGCCGTCCTGGGCGGTATCGCCGGCTGGTATCGCGGCAAGACGGTCACCATCGAAAAGGAGCCGGACGGTTCGCTGATGGCCCAGGCCTCGCCGCTCGGCCTGATCCTGCTCGTCGTGCTGTTCGCTGGGCGCGCCGCCCTGCGCGACCTGATCCAGGGCCATGCGACCGACTGGCATCTGAACGCCATGGCCGTCGCCGACGCCTTCCTGGTCTTCGCCATGGGTCTGATCGTCATGCAGCGTGTCGAGATCTATATCCGCGCCAAGCGGGTGTTGGCCGGCGGAACCGACCGGCATGTGGAGGTGGCGGCCTGAGGCGGATCGCGGCGCGGATGACGGCTTCTCACGCGAACCTCATCATGAGGCGAAGACCTCTGGACCCGGCTTATGCCTCTGTGGCATGAGACCGGCTCCGCTGCGGGCGTGGTGGAATTGGTAGACGCGCTGGACTCAAAATCCAGTTCCGAAAGGAGTGCCGGTTCGACCCCGGCCGCCCGCACCACCTCTGTTTCGGCCTTTGGTTCGGAGCCTGCTCAGGCGGCGGGGCTCCACCACAGATAGAGGGCAATGAGGCCGAGGATGACCACGGCCGTCGCGCCGATCACGCCCGCGATGAGCCGAAAGCCACGCTGGGCGATCTGTTCGTCAGGGTTGCGGTGATCGACTTCGATCGGCGGCATGTCAGGCAGATCGTTCTTGTCCATGAACGCCTAACGCCGGACGCCGCCATCGGTTCGCGGCTGCCGGAAACGAGCACGGCCCGTCCCGGAGCCAGGAGGTTCGGCGCGAAAGTCGCGTCGGAGCCAGTGCAGGTTCGGAACGGGCCGTGATGATCGGTACGAACTGGATCCGACCGGCGGTCTTATTGGCATCAAGCAGCGTTGCTGAAAAGCCCTTAGTTCCCTAACGACAGTTAACACTGCCAGATCAGCCCAGGTTGTGGTGGAAGAAGGCCGTCACATCGGTCAGTACGGTCGCCTTCTTGCGGAACAGGGGCGAGAAGGTCGCCAACAGATCGGCATGGTCCAGGCCCGGATAGAGTTTCGCCTCCGACCGCCCGCCCACGGCCTTCATCCGCGCGTCGAGAATAGTGGTGTCCTCGGCATGGACCACGACATCGGCTGTTCCGTGGCCCAGCCAGATCGGCGGGGCGTCCGGACGCACGAAAGTCACCGGCTGGGTCAGCGTAGGGTCAGGCGCGCGGCCGAAGGCGTTTCGTGAGGCCGCCACGTCGAAGGGCAGGAAGTCATAGGGCCCGGCCAGGCCCGCCGCCGCCTTGATCAGGTCGGGGCGACCAACGGCCTGCATATAGCGACGGTCCAGGGCGATCATCATGGCCAGATGGGCGCCGGCCGAATGCCCCACGACCCCCAGTCGGTCTGGGTCGCCGCCATGGCGAAGGGCGACCTTCGCCGCCATCGCGGTCGCTGCGGCGGCGTCCTCGATGAAGGCTGGGAAGACGACCTGGGGCACGAGCCGGTAATCCGGCAGGGCCACGACGAAACCCCTGGCGGACAGGGCCTGGGCCGCCCAGCCGTAGAGATCGCGCGATCCCGCGTCCCAACCGCCGCCATAAAAGAAGACGAGGATTGGATAAGGCCCCGGCGCCGTGGGCGCATAGAGGTCCATCCGCTGGCGCGGGTCCTGGCCATAGGCGATGTCGCGCGCCACCCGCCGTGCGCCGGGGTCGCGCGGCCCCAGACTGTTGAGCAGGCTCAACGGCGAGCATGCGGCGGCGAGAAAGCCCAGGGCGGGCGCGAACAGGCCCCGGCGGGTCATGCGATACGATCCATGATCTGCAATACGCCGACGGAGGCGGTGCGGCTCAAGCCTGGAGTCATTTTATCGGGCGTTGGCGATCAACTGACCGCAGTTCGCATCCTCGGCAAGGCCCGGATCGACGAAGGCGAACAGGGCGGTGATGGGGGCCGCTACGGCGCCGAGGAGTCCGGCCAGCCCGCCCTGCCCCGCCACCGCGCCGACGTCGACGCCGATCCTCGGCGCGGTCAGGGCGCCCTGGACGGTGATCGGGGCCCATATCCGCAGCAGCCTCGGCTTCTTGGACTCGCCGTCGATCCTCAGATCGAGGCTTTCCTGGCCCAGGTCTATCGAGCCCGCGCCCTGGGCCAGGACGACGTCCGTGTCGATAACCAGGGTCCTGGCGGTCGCCGTGCCGCCGCGCACATCGAAATCGGCGACGGCGCACCGGATCTGGGCCGTCGACTGGTCGCCGCTCAGCAGTTTCAGCAGACCGGCGCTGGCGTTGATGCCCAGAAGTTCGGCGAAGGCGGCCCGCATCTGGCCATCGGGCACGACCAGGCTGAGCGAACCCTTGGAGGCCGCCGCGAAATCGTGGATCGAGGCGCCGGGACCCTCCAGCTTCGCCCGGCCCAAGGCGCGGCCGCTCAACGGAACCGAACCGTCGCGTGCGGGAATGATGGATTCCAGCGGATAGCCGGCCAGTCGCAAATCGACGACGCTGTAGGGCGTGTCGCGCGTCGCATTGATCCGCGCCGTTCCGTTCAGTTCGCCCCGGTTGAAATTGAAGCTGACAGGGTCAAGTTTCAGAATTCCGTCCTTCAGATCAGCCCCCAGATTCACCGCCCGCACGTCCAGATCGTTCGCCTTTACCGCGGCGGCGCGATAGGTCAGGGTCCCGTCCATGGTCCGCAGGCGTTCGGTCTGCAACGGGGCGTCGGGCAGCAGCTTGCCGCCGACGGCGACCGGCGCCTCGGTGTTCGTCCCGTTCTCGTTCGTCACGGTTCTGGCGCCCAGGACGGCGGCAAGGTCGTCGATATCCAGGCGACGCGAGGCCAGGCGCGCGTCGACCCTCAACCGCTCGGCCGCATCGACTCGCACATCCCCAGACAGGTCCGAGGCGCCGACACGCCCGTTGAATCCGTTGAAGGTCCAGACCCTGTCGTCGCGGTTCAGCGCACCGGAGAGACGATAGGGCGGAGTGTTGGGCAGGGTGACGCCGGTCAGCAGGTAGAGGTCCGACAGATCGCGGCCTTCCATGGACAATGTGGCGTCGAACCGGCCCAGATCGAACGGCCGGGTAATGGCGCCCTTGGCGTTCAGGCGTGAGCCGGCCCCGCTCACCTCGGCCTCGAACCGATAGGGCCGGTTGCGGCGAATGTTGACGAAAGGGCCACCCTGGATCTTCAGGGTGAGAGGCGAACCATTGACCGTGCCCTGGCCCGCCAGGACGAAGCCGGCGTCGCCGCCCGCCGCCTCGCGGGCGTCCACGGCGGCTTCCAGCCTCAGGTCGCGACGCTGATCGTCGAAGGACAGCTTGCCGTCCGTTATGGTCAACTGCTGGATGACCGGCAGTTTCATACCCTCGCCGGTGTCGGGCTTGTCGGGGTTCAACTCCCAGCTCTTGCGGCCGTCTTCGGTCGCGATCAGAACCACCTGGGGACGGGTGAAGCTGAGCAGCGGCATCTCGATCTGGCCGGCGAACAGCTTGCGCAGCCGCACCGAAGCCCGGATCTCGGCGACATCGGCCGTGTCACGATCCCGAGCCCAGTCGGGACCGCCGATCTTCAGATCGCGCACCACCGCCGACGGGGTCCAGCTGAACAGATTGACGTCCAGATCGCCGCGCAGGGCGATATCGCGGTCGTACTCAGCCGAAGCCCAGCGCCCGATCGGCCCACGCAGCAGGTTCCAGTCGAACAGGATCAGGAACAGGACGACCAGGGCGATCAAAAGCAGACCGACCCCCGCCGCCCATCGCTCCGCCGGGCCGGGATGGCGCACGGCGGCATAGACCGGGTCATTGTCCCGCACCCAGTCGCGCCATTCCCGCGCACGCCGGCCAGCCGGGTCCAGGCCGCTACGACGAACCCTAGACCACAATTCGTTCCACTTCAGCGTCTTGGCCAAGGCTCATCTCCGCGAGCCGACACAACGCGCCAACCGCGCTTTGGCGCCGAACGTTCATCCGCCGTCGAGCGAGTGCGATTTTTTAATCCGTTTAGCGCTTATTTGTCGTAAAAACTTTACAACGATGGAAATCGGCGCATATTTCATCAGAGTCCTGATCTTAATTCAGGCCATTGGAGGAAATTGAATGACCCGATTTGTTTCACCGGCCCTACCCGCCGCTCTGGCCGCCGCCCTAACCACCGCCTTGGTCGCGACCGCCGTCCCCAGCCTGGCCCAGACGCCGAAGCCGGAGCGGCCGGTCGCGCGTCAGGCTGTGATGGTCTGCGCCACCGACGCCGCCACCCGTCGCGCCCATCAACGCGAATTCGGCGTGGAACCGATCTTCGTCACGGCCCGCGAGACCCTGGCCGCCCGTTCGAACGGCGAATCCTGGTCCACGCCGCGCTGCATGACCGAGCGCGAATATGTTCGCCTGACCCAACTGACCCAGACGCGCGCCGGCCTCTGACGACGAAAAGGGGCGCGGCCTTTCGACCGCGCCCCTCCGCCGCTCTCTCTGTGACCGGTCCGCCTACTGGGCGGGGGCCAGGTATTTGTTGAGCCAGCCGAACACCTCGTTGTGCCACTGTAGGCTATTGGCCGGCTTCAGCACCCAGTGGTTCTCGTTGGGGAAGACGATCAGCCGGCTGTCGATCCCCCGGCGTTGCAGGGCCGTATAGGTCGATAGGCCCTGGGCGGTCGGAATGCGGAAGTCGAGGTCTCCCTGGACCACCAGCATCGGCGTGCGCCAGTTCTCGACATGGTTGGCCGGGTTGAACTTCTGATAGCCCTCGGGTTTGTCCCACGGCGTGCCGCCGTATTCCCACTCGGTGAACCACAGCTCCTCGGTCGAATAGCCCATGCCGAAGGTGTCGAAGACGCCGTCGTGATTGACCAGGCATTTGAAGGCGTTGGACCAGTTGCCGGCGATCCAGTTGATCATATAGCCGCCGTAGGAGGCGCCCAGGGCGCAGGCGTTCGAGCCGTCGAGGAAATCATACTTCTGCTGCGCTGCGGCCCAGCCCTTCTGCAGGTCTTCCAGCGGGCGGTCGCCCCAGTGCTGGCTGATCGCGTCGGTGAAGGCCTGGCCGTAGCCGGTGGAACCGTGGAAATCGATCATCACCACCGCATAGCCGGCGCCGGCATAGGTTTCCGGGTTCCAGCGATAGGACCAGCCGTCGCCGAACGAGCCTTGCGGGCCGCCGTGGATCAGGAAGGCGACCGGGTATTTCTTGCCTTCCTCATAGCCGACCGGCTTGATGACATAGCCGTGCACCGTCTCGTTGTTCCAGCCGGCGAAGCTGAACTGCTCGTATTCGCCGAAGGCCTTGGCGTCGAAGGCGGGATTGGCCTGGGTCAGACGGCGCGGCATCTCACGACCCAAGAAGGTCTTGAAATACAGATCGCTGGGCGATTTCAGACTGTCCTGGGCGAAGACGAAGCCCGCCGGGGTCTGCTGGAAGGCCGAAACGTGGCCCGGGCCGGTGATCGGGGTCGTGACGCCGTTGCGCGTATCCACCGCGAACAGCTTGGTCGAGCCGACGTCGCCGGCGGTGGTGTACAGGGTCTGGCCGTCGCGCGACCATTGCAGGGTATCGGCCGAACGATCCCAGTTCGACGCGATCTCGCGCTTTTGGCCCGACTGCACGTCCATCAGCACGATCTGATAGCGGTCGGCCTCAAAGCCCGGCCGCGCCATGGCGCGATAGGCCAGGGTCCGGCCGTCCGGCGAGAAGACCGGGCCCGCATCCCAGGCCGGATTGTCCTGGGTCAGGTTGGTGAAGGTCCCGTCGCCGGTCAGGCCATTGGTCCGCCACAGGTCGAAATTGGTGCTCCACGGCTCAGTCTTGCCGGCCAGGCGCGCCGAAAAGACCAGGGCGTCGCCGGCGGGGGTGAAGACGAAGTCGCTCTCGTCGCCGAACGGCTTGGACGGGATGTCGCCGTCGAAGCCCTTGGTGGCCCAGACGGGCCCGCCGATCGCCCGGCCGTCGCGACCGATCGACTGGACGAACAGATGGTTCTGGGTGTGGTCGTTCCAGGTGTCCCAGTGGCGCACGAACATCCGGTCATAGACCTGGCCCGTCGATTTCCGCTCGGCGATCGCCTTGCCCATCTCGACCGAGGCGTTCAGGTCCGCGGCGCCGGGATAGACGGCCAGGGACACGACGACCTTGTCCCCGGTCGGGCTGATCCGATAGGCGTTCACGTCCAGCGGCAGATTGGTCACCTGCACCGGCGTCGCCGTCGGCGAGGCCACGCGCCAGACCTGGCTGGCGCCCGACTTGCCCGACAGGAAGTACAGATTGCCGTCGGCGCCCCAGCGCGCCGTATTGGCGCCCTGGTCCGAGATGGCCAGACGACGCGGGGCGACATCCGGCGTGTCCAGATCCAGCATCCACAGGCTGCCGGTGCGACGGTTGGCCTCCATGTCCGTGGTCGTGACCGAATAGACGACATAGCGGCCATCCGGCGACACCTGCGGATCGCCCAGCCGGTTGGCGGTGATCATGTCCCGATAGGTGAAGGCGTCCGGCGTTGCGGGCGCGGCCGGAACCGGAGCGGGCGGAACCTGGGCCAGAACCGGCGTCGCCGCGATCAGGGCGCCCGACAAGGCGACGACCGCGACCGCGGCGGACAGAAGGGAACGATGGCGCATGGAATATTCCTCGCAAAGCTTGCTAGCGTCAGGGGTAGCACCGCCGTTCGCCCGGGGAAAGTTGCCGCCGGCCTGGGCATTAGCTAAGATGGTGGGACCAAGGGAGCGCGACATGACTACGGTCACCGTCCACTACGCCAAGACCCACCTGTCCAAGCTGATCGCCGCCGCCGAACGCGGCGAGGAGGTGGTGATCGCGCGCGGCGACAAGCCGGCGGTGCGGCTGGCGCCGGTGGAGCCGGCGCCGAAGCCCGAGCGCACGCCGGGGCGGCTGAAGGGTTTGGTCGCCATGGATGACCGCTTCTTCGACCCGCTGCCGGAAGACGAACTGCGTCTTTGGGAGGGTCGAGGCGAATGAGGCTGCTGCTCGACACCCACGCTCTGATCTGGTGGATGTCGGGGGAAGCAGGCCTTAGCCGCACCGCAGAGGCCGCGATACGCGACGGCGGCGCCCGTGTCTTCGTCAGCGCCGTCTCGGCTTATGAGATCGCCCTCAAACACGGTATGGGCCGTCTGCCCAAGGCCGGACCGCTGGCCGAACGGTTCGAGGCCGAGGTCGATCTCGAAGGTTTCGACATCCTGCCGATCACCGCCCGCGAGGCGTCCCACGCCGGCCGCTTGGACCATATGCACCGCGACCCGTTCGACCGGCTGCTGATCGCCCAGGGCCTGCTCAACGACCTGACCCTCGTCTCCAATGAACAGCTGTTCGACACCTTCGGCGTGGCGCGCCTCTGGTAGACTTGCTCCCTTTCCCCGAACCGGCGACAAGCGGTCGTCCATGAATTCCGCCGCCCTTCCCGTCCGCCGCTCGCCCCACATCGTCGATGTGCTGATCGCCGAGCGCGCCCCGCATTTGACCGCCTCGCCAGTGTGGCCGGTGGTGCGGCCGGCCCTCTATGGGCTGCTCGGCTACGGCGAGGCGGTGCGGATGGCCGACGCCATCCAGAACCTGTCGGGCGTCGAGGCCCTGACCCATGTGTCCAACCTGCTGTCGCTGCAGATCTCGACCCTGAATCTGGAGCGGTTGCCGACGACAGGCCGCTGCGTCGTGGTGTGCAACCACCCGACCGGCATCGCAGACGGGGTGGCGGTCTATGACGCGATCCAGCGGCGGCGCGACGACGCCGTCTTCTTCGCCAACGCCGACGCCCTGCGCGTCTCGCCGCGCCTGGGCGAGACGATCATTCCGGTCGAATGGGTCCAGGACAAGCGCACCCGCGACAAGACCCGCGCCACCCTGGCCGCCGCGCGCGCGGCCTTCGAGGCCGAGCGTTGCATCGTCGTCTTTCCCGCCGGGCGGCTGGCCCGCATGGCCAAGGACGGGTCCTTGACCGACCCGGATTGGGCGCCGACCGCCGCCTCCCTGGCCCGGAAATACGAGGCGCCCATAGTTCCGATCCATGTGTCCGGCCCCTACAGCCGGCTGTTCCACGCCTTCGACAAACTGTCCCAGGAGCTGCGGGACGTGACCCTGTTCCACGAACTGCTGAACAAGAAGCACAAGCCCTTCCGCCTTCAAGTCGGCCTGCCGGTCCCGGCGCAGCGGCTGGATATCGACCCGGTCCGCGCCACCTATGCGCTGAAAGCCTTCACCGAACGCGTCCTGCCAGCCCAGCCCGACGCGGTGTTCGCATGAACAATATCCTGCTGGAAGACGCCGAGGCCACCACACGGCTGGGCCAGGCGATCGCCCCTCTTCTGGCGCCGGGCGACAGCCTTCTGCTGTACGGGCCGCTGGGCATGGGCAAGTCGACCTTGGCGCGGGGCCTGATCCGCGCCCTGACCACCCCCGACGAGGACGTGCCCAGCCCGACCTTCACCCTGGTGCAGTTCTATGAGTCCGACCCGCCCGTGGCCCATTTCGACCTCTATCGCCTGACCCGGCCGGAAGAGGCGTTCGAGATCGGCCTGGACGAGGCCCTGGACGAAGGCTGCGCCGTCATCGAATGGCCCGAGCGGCTGGGCGAGGAACCCGGCCGGTTCCTGGGGCCCGACCGGCTGGTCATCGAGATTTCCGAACACGGCGACGGCCGTGTTGCGACCGTTTCCGGCGTAGGCCGGTGGGAAGACCTTATCGACCATGTCCGCTTCTGACCGCGAACAGCTTCGCCTCGACTTCCTGGCCTCCGCGGGCCTGGCCCAGGCCGCGCGCGCGCCCTTGCCCGGCGACGCCTCGACGCGACGCTACGAACGGCTGACCACGCCGGGCGGCGCCAGCCTGATGCTGATGGACCAGGCCCCGGCCGCAGAAAGCCCGCCCGCCGACCCGGCCTGGACGCCGGAACAACGCCACGCCGCCGGGTGGAACGCCGTCGCCCGCCTGTCGGCCGGTCGTGTCGAGGCCTTCGCCGCCGTCGCCGCCCATCTGAAGTCGCTGGGCCTGTCCGCGCCCGAAATCCCGGCCCTGGACGCGCCGAACGGCCTGGCGGTGCTGGAGGATTTCGGCGACGCCCTGTTCGTCCGCGTAATCGAGGACGGCGCCGACGAAACGCCCCTCTATCTGGCCGCCGTCGAGGCCCAGGCCGCCCTGCACGAGGCCGGGAACCCGCCGCAGACCCTGCACGGGCCCGGCGGAGACTGGCCCCTGCTGACCTATGACGAGACGGCGCTGCAGGGCGGGGCCGACCTGTTCGTCGAATGGCTGCCCCGTCTGGACGACCGCGTCGCCTTCGACGCCGCCGCTGTGGCGGAGTGGCGCGAGGCCTGGGCGACCCTGGTCGCCTCGGGCGCGGCCGGCGCCTCGGTCATGGCCCACCGCGACTATCACGCCGAGAACCTGATCTGGCTGCCGGAACGCGCCGGCGCCGCCCGGGTCGGCATGATCGATTTCCAGGACGCGGTGCGCGCCCACCCCTCCTGGGACCTGCACTCCCTGCTTCAGGACGCCCGCCGCGACGTCTCTCCGGCGCTCGAGGCCGAGGCACTGGACCGGTATTTCGCCCTGCGTCCCCAGGTGGATCGCGCCGCCTTCATGGCCGACTATGCGGGCCTCGCCGCCCTGAACGAGGCGCGGATCATCGGCATCTTCGCCCGGCTGATCGCCCGCGACGGCAAGCCACGCTATCGTCAGTTCCTGCCGCGCATGTGGCGGCATCTGAACGCCAATCTGGAACAGCCGGCCCTGGCGCCCGTCGCCCGCTGGTTCGACCGGCACGTTCCTGTCGAGGTTCGCGCATGACCGCCATCAAGACCGCCCCCAAGACAGCGATGGTCCTCGCCGCCGGCCTGGGCACCCGCATGCGCCCCCTGACCGACGACCGCCCCAAGGCCCTGGTCGAGGTCGGCGGCCGCGCCCTGATCGACCATGTGCTGGACCGGCTGGCCGAGGCCGGGGTCGAACAGGCGGTCGTCAATGTCCACTGGTTCGCCGACCGGCTGGAGGCGCATCTGGCCGCGCGCGGACGCGTGCCCCGGATCCTCATTTCCGACGAGCGGGCCGAACTGCTCGAGACCGGCGGCGGCCTGAAGAAGGCCCATGCCCTGCTGGGCGACGATCCGGTCTTCGTCGCCAATATCGACAGCGTCTGGATCGACCGAGGCGACGCCTTGGCCGACCTCGTCCGCCTGTGGAACCCCGAGACAATGGACGCCGCCCTGCTGCTGGCCCGCCGCGAGGGCTCCATCGGCTTCGAAGGCGACGGCGACGTCTTCCTGCGCGACGACGGCGGCCTGGCCTTCCGCGGCGCCGCCCCGTCCGCCCCCTTCGCCTATATGGGCGTCCACATCACCCGCCCCGGATACGCCGACCACGGCCCCGACGGCCCCTTTTCCCTCAGCCCCCTGTGGCGCAAGTCCGCCGCCGAGGGCCGCCTGTTCGGCTGCGTCCTGGACGGCGACTGGATGCACGTCGGCGACCCCCAGGCGCGGGACGAGGCCGAGGCGAAACTGGCGGGATTGGGGTGACGTCCTCTCCTTTTTCCTCGTCATCCTCGGGCTTGTCCCGAGGATCCATACGCCCGGTTTCAAAGGCTGCGCACCGGCCGCGACGGAGTCTATGGATCCTAGGCACAAGGCCTAGGATGACGGACTTTGACGGAGGGGCGCGACTGTGAACACCGCATCGCACTTCGATCCCTTCGCGGCCTCCAGCCCCCGCTGGTACGCCATCCCCGCCCACCGGCCCTTCCTTGAAGACCTGGCCGCAGGCGTCCTGGCCTGGCTGGGCGACCTGCCGCCAGAGACCCTGTCCGACGCCACCATCCTGCTGCCCAACCGGCGCGCCGCCCGCGCCTTCACCGGCGCCCTGTCGAAACTGTCCCAGGGCCGCCCCATCCTGCTGCCCCAGGTCCGGCCGTTGGGCGATCTGGAGGAGGACGAGCCCCCCTTCACCCCCGGCGCGCTCGGTCTCGATCTGCCGCCCGCCATCCCCGCCCTGACCCGTCGGTTCGAGATGGCGCGGATGATCGTCGAACAATTCGACCGCGACCTGACGCCGATGCGCGCCCTGGACCTGGCCGACGCGCTGGGCGGCTTCCTCGATTCCTGCCAGCTGGAAGAGGTCCAGAACCCCGAACGGATCGCCACCCTGGTCGACGGCGAAATGGCCGAACACTGGGAAAGATCGGCCGAATTCCTGGGTCTCGCCGTAACCGCCTGGCCCAAACGCCTCGCCGAACTGGGTCTGGTCGATCCCGCCTGGCGCCGCGCGACCCTGCTGCGCCGCCTCGCCGAACTGTGGGACCATACGCCCCCGATCCAGGCCGTCATCGCCGCAGGATCGACCGGCACCGTCCCCGCCGCCGGCGACGTGCTGAAGGCCGTGGCCAAGGCGCCGCTGGGCTGCGTCGTCCTGCCGGGCCTCGATCTCGATCTGGACGCCCAGGTCTGGGACCGGCTGGACGAACAACATCCGCAGAGCGCGATGAAGCGTCTGCTGGACCGCTGCGACATTCCTCGCGACGCCGTCCGCCCCTGGTTCCGCCCCCCCGCATCCCCCGCCGTCGAGGCGCGCGGCCTGGCCCGCCAGCGGCTGGTCAACGAGGCCCTGCGCCCCGCCGAGGCCACCGACGACTGGCGCCGCGCGATCCGCGACATCCGCTCGACGGCGGCGGCGCGCGGCGAGGCTCGCGACCCGATCGCCGAGGGGCTGCAAGGCCTGTCCCTGCTGAGCGTCCGCGCCGAGGAAGAGGCCGCCGCCGCCATCGCCCTGATGATGCGCGAGACGCTGGAGACGCCCAATCCTGATGGAACGGGCAAGACCTGCGCCCTGGTCACGCCGGATCAGGCCCTGGGTCGCCGCGTCGCCGCCCGGCTGGAGCGCTGGGGCGTCATCCCGGATTCCTCGGCCGGCGCCCCGCTGTCCCGCCTGCCCGCCGGCGCCCTGGTCGATCTGTGCGCCCGCTGGATCGCCGATCCGGTTCAGCCCCATCTGCTTCTGGCCGTCGCCAAACATCCGCTGGCCCGTTTCGACCTGGGCGACGCCGCTCAAGCCGCCGCCGTCGCCGCCCTGGAGGAGCACGCCCTGCGCGGCCCCCGTCCGCGCGACTTCGCCGCCGTCCGCCGCCGCCTGCTCGAGGCGGTCCAGCCCGACCGACGCGGCAAGGCCCCGCCCGAGTGGAAGCGCGACCGCCTGTCGGCCGCGACGCGCCTGGTCGATCATCTGCAAACCGGCGTCGAGGCCGCGACCGCCGTCTTCACACCCCACCCCGAAGGCAATGGCGCCGATCTGAACACCGCCGCCTCGGCCCTGACCCGGCTGATCGAGACCCTGGCCGGCCAGGACGCCTGGGCCGGTCCCGACGGCGAAGCCGCCGCCGCGCTTCTGTCCGGCCTGATCGAGGGCGGGGCCTCGCTTGGCCGTATCGACCGGACCGAACTGGCCGAACTGACCACAGCCCTGGTGCAGGAGACCGTGGTCCGCACCGGCGGCGCCACCCATCCGTCCTTGCGGATCCTGGGGGCCATAGAGGCGCGGCTGGTGCGCGCCGACCGGATGATCCTGGCGGGCTTGGAGGAAGGCGTCTGGCCCCAAGCCGCGCCCACCGATCCCTTCCTGTCGCGCCCGATGCGCAAGGCCCTGGGCCTGCCCCCGCCCGAACGCCGCCAGGGCCAGACGGCCCAGGACTTCGTCCAGGCCGCCTGCGCCGACGAGGTGATCCTGGTCCACAGCGAACGGCGCGGCGGCCAGCCGGCCGTCCGGTCGCGCTGGCTGTGGCGGCTGGAGATGCTGACCCGCGGCGCCGATGCGGCCGAGACGCCCGTCTCCATCGCCCGCCCGACCACCGTCCTCGACTGGGCCCGCGCCCTGGACGCACCCCCGCCCGGCCCGCCGCGCTTCGCCAAACGGCCCGAGCCGCGCCCGCCGGTCCATCGCCGTCCGCGCAGCCTCTATGTCACCCGCATCGAACGCTGGGTGCGCGACCCCTACGCCATCTACGCCCTGTGGGTTCTGGGGCTGGAGGCGATGGAGCGGCCCGGCGCCTCGGCTGAAGCCCTCGCGCGCGGCAACGCCGTCCACGCAGCCATCGAGCGGCTGACCCTGGACTGGCCCGACGACCTGCCCGACGACTGCGAGACCATCCTGCACGACCATTTGCTGCGCGAACTGGGCGCGCGCGGCTTCGAGGATGCGGCCATGGCGCGCGAGGCCCCGCTAGCCCGCAACTGCGCCCGCTGGCTGACCGATTTCGAACGCCGCCGCCGGGCGCGGGGCGTCGAGATTCTGGTCGAGCAACAGGGCGCCATGACCTTCGACGGCCCCGCCGGCCCCTTCACCGTCAAGGCCTTCGCCGACCGGATCGAACTGGCCTCGGACGGGGCGGCGGTGATGGACTTCAAGACCGGCGCGGCCCCCAGCGCCAAACAGGTCAAGTCCGGCTTCGCCCCGCAACTGACCCTGACCGCCGCCATCCTGGCTGACGGCGGGTTCGAACGCACCAACGGCCCGGTCACGCCCGACGAACTGACCTATGTCCGCGTGGTCGGCCGCAAGACGGCCGGCGAAGTCATCACCCGCGCCTCGGGCGCCGAGGCCGCCGACCTGACCCAGGCGGCGCTGGACGGGCTGAAACGCCGCGTCGCCCGCTTCGACGACCCCAACACCCCCTACGTCTCCTGGGCCGCGCCCCAGTTCATGGGCAACCAGGGCGGCAACTACGACCATCTGGCCCGCGTCTGGGAATGGTCAGTGATCGGCGACGGCGAGGACAGCGAATGACCTCCCACTCCCCCCAGATCATCGCGCCCCAGATCATTGCGGCCGACCCGCGCCTGACCGTCTTCGTCACCGCCAACGCCGGCTCGGGCAAGACCACCACCCTGGTCAACCGGGTGGCGCGGCTGCTGCTGGACCAGGTCGATCCCGGCGCCATCCTGTGCGTCACCTACACCAAGGCCGCCGCCGCCGAGATGCAGGCCCGGCTGTTCGATCAGCTGGGCGGCTGGGCCGTGCTGTACGACCGGGCGCTGGAACAGAAACTGCTGGAGCTGGACGACGGCGATCCGTCAGCCCTGGACGACGCCGCCCTGTCGCGCGCCCGCAAACTGTTCGCCCGCGCGCTCGAGACGCCGGGCGGGCTGAAGATCCAGACCATCCACGCCTTCTGCGAGAAACTGCTGCGGCGCTTCCCGCTGGAGGCCGGGGTCTCGCCCCGGTTCACCGTGCTGGAAGACCAGGCGGCGACCGCCCTCAGCCACGCGGCGCGCGAAGACCTGGCCCGCGCCGCCGTCGCGGATCCCGACGGTCCAATCGGCCTGGCCTACAGCCATTTCGCCGTCGAACTGGACTGGCAGAGGTTCCAGGCCCTGCTGTCGATGATCGAGGCCCGGCGCGCCGACCTGCTGGACTATGTCGACCGGGCCGAGGCCGGAACCGCCCCCGATCCCTGGTCCCTGACCGGCGCCGAGCAGGGCCGCTCGCCCGAGGATCTGGAACGCGATTTCGTCGCCTGGATCGACCCCCGTGAGTGGAACCGCATGGCCGAGGCCATGGAGACCGGCTCGACCAACGACCGCAAGATCGCCGACGCCATGAGCGTCGCCGCCCCGCCCCACGCCGGTTTCGCCGCCCTGGCCGGCGTCTTCTGCACCCAGGCGGGCGAGCCGCGAAAGAGCATGGGCACCAAGTCGGCGCCGCAAGGGGCGGTCGGCTGGCTGCTGGACCTCCAGACCCAATTCCTCGCCACGCGCGAGGCCTTACGCAAGGCCAAGGTCGCCGACGACACCGTCAAGGTCCTGACCCTGGCCCGCGCCCACGCCGCCTTCTACGAAAGCGCCAAACGGGCGAAGGGCGCGCTGGACTTCCCCGATCTGGTCGCCAAGGCGGTTGCGCTCCTGACCCAAAGCGGGGCGGCCGCCTGGGTGCTCTACAAGCTGGATGGCGGTGTTGAACATGTCCTGATCGACGAGGCTCAGGACACGGCCCCCGACCAGTGGGACATCGTCGAGGCCCTCACCGGCGAGTTCTATTCCGGCGCCAAGCCCGGCCGCACCGTCTTCGCCGTGGGGGACGAGAAACAGTCGATCTACTCCTTCCAAGGCGCCCGCCCCGAACAACTTCGGCAAAAGCGCGCCGACTTCCTGGCCCTGGCCGAAGGCGCCGGCGAACCCTTCGCCGGGCCCGAACTGAACACCTCCTACCGCTCGACCGAGGAGGTGCTGACCTTCGTCGACGCCGTCTTCGCCGATCCGGACCGCACCCGCGCCCTGACCGGCCCCCAGGGCGACATCGCCCGCCACATCCCCGCCCGCGTAGGCCAGCACGGCGCGATCGACCTGTGGCCCCTGTTCCTCGACGAACCGGCGCCCGAAACCGACGCCTGGGACGATCCGGTCGATCAGGAAAGCGTCGGCAGCGCCCGAAAACGCCTGGCCCGCGACCTGGCCCGCGAGATCCGCCGCCAGGTCGAAAGTGGCCTCGCCGTCTTCGACCGCAGCACCCGCGACCTACGCCCCGCCGGCTATGGCGATTACATCGTCCTGGTCCGCCGCCGCGACGCCACCTTTGAAGAGATCATCCGGGCGCTGAAGACCGAGGGCGTGCCCGTCGCCGGCGCCGACCGGCTGAAACTGTCCAGCCATATCGTGTTCGACGACCTGATCGCCCTGGCCCGGTTCGCGCTGTTCCCCGACGACGACCTGTCCCTGGCCGAGGTGCTGCGCAGCCCCCTGTGCGACGTGGACGAGGACGGCCTCTACGCCCTGGCTGGGCGCGAGAACCGAAAGCCGGGCCAGCTGTGGCGTGACCTGCGCGACCGGGCGCACGAACGCCCCGAATGGGTCCGCGCCCGCGACCTGTTTCAGGCCGTCATCGCCGCGCGCGGCGGCGACCCGTTCGCCTTCTTCTCCCTGGCCCTGAACCGGGTGGACGACTCAGGGCTCTCCGGCCGCGCCCGCATCCTGGCCCGGCTGGGCCGCGAGGCCGAGGAAGCCATAGACGAGACCCTGAACCAGGTGCTGGCGGCCGAGAACCGGGGCGCGATCGATCTGGAGACCTGCCTGGCCCAGCTGGAGGCCGCCGACGTCGAGGTGAAGCGCGAGTTGGAGGGGGCGCGCGACGAGGTCCGCGTCATGACCGTCCACGGCGCCAAGGGGCTGGAGGCGCCCATCGTCATCCTGCCCGACACCACCATGAAGGCGAAGGCCCAGGGCCCGTCGCTGATGCCGGCCGTCCCAAGAAGCGAGAACGGGGAGGACGAAGCCGAGGCCTGGCTGATGGCCCCCGGCTCGGCCAGGGACGACTGCCCCGCCTCCGCCGACGCCCGCGCCGCGCGCCAGGCCCGCACCGACGATGAGACCCTGCGCCTGCTCTATGTCGCCCTGACCCGCGCCCGCGACCGGGTCATCGTCATGGGCCGCGCCTCCAGCCGGGGCGCCGAGCCCGGCAGCTGGTGGTCGGTGATCGAGGAAACCTTCGACCGGCTGGGCGACCAGGTGCGCGAGGTCTATAACGGCGTCCGCCGCTTCGGCGTCGATCCCGAACGCCGGCCCACACAGGCCGCCGCGACCGCCTCAGCCGACGCCCTCCCCGCCTGGGCCGCCACGCCCCCGCCCGCCGACGTCGCCGCCCGCTTCGCCTCGCCGTCGCGGATGGAGGGGTCGATCCGCATCCCCGCCCCCTCGCCCCTGGCCCGCAGCGCGGCCGGCGGGACTTCTTTGGGTCGGTTCCGGCGCGGCGACCTGATCCACCGCCTGCTGGAACGCCTGCCCGAGATCGTCCCCGCCGACCGCCCCGACGCCGCCCGCCGTCTGCTGGCGCGCGAGACCGATCTGGACGAGACCCAGCGCGTCGAAATGGTCGCCGCCGCCTTCTCGGTCCTGGACGACGCCCGCTTCGCCCCCGTCTTCGGCCCCGGCTCTCGCGCCGAGGTGGCCCTGACCGGGTCCGCCGCCGAACTGCCCTCCGGCGTGGCGATCAACGGCCGTATCGACCGGCTGGTGGTGACGCCCGACCGGGTCCTGGTCGTCGATTACAAGACCAACCGCCCCGCCCCCGACGCGGTCGAGGCGGTCGATCCCGCCTATGTGCTGCAGGCCGCCGTCTATGTCGCCGTGCTGAAACGCCTCTACCCTGACCGCCCGGTCGAGGCCGCCCTGGTCTGGACCGACGGGCCTAAGCTGATGCCCATCCCGGAGACGATGCTGGAGGCGGCGCTGAACGCCTGACGCCCGTCACCCTCGGGTCGAGCCCCAGGGTGACGGAGGGTGGGAAGGAGGAGTTGAATTGCCCGCGATTCGCTCCCACATCTCCACCCGAACCCGGATGAACCGGACAACCCCATTCGCGCTCGCCCCGACGCGGCGCCCAAGGAGCCATTCATGGCGACTGTGAAAGTCACGGACGAAAGCTTCGACGCCGATGTCCTCAAGGCGTCCACCCCTGTGCTGGTGGATTTCTGGGCCGAATGGTGCGGTCCCTGCAAACAGATCGGCCCGGCGCTGGAACAGATCGCCGACGAACTGGGCGGTCAGGTCACCGTGGCCAAGATCAATATTGACGACAGCCCGATGACCCCGTCCAAACTGGGCGTGAAGGGCATCCCGACCCTGATGCTGTTCAAGGACGGCCAGATGACCTCGATGAAGGTCGGCGCCATGCCCAAGGGCAAGATCGTCGAATGGCTGGCCGAGGCCGGGGTCAAGGCCGACGCCTGATCCACTGATGGATCGCTGAAGATCGAACGCCCGCCGGTTTCGACCGGCGGGCGTTTTCCTTTCGCCTTACGGCCGGACCGTATCGATCTCCACGAGCACCACGTCATAAGTCTTCATCGGGACGTTCAATCGCCCGCGCCCGTCGGCGCCGACGGTGACGGACCGGACCTTCGGCGTGTCGCGCGTCAGGTCGTTCAGTCGCTGCAGCTGGGCGGCGTCCAGTTCGGTCGGCGCCCCCATCTCCAGATAGGCGGTATAGGCGTCGTTCGAGCGGAAACCGACCCGGCGGACCGTGGCCTGATGCACGCCCGGCGTCAGGTTCTCGACGACGATGTCCAGCGGCGCCGCCGTCGATGGTTCCCGGATCTGGCGGAAGAAGGGCCGGTTGCTGACCGGCTGATCCGGCAGTTCATAGCGCCAGGCCAGGACCTGAACCCTATCCTCCTTCAGCGCGGCGATGCTCTGGGCGTCGCCGGTCTCCAGCTCGCGGTCGCCCAGGCTGTTCAGATATTTGTAGGCGAAGAAGGTCGGCTTTCGCACGCCCTGCGGCGTCATCAGGCCGAAGCCGCCGTCGAACGGCTTGGTCTGCGGCCCCGGCTCCTCGAACAGGTCGCTGAAGGCCCAATAGCTCATGCCTTGAACCAGCCCCTCGCTCTCGCGCAGCTTGGTCAGGATGTAGGAGGCCCCGAAATAGTCGTCGTGGATCGGATCGCGCGGATTATAGCTGGTGCTCCATTCGGTGAAGAACAGCGGCAGCCCCGGCCGCGACGAGGCCTCGATCTCGGCCCGCACCTTGCGCACGTCGGAGACCACGGCGTCCGGCGCCCGCGACAGCTTGTTGTCCCCCTCGCCCTTCTCGTCCAGGAAGCCGCCCTCGACCCCATAGGTATGGGTGGCGATGAAATCGACCGGCAGGTCGTGCTGGTCGGCATAGGCCAGGAACTCAGGCACCCAGGCCGCGCCGGCTGTGGCCGGGCCGCCGACCCGCAGCGCTGGATCCACCGCCTTGATGGCCCGCGCCGTGCGGCCGTAATAGTCGAAATAGGCCGCCTGATCCGCCCGCTCCCAGAAGCCGTCCAGGTTCGGCTCGTTCCAGAACTCGAAATACCAGGACCGGACCTCCTCGGCCCCATAGCGG
>Ga0209643_1001515_pt1 | contig 21061 bp, 18 predicted proteins | sample AutmiccBRH37_all_FD_187383 | JGI IMG/M metagenome (GOLD analysis project Ga0209643, IMG submission 187383) | Deep subsurface microbial communities from Mt. Terri, Switzerland - Autotrophic microbial communities BRH/37_all (SPAdes) (version 2) | ecosystem: Environmental > Aquatic > Deep... | reverse complement strand
TGAGGAGCGCGATAAACGCCGACCGGTTCGGGTCGTACTCCAGCCGCTCGACAGTGGCTGGCATGTCCCACTTACGGCGCTTGAAATCGACCAGCCGATACGACTTCTTGTGGCCGCCGCCGCGAAAGCGCGACGTCGTGCGACCCTGCGAATTGCGCCCGCCCGAGCTCTTCAGGCCTTCCGTCAAAGTCTTGACGGGCTTGCCCTTCCACAGCGCGCTCTTGTCGACCAGCACCGTGCCGCGCAAGCTCGGCGTCACGGGATTGTAAGTCTTAAGTGCCATAATGCGTATCCTGATCCGTCAGCGTGTGGCCTAGAGACCCGTTGTCACGTCGATCGAGAAACCCTCTTCGAGAGTCACAATCGCTTTTTTCCAGTCACTGCGCTTGGCGGGCATGCCCTTGAAGCGCTTCGTCTTTCCTTCCACGACCAGCGTGTTGACCGCCTTCACCTTGACGGAGAACAGTGCTTCGATCGCAGCCTTGATCTTTGGCTTCGATGCGCCAAGCGGAACACGGAACAGGACCTTGTTCTGCTCCGAAGCGATCGTCGACTTCTCGGTCACGAGTGGCGCGAGAATGATGTCGTAGGCCTCGAGCGTTTTCATGCCAGCCGCTCCTCCAATGCCACCACGGCGGCGCGCGTCAAAACGAGCGTATCGCGGCGCAGAATGTCGTAGACGTTGATCCCCTGCACCGGGAGCACGTCGATTTTGGGCACGTTGCGCGCGGCGCGGGCAAAGGCCTCGTCGATCTGCGCGCCGTCGATGATCAGCGCGGAGGTGATCCCGAGCTTCTCGAAAGCCGCAATCGCCGACTTCGTCTTTGCCTCGGTCAGCTTGGTATCTTCAAGAATGATCAGCGACGCGTTCTTGGCCTTGGAGGAGAGCGCCAGCTTGAGGCCCAGCGCCCGCACCTTCTTGGGCAAGTCGAACGCATGGCTGCGCACAACCGGGCCATGCGCCTTGCCGCCGCCGCGGAAAATCGGCGCCGAACGCGCGCCATGACGCGCCGTGCCGCCGCCCTTCTGACGACCGAACTTCTTCTTGGTCAGATCGACTTCCGAACGCGTTTTAGTCTTGTGCGTTCCCGACTGGCGCTTGGCAAGCTGCCAGTTCACCACGCGGTGCAAAATATCCGCGCGCGGATCAAGTCCGAAGATCGCATCGCTGAGCTCCAGCGAGGTCGTGCCCTCGGCGCCTAATGATTTGACTTCGGCCTTCATGCCGCTCCCCCTTCGCTCGTCGCAACGCCTTCGGGCATGCGGAACGCACCGGGCTTGGGCGCTTCCTTGGGCAGTTGACGCTTCACCGCATCGCGCAAGAACACCCATCCACCTTCGTGGCCCGGGATCGCGCCGCGCACCAGCACGAGCCCACGCTCGACGTCGGTGCGTACCACCTGCAGATTTTGCGTCGTCACCCGCTCAACACCGTAATGACCGGCCATCTTCTTGTTCTTGAACACCTTGCCGGGGTCCTGGCGCTGGCCGGTCGATCCATGGCTGCGATGCGAGATCGACACGCCATGCGAGGCCTCAAGACCGCGGAAATTCCAGCGCTTCATGGCGCCCGTGAATCCGCGCCCAATTGTGATGCCTGTTGCATCGACGAACTGGCCAGCGATGAAATGGTCGGCGGTAATCTCGGCACCGACCTCGATCAGGTTGTCGGCACTCACCCGAAACTCTGCGAGCTTGAACTTCGGTTCGACTTTCGCCTTCGCGAAATGTCCCCGGTTCGCCTTCACCACGTTCTTCACCTTGGCCTTGCCGGCGCCGAGCTGAAGGGCGACATAGCCGTCCTTTTCATCTGTGCGCTGCGCAACGACCTGGCAGCCCTCAAGGCTGAGGACCGTGCACGGAACCTGACGGCCGTCCTCAAGGAACACCCGCATCATTCCAAGCTTCTTTGCTAATACTCCCGTCCGCATGACGGCCGGTCTCCTAAAGTTTGATTTCGACGTCGACACCCGCCGCCAGATCGAGCTTCATCAGCGCGTCAACGGTTTGCGGGGTCGGGTCTACAATGTCGAGCAGCCGCTTGTGTGTACGGATTTCGAACTGCTCACGGCTCTTCTTGTCGATATGGGGCGAGCGGTTCACCGTGAACCGTTCGATCCGCGTCGGGAGCGGAATTGGGCCGCGCACCTGCGCGCCCGTCCGCTTGGCGGTGTTCACGATCTCGCGTGTCGACACATCGAGAACACGATGGTCAAAGGCCTTAAGCCTGATTCTGATATTCTGCCCGTTCATCGTTCACCTCGTGCGCCACGGTTCGCTCCCGGGCACCAGAATCAAAGAGACCTTCAAGCTTCAAGCTTCACTGCGCAGTCCGCCGGGAAACCGAAACCCGCCCCGCGCAGTTGCGCGGTTCGTTACGCGATAATTTTAGCGACGACGCCGGCGCCGACGGTTCGTCCGCCTTCACGGATGGCGAAGCGCAGCTTCTCTTCCATCGCGATCGGCACGATCAGCTCGACATTGAGCATCACATTGTCGCCCGGCATCACCATCTCGGTGCCCTCAGGCAGCGTCACAACCCCCGTCACGTCCGTCGTGCGGAAGTAAAACTGAGGACGGTAGTTGCCGAAGAACGGCGTATGACGCCCGCCCTCTTCCTTCGTCAGGATGTAGCACTCGCCCTGGAACTTCGTGTGCGGGTTCACCGAACCCGGCTTGGCCAGAACCTGGCCACGCTCGACCCCCGCCCGCTCGATGCCGCGCAACAGACAGCCCACATTGTCCCCAGCCTGGCCCTGGTCCAGCAACTTGCGGAACATCTCGACGCCCGTCACCGTCGTCTTCGACGTCGGCTTCATCCCCACAATCTCGACTTCCTCGCCCACCTTCACGATGCCGCGCTCAATGCGGCCCGTCACAACCGTGCCGCGCCCCGAAATCGAGAACACATCCTCGATCGGCATCAAAAACGGCTGGTCGATCGGGCGCTCAGGCTGCGGAATATAAGCATCCACTGCCTTCATCAGCTCCAAAATCGCATCGTGGCCCAGCGTCTTGTCGCCGTCCTCAAGCGCCACCAGAGCCGAACCCTTCACCACCGGAATGTCGTCGCCCGGGAACTGGTACGACGTCAAAAGCTCGCGCACCTCAAGCTCCACAAGCTCAAGAAGCTCCGGGTCGTCAACCATGTCGACCTTGTTCAAAAACACCACGATCGCCGGAACACCAACCTGGCGCGCCAGCAAAATGTGCTCGCGCGTCTGAGGCATCGGGCCATCCGCCGCCGAAACCACCAAAATCGCGCCGTCCATCTGCGCCGCGCCCGTGATCATGTTCTTCACGTAGTCCGCGTGGCCAGGGCAATCCACATGCGCGTAATGGCGCGCCGTCGTCTCGTACTCAACATGGCTCGTCGAGATCGTGATCCCGCGCGCCTTCTCTTCCGGCGCCTTGTCGATGTTGTCGTACGACGTATACGTCGCACCGCCGCTCTCAGCCAAAACCTTCGTAATCGCAGCCGTCAAAGACGTCTTCCCGTGATCAACGTGACCAATCGTCCCGATGTTCACGTGCGGCTTCGTCCGCTCAAATTTACCCTTCGCCATTTCGTTCTCCGTAGGCTGACGTTCGGTCCCGCGCTCGGGACGCCGTGACGTTCGTTCGACTTCCTGGACCTTAAGATGCGTACTTGCTCTTTACTTCATCGGCGACATTCTGCGGCACCTGCGCATAGTGCGAGAACTGCATCGTGTAGCTTGCGCGCCCCTGGCTGAAGGACCGCAGTGTGTTGACGTATCCGAACATGTTCATGAGCGGTACCAGGGCGTTGACGACCACCGCATTCCCGCGCATGTCCTGGCCCTGGATCTGGCCGCGCCGCGAGTTCAGATCGCCGATCACCGAACCGGTGTACTCTTCCGGCGTCACAACCTCGACCTTCATCAGCGGCTCGAGCAGCACCGGACCTGCCTTCTGGAAGGCTTCCCGCATGCACGCGCGCGCCGCGATTTCGAACGCAAGCGCCGACGAGTCCACGTCGTGGTACGCGCCATCGATCAGCTCAACATGCAGATCGACGATCGGAAAGCCCGCGATCGGGCCGGAATTCATCACTGAATTGACGCCCTTTTCGACGCCCGGAATGTACTCCTTGGGCACCGTACCGCCGATGACCTTGGATTCGAAGCTGAAGCCCGCGCCGGGTTCGGCCGGCTCAAGGACCAGCGTAACTTTCGCGTACTGCCCCGACCCACCCGACTGCTTCTTGTGCTGATATTCGTGCTCGACGCGGCGGCTGATCTTTTCGCGGAATGCGACCTGCGGGGCGCCGACACTGACGTCGACTTTGTGGGTACGGCGCAGGATATCGACCTTGATGTCGAGATGAAGCTCGCCCATGCCCTTGATGATCGTCTGCCCGCTCTCCTGATCGGTCGAAACACGGAAGGAGGGATCCTCGGTGGCGAGCTTGATGAGCGCCATCGCCATCTTCTCCTGATCCGCCTTGGTTTTCGGCTCGACCGCCATTTCGATGACGGGATCGGGAAATTCCATTTTCTCAAGGATGACCGGCTTGTTGGGATCGCAAAGCGTATCGCCGGTGCGGGTATCCTTCATTCCGACTAGCGCGACGATGTCGCCGGTAAACGCCTCGGAGATTTCTTCACGGTTATTGGCATGGAGCAGCACCATGCGGCCCGCACGCTCGGATTTTTCGCGCGTCGAATTGAGAAGCGTTGCCCCCTTCTCGAACTTGCCGGAGTAAACGCGCGCGAACGTCAGCACACCGAACGGATCGTCCATGATCTTGAATGCGAGCAGCGAGAGCGGCTCATCGTCCGAAGGCTTGCGAAGGACGTCTTCGCCGGTCTTGTAATCGATGCCCGTGATCGCGCCGCGATCGAGCGGAGTCGGCAGCAGGTCGACAACCTTGTCGAGCAGCGGCTGCACGCCTTTGTTCTTGAACGCCGAGCCGCACAGAACCGGGAAGAAAATGCTGTTGACGGTTGCCTTGCGCAGCATCCGGATCAAGGTCGCCTCGTCGGGTTCCTGGCCCTCCAGATAGGCAGACATCACGTCGTCGTCGAGCTCGACCGCGGCCTCGATCATAATGTGGCGATATTCCTTCGCCTGCTCGAGCATGTCCTCGGGAATTTCGACGATGTTGAACTTCGCGCCGAGCGCCTCGTCTTCCCAGACATAGGCTTTCATGGCGACCAGATCGATCACGCCCTTAAAATTGTTTTCCGCGCCGATCGGGAGCTGGATCGCAACCGGGCGCGCACCCAGACGGGTCTTGATGTCGTCGAGACAGCGGAAGAAATCGGCGCCGATCTTGTCCATCTTGTTCGCGAATACGATCCGCGGAACCTTGTACTTGTCGCCCTGGCGCCACACGGTTTCGGTCTGGGGCTCGACACCCTGGTTGGAATCGAGAACGCACACGGCACCGTCGAGAACACGCAAGGATCGCTCGACTTCAATCGTAAAGTCGACGTGACCGGGCGTATCGATGATGTTGATGCGATGATCGTTCCAGAAGCACGTGGTCGCGGCCGACGTGATGGTAATGCCGCGCTCCTGCTCCTGCTCCATCCAATCCATGGTCGCGGCGCCGTCGTGCACTTCGCCGATCTTATGGCTCTTGCCGGTGTAATAGAGGATGCGCTCTGTCGTGGTCGTCTTACCGGCGTCAATATGGGCCATGATGCCGATATTGCGGTAGCGATCGAGAGGGGTTTGACGCGCCATGACTTTCCTCGGGCCCCAGGGCCAAAATCCGTTGAGTTACCAGCGATAATGCGAAAATGCCCGGTTGGCTTCCGCCATCCGGTGCGTATCGTCGCGCTTCTTGACGGCAGTGCCGTTCTTGTTCGCGGCGTCCATCAGCTCGGCAGACAAGCGCTCCATCATAGTCGGCTCGCGGCGCGCACGCGCGGCCGTGATCAGCCAGCGGATGGCGAGCGCCTGACGGCGCTCCGGGCGCACTTCAACCGGCACCTGATACGTCGCACCGCCGACGCGGCGCGAACGCACTTCGATCATCGGCTTCACATTGTCGAGCGCATCGTGAAAAATCCGCACCGGCTCCTGACGGGACTTCTTCGCAATCATGTCGAAGGCGCCATAGACGATGGTCTCGGCAGCCGATTTCTTGCCCGCATACATCAGCGAATTCATGAACTTGGCGAGCACGAGATCGCCGTATTTCGCATCCGGGATGACTTCGCGGGTCTCTGCTTTATGACGACGTGACATATGGGACCCCCTATTTCGGACGCTTCGCGCCGTATTTCGACCGACGCTGGCGACGATCTTTGACGCCCTGCGTATCGAGAACACCGCGCAGAATGTGATAGCGCACGCCGGGAAGGTCCTTCACGCGGCCGCCGCGGATCATGACCACCGAGTGCTCCTGCAAATTGTGACCCTCACCGGGGATGTAGCCGATGACCTCAAAGCCCTCGGCGCCGGTCAGCCGCACCTTCGCGACCTTGCGCAATGCGGAGTTCGGCTTCTTCGGCGTGGTCGTGTAGACGCGCGTGCACACGCCGCGCTTCTGCGGGCAGCCCTTCAGATGGGGTACCTTGTTGCGCTTCACTTTGGGCGTGCGGCCCTTGCGAATTAGCTGATTGATCGTCGGCATCGGGCCTCGACCTCTTCCTTGTTAAAATCGTTGCCGGCAGGCCCGTCACACGGGACACCGCCACCTTTACCCAAACAGAAAACGAGGCGAGGTCGCAGATGCGACCACCCCGCTTGGCTGCCCCGAGCACGCCGTAGCGCCGCTCTTATATTATGTCCGTCTAGAGCGTCGGCAGCGTATAAGCCAAGAAACAAACTTACAGCCTGCCGCTCAAAGAGGGCGGATACTACTGACGCGGACCCGACCGGTCAAGACGTAAACGAAACGAAAATATCTTGTTGTGATGCTTGCATTGGGCCGCGCGATCGACTGTTTATGCCTCCGGCAAGGGGCAATCGGCCCTTGAGGGGAATGAGCCGTGGCTGGGCTGAAAATCGGCGTCTTCGATTCGGGAATGGGCGGACTGACTGTACTCAAGGCGCTGGCACACACGCTGCCCGATGCCTCGTTCATCTATCTCGGCGATACCGCGCGCCTTCCCTATGGAACCAAAAGCGCTTCGACGGTCGAGCATTATGCGCTCCAGGCCGCGCGCGCCCTCACCCGCCATCAGGTCGATCTCCTCGTGATCGCGTGCAACACCGCGTCGGCCGTGGCCGTCGGCCCGCTTACGGCCGCCCTCGCGCCGCTACCCGTGGTTGGCGTGGTCGAGCCGGGTGCGCAAGCGGGCGTCACCGCCACCAAGAACCGGCATATCGCGGTCATCGCTACTGAAAGCACGGTGCGCGGCGGCGCCTACGAACGCGCGATCCGCGCCCATGGCTCCCAGATCCGGGTCACCCAGGCCGCCTGCCCGCTTTTTGTCGCACTTGCGGAGGAAGGCTGGACCAGTGGAACCGTCGCCACGGCAGCCGCCCAGCGATATCTCGACCCGATCTTTGACGTACCGGCGCCCGAGCGCCCGGACACGCTGGTATTGGGGTGCACACACTTTCCCGCCCTGCGCGAGGTCATCAGGGGTGTCATCGGCCCCGATGTCGCGATCGTCGATTCGGCAGAAACAACCGCAAAGCGCGTGCGGACCCTGTTGCCGGAGACGCAGGGGACCCCGACCGCCGAGGCGCCGCGATTCCTCGTGACTGATTCCCCGGAGCGCTTCGCCCGGGTCGGATCGATATTCCTCGACAGAACTATCGCGCCGAAGACGGTAGAACTCGTCGATCTGTCCTTCGCAAGCTGAGAGACCCGGGCAGGCACAAAAACGGGCGCCGAAGCGCCCGTTTGATCTCGCTATTCCGCCGCTTCGGAGGGCGGCCCGGCGACAGCCGGAAGCGATTCGCCCTTGGCGGAGCGCTCTGCGAGCACCACCCTGTCCCGCTCGGCGGCGACCGCCTTGAAGCGATTCATCATGCCGCCCGTGCCCGCCGGGATCAGGCGACCGACGATGACATTCTCCTTGAGGCCGACCAACCCGTCCGATTTGCCCTGAACGGCCGCTTCGGTGAGAACGCGGGTGGTTTCCTGGAACGAGGCCGCAGAGATAAACGAGCGGGTCTGCAGGCTCGCCTTGGTGATGCCGAGCAACACAGGCTTGCCGACGATCGGTCGCTTGCCTTCCGCGATCACCTTCTCGTTGATCTCTTCCAGCTCCACCCAGTCGAGTTGCTCGCCGGGGAGATAGGTCGTATCCCCGCCGTCCTCGATCTCGACCTTTTGCAGCATCTGGCGAACGATCACCTCGATGTGCTTGTCGTTGATGCGCACACCCTGCAGGCGATAAACGTCCTGGATTTCCTGAACCAGATACGCGGCCAGTTCCTCAACCCCGTTGATACGCAAGATATCGTGCGGCGCGGGATTGCCATCGAGGATGTACTCACCCTTGTCGATGAAATCGCCCTCCTGCACCGTTACGTGCTTGCCCTTGGGGATCAGGTATTCGACCGGCTCCAGACTCTCATCCTGGGGCTGGATCAAGATGCGGCGCTTGTTCTTGTAGTCCTTGCCGAACTGAACCGTGCCGGAGACTTCCGCGATGATCGCATGGTCCTTGGGCCGGCGGGCCTCGAACAGCTCCGCCACGCGCGGCAGACCGCCCGTGATGTCGCGCGTCTTGGCGCCCTCGGTCGGAATACGCGCCAGAACGTCACCGGCCTTGATGTCCGCGCCGTCTTCGACCGACATAATGGCCTCGACGGAGAGCAGGTACCGCGAATCATTGCCATTGGGCAGTTTGCCCGGCTTGCCGTTGGACCCAAGCACCGCGATGGCAGGACGCAACTCGCTGGCGCGAGTGGAGGCGCGCCAGTCGATAACCGTCTTGTTCGAGATGCCGGTCGCCTCGTCCGCGACTTCGCGGATCGAGACACCTTCCACAAGATCCTCGTACTTCGCCGTGCCCGATAGCTCGGAGATGATCGGGATCGTGTAGGGATCCCATTCGCACAGCCGCTGGCCGCGCGCGACCTTCGTGCCGTCGTCGACCCGCAGCCGCGTGCCGTAAGTGACCTTGTGGGTGGCGCGCTCACGGCCCTCGGCGTCAAGAATGACGATCTGGGTGTTGCGACCCATGACGATCAGCTGACCGGCCGAGTCCTTCACCACGTTGCGGTTGGCAATCTTGACGATACCGTCGTGATTGGCCTCCACGAACGACTGGTCGGCGACCTGCGCCGTACCGCCGATATGGAACGTGCGCATGGTGAGCTGGGTGCCCGGCTCGCCGATCGATTGCGCGGCGATGACGCCGACCGCCTCGCCGACGTTGACGGGTGTGCCGCGGGCAAGATCGCGCCCGTAGCACTTCGCGCAGGTTCCGCTGCGGGTCGCGCAAGTCAGAACCGAGCGGATCTTCACCTTCTGTACGCCGGCCTTCTCGACTAGCTCGACGAGCTCTTCGACGATTTCCTCGCCGCGCGGCACGATCACCTCGCCGCTCGACGGATCGGTGACGTCTTCGGCGGCCGTGCGGCCGAGAATCCGCTCGCCGAGCGCGCTCACGACATCGCCGCCCTCGATGATCGCGATCATCGTGATGCCCTGGTCGGTGCCGCAATCATACTCGTTGATGATGCAGTCCTGCGCGACGTCGACCAGCCGGCGTGTCAGATATCCTGAATTCGCCGTCTTGAGCGCGGTATCGGCAAGGCCCTTGCGCGCGCCGTGGGTCGAGTTGAAGTACTCGAGCACGGTGAGCCCTTCCTTGAAGTTCGAGATGATCGGGCTCTCGATAATTTCGCCCGACGGCTTGGCCATCAGGCCGCGCATTCCGGCGAGCTGCTTCATCTGGGCCGGCGAACCGCGCGCGCCCGAGTGCGACATCATGTAGATCGAGTTGACGTCGCGCTCACGGTGGGTGTGCTCATCGACACCGGTGGCCGAAATCTCCTTCATCATCTCTTCGGCGACGCGCTCGGTGCATTTCGACCAGGCGTCGACAACCTTGTTGTACTTCTCGCCCTGCGTGATGAGACCATCGATATATTGCTGCTCGTACTCCTTGGCGAGAACTCGGGTCTCTTCGACCAACCGCTCCTTCGCCTTGGGTACCACCATGTCGTCCTTGCCGAACGAAATGCCCGCACGGCACGCCTGGGCAAAGCCGAGCGACATGATGCGGTCGCAGAACAAGACCGTCTCCTTCTGACCGCAATGGCGGTAGACCACATCGATCACCGTGCTGATCTCTTTCTTGGTCAGCAGGCGATTGATGAGTTCGAAGGGCACGTTGGGGTGGCGCGGCAGGAACTCGGCCAGCAGCATCCGGCCCGGCGTGGAGTCGACGCGGCGCAGGATCGACTTGCCTTCCGAATCAACCGTGCGATAGCGCGCCTTGATCTTGGCATGAAGCGTGACGGCGCCGGCTGCCAGCGCCGCCTCGATCTCGCCCAGATCGCGGAACGCCATGCCCTCGCCCGGCTCGTTGTTCTTCTGAATCGTGACGTAGTAGAGCCCAAGAACAATATCCTGGCTGGGCACGATGATCGGCTTGCCGTTGGCGGGCGAGAGAATGTTGTTGGTCGACATCATCAGCACGCGCGCTTCGAGCTGCGCTTCGAGCGACAGCGGCACGTGGACCGCCATCTGGTCGCCGTCGAAGTCAGCGTTGAACGCCGAGCACACCAGCGGATGCAGCTGGATCGCCTTACCTTCGATCAGCGTCGGCTCGAACGCCTGGATGCCGAGCCGATGCAGGGTCGGCGCACGGTTGAGCAGCACCGGATGCTCGCGGATCACCTCTTCGAGAACATCCCACACTTCCGGGCGCTCTTTTTCGACCAGCTTCTTGGCCTGCTTGACGGTGGTCGCAAGCCCCTTGGCGTCGAGGCGCGAATAGATGAATGGCTTGAACAGCTCGAGCGCCATCTTCTTGGGCAACCCGCACTGATGCAGCTTTAGCTCGGGACCGACGACGATGACCGAGCGGCCCGAATAATCGACGCGCTTGCCGAGCAGGTTCTGACGGAACCGGCCCTGCTTGCCCTTCAGCATGTCGGCGAGCGACTTCAGCGGGCGCTTGTTCGCACCCGTAATAACGCGGCCGCGCCGGCCATTGTCGAACAGGGCATCCACCGCTTCCTGAAGCATGCGCTTTTCGTTGCGGATGATGATGTCGGGCGCGCGCAGGTCGATCAACCGCTTCAGGCGGTTGTTGCGGTTGATGACGCGGCGGTAAAGGTCATTGAGATCGGACGTCGCGAAACGGCCGCCGTCCAGTGGGACGAGCGGGCGCAATTCGGGCGGAATGACCGGAACGACCGTGAGGATCATCCATTCGGGCCGGTTGCTCGACTCAATGAACGACTCCAGCAGCTTGAGCCGCTTGATCAGCTTCTTGGGCTTCAGCTCGGACGTTGTCGTCGCGATTTCCTCGCGGATCTTGTCACACTCACGCGCCAGATCGATGCCCTTCAGGAGCTCGCGGATCGCCTCGGCGCCAATCCCGGCAGTGAAGCTGTCATCGCCGTACTCTTCCTGGGCGCGCACAAACTCTTCTTCAGAGAGCAGCTGATAGAGCTTGAGCGGCGTCAGACCGGGCTCCATCACGACGTAATTCTCGAAATAGAGAATGCGCTCAAGGTCCTTCAGCGTCATGTCGAGCATCAGTCCGATGCGGGAGGGCAGCGACTTGAGGAACCAGATATGCGCGACCGGCGCAGCGAGCTCGATATGGCCCATGCGCTCGCGCCGCACCTTGGAGAGCGTCACCTCGACGCCGCACTTTTCGCACACGATGCCGCGATACTTCATGCGCTTGTACTTGCCGCACAGGCACTCGTAGTCCTTGATCGGCCCAAAGATGCGCGCGCAGAACAAACCGTCACGCTCCGGCTTGAACGTGCGGTAATTGATCGTCTCGGGCTTTTTGATTTCGCCGAACGACCAGGACAGGATCTTCTCCGGAGACGCGATGGAGATCCGGATCTGCTCGAAAGTCTGAGCCGGCGCCATCGGATTGAAAAGATTCATGACCTCTTGGTTCATGGAATCGCTCTCCTTGTCAGGCGCACGACGGGTTTGAGCGGACCTCCGCTCAAACCCTCGATTGTCGTCGCCAATATTGAATTCATGCGTGTGCTGTATCTTTCGCCGATCAAGCGTTCACCAACTCGACATTGAGGCCGAGCGAGCGCATTTCCTTGACCAGAACGTTGAAGCTTTCGGGGATGCCCGCTTCGAAGGTGTCGTCACCGCGCACAATCGCCTCGTAGACCTTGGTACGGCCCGCGACGTCGTCCGATTTGACGGTGAGCATCTCCTGGAGCGTGTACGCCGCGCCATAAGCCTCAAGCGCCCAGACCTCCATCTCGCCGAAACGCTGGCCACCGAACTGTGCCTTGCCGCCCAGGGGTTGCTGCGTCACGAGACTGTAGGGGCCGATCGAGCGCGCATGGATCTTGTCATCGACAAGATGATGCAGCTTGAGCATGTAGATATAGCCGACGGTGACCTGCCGGGCGAACTGTTCGCCCGTACGGCCATCGCACAGATGCACCTGCCCGGAACGGCTCAGCCCGGCAGCTTCCAGCATCTTCACGATGTCAGCCTCGCCCGCGCCGTCGAACACCGGGGTTGCGATCGGCACACCGCGCGACAGGTTTTCGCCGAGCTCGATCAGCTCGTCGTCGCCAAGTTTGGCGATCGTCTTGTCGGTGCCGTAGATGTCGTCGAGCTTGGCACGCAGCGGCCCGACATCTCCGCTGGCCTGCACGCCTTCAAGGACCTGACGAACCTGTTTGCCCAGGCCCGCACACGCCCAACCCAGATGGGTTTCGAGAATCTGCCCGACATTCATGCGGCTCGGAACACCGAGCGGATTGAGCACGATATCGACATGCGTGCCGTCATCGAGGAATGGCATGTCCTCGATCGGCGCGATCTTCGAGATGACGCCCTTGTTCCCGTGACGGCCGGCCATCTTGTCGCCCGGCTGCAGCTTGCGCTTCACCGCCACGAACACCTTGACCATCTTCATCACGCCGGGGGGCAGCTCGTCGCCGCGCTGCACCTTTTCGACCTTGTTCTGGAAGCGCTTCTTGAGGCGGTCCTTGCCTTCATCGAACTGCTTGCGCAGCGCTTCGATTTCGCTTGCGGCCTTCTCGTTCTCAAGCGCGATCTGCCACCAATGCCCGCGTGTGATGCCCTCCAGGACACTGTGCGTCACCTTGGCGCCGGCGGTCAGCCCCTTCGGCCCGGACGCCGCCGTCTTGTCGAGCAGCAGCTCTTCAAGATGGTTGTAGGTGGTGCGCTCGAGGATCGCGAGCTCATCGTCATGGTCCTTGCCGAGACGCTGAATTTCGTCGCGCTCGATCGCCATCGCGCGCTCGTCTTTGTCGACGCCATGGCGATTGAAGACGCGCACCTCGACGACCGTACCCGAAACGCCGGGCGGAAGCTTGAGCGAAGTATCGCGCACATCGGAGGCCTTTTCGCCGAAGATGGCGCGCAGAAGCTTTTCTTCCGGCGTCATCGGGCTTTCGCCCTTCGGCGTGATCTTCCCGACGAGAATATCGCCCGGCTTCACTTCCGCGCCGATATAGACGATGCCCGCTTCGTCGAGATTCTTGAGCGCTTCTTCGCCGACATTGGGAATGTCGCGCGTGATCTCCTCGGGGCCGAGCTTGGTATCGCGCGCCATGACCTCAAACTCCTCGATATGGATCGAGGTGAAGACGTCATCGGACACGATGCGCTCGGAGATGAGGATCGAGTCCTCGAAGTTGTAGCCGTTCCACGGCATGAACGCGACGAGCACGTTCCGCCCCAGCGCCAGCTCGCCCAGCTCGGTCGAGGGTCCGTCGGCGATGATGTCCCCGGCCTGGACCTGATCGCCCACACGCACCAGCGGACGCTGATTGATGCAGGTCGACTGGTTCGAGCGCTGGAACTTGAGGAGGTTGTAGATGTCGACACGCGACTTGGTCGGGTCGGTTTCATCGCTCGCGCGCACGACAATGCGCGTCGCATCGATCTGATCGACGACGCCCGTGCGGCGCGCTCCGATCGCCGAACCGGAATCGCGCGCGACAACATCCTCCATGCCGGTGCCGACCAGCGGCGCTTCGGCCCGGATGAGCGGGACAGCCTGGCGCTGCATGTTCGAGCCCATCAACGCGCGGTTCGCATCGTCGTTCTCGAGGAACGGGATGAGCGCCGCGGCGACGGACACAAGCTGCTTCGGCGACACGTCGATGAAATCGACCCCTTCGGGCGGTGACAACAGGAACTCGCCGCCCTTGCGGCACTGAACCAGGTCCTGGGTCAGATTTCCTTCCGGGCTTAGCCCGGCGTTGGCCTGCGCGATGGTAAACTTCGCCTCTTCCATGGCCGAAAGATAGACGACCTCATCGCGCACAGAGCCATCCTTGACGCGCCGGTACGGACTCTCGATGAAGCCATACTTGTTGACGCGCGCGAAGGTCGCGAGCGAATTGATCAGGCCGATATTCGGCCCTTCCGGCGTTTCGATCGGGCAGATCCGGCCGTAATGGGTCGGATGCACGTCGCGTACTTCGAAGCCCGCGCGCTCTCGTGTCAGACCGCCCGGCCCGAGCGCCGAAAGACGCCGCTTGTGCGTGATCTCGGACAAGGGATTGGTCTGATCCATGAACTGGCTGAGCTGCGAGGAACCGAAGAACTCGCGCACGGCCGCAGCCGCTGGCTTGGCGTTGATCAGATCGTGGGGCATGACCGTGTCGATATCGACCGAACTCATGCGCTCCTTGATCGCCCGCTCCATGCGCAGCAGGCCAACGCGATACTGATTTTCCATCAGTTCGCCGACCGAGCGGACGCGCCGGTTGCCGAGATGGTCGATGTCGTCCACCTCGCCGCGGCCGTCGCGCAGGTCCACCAAATTCTTGATGACCGCCAGAATGTCCTCGCGGCGCAGAACACGGACCGTGTCCTCCGCTTCAAGACCCATGCGCATGTTCATCTTCACGCGGCCGACCGAAGACAGGTCGTAGCGCTCTGAATCGAAGAACAGGCCATGGAACAGGGCCTCAGCCGTGTCGAGCGTCGGCGGCTCGCCGGGACGCATCACCCGGTAGATGTCGATCAGGGCCTGCTCGCGAACCGTATTCTTGTCGACCTGCAGTGTGTTGCGGATATAGGCACCGACATTGATGTGATCGATATCAAGCGTCGGAATCTCGTCGAATCCGGATTCCTCGAGCAGCGCGATCGAGGCCTCAGTGAGTTCGTCACCCGCCTCGACATAGATCTCGCCCGTCTCCAGATTCACCATGTCGAGCGCCGCGTAGCGGCCAATCAGTTCGTGGGTCTGGACGCGCAGCGCCTTGAGGCCCTCCTCGGAGAGCTTGCGGGCGAGACGCGGGGTGATCTTGCGCCCCGCTTCCACCACCACTTCGCCGGTCTCGGCATTGACGAGGTCAAACAGCGGCTTGGCGCCCTTGATCCGCTCGGGATCGAACTCGGTGCGCCAGCCGTCCTTTTCCTTGCGATAGTCGACACGGCTGTAGAAATAATTGAGAATCTCCTCGCCCGTCAGACCAAGCGCGTAGAGCAGCGTGGTTGCAGGGAGCTTGCGGCGCCGGTCGATCCGCACGAACACGATATCCTTCGCGTCGAACTCGAAATCGAGCCACGAACCGCGATAGGGAATGACGCGCGCGGCGAACAGCAGCTTGCCGGACGAGTGCGTCTTGCCTTTGTCATGATCGAAGAACACGCCGGGTGAGCGATGCATCTGCGAGACGATGACACGCTCAGTGCCGTTGACGATGAACGTGCCGTTCGCCGTCATGAACGGCATATCGCCCATATAGACGTCTTGTTCCTTGATGTCCTTGACCGATTTTGCACCGGTCTCTTCATCCACTTCGAACACGATCAGCCGCAGCGTCACCTTGAGCGGCGCGGCAAACGTCATGCCGCGCTGGCGGCACTCGTCGACATCGTATTTGGGCTCTTCGAATTCATACTGAACGAATTCAAGCGTCGCCGTTTCGGAAAAATCCGAAATCGGGAACACGGACATGAAAACACTCTGCAGCCCTTCTTCGGGCCGTGTGTTGGGGGGAACATCCGCCAGCAAAAACTGCTCGTAGGACGTGCGCTGAACCTCAATAAGGTTCGGCATCGTCGCCACTTCAGGAATTTTGCCGAAAAACTTGCGGACTCTCTTCCGTCCAGTAAAGGACTGCGCCATCGATCTGCCTCGCGTTGCCTGGCCCGCCACGAACCCGGAGGGGTTCTGGCGCCTGCGCCCGCCTCAATTCTCAAAATGCCGTCGGCGGGAACCGGCATTTGCCGTCCGTCCTCACCGCAAGGACAAGACGGCGCAGCGCCAGAGCCGGAACGGCCCTGGCGCTTGACGCGTATGGACTACTTCACCTCGACCTTGGCACCAGCCTCTTCGAGCTTCTTCTTGATGTCGTCGGCTTCGGTCTTCGACACGCCCGCCTTCACTTCCTTGGGGGCCGCCTCGACGAGGTCTTTTGCCTCTTTCAGACCAAGACCGGTAACCGCGCGCACTTCCTTGATGACATTGATCTTCTTGTCACCGGCGGCCATCAGCATGACGGTAAACTCCGTCTGCTCTTCGACCGGCGCAGCAGCGGCTGCAGCACCGCCGCCAGCGGCAGCAACCGCGACCGGCGCGGCGGCCGAAACGCCCCACTTTTCTTCGAGCAGCTTCGAAAGCTCGGCCGCTTCGAGAACCGTCAGGCTCGAGAGCTCATCAACGATTTTTTCCAACTTCGACATTTTGCAATCTCCAGAAATAGGTATTCGAGTTCGAATTTAAAGGACTAGGCCGCATCCTTGCCTTTGTCGGCATAGGCTGCGAGGACGCGCGCCAGCTGACCGCCCGGTGCCTGAAGCACCCCTGCGATCCGCGTTGCGGGCGTCTGAATCATGCCGACGAGCTTCGCGCGAAGCTCATCCAGCGAGGGCAGATCGGCGAGCGCCTTGACGCCCGCTGAATCGAGGATCTGCGCGCCCAATGAAGCGCCGAGGATCACGAGCTTGTCGTTTTCCTTGGAGAACTTGGACAACACGCGCGGGGCCGCGACCGGGTCCTGGCTCCACGCCAGCACTGTCGGTCCGATCATCAGGTCGGTCAGCCCTTCGCCCGGTGCACCCACGAGGGCGCGCTTGGCAAGGCTGTTCTTGGCCACACGCAAGGTGGCCCCGGCCTCCCGGATCCGACCTCTGAGCGACGTCATATCCGCAACCGTCAGACCCGTGTAGTGGGACACCACCACCACGCCTGCCGTGCGGAAGATTTCGCCGAGGTCATCAATAACTTCGGATTTCTCAGTTCTGTTCACGTTACTCCTCTCCATGTATCGGGGGCTGCCCGTCTGCCGAACCACCGCCCTTGGACCCAGATGGACCGATACCGGAAGGTATCGGCCGCTCTCGGCCTGTCCCAGGGTTGGCCGGCGCCGCGCCCGTCCGACACATCGGGTTTCGATGAACCCCACGCGCCTTTCCGAACCCGCACCTTCGACCCCGTCTCGTGTAGGCGCCTTATGAGCTTTAAGTGCTCTCGACCGAGCACACCCGCAGTCTTGGACAGGTTGCGCCTCACACACCGCACGGTGTGGGAAACGCCACTTCACCTGGCCGGTACGCCGGCCAGGTAACGCACTCAGCCGATCAAGCGCCGGTGACGCTCGACAGCTCGATCTTCAGTCCCGCGCCCATCGTCGACGATACGGCGACGCGCTTGACATATGTACCCTTGGCGCCCGCCGGCTTGGCACGAACCACCGCGTCGACCAGCGCGCGGATGTTCTCCACGATCTGGCCTTCGGAGAAGCTCAGCTTGCCGACACCCGCCTGGACGATCCCGGCCTTCTCGACCCGGAACTCGACCTGGCCGCCCTTCGCGTCCTTGACCGCCTGGGCAACGTCCGCCGTGACAGTGCCTACGCGCGGATTCGGCATCAGACCGCGCGGCCCAAGCACTTTGCCTAGCCGGCCGACGATGGTCATCATGTCGGGCGCCGCGATGCAGCGATCAAAGTTGATCTCGCCCTTCTGGATGGCCTCCGCGAGATCTTCCGCGCCAACAATGTCCGCGCCTGCGGCACGGGCCTGATCGGCCTTCTCGCCCTTGGCAAACACCGCGACCCGGACCGACCGTCCGGTGCCATTCGGGAGCGCGACCACACCGCGCACCATCTGGTCCGCGTGGCGTGGATCGACCCCGAGATTCATGGCGACCTCAACCGTCTCGTCGAACTTCACCTTCGAACGGGACTTGAGCATCTGCACGGCTTCTTCGATCTTGTAAAGACGATCCGGATCAAGACCTTCACGGACAACCTTCATTCGCTTCGTGAGTTTTGTCATGGGTCCTACTCCGTCACCGACAGGCCCATCGAGCGGGCGGAACCGGCGATCATGCGCGCGGCGCCCTCGATGTCGTTGGCGTTCATGTCCTTCATCTTGGCCTTCGCGATTTCGCGCACCTGGGCCATCGTGATCGAACCCTTCACCTCGCGGCCCGGCGTCTTCGATCCCTGCTCGATCCCGGCGGCCTTCTTGATGAAGAAGGTCACGGGCGGCGTCTTGATCTCGAACGTGAACGACTTGTCCTGGAACACGGTGATCACGACCGGGAGTGGCGTGCCCTTTTCCGTTTCCTGCGTACGCGCGTTAAAGCCCTTGCAGAACTCCATGATATTCAAGCCCCGCTGACCGAGTGCAGGCCCGATCGGGGGCGACGGATTTGCAGCGCCGGCAGGCACCTGCAACTTCACGTAACCAATAATTTTCTTCGCCATAATTCACCCTCTCGCCCCGCGGGGCCTCGTGTGTTTGAGGGACCGTGGTGCAGTCTTGGCCAGACCTCCCACAGCTTCCTGTCCCCGGTTGAGCGCTCTAGAGCTTCTCCACCTGGGTGTATTCAAGCTCGACCGGGGTCGGCCGCCCGAAGATCGACACAGCCACCTTGAGCCGTGCGCGCTCTTCGTCGACATCCTCGACGAGCCCATTGAACGAGGCAAAGGGACCATCGCTGACCCGCACCTGCTCGCCAATCTCGAAGGAGATGGAGGGCTTGGGACGCTCGATGCCCTCCTTCACCTGATTCATGATGCGATCAACCTCGTGATCGCTGACCGGCATCGGCTTTGCGGCCGCGCCCAGAAAACCCGTGACCTTGGGAGTCTGCTTGACGAGATGGAACGTCTCATCGTCGAGTTCCATCTTCACCAGGACGTAGCCGGGGAAAAACTTGCGCTCGGTGTTGACCTTCTGACCGCGGCGGACCTCGACCACTTCCTCGGTCGGCACGAGGATCTCCGAAATCTTGTCGGCGAGGCCTTTTTGTTCCGCCTGCTCGCGAATCGACTCCGCGACCTTCTTCTCGAAGTTCGAATACGCGTGAACGATGTACCAGCGGTGCGCCATTGCTTGTCTCGTATCTTTTCTTCGTCAGGGCTCTACGCGACGCGCTGCACGATCCAATGGATGATGTCGTTGAAGTGCAGCAAGCCGTTCACGACGTTGCCAAGCACAAAATCGATCGAAAAGAAGAACATCGCCGCCAGAATCACCATGATGAAGACCATCGCGGTGGTCACGAGCGTTTCCTTGCGGTTCGGCCAGGTGACTTTGGACACCTCCTGGCGGACCTGCTGAAGAAACTGCATTGGGGACGTCTTCGCCATCTCGTCAAATCACCTTCAAGCTGTGGCGAATGGTGCGCCGGTTGGCAGGAGTGGAGGGACTCGAACCCACGGCCCTCGGTTTTGGAGACCGATGCTCTACCAACTGAGCTACACTCCTAGAGCCCGGGAGCCGCGTCTATAGTCGGCGGCTTTCCTGCACGCAAGTCCTGTCGTTTGATGTGCATGCGGGGTTGATCCGGCAGGTGCGCTGCCTCCACAATGGAGGAACCGAAGGCAGCCGAAGGACGTTCTTCATCGCGCATCACATGGGCATCGATTCTTCCGCAGAGACTTCAACAAACGACGCGCGGACGCCGCCGCCGCCGCCCCTGCCCGGAATGATCGAACGCCTGTCGGTTTTCCTCGATTTCGACGGCACGCTTGTCGAATTTGCGCATGCCCCGGATGCCATCGAGCTCGGATCAGGCTTGATAGACCTGCTCGAGCGCGCCGCTGCCGCCCTCGAAGGGCGGCTTGCGATTGTCAGCGGTCGCGCGCTTGCGGATCTCGACCGTCACCTCGGCACACGCCGCCTTACCCTCTCGGGCTCTCACGGCGGCGAACTGCGTCTTGCCGCCGCCGACGCGAACGCGCCTCCAGGCTCGGCATTCCCGCGTCAGGCGCACTTGGAAGCGAGCGCCTTTGCCGCCGCGCACGGGCTTCTGCTCGAAACCAAGCCTCTCGGCTTCGCCTTTCACTATCGGCAGAAGCCGACCGTCGGCGCAACCGTGGAAGCTTTCGCCCGGCAGCTCGGCACGCGCTACGGGCTTGAGATGAGGGCCGGCAAAATGGTTGCCGAACTCATGCCTCCGGGCATCGACAAGGGAGGCATCGTGGCATCGCTGATGGCGACGCCCGGATTCCGAGGCAGCACGCCCGTGTTCATCGGCGACGACCTGACAGACGAGGACGGCTTCAGGGCTGCCGCGGCGCACGGTGGTTTCGGGATTCTCGTCGGCACGCGTGCCGGGACCGCCGCGACGGCAGGCCTTGGTGATGTGAACGCCGTTCACAAGTGGTTGGGTCACATATGAGCAGTCTTGATCTCTGGCCCGTCGGCAACTGCCAGGTGAGCGGGCTCATCGACACCGCCGGGCGCCTTGTTTGGGGCTGCGTTCCGCGTGTCGACGGCGACCCCGCTTTTTGTGCGCTCCTCAACAACGACCCCGGCGACCACGCGAACGGCGCCTGGGCAATGTCGCTCGAAGGGCAGGTTTCTGCGCGGCAGGCCTATCGGCGCAACACCCCCATTCTGGTCACCCGGCTTGAGGATGAATCCGGCGGCGCCGTCGACATCATCGACTTCTGTCCGCGTTTCGAACGCTCAGGACGCATGTACCGGCCCGTCGCATGGGTGCGTGTCGTA
>Ga0209643_1001513_pt1 | contig 21076 bp, 15 predicted proteins | sample AutmiccBRH37_all_FD_187383 | JGI IMG/M metagenome (GOLD analysis project Ga0209643, IMG submission 187383) | Deep subsurface microbial communities from Mt. Terri, Switzerland - Autotrophic microbial communities BRH/37_all (SPAdes) (version 2) | ecosystem: Environmental > Aquatic > Deep... | reverse complement strand
CCCAGAGGCATATCGGCCTTGTCCCGTCCACGCCCGAAGTCATTATCCACACCCCGGGCGGCTTGCTGGTTGAAGCGCGCGACAGTGTCGGCGAGGTTGCCGGGATTGACGCCGATACGCGCGGCAAGCGCATCGAGGGTCGGCTCGGTGAGGATATAGCCGGCGGCAATCAGCCCTTTCAGCCCAAAGCCGCCCGGGCGCACCAGGCCCAGGCCGTATTTCTTGATGAACGGGTGGTCGCAGACAAGGTGCGCCGGCACCGAGCCGGTGCGGTGCATGGGCTCCACCAGGTTGGTCGCCGCCTCGTTACCGAAACGCCTACCGTCCCGGTTGACCGCAATGCAGCCTGGCTTGCCGCGATCCATATAAAGGTGCGGAAATTTGCGTATTGCGCCGTCGGGCCTCCTCAGCAGCGAGACCACCACCCAGCCGGCATTGCTCAGGTTTTCGCCATCGAAGCGGCCGCCAGCGTCGCGGGCTTGCTGCAAACCGTCGCCGGTGTTGCCCTCCGGCACCAGCGACACATGGTGTTCGGCAAACGGAATGTATTGTTTGCGCATGTCCGGATTGGCGGAAAAACCGCCGGTGGCCAGCACGACGCCACGGCGCGTGCGAATTTCTACCGGTTTGCCGTCGCGCTCGACAACCACGCCTTTGATCGCCCCATGCTCGTGGATCAGGCTGCGCATGGGCGTGTCTTTCCACAGCTCCACCCCGGCATCGATCGCCGAGCGCAGCAGCCGGGCAGCCATGGCGTTGCCCATGGTCAGACGCGTACCGCGCGAATAGCTCAGCCGATCCACGCCAAAGCGCACCGCTAATTTAGCGATGTGTTTGAACGAGGTGAACGACTTGGTGACCTTGGCGATGTGCGGCATGTCGCCAATGCCGAACATCATGCCGCCCGGCGCGTTGAATTCAGTCAGCGGGGGCCGTAGTTGGTCGAAGTATTCGCCCAGCTCACGACCGTCATATTCCACCGGGCAAAGCAAACGGCCATCGGCGGAAAAGCCCTTGGCCTGCGGATGCCAGTCGGCAAAACCGCGCTGCACGGCGAAACGTACCGAGGTACGCGCGTGCAGGTAATCGACCATGCGCGGCGCGGCATCAAGAAAAGCCCGCAGCAGATCGGTACGCAGTGTCGGCCCCACCACTTCCTGAACGTAAGCGAAGGCCTGCTCTGGATCATCTTTCAACCCGGCCTCGGCCGCCTGGGTATTGCACGGCACCCAGATGCCGCCGCCGGAAAGCGCGGTGGTGCCGCCGAACAGCCCGGTCTTTTCTACCAGCAAAACGTCGAGGCCCTGGGTTGCGGCGACAATCGCGGCCGTCATGCCGCTGCCGCCAGAGCCGACGACGACTACGTCTTTTTCTATCACCGGATTGTCATTCATTCTTGTAGGTTCCGTTGTTTCTGAAACTGATCGAGATGAGGGTGCTGCCCCGTACGCCGGTTCAGTCCGATGTCTGCTGGGTCTGTTGATACAGCTCGGCAAAATGCGGCTGACAGCTGTTCTTGCCACCGTTGATCTCGATGCATTCGCCTGTGATGTAGCCGGACTCGTCGGACGCGAGAAAAGCGGTCAGCGCCGCTATGTCTTCAGGCGTGCCGAGGCGTTTGGTCAGGACGTACTTGCTCGCAAAGGCAAGGATCTGCGGAGCCGTCGCCTCCATTGCAGGCGTCACGATGACCCCCGGTGCGATGGCGTTGCAGCGCACACCTTGGCGGCCATATTGCGTCGCGATGTGGCGCGTCATATTGATGATCGCGGCCTTGCTGGTGCCGTAAGCGATTCGCACCAGGTCGCCCTTGGTGCCGGAGCCGGAGGCGGTGTTGATGATCGACCCGCCGCCCGCTTCGATCATGTGGGGAATGGCGAACCGACAGGCCAGCATGTAGCCGGTCAGGTTCACGTCCAGGGTTTTGCGCCATACCTCCATGGGTATTTCCAGCAGACTGAGGTCCTGGCCGTGAGTCTGCGGGTCGGTGATCGCGGTGTTGTTGTGCAGAATGTCCAGCCGACCGAAGTGCTCGACCGTCTGGGTCACCATCGCCTCGATGCTGTCGGCATCGGCGGCATCGAACCGCATGGCCAAGCCGTTGCCCTCCAGCGCATCGGCAGCACGTTGTGCCGTTTCCAGATTGATATCGGCGCACACGACTTTCGCGCCTTCACGCGCCAGGCGCAACGCGGTCGCCGAGCCGATACCACCGCCGCCGCCGGTTACGATTGCCACTTTGCCTGCCAGACGTTGCATCCGTTTTATCTCCTGTCATTGTTGTTTTCGGGTGTGGCATGAAGCGCCTCGCGGAACGCCATGGCCGCGCCTTGTATCGACGAGGCCATGACTATGCGCGCCAGACAGCCCGGCCATACCAGCGCGATCAGCGCTGCGTGTACTTGGATACGATGGCTTCCGGATTCTGCGTGCTGTTGGACGGTGCCTCCTCCGCAAACTCCAGTCGTCCGGTCAGGAAGTCGTTGAGCACGCCATACATGTTTTTGTTGAAATCGAAGATCGCCAGCTTGGTCGCGTAGGGAATGTTCTTGTCATAGATCTGCACCCCGGCCATGTACACGGTCCGGTACAGATTGCCTTCCTGGTCCCAGGCGTCGTACAGGCCCGCGCCGAAGGTGTCCTCGTCATGTAATAGCGCCGCTTGCTGTACACATGGCGTTGGCCAGGCTTGAGCGTCGCCTCCACCACATAGACGCGGTGCAATTCCCAGCGCTCCACCGCCGGGTTAACGTGATTCTTCATGAACTGCTCGGGCGCTTCGATTCCGAAGTACCACTTGTAGGCGTTGTAGGGGATGTACATCTCCTGGCGTCCTATCAGCTTGAAATCGAAGCGATCCTGCTTGCCGGCAAACATTTGCAGCTCGTCGAACAGGGAAATGCCGCCCTGGCTCGCTACCGGCGTGTCATAGGCGAACTCCGGCGCCAACTTGACGCGGCGCTGACCTGGCGAATAGCTCCAGGCGCGACGCGGTTTCTCGGTCGGGTCCAGAAAATCGGAAATACCGGTCATCTCCCCCGCCCGGCGCGCCGGCTCGTTGTTGATCGACCCGGCACGACCGTATACCTGTGGATCACGGTCCTCCAGATGCGTCTGATAGAAAGGAAATTCCTCATAAGCTCGCTGTTGCGCCGTCTTAGTGATGTTGCCGTTGGAGTCGACAACCCAACTGGTGTGCTCGTCCAGGACGCCAGTCGGTCCGTTTTTGTAGCGCAACAGCTGGTTCCACATCATCTCGTTACCAGTCTTGGCGATGGGAAACGGCAGGCCGCCCCGGCAATCGGTTTCAAGCGATAAGCCTCCGTTGAAGGTTTCACATCCGGTGGCGTTGCGAACCGTTGCCTTCAGCACGTTATCCGGATAGGCAGCGGTGCGATGGCTCGGGTACACATCCATGTACCAGGTGTCCGGATATTTTTTCAGCAGGGCTTGCTGCCCCGCGCTCAATTTGTCTGCGTACTGATCCACGTTTTGTGCGGTGATCCGGTACAGCGGTTTTTCATCCCAGAAAGGATCGGCCCAGGCTTTGCCGGGTTCGAAGTCCGCTGGAGCGGTCCGCAAACCGCCTTGGTAGGGCGGAATAGTGCCTTCGGCGTTTCCGGCTTTTATCGCCCCGAACAGGGTGAGCGTATTACCCAGTTTCTGCGCCTCTTCTGGCGAAACCGCAGCGCAGGCAAATGTGGAAATGCCGGTCAAGACAATGCTTAACGCGAATCGGGAAATCATGAGCAGTCTCCGCTTATTGGATTTATATGGAGCCGTAAGAAGACGTGATGCATCGCTCCTCTAACTTAGCCAATACGCGTTTACATGCCGTTCATACCGTTTCACCAACGGTAAAACGAAAGCGGATATTTAGTGGTGTTAAAACCGGCAGTTGGTCCTAACCTGAAGCCCGTCAGCCGAAACCACGAAGCGCCTGATGATTTGAAGCCGACGTTACGTTGAATTTAATAAGAGCAAACGCTAAAGCCATGCCCATGTTTCCATTTTTCCCTTATTGCAAGCTGGTTCTTCAGGCGTCTGTATCTAAATTCGAACGGGTCAGGCCTCTGCGTAACCCTCCGTTCAACGACTCAATAACAAGAGATAAAAGATGAAGACTTTTTCCAAGATCCCCGAGCGAGGCGATTTCGCCTATCAAACCCTGGTCGCGCCCTATAAGGTGACCGGCGAGTCGATGCATGGTGGCCGTGGCTTTTTCGGCTTGCAGTTGAGCAAGAGCATGCCGTTCGGCTCGGTTCGTGACGAAGAAGGACATATCTATTCGTTCACCCGTTCGGTCATGGCGCCAACCGGCACGCCGAACCCGACCAAATTCTTCTATCTGTCCACCCGCATCGATGGCAAGAACATCCGCATGGACCAGGCACGCATGGCGGAACGCGGCGTGACGCCGGTTCCGGCCTTGTCGCTGCAAGGCGATACCGTTCGCTGGACCAACCAGCCTGATGACACCGGGCATCCATGGGAATTGACCGCCAACAGCGAAACCTTCACCTGGAAAGAAGACAACCTGTTCCAGCTCGAAGGCCGCCTGCTCGGCAACGGTATGCAGTGGTACTTGCCGGGCGTCGAGTGGGGCACCTTTTACGTTTCCCAGATCTGGGATGTCAGCGGCGTCTGCGAAGGGCGTCCGGTCAAGGGCGCGATCCTGCTCGACCAGGTGTACATGGCCGAGGGCGGCGCGATTCACTTCAAGAAAGACCTGGTGGTGAACAACAAGATGCACGTGCTGTGGTGGTCCTTTGCCACGGTCTACAAGGACGGCACCTACGATGTCGGCTCGTTCATGGTTGGCCATGACCACCTCGGCTACGCGATTTTCCAGAATGAAAAGGGCGAAGTGCGTACCACCACCGACATCGAATGCGTAACCAAGCACAAGGACGGAAGCTACTTTCTGGAGGCCGCCAAAATCACGCTGGACGGCAGTGAAGAATGGGAATTCTTGCCCGATCCGCGCGGCGAAATGATCGACTTCGTTGGCGGCTTTCCCGTCACTGCACAGCAGGAAGGCCGCTGGCGGCGAGTGGGTGATACTCGCGAGCCGGATCACTGGGTGGCCTGGGGGGAGTCGGACCGGCGCAATGGCGCGGCACGCAATGTCCCTGGCAGCGATATCAACTAATCGCGCAGCGGGCGGAGCGGCCTGCTGCGATGGCTGATGAAGCGGTACGAGTCAGCGGCTCGACTTGCCCGAAGTAGTGAGCGAGCCCAATGAACCAGGAGCGACTGGTGTTTCGCTGCTCAACCCCTTGGAGGCGAGCAGCTTTTTTTTGCAGCAGTGCCCTGCTTACACACCACACCGACGCCATGTGGCGAAACGCTCCAGGGGCGAATTCGCAAGCAATCGCCCCGAACGACATCGGGGGGAATGTGCTTAAGAGGGAAGGATCTGCTACGAACGGCCAGCCGGCAATCAGTCAGCGGTGAGATAACGGTCCCTGAGACTCTTCAGGCCCGACGCATCGAGGCCGACACACGTCTCGATATAGGCGTCCATCGATCCATAGTGCTTGTCCACGCAGTCGTAGGCCGTTTGCAGGTACTCGGGCCGGGCATCCATGATCGCGTCGACCGCTTCATCAGGACAGGGCTTGCCGATCATGTTGCTGACAAGCGTACTCATCAGCTCTCGCCGGGCGTCGTTGGCGTCGGCAATTCGGCGGGCCGACAGTTGATAGTCAGCGACAATGACGTCCCGCGCTACGCCGAGCGCGTGAAGAATAACCGCGACGGCAAAACCGGTGCGGTCCTTGCCCGCTGCGCAATGAACCAGCACGGGCACCTTACCCGTCTCGAACAACCCGAACAGTTTCGGCAGATGCGGCGCCAGCATGCCCGGCAGACGCCGGTATACCTCGAACATCATGGCCTCGGCGCCGGCAAGATCCGGGCTTTCAATCAACAAACTCGACACGCTTTTGTCGGCGCGCATGTCGCCGGTGACCTCAAGTGCCAGCTGCTCAAGTTCTGCAGGCAGATTGTTCGGCGTCCGCTGGCGCTCACCCTCGCTACGCAGGTCACATACGGTCTTTACGCCAAGGGTCTTGAGGATTCCCCAGCCCTCGGTGCCAAGCATGTGCAGCTGGTCGGACCGTAGCAACGTATGCCCGGCGATGCGCCGGCCGTCATGGGCCGGCAAGCCTTTGAGACTACGAAAATTATCGGTGCCTGCTAACTGCAGATTCATCGGGGCTCTCATATCTGAATGCTCGAACGTTCGCCTAATGTGATCAAGCGGAGGCGAATCCCCGAAATTGCGTGAGATCCAGGTTGTCGGTCACCGGCGGTTTAAGGAAATAGCACACCTGTAGTTTGCCTGGTGAGAAACGGTAGGTTTCGATGCTTTCAATGGCCAGCCCGGTACCATTCAGGCAATTGCGATGATGAGCCGCAACGTCGTTGCCGTTGTAGATGGTCTCCACCACTTCCAGAGAAATATCCGCATTGTGCTTGTCGAACATCTCTTCGAGGATAAACCAGCCATCACGCGTGTCAGTGCGACCAGCATATTCGATGACCAGCGACTCAGGCGCTATTTGGCGATAGCAGTCAAGAAAGGCCTCGCGATCGTGGGCGTTCCATGCCGAGACCTGGCCCTTCATAAAACGTTGGATACTTTCAGCATTCAGTTGCGTCGTCATTTCGATTGCACTCCGTTTATTGTTTTTGTTCGTTACACGATGATCCAAGCCATCAATCGTCCAGCAAATGCCGGAACTGCGGGAGAACCTGGCGCGCGCCCTCGCCCAGCTTCACGTGGCGGCGTGGCGCTTTGCCGGCGGTCAGCGTTTTTACGGTTTCGAAATCCTCCGCCGCGGCGAAGAATCGCTCCACCATGATGCGCCCGTCCTGGCCCCACTCATCGACATTGGCCAGCCATGCCTGCATGCCATACATGGGCCAGCGGCGAAATTGTTCCCAGGCGGCGTCCTGTCCAAGTACGCCTTCGGCGCCCAGGCTGATCAGCTTCTCGCGGTAGACCTTGACCAGATCCCAGGCCGAAGCCCGCCGCTCCTCGATTGTCAGCGCCCCAAGCATGAAATAGGCAATATCGCGCCATGGCCGCCCCTTGCGCACAAGCTGCCAATCAAGCCAGACCCGCTCGCCGCTGTCGCGCAGAAAGCTGTTGCCCTGGTGAGAATCGCCATGGACCAGGCAGATAGGTGTCTCCTGCTCAAGTTCATAAGCGCGCAACTCGTCAAAGGCATGCCCAAACAGCTCCGGTGTTTCATACATCCACTTCGGCAGGATGGCCTTGTACTCAGGCTTGCGCAGATTCAGCCGAATGTAGTCGTACATGCGTAAAAACTGATCGTAGTCGACCGGGTGATCCATGGACGTGGGCAGCCAGCTCTGTGCCTTGAGTTCAGAACTTCCCCACAGTGCGGCATGCAACATCGCCAGTGACTCCAGCCCCTGGGCCACGCCATCGACGCCGAGGTGATGGGTGCTGTGACCGAACTGGCCTGGCGCCATTCCGAGGTCTTCCATCACGACGACGCCCCGACCGCCACCATCGCCATCCCAGTCGGAAAAATAGCTGTCCGGCACCGGCGTGTGCAGACGCTCGCGCATGAAGTGGTAGAAGCGCGCCTCCAACTCGCAGATCTCGCCGCTTTCGAACCCTTCCGACCAGTTGGACTTGAGGCAAACGTTGCGCGGAATGCCAGCCGCCTGGCCAACCTCATTGAGGTCCAGCGCGAGCCGTAGCTTGGTGGTGTGCCCGTTACGCACCTCTACCTGCTCGAAATCATTCACCGCGATCCCGGGGTAGCGGTTCTGAAGCAGGCTAGTCAACCATTGGGGTGTGACGTCTTGCAGGTGGCGAGGAAGCTGGCCCTGGCGAGCAGGATAAGGGCGCTTCGTCCGCAACTCTTCGATACTGGTCATTGTTGTATTTTATCTCTGAAGGCGAAATGCCAGCGGCTTCTTGTAGAAACCGTACGACAGCGGAAACGCACTTAATTCACGTATTCGGCGTAAACCCGAGTGTTGATCAGCCGCGCTGCGTCAACAAGGCAAACACGCTCTCGATACGATTGAGTTGTTTTACCGGCGGTCAAATGATGGAGTCGAAATGCTCATCGGAAAATAGCTGTTGATACTTGAGGGCGTGGGTCAATCGGACCTGCTCGAGGGCGCCGGGGCTATATCAAGATTTACCAAACCGGAAACAGTGGCGGTTGACTATTGGTAAAACAAAAATACGGCTCGCGCATAGTCAACATGGCAACGTGTTGCATATATATATAAAACCGCCTGATGTCGCGGCAAAGGAGCGTTGCAGATGCAAACACAGAATCGCTCGAAGTCTGATAAGCGCCAAACAATGAGCCGAATGCTTGCCGCCGCGCATCAGGAGTTTTGTAATAAGGGACTGGCCGGCGGGCGTATTGACGAAATAGCCCGCAATGCTGGCGTTACCAAACAGCTGATCTTCCACTATTACGGATCGAAGGAAGGCCTGTTTGTCGCGGTGCTTGACGAAACCTCTGACAGACTCATGACCGGGTGGGTTGATTTCGATGTCGAGCAGCTGACCCCGACGCAAGCGCTTCGAGCCTTGCTCAACCACATCTTCGATCAATATCGCAACGATCCCTTGCTCGCCAGGTTAGCGCAGGAGGGCGTTCGCTATCACGATTACAATCAAACGCCGCGCAACCGCTTCCTGGAACTGGCACCGGCCCTGGTCGATAAGGTTGGCGGGATCGTTCAGCGAGGCATTGAATGCCGTAGTTTCAAGCCGGACACCCAGCCTCGGCTACTGCTTGCCACCGCGGCTCTCATCGCTACCGGCTGGTTTACCAACGCTTACTCCACCTCAGCGCTCGTCGGCCTTGATACTGCTTCCGAGGAAGGCATGGAAACCTGGCGCAAACACTGTGCCGATTTCATTCTGGCTAGCATCGTCGCGACGCATGGAGAAGAACCGCGCAGCGCTCGCGCCAATTGATCATCGCGTTTTGCCGAGTCTCGCGCAGGTCTCGTTAGGGGCGCTCGCTCCATTGGAGCGCTCATGGTCATCTCACCGTTACGTCATAGCGCGTAACGTGGGCTGCGCATATAACACCTGCTCGACACCGTGACCGAATCTTGCGTTCGCTGTATGGTGCGCGACTAGTCTGAGTGGTCGCACTGAGTTGGTGAAGGGTAACGGGATGGCGAAGGGCAAAGACATATCGATGCGCCAGCTGCGTTACTTCATGGCCGCGGCTGAGGCGGGGCAGCTTTCCCAGGCAGCGGTGAAAGTGCATGTATCGCAATCGGCGATCACCGCCGCCGTTCTGCAACTTGAACAGACATTGGGCGTTCGGTTGTTCGATCGGCTGCCTTACGGCGTCACCCTGACCGCAGAGGGCCATAAGTTCGCTCAGCATGCGGGCCATATTCTCGACACGCTGCAGGACGCGCTCAGCGAACCGCTTTTTCTGAGCCATTCGATCCAAGGGGTGATTCGCGTCGGGGCTTCTTACACGGTGCTCGGCTATTTTCTGCCGTCGCTGCTGGCGCGGTTCAAGCGGAGCTATCCGCAGGTGGAAATCGATCTGGTCGATATGGATCGGCCTGTCATCGAAGATGCCATCGTTGCGGGACGGCTGGATATGGGGCTCTCCATCGTCTCCAATACCGAGAACCTGCAGCGTTTCGAGCACCAGGTGCTGATTCGCTCGCGACGCCAATTGTGGCTTTCCAGCGAGCATCCGCTGATGCGGGCCTCGGTCATTACACTCGAAGATGTGGCGCGTCACCCTTACATTCTGCCCACCGTCGATGAAGGGGAGAGCTCCACCTATCGCTACTGGAATTCTCGCAGCCTGGAGCCAAGTGTGGCGTTCCGGACGTCTTCGATGGAAGGTCTGCGGGGGCTGGTCGCCCATGGATTCGGCGTAGCGATTCTCTCCGACATGCTCTATCGGGCCTGGTCGCTGGAGGGTAAGAAAATCGAGGCGCGGCCGTTGGTGGACGCTATCCCGCCCATGGAACTGGGCTTGATCTGGCGCCGCGAGACGGAGTTGCCGCAAACCGCTGAAGCGTTTCGCCAGTTCCTCATCATGGCGTGCGCATCCTGAGTGATCCGCATGTCGGCTCAACGCCAATATTGCTCGAAGGCGGTCGCGATCAGATGGCCTTGCGCTCTGCCGGCCTGCGCTGCGATAGCGCGCCGCGCTGGATTCAGCGGATTTTTGCCCATCGCTGCTGCTGCTGTCCTGTCGGGGCCGATAACCTGAACGCGCGTCCCGGACTGCTCGAGTTTCGCTATTTGCCTGGACAGCGTGCGGCCAGGAATTCCGCGGTTGGCGCCAAGGGGCGACACAATGATCACTCCTGAGGAACGCTCGGCCAGATCGGCATTACTCGAGCTTCGTATTCCGCCATCCATATATTGCCGTCCGTCGATATTGACGGGCGGCCAGATACCGGGTACGGCGCAGCTGGCGGCGACCGCATCGGCCAATCCCACGCCGGAACGTCGGTCGAACATTCTGGTTTCGCCAGTCAGCACGTCGACCGCGACGAGGGCAAGAGGCTTGGCTGGCCAGTCCTGTCGAGGATGCAGCCGGGCAGTAATGACGGACTGCCTGGCTTGTGCATTCTCGGCCTCGGCTCGTAGCGCCAGCTGACCGATTCGCCTGGTGCGCTCGATGGGAGCATTCAGCTTCGGCAATATGGCCATTGCCAAAGGCAGTAATCGCAGCAGTCGTATTTGAGGCGCGAGTTCCTGAACCTGTTTCGATGTGTAGACCTGACGCTCGTACAGTTCCCAGAGGTCGCTGTCTTCGCGGATCTGCGCCGCGACTGTGGCGCCGGCTGATGTCCCTAGCATCTTGCCGCATTCACGCAGGTCTACGCCCATTTCGTTCAAGCCAAGCAGAAGGCCGGTCATCCAGGCGATACCGGTGATTCCGCCGCTACCTAAAACCAGGGAATGATCGGTAAACATGGCTGCTTGTCCTTGGCATACAGAGGTAGGTGGGCATTACCAGAGCGTCATCAGAACATGCCATCACGCGGGTGATGTGCGGGTGACAGTGCGGATGTTCTGCCTCTGGTATCTATTCTTGTGAACATATAATGAGTATATGTCTATATTCCGCTGATGCGCATGTTCTAGTGCAGGCGTAATCAGAACCGAGAAATCCCTAAGGGGACCCTCAAACAAGAAAAGGATTGGAATGCCATGCTGATCGATGTCCACGCTCATTTGTTGACCGAAGGGATGTTCAACCGCCACGAATTCTGGGGACCTTTCATGAAGGTCCAAGGGCTTACGGTGGGGCACTTTGCGCTCGGTACCAAGCAGCCCGCCAAAGCGTCTTCGGATGAGGAAGCGCAGGCCAACCTTCTTGCCCGAATGACCCACGAAAGCCGACGCAAGCTGATGGCTGAGCGGGGCGTCGACAAACTCGTCATGTCCACCCCGTCCCATTGCTTCATGTACTGGGCGGGCGACTTCGCAAACGAATATGCGCGTGTTTGTAATGACGAATTGTCTGTGTTCTGTCGCAAGGACCCGGAGCATTTCGATTTCTGGTGCCACGCCAACCTGGCGGACCCGGAGGCGGCAGCGAAGGAAATCGATCGCGCCGTGCGTCAGCTGGGCGCACGCGGCGTCTGCGTAGGCGGGGCCAATTTCAATGGACTGCAAGCGTATGACGAGCAGCTATTCCCGGTTTGGGAGAAGCTCTCTCAGCTCGACGTGCCGATCATGGTGCATGGCTTCAACCAGTCGATCTACTGGGGCGAAAAGCATACCGATGACAAGTTCGAAACCACCTCGATCATTGGCGATTGCGTCGATGAGACATTGTTCTTCTGGTATCTGATCTGCGGCGGCGCGCTGGATGTATTTCCCAACCTGAAGACCTACATCACCCACGCCGGCGGCATGGCAGTGTTTCAGCTCGGCCGGCTGAGCGAGCTCAACCGCGCCATGGCGCCGGACAGCCGAAACAAGCGGCCCTTGATGGAATACATGCCCAATTTCTATTTCGATCTGGACGTGCATGCGCCGGGCTTGCGGCGTGGGGTAGCGGAAGTAGTCGGCGCGGATCGCCTGCTATACGGCACCAATTTCGGCGGCGCCTACGATCATGGCGACCTGACTCATGGCCTGGGTTTGTCCGAGGATGAACGCGAGCGCATCCGCAGCGGCAATGCCATTGAGCTGCTCAAACTGGACGTCTCCGTGCCGGTCGTTTGAGGCAGCGGTGAGTCAGCGACGCGTCGCTGGCTCATCTGCCCCAGGGCAATCCCTAACAGGATCAGGCCGCCGCCCACCGCGTGGTAGAGATGCAGCGTCTCGTCGAGCAGCATGATTGCCAGCATGGCCGTGAACAGCGGCACCAGATTCATCAGCGCGGCGGTTTTTTCCGCACCCAACGAGACGAGCCCGCGCATCCATAACCCAGGCGCCATGGCGGACGCGAACAGGCCGGCGAAGAGAACCAATGGCAGATTATCGCGGGTCAACGCAGCCGAAGGCGCCAGTATGAAAGGCGGCACCAGTACCAACGTACTGCAAAGTATTTGTACATACAGCGACACCCAGGTGGGCAATGGAATTTGCCATCGTTTGACCAGCACGCAATAGAGCGCATAAGACAGCGACGCCATCAGCATCATGAACTCGCCTTTGCCCATGCCTTGGAGGAGGAGCGCTTCCAGGTCTCCAGTGCTGATCAACCAGGCCAGTCCAAGAAAGGATATGAGCGCGCCTGCAAGCGCTCCCGCCGTGGGCTTGGCGTGTAACAACGGAATGGCCAGAAGGACCGTCAGCATCGGCATGGTTGCCAGGATCAGTCCCATGGACGTAGCGGTGACGCTGTAAGCAGCGAAATAGGCCAGCGACTGGTACAGCGACATGCCAAGGCAACCTAGAGCGAACAATTTTGCAAGATGTGTCCGAATAGTTCGCCGAACGCTCCAGGCCGTCGTCAACACGAAGGGTGTTAACACAACGGCTGCAACGAGCCAGCGGTAGAACGAAATGGCTGCAGGGTCTATCAGACCTACGGCCATTCGATTCACTACGGTGCTGGCAGCCCATATCAGCGTGGCAAGAATCGGCAACAACAGGTTCAACAAACCTGGCATGGAGCGTCCTGAGTATGTCGGCGCCAGCGATGCCAGCGAGTGCTCGTGATACCTCGCCAGATAACGAGACATTGACCGTCATGAGATCGGCGAGGGGCAATGGACCGCTCTATCACTTGGCGGCGTTTCGTTCCTTGATGGCGGCGGCGAAGTCGCGCTTGAGCGTAGGGAAGTATGCAATCTGCCCGCCCATGCCGCCGGCGATATCGATCGATGCGGCGCTGATGAAACTCGCATACTCGCTGGACAGGAACAGCACCATACCGGATACGTCCTCGGGTTTACCGTAACGGCCAACCGGCACTACTTTCATGACCATTTCGTCGAACTCCTCGCGGCTCACGCCGGGGCCCATTTCTTTGTAGTGGCGGTCCCACTGGCCGGTATCGATCCAGCCCATGTTCAGGCTGTTCACCAGGATGTTTTCCTTCGCTAACGACATGCCCAGCGACTTGGACAGGGCAACGCAGGACGCACGGTTGATCACCGATGGAATGCCGTCGGGTGTCGGAATGGTCCCCGCCAGCGCATTGATTTCGACGATGCGCCCCCAGTTCTGCTTGCGCATATGAGGCACCACAGCCTGAACGAAACGGAAATGCCCCATCTGTAAGACATTAGCGTGTTCGAGAATCGATTCAGGGGTGAGGGTATCGATATTTCCGCTACGGCCCTGACCGGCGTTGTTCACCAGTACATCCACGCCACCCCAGGTCTCGGCCACTTCATCGACGAAGCGGCGCACGCCGTCCGTGTCGGTTACGTCGACCGCGCGTGCGATCACGCCAGCGGCTTTCTCGGCAAGTTCCTGGCCGGCTGCCTCCACGGCTTCCCAAGATCTCGCACAGATCGCGACGCGCGCACCTTCAGCAGCAAATGCACGTGCGATGGCCAATCCGATGCCCCTGGAGGCGCCGGTAACGATGACGCGTTTGTCGCTCAAATCGATGTTCATTTGGATACGTGCCTCTGCATGGCCGTCTGGTGGATGACCAAAACGGCGTATGGCTTGCCGTTTCGAACGATGAAAAAATCACCTGTCATGAAGAAAAGTGAACGAATTTATGATAAATGTCTATATTCATGGTCGTCAGCCCGCCTGCAGATCATGGATTTAGTAGTAAGGCTTCCACTGAATTCTGAATAAAGAATCTAAATCTCAATGTGGAATTTTAAGGAGATATCCGCTAGGGTTGACCTAAGCATCGGGAGCTAATCGGCCCATGCTATCTATGCGCACAGCGATCGCAACGGTTTCGCCAGGCGTAGCAAGGCTTCTCAGGTTGAACACGTTTCGGTGTAAGCCACTGAAAATAAAAATAAAAGGATCACAACAATGAAAGAATGCCGCCGTTTTAGATCTCAGCCAACGCAGCTCACCCGCATTGCTATCGCGGTCGCTATGCTTGCCGGCGCCGGGACAGCCAGCGCTGTTCAAGTCGATCTGGGGAACCCGGATTACCGGCTGCGCTGGGACAACACGGTGCGATACAACCTGGGCATAAGGATGGAAGACCAGGACAATCGCATCATGAATACCCCTACAACGGACGAATCGGATGGAAAATTCGATAAGGGTGACATCGTCACCAATCGTCTCGATGTACTGACCGAGATCGACTTCGCCTATAAGTATCTGCTGGGTGCCCGCCTTAGCGCCGCGGGCTGGTATGACCATGCCTACCGTGACGACGACGTGGATAGCAATATTCCAGGCTATTCGACCAGCTACTACGGCGATAAGTACAGCTCAGAGGTTGATCGCTACGCTCACGGTCCTTCGGGCGAAATTCTCGATGCCTTTATCTGGACCAATTTCGACATTGGCCCTGTACCCGTTAACGTCAAGGTGGGTCGCCATACCAATTACTGGGGCGAAGGCTTGCTGTTCGGTGCTCACTCCATCTCCTATTCCCAGGCTCCGACTGATGCGGTGAAGGCGGTAACCAGCCCGGGTATCGAGACCAAGGAAGTGTTCCTGCCATTGGGACAAGTATCGGTAAAGGCTCAGGTTACCGATAACCTGTCGATCATGGCCCAGCAATTCTTTGAGTGGGACAATACGCGGTTTCCATACGGCGGCACCTATTTTGGCCCGGCGGATCCGTTCTTCGAAGGCCCTGATCGGTTTCCGTTGGCCCCGGGTTTCAACCTAGACCATGCCAATACCAAGCGCGGCCGCGACACCGCAAACTGGGGTGTGATGGGTCGGCTCAATGTCGAGCAGATAGAAGCGACCATCGGTGCGTACTATCGCGAGTTCGATGATTATCAGCCTTGGCTGGCGCCAGAAATCGACTTGGCGGGCGGCAGTTATCGGCTTGTGCACCCAGAGGGCGTCAAGCTGGCTGGCTTGAGTTTTTCCCGCGTATTCAATTCCGTTTCCGTAGGTATGGATCTTTCCTACCGCAAGGACGGTGCCTTGAACGCAACGGGTGTGAGTCTTGTTGATGACGAGGGTCCTCGCGGCGACACCATTCACTTCGTGGCAAACGCAGTCTACGGTGTGCCACGGAACTTCATTGCCAACAACGCGACCTTGGTTGGCGAATTTGCGTACAGCCACCTGGACAAGGTGACCAAGCATGAAGAACTCTACAAGGGCGATGGTTACGCGGCGTGTCGTGATGCGCGCAGTTCAGCCCTTCCTGGAGGCAAGGAAGACGGTTGCTCCACCGATGACTACTACGCTGTAGCTGTGAACTATACCCCTCAATACCTTTCGATCTTCCCGTCCTGGGACCTTGAGGTTCCGTTTACCGTCAACTACGGGATTAGCGGAAACGCGGCAAGCGCGGGCGGCGGTAGCGAAGGAGCCCTGGCTTGGTCCGTAGGTGCAAAAATGACTTACATCCAGCGCCACGAATTCAGCCTGCGTTACGCAGACACCTCCGCCCAGGAAAAGAATCTGCTCAACGGCGGGGTAGGCGGCAACGGTGCTGTGGGTACAACCGATCGCGGTTGGCTTGCGTTTACCTATAAAACTTCCTTCTAAAACTTATAAAAGGGGAACTCAATGAAACTCCAAGTCGCTCTTGGTCTGATGCTCAGCGGTATTTCTTCCCTATCGATGGCTGCGGTCTCTGCTGAGGAAGCTGCAAAACTGGGCGATACGCTCACTCGCGTTGGTGCCATCGCAGCAGGTAACGAAGCCGGCACCATCCCTGCCTATGATGGTGGTTTGCGTACTGCACCGCCGGGCTTCAAGCCCAACAGCGGTGTGTGGGTCGATCCGTTCGCTAACGAAAAGCCGCTGTTTCGTATCACCGCGCAAAATATGGCTGAACACGCAGACAAGCTAAGTGATGGTCAGAAAGAGGTGCTCAAGCGCAACCCTGACTATTACATGGACATTTATCCGACACACCGAACAGCTGCATATCCGGAAGAGGTGCTGCAGGCTACGGTGCGTAATGCGACCGAATGTGAAACCAAGAAGGACGGATTGGCCGTAGAGACCGACTGCCGGGGCGGTATTCCGTTTCCGATTCCGCAGACTGGCAACGAAGTGATGTGGAACCAATTGCTTCGCTATAACGACGGCAAATTTGGAACCACGACTTCTTCCTCTAATACCTGGGTTGTGGACAGCAACGGCGGCGTAACCAAAACCGCCACGCAATCTACTTTTGTAGAGCGTCCTTATTACCAGACCGATGTAGCGGGTCGCGATCCGGAGATGGCGTATCGGGTTTACTCGGTGACCAAGGCACCTGCCCGGAAGGCCGGTGAACTGACCGGCCTCAATGACTACCTCGACCCAACCGTCAAACCCCGTCGGGCTTGGAGCTATACCCCAGGGCAGCGCCGCGTGAAGCTGGCTCCCGAGTTTGCCTATGACACCCCGGTCTCGAGTATGGGTGGTCTCGAACTATTTGATGAGCTGTTCATGTTCTCTGGTGTTCAGGATCGCTTCGACTTCAAACTTGTGGGCAAAAAGGAGATGTATATCCCTTATAACGCCTACAAGTTCTACTTCAACTGTGAAGACCAACTCCAGGACTCGCATCCCAACCCCGCCTGCGAGCGTTGGGAATTGCACCGAGTATGGGAAGTTGAAGCGACTTTGAAGCCCGGTATGCGCCACGTTTACAGTAAGCGCACCTACTATCTCGACGAAGATACTTATGGTGCGGGTCTGTACGACGCATGGGATCAGAGCGGCCAGCTCTATCGCGCAATGATGCTTGGTGGTGTTCAGTTTTACGACCACGATATTCCATATATCGTCAAGCACTCCATCTATGACTTCAACAAAGGCATGTATGGCGTGATCAACGATGGCTTGGATGGTGGTTATCGAGTTCTGACCGAGCCGCGTTCCGAGCGTTCGTTGAATCCGGAAGCGATTGTAACGAGGGAAACCCAGCGCTGATCAGTTTCAGGTCTGCACGTGCGCTTGTAGGTGCAGACCTGTCGATCCTGGTTTCATTCTAGGTTTGCAAGCGATGTTAGATCATGGCGATAGGCATCGCGCGCATACTGATTACGCTGGTTGAGGATAAAAATAATGATATTCCCGGTCCCGCTTGCTGTGCCAAACGCTTCTTCGGCGACCATCACCCGCTTCTCCGGGAAATGGCTCAGCGTGATGCTATTGGTCCTGCTGTTGCCATTTGGTGTGGAAGCGTCTGTTGCGGCGGAGGGGCTCGATCCCTTGCGCGAGCCATCGAAGCCGATCAGCGCTCCGGCGCCGCTCCTGGGTATGGACCGTGCGGGTGATGTGCTTGTTGGCGTCGGGTTGCACGGCATGATCAAGCGCTCCACCGATGGCGGGACAACCTGGCAGCAAGTGCAGAGCCCTGTTTCCACGGACTTGGTCCAAGTGCGCTTTCGCGATCCGATGAACGGATGGATCGTTGGTCACGATTCTGTGCTGCTGCATACCACCGATGGTGGTCTGACTTGGTCCGTTCAACTTGACGGTCGCACGGTGCTTGCGCGTCTCAAGGCATTCTACGGTGAGCGTGCGGAGCGTGGCATCGAGGGCGCTGCCGACATGCTTCAGGAAGTGGAGTTCGCCATGAACACGTCGGCGACGCCCGATGTGCTGGCCTCACCGTTTCTCGACGTCATGTTCAATGAGGACAAGGTTGGCTACGTCATCGGTGCGTTCGGGATGATCCTGAGAAGTACCGATGATGGTGCGACCTGGGACCCTTGGATCGAGCAAACCGACAATACCCGCCGTATGCATCTGTATGGCCTGGACGAACGCGACGGCGTTTTCTACATCGCGGGAGAGCAGGGCTTGCTCATGCGCCTGAATCTCCAGACTCAACAGTTCACATCGATCGAAACGCCCTATAACGGTACTTACTTCGGTGTGCGTGCGCTTCCCAACCTGCTTCTGGCCTACGGCCTGCGTGGCAACCTATATGCGAGCAGGGACGATGGGCAGCAATGGCAGCAGATAGACACCGGCCTCAATGCAAGTTTGATCAGCGCGGTGGGTTCAGGGCAACAATTGATCATGGTTAGTCAGAGCGGCGCGATGATTGCCCTCGATAAGCAAAGTTTGAGCGTCACACCCCTGCAGGCCTCACGGGTGGGCGAAGTGTTCGCGGCCAGTGGTACTGGACGAGATGGCGAGATGGTCGTGACTTTTTTCTCGGGTGCAAAACTCGTCGAGATAGCCAAGGCGAACTAATAACGCGGCATGTTTAGTGAGAATAAGAAATGGTAGATCAAAAGTACAATACTGGAATGCCCGTAGTTCCGGATGTTCGTGATTTCGATAAATCGTCCGGCGGGTTTTTCGAGCGGGTTATCTTTAATAATCGCGTACTTGTACTTGTGGTCTGCCTGCTGGCTACCGCCGTACTTGGTTACTTCGCTGCTCGCATAGACGTAAATGCCAGCTTCGAAAGGATGATTCCGAGCAGCAGCCCTTATATCAAGAATTACTTTGCATATAAGGATCAGCTTCCTGGCTTGGGCAACAGCATCCGTATCGTCGTCGAAAACAAACAAGGCGATATTTACGACCCGGAATATCTGAAGGTTCTGCAGGAAGTAAACGATACGCTGTACCTCATTCCGGGCGTCGACCGTTCCTGGATGAAATCGTTGTGGATGCCGATCGTTCGTTGGAAGGAAGTCACCGAGGACGGAATCAGTGGCGGCGCGGTCATGCCGTCTGATTACGACGGCAGTGATGAATCCATCATGAAACTGCGGCGGAACATTTCCCGTGCCGGAATCGTTGGCAATCTTGTCGCCAACGACGGTCAGTCGAGCATGATCGTTGCGCCGTTGCTCGATCTGCATCCTCAAACTGGCGAGCCGCTCGATTACGGTGAGTTCTCTGACCAATTGGAAGAGAAAATCCGTACCTTTGAAAGCGACAAGATTTCGATTCATATCGTCGGTTTCAGCAAGTTGGTTGGCGACCTGATCGACGGCCTTTATAGCGTCATGCTGTTCTTCGGGATATCAGTGCTGATCGCGGGGATTTTCGTTTATCTCTATATGCGCTGTTTGCGCAGCACGTTGCTGTTGATCGGTGTGGCAGTGGCCGGTGTGGTATGGCTACTCGGTCTTATGCAACTGCTCGATTATGACCTGGACCCCTATTCGATCCTCGTTCCCTTCTTGATATTCGCGATTGGCCTGTCTCACGGCACGCAAAAGATGAACGGCATTCTGCAGGATATCGGCCGAGGAACGCACAAGTACGTTGCGGCACGTTATACCTTCCGGCGTCTGTTTCTAACCGGTCTTACCGCGCTACTGACGAACATTGTCGGCTTTGCGGTCCTGGCGATCATCGACATCCCGGTGATTCGCGATCTGGCGATAACTACCAGCATCGGCGTTGCTGTACTGATCTTCACCAAGCTATTGCTGATCCCTGTCGCGCTGTCATACATCGGCGTTAGCAAGAAGGCCGCGCTGATCGCGCTGGAGAAGGACCGGGCTGGCGCCGAGAACCGCAACTGGCTGGGCCACATCTGGCACGGGCTGGATCGCTTTACTGAGCGGCGCTGGGCAATTGCGGTGATTTCATTATCTGTTGTCGTCACCGTCATTTGCAGCATCGTCATGCTGGATCTCAAGGTTGGCGATCTTGACCCGGGTGCTCCCGAGCTGCGCGCTGACTCGCGCTACAACCAGGACAATACTTACATCACCAACCACTACGGTCTGTCCAGCGATCAGTTCGTCGTGATCATGAAAACCGATCCCGACAGCTGCCGGTTGTACCAGACGCTGCAGACCATGGACCGGCTTGCATGGCAACTGCGCCAGACACCGGGCGTGCAGACCACCAGTTCGCTTGCCGAGTCGACTCGTTTCGTCACCGCCGGGATGGCCGAAGGCAGCGGCAAGTGGCTGACTATCAGCCGCGACCAGGCCATCACCAACGCGTCGGTCGATGCCGCGATGATTTCTTCGCCAGGCATCACCAACCAGCAGTGCTCGGTTACACCGCTGATCGCCTATCTCACCGATCACAAGGCGGACACGTTGCGTCGCGTGATGGGGGTGGTCGAGGCCTTTGCCGCCGAATACAACACCACGGCTGACTCAGAACGTCCGGTCGAGTTTCTCTTGGCCGCAGGCAACGCGGGTATCGAAGCGGCGACCAACATCGAGGTGGAGAAAGGCATCATCACCATGTACCTGGCGGTATATGGCGCTACTGCTTTGCTCTGTCTGCTGACGTTCCGCAGCATTCGCGCCACCATCGTCGCGCTCGTTCCTTTGATCATGACCACCATCATCTGCAAGGCCTTGATGGTCTGGCTCGGTATCGGCCTGAAAGTGGCAACCCTGCCGGTTATTGCGGTTGGCGTGGGAGTAGGCGTGGATTACGCACTCTATTTGCTCAGTGTGCAGCTCGCCGTACAGGAGCGGGGCGGGTCGCTGGCAGTGGCCTACCGCCGCTCTCTGGACTTTACCGGCCGAGTGGTCGCTCTGATCGGCTTGACCATGGCGGCTGGAG
>Ga0209643_1001512_pt1 | contig 21105 bp, 20 predicted proteins | sample AutmiccBRH37_all_FD_187383 | JGI IMG/M metagenome (GOLD analysis project Ga0209643, IMG submission 187383) | Deep subsurface microbial communities from Mt. Terri, Switzerland - Autotrophic microbial communities BRH/37_all (SPAdes) (version 2) | ecosystem: Environmental > Aquatic > Deep... | reverse complement strand
CGCGCGGCTGGGCTGGTCCCAGCCTGCTCGCGATGATCGTCTTCGAAAAATACGGCCAGCATCAGCCTCTCAACCGTCAGGCCGAACGCTACGCCCGTGAAGGCGTGGACCTCAGCCTCTCCACGCTCGCCGATCAGGTCGGCGCGGTGGCCGAGTTGCTGAAGCCGCTGAACGCGCTGATCGAGGCGCATGTCTTCACCGCGGCCCGGCTGCATGGTGACGACACCACGGTGCCGCTGTTGGCCCGTGGTGGCACGAAAACCGCCCGGCTCTGGACCTATGTGCGTGATGATCGTCCCTTCGACGGGACCGCGCCGCCCGCAGTCGTGTTCCGCTTCTCCTCCGATCGCGCCGGGGAACATCCGACGAAACATCTGGCAGGCTGGCAGGGCATCCTGCAGGCCGACGCCTATGCCGGGTACAATCAGCTCTACGATGCCGCCCGACAACCCGGACCGGTGGCATCGGCGCTGTGCTGGGCACACGCGCGGCGCAAGTTCTTCGAGCTCGCCGACGTGCAGACCAACATCCGCAAGGGCAAGCCGGCCAAGGAGATATCGCCCATCGCCGTCGAGGCGGTGAAGCGCATCGACGCGCTGTTCGAGATCGAGCGCATGGTCAACGGGCAGTCCGCGAAGGCGCGGCTGGCGATGCGACAGCACCAATCGGCCTCGCTGGTCGCGGACCTGGAGCGCTGGCTTCGCAGCGAACGCGCCCTTCTGTCGAAACATGCCAAGGTGGCGAAAGCCATCGACTACCTGCTGTCACCCAACCACTGGCCGGGCTTCACGCGGTTCCTCGAGGATGGGCGGGTCTGCCTCTCGAACAACGCCGCCGAGCGCTCCTTGCGCGGTGTGGCTTTGGGGCGAAAATCCTGGCTCTTCGCAGGATCCGAGCGCGGCGGGCAGCGCGCGGCGGCGATCTACACCTTGATCGGCACCGCAAAGCTCAATGACATCGATCCCCAGGCTTGGCTCGCAGACGTCATCGCCCGCATCTCCGACATGCCCGTCTCACGGCTGCACGAGTTGTTGCCATGGAACTGGCAGAAGCAGGCACCCAGATCGGTCGAGGCGGCATGATGGCCCAGGTCACCCATGTCCACACCATCGATGAGGTCGCAAAGAGGATCGGCGAGAACCTCGAACTCGTCGAGATTGTCAGCGCCAATTCCGACAACATCGATTATGGCGAGATGATCTGGGTAGACGACGGCACCGAGGAGGGGATCAAGACCTTCACAGACCGTGGCATCGAATGCATCCAAGAACTTCTCGCGGACATACGGACATGGGAAGGCGGCATCCGTGAGTTCCTGCGTGACGAACAGTGTGATCCCAAAGTCATCGAGAGCATCATGGCCGACGAGAAGAACTGCTGAGGCAAGACGGCCCTCGGCGGAACCTTACCGAAGATCTGGTAGCTCTTGCCTTCAAGAGGCTCGGCGTCGCGCAGGATTTTCTCGCTCAGTTTCACCCGTCTGGCCATGCGTTCGGCCCTCCTTTCCCGATGGACACAGGCGTGGATCCGCGCCTCTATCAAGTCAGATCACGGAGCAGGGGGAGGAAAACAGGCGGAAGGTGGAATTGAAGCGGGCGGCGAATTCCGGCCAGCGTCGTCAACGGGTTACAGGGGGCGCCCAGCGCGGACAGGGGCGAATCGCGGAACTGTCGAGGGGGAATCCGCTATGGTTGGCGCCCAAGGCTTTGCCCGCCGGGTGCGGAAAGCATGCAGTTTCAGGTGCGCGAACGGTCCCCGACCTGCCGCTCGTGGACAGCGCGGCGAATGACCGCTCCCAGCCCTCAGCGGACCCACATGCACGTTGCAGCACAGATCGGACCATCGACAAGGAGGTCGGAAAGGAGGCATTCGCGGATGCGGCAGCGCAACCGCAGCATCGGGCTGAAGCCGCCATTCGATTGCTATGCCGGGAGTGCAAATTGCCGGGTTGCCACTTGGTGCGAGGAGCTCATTTTGATGATCGATGCCGCAGCTGAATTCGACTGCTGAAGCATTCAGAAGATACATTCATGCTATCACCTTTGTGTCCCGTTCCAGAAAACGTCGCCAGCTGCCAAGGATGCTGATGTCTTCGGCATGACGCTTGCCGCTTGCCTCACAAAGGAATCCCTTCACCTGTGATCCATCCTCAATCTCAACGGTGCCGATGACGAGCGGCGCAGGAATACCGGCGATGAAATCGCCCACGACGTCTTTTGGGATGGCCCAAACCTCTACCGCGATGGAGGTGCCGTGTTCGTCGTCGCAACGGTAAAGGCCAGGACGGACCGGGGGTCCGCCTGGCAGCGCATAAAGCGCGTAACAGGGTGCCGTCTGTGTGGCCTTCAGGAACCGCGCCCCGCGCGACGTCAATTCGTGGTTGAGTGGCAAGCCTGACATGTGAGCGCCGCAAACAGCAAGGGTCATCTCGCTCCCGGACACAGGGGCAGCCTCCGAGTTCGTCAGATCGGGCGTCTCGATCCTCGTAGCCCCGAGTATGGGTCGGCGGGCCTCCGTTAGGCGCTGCCCTTGCGCCGCAATCGCTCCATCCCCGCCTGCGGGCGCGATCAGTGTCACGCCTCCGGGCCGACCGTCGCTGCGGGGTCCAGTCGGCACGGCCAATGCGCAAAGATCCAGCAGGTTCACGAAATTGGTGTAAGTGCCAAGGTTGGAGTTGGGCGTCACGGGGTCGGCCTCCAGCTCGGCGCAGGTCACAAAGGTCGGGATCGTCGGCACACAGAGCATGTCGGCACGGTCGAGGATCGGTGCACAGGCGCGGCGCAACTCCGCAAGTCGGTAGAAGCCGTTGAAGGCATCCACCGCGTTTAGGCCCTCGGCCTTGGCGATGATGGCACGGGTCACGGGGTGCAAGGCATCGGGCCGGGACGTCATCATGTCTTCAATGGCCGCGTAACGTTCGGCGATCCATGCGCCGTCATAGAGCATCCGCGCGACGTCGTAGAAGGGCGTGAAATCCACCCGGTCGATCCGTGCCCCGCTTTCGGCCAACGTTGTCAACGTCGCCTCGAAATCCGCTGCCTGCACTTTATCTTCAAAGAAAATCAGGCTGGCGGCATCGGGGGCAGTGATGCGCGGCGCTGGTGCGGGGGCGGGCATCGGGTCCGCTGGCAGAGGTCGGGAATAGGCGTCTGCGTAATCGAACGCGGCTGCGGTACGGAGCACGTCATGCGCGTCGGCCACGGTCAGCGCGAAGATCGAGATCGTGTCGAGCGTGCGGCAGGCAGGCACAACGCCGCTGGCCGACAGCGCACCCAGGCTGGGCTTTAGCCCGACGATCCCGTTCAGCGCGGCAGGCACGCGGCCCGACCCTGCGGTATCGGTCCCCAACGCAAAGGGTACGATCCCATGCGCCACCACGACGGCCGAGCCCGAAGACGACCCACCCGGCACAATGTCCGCATCCAGCGCATTGCGCGGCACTCCGTAGGGCGAGCGTACGCCTACAAGGCCGGTTGCGAATTGGTCGAGGTTGGTCTTACCAATTGGAATTGCCCCTGCCGCGCGCAGGCGGGCCACGACAAAGGCGTCGCCGTCCGGGGCATAGGCATAGTCCGGGCAGGCGGCGGTCGTGGGCATCCCAGCCACGTCGATATTGTCCTTGACGGCAAAGGGTATTCCCCAAAGCGGACGGTCGGGGTCGAAGTCCCCCAGGGCCGCGACCGCAGCAGCGAGGTCGTCGGCACTGGCGAGGTGAATGAAGATCGCCGGATCGCGCACCGCGTCCAGCCGGGCGAGGACTTCTGTCAAGACTTCTGCGGGCGTCACGCCTGAGGCATAGGCATCGCGTAGAGAGGTGAGCGTGAAGGGCAAGTTGGAAAGAGGCGTGGTCATGGTCTTTTTTCTCTTATTCTTTTATTCGGCAGCGGATTTTGCAGCGATGTCGGTCGTTTTCATTTTCGTGGTCGGTGGTTCGGGCGCTGCGGCAAGCAGAGTGCGGGTGTAGGGATGGCTTGGGGTGTCCATGACTTTTGCCGCGGGCCCCTGTTCCACGATCTCGCCACCCTGCATGACAATCACATGGTCGCACAGCAGCCGAACCACGTTCAGATCGTGGCTGACGAACAGATAGGTCATGCCCAACCGTGCGCGCAGGTCGGCCAGCAGGTTCAGCACCACCGCTTGGATCGACACGTCAAGCGCCGCCGTGGGTTCATCGAGGATCAGGAACTTCGGGTCCAGCGCAATGGCCCGCGCGATGCCCACCCGCGCCTTCTGCCCACCCGAAAGCTGGTGTGGAAAGCGGTCCAGCAACGAAAGGGGCAGGCCGCACAACGTCGCCAGTTCCTCGATCCGCGTTTGCAGGGCCGTCCCGCGCAGACCACTCATCCGCAGGATCGGGTCGGCGATGGTCTGGCGGGCGGAATGGCGGGGGTTCAGGCTGTCGGTGGCGTCCTGGAATACCATCTGGATCTGGCTACGCCGTTTGTCGCGCACGAAGCGGTCGGCGGGGATGGCGGCAATGTCGAACCCTTCGAACAGGATGTCGCCCGAAGTGCGGTCAAGCAGGCGCACCAGCATCGACGATGTCGTGGATTTGCCGCAACCGCTTTCGCCCACCAGACCGACGGATTGTCCCTCGCGGATGGTGAAGGAAATGCCCTTGACCGCGTGGACGGGTCCGGACTTGCCCCAATAGGTCTTGACCAGATCGCGCACCTGCACCAGCGCACGGTCGCCCGGCAGGTGATCGGCCAGCGGCGTGCGCGCCTCAAGCGGCAGCAGGTCGCGCAACCCCGCCCCACGGCGAGGCGTGGCATCGACCAGCTTGCGCGTATACGGGTGCTGCGGATCGGCGAAAAGGACGGCGGCAGGGCCGGTTTCCACGATCTGGCCGTCTTTCATCACCGCCAGACGGTCGCTATATTCGGCCGCCAGCCCAAGGTCATGGGTGATCAGGATCGACGACATGCCGCGCGCGCGGGTCAGGTCGCGCACCAGATCCATCACCGCCTTCTGCGTGGTGATGTCTAGGCCGGTCGTGGGTTCGTCTGCGATCAGCAGACGCGGCCCGCAGGCCAGCGCGATGGCAAAGACGATGCGCTGGCACATGCCACCCGACAATTCGAACGGATAGGCATCATACCGCGCCGCCGCATCGCGGATGCGCACTGCCTCCAATGCCTCGATGGCCTTGGCGCGGGCGTTGGCACGGGTGGCGCGGCCATGGCGGCGCAGCACGTCTTCCAACTGGTGGCCCACCTTGCGGATCGGGTTGAGGGCCGCGCGCGGGTTCTGGAAGATCATGCTGATCTCGCGGCCCCGCACCGCCTGCATGTCGCGTTCGGCCGCCTGTGCTAGGTCACGCCCTTCGAAAACCGCGCTGCCCGCCCTGATCCGGCCGCCCGCGTCAAGAATGCGCATCAGCGCATAGGAGGTCACGGACTTGCCCGACCCGCTTTCGCCGACAATGCCCAGCGTCTCGCCTGACCCAAGATCAAGCGAGATGCCGCGCACCGCCTGCACCTCGCCCCGCCGGGTGCGAAAGGACACCGCGAAATCCCTGATGCTCAACATCGTCACGTTCTCCGGCGCGGATCGACGATGTCGCGCAGACCGTCGCCCATCAGGTTGAAGGTAAACACCGCCAGCATCAGCCAAAGCCCCGGAAACAGCGCGATCCACCAATGGCCCGAGATGATGTAATTGGCCCCCTCGGCGACCATGATGCCCCATTCGGGCGTCGGTGGGCGCACGCCCAGCCCGATGAAGGACAGGCCCGCCGCGTTCAGGATCGCCCAGCCCATGTTGAGCGACACCTGCACCATCATGGGCGGCAGCGCATTGGGGAAGATGTGAAAGGCCAGCGTGCGGAAATGCGAATTGCCCGACAAGCGCGCGGCCAGGGCAAAGCCAGCTTCGCGGCGGATGTTCACTTCGGCCCGGACAAGGCGGGCATAGAAGGGGAGGTTGATCAGGGCCGTGGCGTAGATGATGTTTTCCACAGTGTTGCCCAGCGCCGCGACTATCCCCATCGCAAGCACGAACAGCGGAAACGCCATGATCGTATCCAGCACCCGGTTCAGCACCGCGTCGATCCAGCCGCCCCAATAGCCCGCGATGGCCCCCAGAACCGAGCCGATCACGAAGGAGATGGCGACGGCGAGCACCGAAATCGTCAGGTCCAGCCGCGTTGCCACCACGACGCGGGAAAACACGTCGCGCCCAAGGCTGTCGGTGCCGAACCAATGGGTCCAGTTGGGCGGTCGCAGCGCGTTCGTGGCATTGGTTGCGAGCGGATCATGCGGCACCAGATACGCTCCGAAGAAGGCCTGCAGCAGGAAAAAAGCGAACATGCCGAAGGACAGCATCGTCACCGGGTTCTCGCGCAGCACATGCAGTAGGTGCGCCCATGCGCCATCGGGCTTGCGGCCCGGAATATCGGTAACTTGGGTCATTTGGTGTCGAACCCGATGCGCGGATCGATCAGCGCGTAGCTGAGGTCGATGATGAGGTTGAGCGTCACGAAGAGGAGCGCCATGGCCAGCACGAAACCCTGAACGGCGGCATAGTCCGAGGCGACCAGCGCCTCGACCGCGTAGGAGCCGATGCCGGGCCAGGCAAAGACTTTTTCCACCAGAACGTTCGCGCCGAGCACGAAGGAAAACACCATGCCCAGCGTGGTCACGACCGGCAGCAACGCATTGCGCAGCCCGTAGCTGAACAGGATCTTGCCCCGCGACAGGCCCGCCGCGCGCGCGGTGCGGATGTAGTCCGACGACAGGGCTTGCAACATCGCCGCACGGGTCATCCGCGCAATGGGGGCCAGCGTAAACAGCGCCAGCGTGATCGTCGGCAGGGTAAGCTGGCGCAGGGTGGCGGCAAAGGTCTCAGGATCGCCCGCGATCAGGCTGTCGATCAGGTAGAAGCCGGTCACGCGCGGCGGCTCGAAATAGATGAAATCCAGCCGTCCCAGCGGTGAGGGCGCCCAGCCCAGCAGGTAGTAGAAAACGTAGACCAGCAGGATACCGGTAAAGAAGGTGGGCAGCGACACGCCCGCCGTCACCAGCACCCGGCACAGGTGATCGACCCACGATCCCTGCCGCACCGCCGCCAGCACGCCCAGCGGAATGGCGATGAGGCAGGACAGCACCAATGCCGACAGTGTCAGCTCCAGCGAGGCGGGCAGGCGCGCGGCCAGATCGGTCAGCACCGGCTGCCCCGTGCTGATCGACCGGCCCAGATCGCCTTGCGCCAGATCACTGACATAAAGGAAGAACTGCATCACCAGCGGCTTGTCGAGGCCAAGCGCCTCGCGCACCTGTTGAATGGACTCGGCATCCGCCATGGCACCCGCGAAATAGACCGCCGGATCGCCGGGCAGGGCGCGGGTCAGGATGAAGCTGATCACGATCACCCCGATAATCACCGGCACGGTCTGTGCCAGCCGCATCCCGATCGCGCGCGTCCGCCCGGCCATGGCTCAGACCCTCGTCATGCGGCGCGGGTCGAGTTGGCGGTGAAACCAGAACTCGTAGCCCGACGCGCCATTGACCGCGACGTTCAAGGCCGGCTGATAAAGCGGAATGCGTGGCAGGTCGTCGATCACGATCTGGAACATCTTCTTCACGAGCGGTGCCCATTCGGGGTCGTCCATCGACATGTGCAGCGTCTGTTCGGTTAGGGCGTTCACCTCTTCATTGTCGTAGTTCGACGAATTGAACAGCCGGTCCTTCTGATACGCCCAGAAGAAGTAGTAATCAGGCGTGTTCAACCAGCCGCCGAAATTTTCCAGATGAAAATCCAGCGACTTGTCGACCAGCGCCACGGTGCGCCAGTTAGCACCGGGGATGCGTTCGACGGTGGTGGTGATGCCAAGCTGCCCAAGGCTTTCCTGTATCAGCAGGGCCGTGGGTTCCATCCAGCTTGCCAGATCGAGGCTGATTGACATCTGCACGGGAAACCCGCTGGCGAAACTGGACGCCTCCAGATGCGCGCGCGCCTTCTCCATGTCGGTTGCATAAGGGAAGGGCCGGGGCCAGGCGGTGTCAGTGATCTCCGTCTCTCCGCCCCACATCGGCGCGCCGCGGCCGTAGGCGGCGGACTGAAAGATCGCCTCGTAGGGGATGGCATGAGCGATGGCCTTGCGCACTTCGGGGTCTTGGAACGGCTCGAACCGGGTGTTGAGGCAGGCGCAATGGATGCAATTTTCGATGGGCGTCGAGAAGACATCGACCGTGCCGACCAACTCGGACGCATCGCGGTCGGGAATGTCGAAGGACACCTGCACATCACCCCGTTCGATCAAGGCGCGGCGGGTGGAATTGTTCGGCACCTCGCGCATGATCACGCGGCGGATCTCGGGAAGTGGCCCGCCGACCCACGCATCGTTACGGTCATAGACGATCTGCTGGCCCTGATCCCACCGCGCGACTGTGTAGGCGCCCGATCCGGCAGTGGTCGTGTGCAGGTACTCGGTGGCCCAGGGGTCGGCTTCGGTCGCATTGGCGATTGCGAGCTTGGAGTTGATGATAAATGGAACCGGCACGGCGAGGTTCGGCAGCGAGAGCTTCGACGGGTAGTCGAGCCGCAGCACGAAGGTGCGCGCGTCCACCGCTTCGAACTGGTCGGGACGGAAGAACCCGCCTGCGCGCATCTGCGTCGACGGAAACCCGCCCACCGTGACCGCGCGGTCGAACGACCATTTCACATCCGCCGCCGTCACGGGCGTGCCATCGGTGAAGGTGGCGCCCGATTTGAGCGTAAAGGTAAAGGTGAGGCCATCGTCAGAAATGGTCCAGCTTTCGGCTAGTTCCGGCACGATGGTGTCGTAGTCATAGGACATCTCGCCGGTCGGTAATTGCCGCGACCCGAAGCCGACAAGCCGGTCATAGCAGTTGATCGCGACCTGGTAGCTGGCGCGGTTGGTGCCGGTGCGGTGAAGATCCAGACTGTTGATCGTCTGGCCCGAGGCCACAACCATCGTCTCCAGCCCTTGCGCATCCGCGCGTCTGGCCCAGGCAAAGGGCGTCATGGCCACGCCGCCTGCGGCGGCGGTCAGTTTCAGGAAATTTCTTCGATTGGTGTGCATCGGTAGGAGCCCCCTTGGCGTCGATCATTTTCTGCCCTGCAGTATGGCAGGTTGCGGGCAGTTCGCAAAATGCTATGTTTTCATCAATCCGGTGCATTGAATGCACCACTCGCAGGGCGTCGTGATGCAGCACCTGGACACATTCCGCCTGATCGAGGCGATTGCGCGTGCGGGGTCAATCCGCAAGGCGGCGGTGGATTCCAACATCACCGCCTCGGCCCTGAACCGCCGTCTGGCGCGTTTCGAGGCCGAGTTCGGCGCGCAGATCTTCGAGCGGTTGCCGCGCGGCGTGCGGCTCAACCCGGCCGGAGAGCTGGTGTTGCAGCACTACCGCGCGCAACGCTCGGATCTGGCGCGGGTGAAAAGCCAGGTCGCCGACCTTTCGGGGGTGCGCCGGGGCCATGTCACAATCGCATGTTCGCAGGCGCTTCTGCCGTTTTTCCTGCCGCAACAGATCGCGGCCTATCGCAATGCGCATCCGGGCGTGACCTTTGCCGTCAATGTGCGCGACCGCGAACAGGCCGAAGCGGAGCTGGTCAGTTTCCGCAGCGATCTGGCGCTGGTGTTCGAACCCCGAGTTCTGGTGGATTTTGAGGTGCTGCACGCTATCCCGCAGCCGGTCTGCGCGCTGTTTGCGCGGGATCATCCGCTTGCCCAGCGGGCTGAACTGCGGCTGCGGGACTGTCTCGACCATCCGCATATCGCGCCTGCCCACAAATACGGCGTGCGCGGCCTGCTCGACATGGCGGCCAAGCGGGTCGGCCGGGCGGTGACGCCCGTGGTGGAAACGGAATCATTCGAGTTGATCCGCTACTATGTGATGAATGAACGCGCGGTCGGCTTTCAGATCCCCATCGGTCTTTCGATGGAACAGGACAGCGACATGGTGTTCCGTCCGATCGCGGCGCGGGACATGCTGCCGGGAAACCTGCTCTTGGGGCAGATGCGAGGGCGCGTCTTGTCAGTCGCCACGTCTCGTTTTGCAGATCAGGTCGCGCTTGCGCTTGCGAACATGTCGGATGCCTGAGGCCGCATGTGGCTCGAATGCATTCGATCAGTTTTACGACGACCTGAATCTCGGGAAACGTCCGCGTGGACAAGTGTGAGATCCTGCATATGCAAGTCACATTTTCTTTGCATTTCATCTGACCAAGTCGGATCAAGCTGCACCTGCACCGAACGGCAGTGATTTCCGCTCTCCTGGCCTCTTGTCGGCTGAGATGCCTCTTCCGCGCTGGATGTCCGCTTTAAAGAATGCTGCGATGCGGCAATTCAGGCAATCCAACGTCGGCTCGGGGCCGGGTGTGTCGTGAAGGGCGACCATAGTTTGCAGTTTTGCAGGGTCGGCTCCCTGCGCACAGCCGACATTCGTGATGAACGCAGCGAATGACGGCTCTCGGTGCATTGCCTCACAATCGACTGAATGCTTTGGTCAACGTGTGGTCAACCCGTGAACGCGGTTTTGAGCACATCCGGTTCCGTCGGCATACGCTGAAATCCGACCAAAAACGGCGAAGATCGTCGTGCTTTCAAAGGCTTGCCAGCCAAGTGATTGAAATTAAAGGGTTCATCGGAGCAAACGGGTTGTGGCTCATAACCTGAAGGTCGTCAGTTCAAATCTGACCCCCGCAACCAAATCTAACAACAATATCAAACGCATAGCTGAGGTATATTTATACCGCAGGCACTTTTGCATCCTACATCAACGCCACATCAACACTGCCATAGAAAAACAGCACCAGCGCGCACTCGCAGGCAACGGCGGACAACTCATGACCTCCCAGCCTGGGAGTCCTTGCGGAAAACTCTAAGGAAAATCGGGGTCCTTTCAGTGCGGCACATCAAAACGTTTGACGTGTTCCCCTGAAAAACGGGGGCTTTTTTATGTCCTGGGAGGTTGAAACCGTCGCGAAAACAAATTGGCAGGGAACGACTTCAGGGCGCGGTCGCCTCGAACTTGCGGCATTCGCTGAGGAGACTCATTGCCGTCTCCAGTCGATCAGGCGTGGGTTGGGGAGGGTTGGCCAAGGCCAGTCTGCAGCACCCGCCGTCAATGTCACGATCAACGCGCGTGACGCCGACAGCTTCCGGCAATCCAGAACACAGGTCGCCGAGCGCCTTTCAACATCGGAGAAGATACATGACATTCAACGCCAGATGCTGGAGGCTGCTGCGCGTCGCCCTGCTGATCGCGATGCTCTGGCTCAGCGCAAAGTAACCAGATCTCACGCAATCAAAAGTACAATGAGCGGTCTCGAAAAACATTCGCGGAACTTCTCGATGTCATACTGAATCCCGCATCAGAAGGAAAATATGCTCCCCTCGCCCTTTCATTGGCCCATTTTCTTACAGATCGCATCCGACCCGAACGAAATGAAGTTCGATCGTGGGTGCATAGAATCCTCGGCCAGGTTGCAACGGTTAGCCGACGCGAGGACCCGAGGGAAACAAATTTTACGACTGCGGATCGTCATGGATGAAGGCGGCTGGACGCTGACACCTGGCACCACAAAGGAAGGAAAAGCCAGCCGCCTCTCGACGCGATAGCACCCGTTCGCCGCGTTGCAGGATCGCCGGAACCTCGTCCGGGCGCAGTCCGGCAAAGCCACCCGCATGCATGCGCGGCGCATTGGCAAAGGCCAGCGCCGGGACCATGCGACCGGGGCCCGGCGATCCGACCACGCCACCTGCGTGCAGGATGCTGGCGAACAACCCGCCCGCGCCGCCCAGCGCGCCGGAGAGCGCGTTGGCGATGGGGCCAAGAATGAACCGCCGCGCCGCCAGTTTGGCCAGATCGGCAATCATCGAGGTGACCAGATCGCCGAAGTTGAGCTTGCCAGTCTTGACGAAATTGCCCACGGCGTTCTCGGCGCTCTGGAAGGCTCCGACCAGCGTGCTCCCGATATCGCCGCCAATGTCGCGGGCCTTGGTGGCATAGTCGGCCAGCGTGGCGGTGACGGCGGCCCAGCCGGTCAGGGCGGTTTTTGCGCCCTCAGCGGTCGCGGTCCCGACGGCGCGGCCAGCCGCCCCAGCGCGCCCTGCGGCACGGCCCGTTCCGTCCAGTTCCTCGCCCAGCGCGGCAGCTGCGGCTGCGGCCCCGGCCAGTGCGGTTTCGGCCTCCGCCCCGCTGCCGGTCATGGCGTCGCGCAGCGCCTGCAAGCTCGCAAGCGGCCGACTGGCGGCATCGGCCAGCATGCCCGCCGCCTCGCGAAACCCATCGGCGCGGGCGCGGGCATCCTCGGCCATCGCGCCAAAGCCGAGGTCGGGTGGGTCCAGGAAGCTGCGCGACAGCGCGGCAGAGAAGGCGTCCGCCGCAGCGGTCCCGGCAGCGGTTGCCGCACCTTCAAACGGGTTGCCGATCCTGCCCAGCCCGACAGGATCCAGCGTGCCGATCCGCACACCGCCCTCGCCGGTCGCCCATTCCGGCAGCAGGGCAAGGGCCGCGTTCAAGCCTTCGATGAAACTGTTGATGCGGGTGACGACGCCATTCAGCATCGCCTCGATGCCCGAGATCAACCCGTTCGCGGCCTGAAACGCGAAGTCGCCGATGGCGCCGGGCAGTCCGCCCCAGATCGCCACCGCGGCATCAAAGGCCCCCTGAAAGATCGCCGCCGTCCGGTCGCCGAAGCTGACGACGCCTGCGATGGTGCCTTCCAGCGCCGACAGACCGGACGCCTTCAGCCCTTCCCAGCCCGCCGCCATGTTGGCAAGGGCTGCGTCGAGCGCCAGCCCCATCCGCGACCAGACCTCTTTGGCCAGATCCCCCAGCAGCCGGAACGCCTCGCCCACGCCGCCCGCGCCCGCGACCAGCCTTGTGAACTGGAACACCAACTCGCCCGCGCCGACAATCAGCGCGCCGATCCCGGTGCGGATCAGGGCACCCCGCAGCACGACCAGCGCCGTGGCCAGCCCGCGCACCGACAGCGCCGCCGCCGCCAGCCCGGCCACCCAGCGCCCGGCCATCAGGCCCGCAAAGGTCGCGGCGATGGACGCCAGCCGTCCGATGTTGTCAAAGAGTGCGCTTATGGCGATTCCCAGCGGCCCGCTGGTGCGCGCCACGCTCGCCAGCGCATTGGCCACCGCCTCCAGCGCAGGGGCGGCCGCCACCGCCAGCTGGTTCGAGACCCCGCGCCAGATCAGCCCCAGCCGCGAGATCGCATCGTTCGTGCGCTCGATCTGGCCCGCGTCAGCTTCCGAGACCACGACCCCGAAATCCTGCACATCCGCCGTCGCTTGCCGCAACGTCGCCGTGTCGATCCGGGTGAACACCAGTGCAGCCCGGTCGCCAAAGAGCTGCGAGGCGACAGCGGCGCGCTCGGCCTCTGGCACAAACTGGCCCAGCGCCTCCTGAATGGTGGCGATGCGCGCATCGAGCGGTAGGCGTTGCAGATCCTCGGCCGAGAGCCGCAGGCGGCGCAGGGCGTCCACGGCGGGGCCGGTCCCCGCCGCCGCCTGGCTGAGCCGCCGCTTCAGCTGCACGGTGGCCTGTTCGACCTGACCCATCGACACACCCGCCAGATCGCCCGCGCGCTCCAGCACCTGAATGCTGGCCACGGTCGTGCCGAGCGAGGCCGCGAGCTTGGCCTGCGCATCCACCGTTTGCAGCCCCGAGCGGATCATCGCGGCCCCGGCAGCGGCCAGCGCGGCGGTCACGGCTGCTGCCGCCAGCGTGGCGCGGCTGGCAAAGGCGGCGACGCGGGCATTGGCCAGATCCATCTCGCGCGACAGACGGCCAAAGCCGCGCGCGCCAGCCGCGCCCACACCTTCCAGTTCCGCACGCACCTGGCGGCCGCCTTCCGCCACAAGGCGGACGGACACGCGTTTCTCAGCCATTTTCTTGGGTCCTTGCTTTTAACGGCTTTGCGTCTTACGTTATGTTTATCGATCACGGAGGCGTATGATCATGTCAGAGACCGCAACCCTGTCCTCAAAATTCCAGATCTCGATCCCGAAAGCGATCCGCGCCGCGCAGCATTGGGAAGCCGGGCTGACCTTTGCCTTCATCCCCAAGGGCACGGGCGTCCTTTTGGTGCCGGTCCCGAAGCGGGAGGCGCTGAAAGGTCTCGCGCGCGGGGCATCGGTTAAGGACTACCGTGACCGTGCGGACCGGGTCTGATGGTCCTTGTCGATACGTCGGCGTGGATCGAATGGCTGATCGGATCGCCCACCGGAGAGAAAGTGGCCGAACATCTGCCCGAACAGGCAGATTGGCTGGTGCCGACCATGGTGCAACTGGAACTGGCAAAATGGCTGGCGCGCGAGGTGGGCGAGGACAAGGCCGATCAGGTGATTGCCTTCACGCAGGTCTGTCAGGTCGTGGCGCTGGATACCGAGATTGCCCTTGCCGCCGCCGAGGCTTGCCGGGACCACAAGCTGGCAACGGCGGATGCCATCATGTTCGCCACCGCCCGGACAAAGGGTGCGACGCTTCTGACTTGCGACTCGCATTTCGAGGGCCTGCCGGGAGTTACGTTGATCAAGAAGATCAAAAGCTGACGCCAGTCCCTGACGATTCTGCCATCTGTTCGTTGAGTTTGCGCACCATCACCGCCTCGATCTCGGGCAGCAGTTCGGCGGCGATGAGGGGGTCAATGTCCAGCGCACGAGCCATCGCCAGCGCTGCACCCATGTCCCAGCCCAAGACCGCGCCCGGGATCACGCGCAGCTGGCCGCCAAGGCGGCCGACCAGGTCCCAGACCTGCCAGACTTCCGGCGTCTGGGGCCGGTTCAGTCTTGCGGGGCAGTCCGGGCAGGTTTGCGTGCAGGCCTGGCAGTATCGCTCGCCTCCGCCGAAGGACCACTCGGCAAGGGCGCGGAGGCGTTTTTTTCCTGATCCAGAATGAGACCCCGCGCGACATAGGTGGTCTGGAACGCCTCGAAGACCGGCCAGATTTCCAGCAGGGCGTCGATGCCCTCGGGGCTGACCGGCACGGGATTGCCTGCGTCATCGCCCACGCCCTCCCAGTCGAGCACGGCGCGGCGGGCGACGGATTTGGCCATAACGAGGGCCAAGTCTTCCTGGCTCGCGCCCTCCGGTAGTGTTTCCACAGCCAGATCAGCGCGGGCCGAAACCATCAGCGCGGTGGTCAGGGGGGCGACCAGCAAACGTAGGCCGGGGGCGAGGTCCAGCCATTCGGGGCTGGCGGTCAGGTTCAAGCGGATCATCAATAGGCCTCCACATCATTGAACAGGGTTGCGGTGCACATGGCGTTAGCGACGCTGTCGTGCGCCGCTTGCCAGTCGAAGGTGGCCTGCACGCCCTGCGGTCCGGAAATCTCGATGCGGGGGCGGGGCAGGTAGACGGCGTGCACTGTGAAGGTGAAGCTTTCGCCCGAGGGGAGCACATAGGCGTCGACCTCATCGAGAAAGATATACCGCGCAGGCATCGAGCGCAGGTCTGTCGCCGAGTTCGCGCCCGTCAGCACCAGGATGCCGCCGGGGAACTCTTTTGAGAGCATCGAATTGCCCGCGTCGCGTGACCGGGCGGGGTTGACGCGTTCGCGCAGGGCGGGGCTATCCGCAATCAGCGGATCGAGACGGCCCCGCGATGTGCGCTTGGCCAATTCCAAGCTCGGCAGCACGGCCAGCATCGGCCCCGGCGCGTGATGGATCACGAAGCCGATCCAGTTGTTGCCAGCCTCGGTCGCGCCGACTTGCGCCGCCTTCATGAAGCTGATGCGCTGCGCCGGGTGGCGCGGCGACAGCACATCCATGATCTCGCGCAGGTAAGGCGCGCGGGCCGTGCGATAGCGCCCCGGTTCGGCCGCACCGCGCGACGACAGCCAGCGATGTTGATCTGCCCATTCCGACACCGTCAGGTCAGGATCGGGACGGATGCCGTTGCGCCAGGAGCGTAGGATGTCCTCGGCCCCGTCAAACCCGAGGTCGAGATCGGCGGTCAGGTCATCGTTATCCGAGGGAAACCCTGAGATCGGCGAGGGCGTCGAGTTGCGCTCTGACATGGGCTTCCAGCACCCTCTGCAGGATCGCGGCCTCGATCATCACCGGTTTGCCGGATTGCTTCTCCACCTCCGCTGCCACTTCGGCCGCCATCAGCGCCGCCACCCTGCTGGGCCAGGTCACCCAGGCATCGCGTTCCTGGCGAGCGAGACGAAACACCAGCGTTTCCGCCCGCGCCCGGTCCACAAGTGTGCCCTTGCGCTTCTGGATCGCCAGCTGGCGTTCCTGTGCCTGATAGACCGTCAACGCGGTGCGGGCCTTCAGATAGGAGGAGCTGTCCGCTGGCCCGGAAAATCCACTGTCGCCATGCCCAAGGCGCATCAGCGCTACGGCGGCATGACGCCCGAGAGCCTGATCACCCGAGCCGCCCGCACCGGCTATCACGCCGCCGCGCTCGTCGAGCGGCTGATGCGCGACAGGCCGCATCCGGAACAGGGCTATCGATCTGCCTTGGGTGTTCTTGGCCTGGAACGGCAGTTCGGGGCGGACAGGCTGGAAGCGGCCTGCGAACGCGCCCTGACGGTCGGCACAGTCACCTATGCCTCGGTTCGCTCCATCCTGATCACCGGTCTGGATCGGGCACCCAGCCCGCCAGACCCGGTCACCGCCACGCCGGTTCACGACAACATCCGTGGCCCCGGCTACTACCAGTAACCCTCGAAAGGACAAACAAATGCTGACACACCCCACACTCGACCAGATGGCCGCGCTCGGCCTGACAGGCATGGCAGACGCCTGGAAGGCGCTGGCCGAACAGGATCCGGGTCAGGCCCTCGAGCGCAATGAATGGCTCGGCCTCATGCTCGACCGCGAAGCCGCAGCCCGCGCCGACAAGCGCTTCGCCAACAGGCTGCGCAATGCGAAGATGCGCTTTCCCAACGCCTGCATCGAAGATGTCGATTTCGCCGCCAGCCGGGGGCTCGACCGGCGTCAGATCCTCGCGCTCGCCCAAGGCGACTGGATCAAGGCCCGCGAACAGATCATCCTCACGGGCCAGACCGGCACTGGCAAGACCTGGCTCGCCTGTGCCTTCGGCCATCAGGCCGCACGCCTGGATCATTCCGTCCTCTATGTCCGGATGCCGCGGCTCTTCGAAGACATGGCCATGGCACGCCTCGATGGGCGCTTTCCCCGCCTCGTCGACAAGCTGGCCCGCGTCCAGCTGCTGGTGCTCGACGACTGGGGCACGCATGGGCTGACCGACCAGCAGCGGCTCGATCTGCTCGAGCTTTTCGAGGAGCGCTACCAGCGGCGGTCCACCATCATCACCGCCCAGCTGCCCGTGTCAGGGTGGCATGACATGATCGGCGAGCCCACCATTGCCGATGCCATCCTCGACCGGATCGTCCACAACGCACACCGCATTGAACTCAAGGGAGACAGCATGCGCAAAAAGGACCGGAACGCGGCCTTGACCTCCGCCGAAAACACCGAAACTATCCGAACCGAAACATGATCGCAGGCAGATGATCAGCCGTGCCCGAACTGTCCGGGAATTACTGAAACGGCTGTCCGGGAATTAGCGTAATCGCTGTCCGGTATTTCTGAAATCCGCAGTGTGCCCCGTTGCGGCTCTTCCCATCGTCCAGTTGTTCAATACGCTTGGTGATCTCACGTTCTATGGACGACCACAGAAACAGGATCGAGCCGACGCTTGCCTGCATTTCCAAGAAGGACACTGGTTCGGGTTTCTGCTCCTCTGCCATTTCATCCATGACGCTGCTTTATTCCTTCCAAGATTCCTAGCTTGACCTTTGTTATTCGCATACTGTTGGGTTCGAGCGGCCATCCCAATCAGTATAACACTCAGGGTTCATGAGGCCTTCAAGTCTATCTGAAACTCCGAAAAATTCGCCAAGCGGCCCTTGCGCAACGGCGCCTGCCACAAAGAGCCCAATTCCGACTGCCCAAGCAAGCCATGCTTTTCCGGTCCGTTCGGTGATCTTGGGCCCAAGCCAGATCCCAAGCGCGATACTGCCGAACATCAGGCCATAGTGAAGGCCCAGCGCAACGAAGTTCTCTCCAAACGCGGCCGCAGGGCTGCGTTCACTGAATGCAGGAAGAAGTGCAGAAACGATCCAGAACAGGCCGATGCCGGAAATCCAGCGAGCGGCGACAGGCCATCCCATCCAAGCGTCGAACAATCGGGCCAATTCTTGCCACTCCCTACAGGTTCTCGAAAGCATCTCAACTTCAAATGGTTGGTATCCTGTCCGATCAAACTGGGCAACTTAGGAAGCTCTTTGCCCTGACTTTCCAACCGTCGCCATCTCCCACCGCCGCACGGCGACGTCGCAGTAAACCGGGTCCAGTTCCATCGCGAAGCAGCGCCGCCCAGCGCGTTCGGCGGCGACGATCTGGGTGCCAGAGCCGCAGAACGGCTCATAGATCAGATCGCCCGGATCCGAGAATGCCGTCAGCACCGCCTCGACCAGTGCCACCGGGAACACGGCTGGGTGCGATCCGGCCGCGCCCAGCCCGCCTTTGTGGCGCATGATCCGGAAAACGCTGTCCGGGATGCGGTGGCTCTGGATCGCATTCCCGGTGCCGGTCTTGGCGTGGACGCTGCCGTCGGCCCCGCGCAGCCCACCGCCGCCCAAGGTTTCGCCTGCGTGCTTGGACGGGACGGTCTTGTGCGGTTTGCGCGGCGCGCGGTTGAAGTGGAAAATGAACTCGTGCGACGGGGCCAGGCGCCCCTGCCAGTCGCCCGGCAAGCCCGGGCCCTGATCCCAGACATACCAACCAAACCGCCGCCAGCCAGATGCGCGCATCCATTCCACCCATCCTTCCCAATAGGGCTGCCATTCGCCGCTCCGGTGCACGAGGCCGAGGTTGACCAGCAGCTGCGCGTCGGCGGTGACCGGGGCCGTGGCGAACACGCCCTGCATCAGTGCATCCCAATCGCCGACCTTTTCCCTGGCCGCGCCATAGTCACGCTGCTGGGCATAGGGCGGTGAGGTGAACATCAGCATGGCCGCCTCATTCTGCATCAGTCTGGCGACAGCGGCGGGATCGGTGGCATCGCCGCAGCAGAGGCGATGTTTGCCCAACTGCCAGATATCGCCGGGGCGGGTGATCGGTTCAGCGGGCGGGGCCGGGATCGCATCGGCCGCGTCGTCAGAAATCGTCGGGCGGTCGTCGGCGTCTGCCAGCAGAGCATCCAGTTCGTCCACGGGGATGCCGATCAGCCCGAGGTCGAAATCCTCGGCCATCAGCGCCTGCAATTCCTGCAACAGCAGGGCCTCATCCCAGCCGCCCAGCTCGGTGAGCTTGTTGTCGGCGATGCGATAGGCGCGGCGTTGCGCCTCGGTCAAATGGCCCAGCACGATGACCGGGGCCTCGGACAGGCCGAGGTGCGCGGCCGCCAGAATGCGGCCATGGCCTGCGATCAATTCGCCATCAGCGGCCACCAGCACCGGCACGGTCCAGCCGAACTCGGCCATGCTGGCGGCGATCTTGGCGACCTGATCCGCATCATGGATCTTGGCGTTGCTGGCGTAAGGTTTCAGCCGGGACAGCGGCCAATGCTCGATCCGGCCCGGCAGCAGGGGCGCATTCATGCCGCCAGCCTCTTGGCCTTCAGGTCGGCGAAGGTTTCGCCCGTTTCCACCAGAACGGCATTGGCACCGGTGAACTGCTGCCAGCGCTCGATGGCCACGTCGACATAGGCCGGGTTCAGTCCCACACCGAAACAGATGCGCCCCGTGGTTTCTGCGGCGATCAGCGTGGTGCCGGAACCCATGAACGGCTCATACACCGCCTGACCCGGGCTGGAATTGTTCAGGATCGGGCGGCGCATGCATTCGACTGGCTTCTGCGTACCGTGCACGGTGGCCGCATCCTGGTCCTTGCCGGAGATGTGCCACAGTGTCGTCTGCTTGCGGTCTCCCGCCCAGTGTCCCTTGCCGGTTTTGCGGACGGCATACCAGCAGGGTTCGTGCTGCCAATGATAGTCGCCGCGGCTCAGCACCAGCCGGTCCTTGGCCCAGATGATCTGCGACCGCACGGCGAAACCCGCGGCCACCAGGCTGTCGGCCACGGTCCCGGCATGGAGCGCACCGTGCCAGACATAGGCGACATCGCCCGGGAACAGCGCCCATGCCTCGCGCCAATCGGCCCTGTCATCGTTCAGCACCTTGCCGGTGCGCTTGGTCTTGGCGGCCCCCGCCTGGTTGCGCCAGGACGGATCATATTCCACGCCGTAGGGTGGATCGGTAACCATCAGCAATGGTTTCACGTCGCCCAGCAACCGACCGACCACATCGGCGGATGTGCTGTCGCCGCAGATCAGGCGGTGCGACCCGAGCTGCCAAAGGTCGCCCGCAACCGACACCGGGGTGACCGGCGGTTCAGGAATGTCATCCTCGCCCTCGACGGCACCACCATCAGCCTGATCCGGATCGCGCAGCAGCGCATCCAGATCCTCGTCGGTGATGCCCAGCAGCGACAGGTCGAAATCCTCAGCCAGCAGCCCCGCGATCTCGTCGCGCAGCATCGCCTCATCCCACTCGCCCAACTCGGTCAGTTTGTTGTCGGCGATGCGGTAGGGCGGGCAGGCCGATGCACGCCGGGCGATGCCAGCGTCTGGATCGGGATCCGCGATGTCGGGAAATGCAAAGCGCCCGCGAGGGCGTTCCTGCGGGCGCAAATCTTCGATGATCAAGGGGTAGGTCAAGGGGGGCAGCTTTGTCAACGAAAAATGCACCTGGATTCAATGGCTTCGCAGCGGGTGGCTTCCGCTGGCTGGCTTCCGACATGGTGGCTTCCGCAAACTGGATTCCCTGGATTCCGCAAAAGAATCCAGCACGCCACGATCGTGATTCGGCAAGCCTTTGATAATGAGTCGCTTTTTTCAGAATCACTCGGCAGGTGGATTCCGCCTGGATTCCCCGGTGAAAGTGCCTGTCGCTAGCGAAATGCTGCGCTGCGCCCCCCCGTATACAAACGGGGCCGGGGAGGAACCAATGGGAGGGGGGTCACACAGCGCGCTGGACCAGCTTTGCCTGTTTCGGATCGTAGACGCAATTGGCGATGGTTCCATCTTTGATCTTCTCGACTGCCTTGTCGACCATGAACAACGGTACGAGAAACCACTC
>Ga0209643_1001511_pt1 | contig 21147 bp, 15 predicted proteins | sample AutmiccBRH37_all_FD_187383 | JGI IMG/M metagenome (GOLD analysis project Ga0209643, IMG submission 187383) | Deep subsurface microbial communities from Mt. Terri, Switzerland - Autotrophic microbial communities BRH/37_all (SPAdes) (version 2) | ecosystem: Environmental > Aquatic > Deep... | reverse complement strand
AAAAATTTTGCAATACAAAAATAAACGTAAATACACTACAACTTTATGACAAAAAACGAAACCCGCTAGCCCTTGATAACACTAGGCTAACGGGTATTATTTAGTCATTTTTGCTGTAAAACTCAGGATATAAAAGCTGTGCTCATTTTGTCAAGAACCTAGCTTTCATATTAACCTTTATTATCCACATCTATTCTAAATATGAGCCTTTCTTAGTATAAATCATTTGAAAAAAGTTTTCCAGTAAATATCACCGGGGGAGTCTATATTATGGTTCCTGCCATAGCAGTGTTTGCCTCAATCGTCGCGATCTTTTCCCTACTGGTGGCAGGGAGAAGGCTGCGGTTTACCCCTGCCCAGGCCGCCAGGCTTTTCTGGGCAGTCTGCGCCCTGGCCTTTGCCGTCGGCATGATTTGCCAGCCCAAAGAGGTTTTCGATGGCGCCACCATGGGACTAAAAGCCTGGTGGAATATAGTGTTCCCGTCCCTGCTGCCTTTTTTCATAGCCTCGGAGCTATTGATGAGCTTTGGGCTGGTGAATTTTATAGGGGCTTTGACCGAGCCGCTGATGCGTCCGCTGTTCAATGTCCCCGGCTGCGGGTCCTTTGTTCTGTGTGTCGGCTACACCAGCGGATACCCCATAGGGGCCATGGTCACTGCCCGGCTGCGGTCAGAAAAACAATTAACCAGAATTGAAGCTGAAAGACTGATGTCCTTTACAAATAATTCCAGCCCGCTTTTTATGTTCGTGGCTGTTTCGGTGGGAATGTTCGGGCGTCCGGAACTGGGAATTATCATAGCAGGCTCCCACTACCTGGCCAACCTCACCCTGGGCCTGGTCTTACGTTTTTACGGCATGAACGACCGGGAAGCGCTGCCCTTAAGGGGTGATCCCCATGAAAACATACTGGCCCGGGCATACAGGGAATTGGTGTCTGCCTGGCGGAAGGAAACCCGCCCCATGGGGAAAATTATAGGTGACGCAGTGCGCAATGCCACCGGCAGCCTACTGGCAATAGGAGGCTTTATAATACTTTTCGCAGTGATTATAAAGCTCATCACCAAAGCAGGCTTTATCAGTTATATGGCCCGATTTATGGGGCTGATTCTCAATCCCCTGGGGTTTTCATCAGAAATAATGCCTGCCCTGGCCAGCGGTTTTTTTGAAATGACCATAGGATCAAAAATGGCTGCAGAGTCGTCGGCCTCACTCATGCAGCAATTGGTGGCGGTGGAGATTATACTGGCCTGGAGCGGACTATCAGTCCATGCCCAGGTGGCCGGCATGATCAGCGAAACCGATATCAGAATGCTTCCTTTCATCTGTTCCAGGATAATACATGCAGCCCTGGCTGTTTTTTACACCATTTTCATATTCGGTCCGGCCATGCCCCTGACCTCGGGGTTTATTATCCCGGTGGCCGCCGCCATGGGAAAAATGCATGAGACTCCCGGCCTTTTGACCGGATTAAAATTCTCAGCAATACAGTTTGGATCAATGCTGTCGTTACTACTGGCAATTTCTCTAATTTATTGCGCGGTGAGGAAACTTAGAGCTGATAGCTGACGGCTGATAGCTGATTGCTGTTTTCATGGAGCGGGAGATATATGCGAAAGCTGGTTCCCCTGCCCACCTCACTGTCCACCTCAACCCTGCCGCTGTGTTCTCTGATCATGCTGTACGTTACACTTAACCCCAGTCCGGTGCCTTCGGCCTTTGTGGTAAAAAAGGGAGTTCCCAGTTTGTTCAGATCTTCCGGTTTAATTCCAGACCCTGTGTCAGACACATTGATCACCAGAAACCCTCTTTCAAGGCCGGTACTTATGGTTATTACACCTCCCTGAGGCATGGCCTGTACGGCGTTGCTGCATAGGTTCAGGAGAACCTGCCCAATCTGGGCGGGATCGATTAAAATATCTATATCAGCCGCTGAAAGATCCTTCACCAGGGTTACGTTCTTCTGAAGGGCATAAGGCGCTATTGTATTACATATTTTTTCAAGCGAGTTGGCCATGTTAACCTGAACCCTTTCGGTTTTTTTAGGTCTGGACAGTTGAAGCAGATCAATGATTAGCCGGTTCATGCTCCGGCAATTATCCACAATTTCCTGCTGATAGTAAATAATGGTTTCTTTAAGTTTTTCATTTACCGCCGCTTTTTCAATTTTGCTTTTTGTAACCTCTGCAAATCCTGATATTACAGTCAACGGATTCTTTATTTCGTGGGCTATACCGGAAGTTAACTGGCCAATTAAAGCAAGCCTCTCATTTTCTATGCTCCTTTCCTGCTTTTCTATAAGAGCTGTGATGTCGGAGCCTATCAGAACCATGCCCGACAGCCCTGCGCTGAAAACCGGGGCACAGACAAAGATAAAGGTTTTAACCTTTCCAGACCTGGTGGTAATCCTGGCGCTGATCTTATCAAAAAAGTTCATCTCTTTTATATTCTTAAACGATATTTCTTTGCTTTCAACCTTTAGTAAGCCTAGCAGTTTTTCAAACGCCTCGCCTGTCACCTCGGCCTCGGACAGCTCCCACATTTCCAGTCCTGCCCTGCTGCAAGCCACCACTTCAAAATCATTATCAATAATTACTACCGGAGAAAATGTACTTTCCAGAATCCCCCGGAGGACTTTTTTCACCCCGTCCAGCGGATTTTCCTCATTCCTCTCCCCGGCAAACCCGGACTCCATAGCCGTCCCCACTATATGCCTGGTTTCACCGCCTTGATCCACCACCGGGCTGTAAACCATGTTGTAATACCTGTTGCGGCCCCTGGAGTCAGTCAGCTTGGCATTATTAATTCTGAATATTTTCTTTTCTCTTCCAACTCGCTTTAAAATGTCTTTAAATTCTAATACATCTTCAGACTTTTTAAATATTTCATCAAAGGTTTTTCCCAGAATATCGCCATCATTAACCTCCCTGCACAGTAGCGGGGACAACAGCTCTTTATTACTGGCACTGTTGGAAACAATATAACGGAGATCCGGATAAGAAATTATAAAGAAAGGTGTTTCCATTACGTTCAGCGCTTTGCTTATATCATAATGCAATCCATCCATCCCATTAACCTCACATTTTCATTGTAATTTTTCTTTTAGGGATTGAATGCTCCACTTTCCTTCAGTTTTTCCATCTCAACCTGGTCCATGCCTATTTCCCGGAACACCTCTGCGTTGTGATCACCCAGCCCAGGCCCGTAGCCGGCCCCGGGCTGATCCAGTTCCCTGCCCTTGATGGGGCAGTTAATCTGACGCAGTTTAACGCCTTCCAACTCCGCCGATACAAGAACGTTCCTGTGCCTAGCCTGGGGGTGCTCCACGGATTCCATCAACGGCAGCACAGGGGCAACGCAAAGCCCTGCCGGGCCCAATATTTCCATCCACTGGCCGGCAGTTTTGGTGAGAAATAATTCTCTCAGCTCATTCTTAGCCCTCAGAGCCTCTTCACCAACGGCAAACTGCATGTCCACCAAATGTTCCTTGTGGATTAGCCTGCAAATCGCCTCCCAAAAGTGGGGCTCCACAGCGCCAATACTGATGTTTTTCCCGTCCGCCGTCTGATACAGGTTATAGCAGGGGACTCCCCCGCTTAGCATCCCCTCACCGGCACCATATTCAACTCCGGCTAGGTGAAGAGAGGCGTTAAAATGCTGCCATGAAAAACAGCTCTCGTACATCGATATATCCAGGTACTGTCCCTTATTTTTAGCAGTTCTCTGCCAGAGGGCTGATACTATGGCCAAGGCGGCCAGGGTTCCCGAAGAGGTATCCGCTATAAGCACCGGAGGCAGAGCAGGAGAACCCCCCTTTACCCCGTTCATATACTGAATACCGGTCATGCTGATTATGTTTAAATCGTGAGCCGGTACGTCCCTCCACGGCCCATCTTGTCCAAAACCGCTGATGGAACAGTATATGATCCTCTCATTGACCTTTTTAACCTCGTCATAGTCAACACCCAGCCTTTTAACAACACCGGGCCGGAAGCTTTCCAAAATGACGTCGCAATTCTGCGCCAGGCTTAGAAATGCTTCCCGCCCGGCATTATTCTTTAAATTTAATTTAACACTTCTCTTACCCCTGTTTAGCTGACTGAAAAATGATTGGCTCAAAATCCTGGCCTGGTCCCCCATCCTGGGCTCCTCTATCTTTATGACATCGGCCCCCAGATCCGACAAAAGCATGGTGCAGTATGGCCCCGGCAGGTTCATGGAAAGATCCAGTATTCTGACGCCTTCCAACATAAGCCCCATATTTTTATACCCCCCCCGGTAAAACTAAAGAATAAATTAATTCTAACATAAAAATGGCTCTGGAAATATCACCAATAATTCTCCATCATTAATTCAACAATTTACTCTTAGTCCTGCCTTAGGTAGCCGCTACTGCCCGACGGCCCCCTTTAATCTGTCATTGTTCAGGGACAAGCTTTTTCTTCCGCCTTAAAAGCAGGAGAAATTCCTCGGCCACGGCACTATCCGTGTTTTGCCTGCTGCCAACAAGATAAAGCGATCTTTTCATATCCATGGGCACATTAATTCTCTTTATTTTCCCCAATTCCAGGGCATCCCCGGCAGCCAGCCCCGAAACCACACTGACCCCAAGCCCTGCCTGCACTGCGGTTATTATGGCCCTGGTGCTTCCCAGTTCCATGGAAAGATTTATCCTGACAGGGTCAATCCCCATTTCACTCAGCTTCTGCTCAAAAGACCGCCTGGTTCCGGATCCCGGCTCCCTTAATATAAAAGGCTGGGCCATCATTTCCGCCAGATCGGCGAAACCTTTTTGCACCCAGGGATGCCCCGGGGGAACTATCAGAACAAGATCGTCCTGGATCCAGGGATCACACCACAGCCAGTTTCCGGCGGAGGCCGACCCGGTTACCCCAATATCTATTTCCCTGTCCTTTATCCAGCGAAAGACCTGTCCGCTTCCCGCCACCTGAAGGCTGACGCTGACACCCGGATATATTCTGTTGAGCTCTCCAATCAGAAGCGGAACCAGGTATTCACCCGGCGTTGTACTGGCGCCCACCACCAGGTGACCGGTTTTCAGCCCCTTTATATCCTCAATGCCGGACCTTATTTTCTGATACCTTATGACCATTTTTTTGGCCTCGGCATATAAAAGCTTACCGGCCCGGGTCAAACTGAGCCTTTTATCTCCCCTCTGGAAGAGACTCACCTGGAGGTCCTCCTCCAGGGATTTTATTTGAAAACTCACAGCGGGCTGACTCATATACAGCTTTCGGGCGGCCGCTGTAAAGCTTTGCAAATCAGCCACCAGGAGAAAGGTTTCAAGATGTTTAAGATTCAAAGAACCGCACCTCTTCCGGCAAATTAATACCACCGGTATACTCCCGGGGGAAGGATACGAAGACATTGCTTATTTTGGGGTAAACAGCGCATAATTGTTGAGCTTTAAATGTTTATCAATAAATAGGTTCTTGTCATCCAGGTTATACCCGTGAATGTAGATAATACTGTTGCTGTTTTTTACATGATTTATTATTTCCTCCACCCCGATGAAGCCGCTTCCCATCCTTTTAACGGGTATTACCTTGAACGCCAGCCCCAGCCCTTCACAGGTGATCCTTTCCGTTTCAATCCGCTGGGCGTCCTCCATGTTATCAGGATCAAGGCAGGAAATCACTTCTTTAATCTGGCACCTCACCACCAGGTCAAGCCACTCGTCCTGGACGGGCAGGGGGCCCAGAATAATCCTTTTGTTCTGGTAATACTTGAGTTCACCCCGCTCGATCCTTGCCACGTAAGCCGACTGGCCGGCCTCGCCAAGGGTCTCTTCAACAATCATTCTGGCCAGATTGGTTCTGTGTTTTCCCAGATTGCAGTGCACATAATAGCGGCCCTTTTTGCTCTTAACCAGCTCCTCTAATTTCTCTATGGACTCTTTATTGCTGCTTACCCAGGGAAGCATGGGGAAGGAGTGAACTTCCATCCCTATCTTCCTGCCGGCCTCTATTTCCTTGTCCAGGAGTATTCTCTCAAACGGTATGGTTGGGCTTAAGAGCGTAACGACCCCGGTATACCCCCCTTTTTTTAATATTCTCAAATAGGCCTCAGTGGGGTAGGGACCGTAGGCAAACCCCTTCCCCGACTCAATGACAACGCCCTTTATAACCGCCATAAGAGCACTGTCCGTAGAAAGGAGTGTGTAAAAGATACCCGAGCAGACAAAAAATAGTCCCGCAATTATATATACGGCCAAAGACCGAAAAACCCTGTCCCGGGTAATTCCCCTGTGAAACGTAAAGGCGGCGGCAAGGGAGACGGCGGCCCATATAAATATAATCACGTTCATAACCAGATCGATTGTGCCCTGTGAAACCTGTGATCGCTTTAAAACGGCTTCTACCGGGGTGCTGACAAAAAAAAGAAAAAATACGCCCAGTGAAAATCCGGCCAAAGCCATAAATGAAGCAATAAAAAACAATACCTTTACAGTGCCCATTAAAACGCATCCCTCATAACTGGCTGAAGAATATTAATTACCAGAACTTGTTGGATTTCAGCGCCCTGGTGAACTGGGTCACTGGATTTTCCACCTGCCAGGATTTAAGCTCAGTGAGAGCCATAAGAATCCCGGACATCCGGAACCAGTACGAAAAATACCTGTAAACAGGCAGGAAAAGCACAATCCACCATATTTTTTTTAAATCCTTGCGGTAAGCCTTATTAACGCTTTTATAGGCCACCAGGAAATATGCTGCATCCAAAAGCAGGTAGCATAAAAAAAGACCTGTCATGGAGATAACCACCAAGGGAAGTGAGTATCCCAGAAAATAAAGGAACGGGATTAAAAAAGTCCATGTCAGCCTTGAAAAAGCCTGGGTGTGGTCGGAGATGAGTATGCGGCCGGTAAATTCCTTTACGGCCTGAAAAGCGTTGGGAATATTGCTGAAAGAAATAGAGGCCACCTCTATTTCCCCACGCTGCCACCGCACCCTCTGTGAATAAAGGCGGGACAGGGACTCTATGGGTTCGACAAAGGCCACCGCACTGGAAATTGAGCCTATACGGGCCTTTTTATTCTTTACTGCATTTCTGATGTAAAAGGTCAGATCGGTATCTTCGGCCAGCGTACGATCCTGATACATAAAGGATTGAAGAATTATGTCCCGGCGAAACACCGAAAAAGCGCCGGACAGCGTAAACAGGGTATTGGTCAACGTCTGGTAGCGCCTGCCCACGTCAAAGGCAATCAGGTATTCAATTACTTCGCAGTAGTTGACTATGTCTATAAAGCCGAAATTCTTGCCCAGTTCCTTGTCCACCCTTATTGTCCCGGTGGCGGCCACCAACGACGGATCATTTTCAAAAGTCTTCACAACCTGCATTATGGCGTCCTTATCCAATGTTGTGTCCGAATCCAGGTTGCACAGGTAAGATCCTTTTCCGGAGTAGAGGCCGGCGTTTAACGCCCTTGACTTGCCCGGCCGGTCAAGCTTGGCCCAAGATACCGCCAGTTCATGGTGTTCGGCCTGAAACCTCTGGAATACCTCAAAGCTGTTGTCCTGGCTGCCGTTATCAACGCAGATTACATGAATGCAATCAACGGGGTAGCTCTGGTACAATATGGACCGAAGGCACTGGTAAAGGTTCCCGGTGGAATTATACACCGGAACAACAATCGTCACCATGGGATAAAAAGTAAGCTCGGGCACCGGTTTAGCCTTATAACTGTGGAAAAAAAGGCTGATGAAATAAACTATGGCCGTAGAAATGTCAAACATAAGTGGAGCCAAAAGCCAAACGCCCCAAAACAGAAGAAAATTAAGCGTTCTTTCCAAAAAAATCTCATCCATCGCTTACATACTCCCTGACGATTTTAAGCGTGGGCTTGGTTAATAAATGCCAGTAGAGGGCTACGATCAGGATGAAAAAAACAATCCGCCCGAACAGCGTATGGGCCAGAAAGATCATATCCCGCCCCCCCAGGTGTATTATGGTTATCACCACCATGATGCGAATGAGGTTGATCACAAACACAATGAAAACCGACACCGGGGAAAACACCAGCCTCTTAAAAAGACTGTATCCCGGATAGAACAGCAGCAACCCCAGCAGGATGCACATCTCCAGGAGGCCGGAGCTCTCTATGTCGATATCGATGGTAGTCCAGCTCCTGTCCACTTCTATAAGGACCAGTATAGTTCCTGGGGCTTTGTCGAAAACATTGGTTTTTATATCCATAAAATTTAAAATATAATGTATCAACAAACCCACCAGGTTCTCCATCTGGTATTCCAGAAACGAACCCCTCAGCAGCAAAATGGAAATGTAAGTGAATCCCACAGCGGCAACAATATAATAAAAGAGCCAGATCCGGTGGCGGTAAAAAAAGGCGATTGCCGCACACCAGATTAGAAAGCCCACAGCAATTAACGACCTGCTCTTGGTAACCACCGGAAAGGGCATCCACAAGACATCGCCTTGGTCAGGCAGGCGGTCTGCGCCGCTACCGGCGCCGGAGATATAAAACCTCACAGGCTGGGCTGGAAAAACATTAATATCTTCCATAGATAAGGCGAATTCAAAACGTCTGCCCCCTTCCCGGATCGATTCCCCCAAGTTTCCACTGTAGGTGTTCACATGGTTACCGGCAACCGAATACAGACTGACTTCCACTTCCCCGTCCAGGCCGGGGCTGTAAACCACCTCAGAATACTTGTCGACAGCGTCCTCATAACTGCCGTTGCTATTGACATCAAAATACACCCGGCAGGTCATTTTACTGCCCGCATTCTCAGGGGAAAACCTTTCCACCATGAAGTACAGCTTTTGGTCGTTTTCCCCGGTCCCCCAAAAAACTGCTTTAAGATCAGCGTCAACTGCTGTGTCCCCCTGACCATCAGCAAGAAAGGTTTTCTCCCCCCAGTCGTCCAAGCTGCCGTCCAGCCTTATGACAGGCTTTTTCCACTCCAGAAAGGATATTTCCGACCAGAAAAAAATCAGCAGAAAAACCATTAAAACACCGGACAGAGCAATGTGCTTCTTCATCTATCAGGGCCGTCCCTTCTTCCGAAATAAATAAGGGAAATAAACAACATCGCCACTGAACCCACCGACAGGGCCGTCCCCCACCGGTAGTCCGGACCCTTTGTCAGGGCTATAACGATGGTGTGGCTGCCGGAGGGGAGGCTCATCTGCAGCAGATTTTCATATTTACCAGTCTCCCACGGCGTACCATCCACTCTCACCGTCATCCCGTCCATGGCGGCGATGGGCACTATAGCCTCAAAACCGTGATCAGAATTGTAGCCCAGCACATATCCATTTTCTGTAATGCGATATTCCGTTAATGGAACCGTTTGCTGAGCCTCATAATTCATACTTAAGTTCAGGATGTCTTTAATAATTTTCAAGGCCACCGGATCACCCGTCAGATAGGCATGATAACTAATATTGGCGCCAAGGAAATTTATCCTGTGGCCGTTAACCACCTTATAGCCGTAAACAGGGGCGCGGTTTCCATAATACATAAACTCCATGGCTATCTCGTCAAGCCCCAGTGGAATGTAAGACTTCCAAAGAGGTATTTCCGGCGAAAATGGCTGCAGCAAGTATTTCTTATCCCCACCCAGAATTTCCAACTGCCCCCGCAGGGTCACCGTCTCACCGGCCACACCCAGAAACTCGGGCTGCTTGGAAAGCACGTTTTGGGGCATGCCGGCCAGCTCTATGAACACCTTGCCTCCGGCCTCCGCATACCGGGTAACCGCCTCGGCTGCCCTGGACTTGGAACGCCATTCCGACCCGCTGAAAATAACCTGGGGGAATTTTTTCAAATACTCAAGAGGGTAATCGTCAATATAAGCGGAGTATCCAATTTCCACCCCGGGAAACAGCATGGACAATATCTCACCCTGCTTTCCCACCACCAGGCATTTATTTTTTTTCTCCACCAGGTACGGCCCGTCCTTGGAGTGCCACAGGCTGATTCCAGCCTCACCGCCCAGATACTTGTAACCCGCAATGCCGGCGGCCTTGCTGAAGGCATCCTTTCCCTTTATCACCTCATCATCCACCACCAGTTCGGTGGCGCCAAGGTTGATACATGACCGGAATAAAAATGGATAATACTCCTTTTCCAGGCCGGTATTAAGGAGCATGATGCTGGAGGACGTAACAGCCCCCTGCCAGGCCCAGCCAAAGACCTGCTCCAGCCCGGCAGTATTGGAAAAAATGAAGGAGGGGGCCGAACCCAACCGGCTAAGATCTAAGGTGGCAACGCGCCAGCCGCGCCTGTCCTCCAACATCCCGGCTATTTCCATCAGGCTGGACGATCTGGGCCCAGTATAGACCAGAGTCCTCACTGAAAGGAGGCAGTCTAACAGCAGAGCAGCAAAAATCCCCGCTATTAAAAAGCCTGTGACATATGTAGACTTAAGCAGCCGCTGGCGCCCTTCCGGCGGGTTGAAGACCAAGCACGACGCCAAAAGCGCCAGGGCGGCAAAACTGGAAAAGCGCAGTGGCCAGAGAAGGTTGCTCATGGGCATGTTTGTGTAGAAGACCTGAAATGCCGGAAAAGTTATCAGCATCAAAACAAGGCCGCAAATGACAAGGCTTTTGGCCCAGGGGGGCTTTGAAGGCCAGGCCGGCAGGGTAACGGCTATGGCCGGCAAAAGACTTATGCCCCAGTAGAAGGTTTCCCGGTTGGCAAACCGGGTGATGGGATTGAATGAAATTTCTGCCGGAACAAACTGTATGGCGCTTCTGACTGCCTCAGCGTCAAGGCTGGTTATGCCGCCGGTAAGGCTTGGCAGCAGCCACCAGGACGCACTGGCCACACCTGCGGCAAGGGCCAGAAGACCCCTTTGGCAGTCTCCTGGCCGGCACCCGCCAAAAACCCACAGCAGAAAGGTAAACATAAGCAGACATAGGCAGTATATAGCGGCTATCATTGCGTGGCATAGTATTACCAGGTGGATAAGCACAACAACGGACAGCAGGTTTAAATAAGACTTCCTATTTTCCAACGCCTTTAGAAATATAATAAATAACAAAGGCAACAGTGCAGTTGCCAGCACCCGGGGCAGATTACCCTCCGAAAAGGCGACCCTGACGTTATCCTGCCACACTGACCAGACAACCCCGGCCAGAATGGAAGGCGCCAGGCCCATCCGTCCGGAATATAAGATCCATGAAAGGCCCCCAAAAAGCGCGCATACGAATACAAAATAAATGCCGGCATAATAAATATCACCGGTGAACCACCGCATCAGGGCCAGCAGATAATAAGGCAGCGGGGCCCAGTACCGGAAAGGCTGGCCGCCGTTATACCAAAACTGGGAAAAATCCGGGTAATAATTGCCTTTTAAAATTTCGTGGTATAGGTATTCAGCCTTAAAAAGATGCCCCCAGGTATCTGAACCCCATGGATAATGCTGTTCAGCGGGGGGCCAAAGAACATTGCCGTATGAAATAATAGCAGCCAGGCTGATGATTAATACAGCGAGCAGGTAACGGCCGGCCGATTGCCTGAAGCCAGTGACAGCGGCGGTTTTTTCCAGGTCCGGGGCAGGTGCCGCACAAGCCTCCTCCTGAATATTCCGGAAAGGGTAATCCTGGGCATCGCCGGAGACGGTGGTCACCGCCACCTGTTGCAGCGCCTCCGGGGGGTCATCCTCTTGCATCCCGTTTCCATCCAGCCCCTCAAAGCCGGCGAAACGGCAGTTTACTTCTATCCCCTTGGTTGGAGTCTCCCAAACTGAAAGCCTTCCCAGGCTGAGATCCATGCTTTTCAATATGTCATCCAGCCTGTTGAAAAAAAACAGGGCCATATTCTCTGTGGTTGGCTGGACCTTGTTGAAAGGATATAACTTGTTTAAAAGACTTTCTTCATAAGGAATAAATACTGACTTGACGGCGTCCAATACCTTGGCAAATCCAACCAACTCAGACTTCCCCGGAACCTGTACATCGATCTGTATCTGCCAGGAGTGGGCGTGCACCGGGCCGGTTTTTTTTCCAAAAGACACAAAGTGCCTGGCGTTTACAAAGGTAGCCAGTTTAATGATATAGGTCGACGGGCTGTCGGTCCCATTATAGAAACCATCAGATTTTAAATCCCGGCCTTTCAGTGCCGGTTCTTCCCGTCCATCCGCCCCTTCGCTTTCAGGGCGTGAGAATCGCTGATAAAACCGCATCTCCCTGCCAAGGGCGTTAATTTCTTCATTGATGCCAACCAGTTGTTTCTCTTTTGAGGCAACTGTCTCTTCCGCCTCCGCCAGTATCAGCACAGCTTTCAGGCGGGCTTTGCTTTCTGTTTCCCTGGCAACCTGATCACAACGGGCAAGAGCCCGGCTGGCATAGCCGGATTCTACTTCCTTGTCAACAATCTTTTCATTTAATTCCTCTGCCTCTTTTTTCAGCCGCTCTTTGAGGCTCAGGCATTGTACCAGCTCATCCTCAAGCAGTCTTACCGTGCCTGCGGCGCCATTATCTCCCGTACCAATATGTTATCCCTCTCCTCCTGATTTATCAGAGTAACAGCGCTACGCCCTCTGCCTTTCGGAAACCACCAGGGTTGGCGTAAAATTAGTTTCCCGCGTTCCGACATCCGGCTCTTTGATAGCTTCCACCGAAATCTTGTAGCTTTCCAGTGCCCTTAGGAATTCCTCTTTGAAAGCTCCTATTTTTATTCTTAAAGATTCAAGCTCCCGGAGTTTTTTATCGACCTCCGCATCAGCTTTGTCAATCATTTCACGGGCTTTTTCCCTGGCTTCATCTTCAACCTTTTGAGCATTTTTTTGGGCGATTATCATTACTGACGAAATCACGTGTTCCCTTTCCTTGTATTCATTCAGTTTCTCCTGTAGTTGTTTGGCTTGTTCTTCATATTCTTTTATTTCCGATTTAACCATTTCTATTTCGGATTGCAGAGCAGAGACCTTTTCTTGGTATTCCACATCCATTATTCCCATTTGGTTTATAACTTCCTCAGGTTTAAATCCAAACAGGGTTCTGCTGAACGCTTTTGTCATAATTAAAACACTCCTTATTCATCAATATTTTCCAGATTATATTCTTTTATCCGTTTGTCATATCCATATAGAGAGCATTGAAATATTCGAGCTATTGCAAGGCTTGCGCCATCGGGGAGAGAAGTCCATATACTGCAGTGAATGCAGGTCTTACTGTAAACCGTGCCTACTATAGAAATATTTTTATTGCAGCATTTTCCCATGCAGGGAAATTGCCGCTCAAGCACTGCACAATTACAACCGGAGCCGGTACCCCGGCTAATATCGGCAAGTTGTTCGTCACCCAAGGGTATGCTGGGATTTTTTTTATCAGACACTGGGTTTCACCTCTATCTGGAAGAACAAATCAGGGTTAAAGGCTCTCCGTGATCTGTTCAATATCATTATAAATCACAGTAACTAACATAACAGCTAACAGAAAAATGATTTTTCCATTCTTTTGATATTTTTTTATTACGTTAGTTGTAATCTGATATAATATTATCACCAACGTAAATATTAAGGGGTATGTAGCATGGGCAATGTAGCAAGTGTGAGGCTGGCGGCTCCAAAGGCGTCAGCGGGGGAGATAGTCCGCAAAGAGCTTATTAACGCTATACTCGGCAGCAATAAGAAACTTACCTATATCCATGCGGGAGCGGGTTATGGCAAAACCACCCTGCTTTCACAGATTGCCAGTTCGAGGGAAAACACCGTTTGGATTTCTTTTGATGGCGAAAGCGACGTTTTTGCTTTCGCCATCACCCTGTGTGCTGCTGTACGGCTTCGCTTTCCCGATTTTGACTTTACTACTTCGGAATATCTGCCCTTTGAAAGAAAAGTCAACTTTATAACTATTCTTGCCAATGCGTTGATAAGTGCCGTTGAAAAGCTGGCAAAGGATTTTATCATTATTATGGACGATCTTCATACAATGGAAGAGCCGCAGATTAAGAAACTCATCGCCTGTATTGTCAAATACAAACCGGAAAATATTCAACTTTGCCTCAGCGGCCGGGAGTCCCCCTGGAAGGAACTTGTTCCTCAGCGTGTGAGAGGCAATATATTAGAGCTCACCCAAAAGGAACTTAAATTCACAAGAAACGAAGTAATGCAGATCCTGGGTTTTGATGATGAGAATATTTATGGCATCACAGAAGGATGGCCGCTTGCCATCGGCTCTTTTAAAATACTTTTGGAAAACGGCGTATCCCTTGTTGATATTCCCGGACAAGGAAATGAAGCTTTGCATTCTTATCTCTTATATGAATGCATCAGCCGTCTCCCATCTGAAATTGTGGATTTTCTGAGAACTACCGCTTGCTTTGAGGAATTGGACGCACAAATGATTGATGCAGTTTTAGACAAAAGAAATTCAAAACTTCTGTTTGAAAGCCTTGTATCGCGAAATATTTTCACAATAAGGACAGACAACGGACTATACCGTTATCATTCACTTTTCAGGGAGTATTTATTGGAAGGCACAGAGGATTTACAAAGATTTTTATTACTTAATAAAGCCGCTTCTTTTTACTACGACAAAAAACAATACTCCAAAGCCGCAGAATATGCAATCATTTCAAAAAACGCAGAAATGCTGCGACAAATCATATTAACCAGCTATAAGAACCATATTAAATGCGGCAATTTCAGTGAACTACGCTTGTGGTTTCAAGCTCTTAACGATGCAAATGCTCTAATAAGCCATGAAATTTTAGTGGCGAAGGGCGCTTTTTTATCAAGCACTGGAAACTTCAGCGATGCCAACACATGCCTGGATACAGTGATACCTTTATTAAGCGCAGATGATCAAGAACTTTATATAGAAGCCATGATACACAAAGCAAGGGTGCTTCGAAACTTTACCTCTTTCGAGGAGTCAAACAAACTGCTTGATGAGCTTTTATTAAGCACTGACAACCTTGCTTCCGATATGCTATATGCCGTTGCCATTGAAAAGATTTATAACTTATGCTGGACTTCCCAAATAAGGGAAGCCTACGCTGCCACATATCACATGATCTTAACATGTGCCAAAGCAGGTGATGTACAAGTTAAAGCCTGGTTCGAGAGATATTTGACCACAATACACTTTTTTGCAGGCCGGATGAAAGAATCCGTTTACTGTTATGAAAAATCTCTTGAACTCCCGGAAAATGATCAGAAATATTTAGATATACACAACGTAGGCATATATGCGGCAAAGGCTTATCAAATACTGGGCGACCAAAGCAAAGCCGTGTCCATCATATCAACGGAGATTCAAAAACTAAGGAGTACAGGAAGATATGAAGAAATGTGGGCAGCCTATCTTTTAGCAGCAGAAATACACTATCATATCGCTTATGTAGATAGAATGAATGGCGGCAGCCAAACCTATGAAACAGCAATTAAATATTTTACCCTTGCGGATGAGTATGCGCCACTTTACCGCGCCACCGAATTCCAGATGCTATGGGCAAAAATACAGCGCCTTATCTGCAGCCTCATTTTTTTAAATGACGCGAAAGAACCTATTATAACCGAAATTCTCGCAAACTTTGATAAAATAAATGACTATTTAAAAACCATCGTTTTAGGCAGGCTCTTCAGTTATTATGCCGCTGTGTCCGATTTCCCAAGTGCCGTTAAATACGCAAAGCTTTCGATAAAAATCGGAGAAGAGTCCAATATTATGATCATTCCAACCATTGCTTACGGTGTGCTGGCCAGAGCTTTCATCACCATGCAGGATCATGACCAGGCAGTCTGGTTGACCCAACGCTATCTGCAACTTTGTTCCGAAAACGGTATATATGATTTTTTCAGGATGCGCAAGGCGTATGCCCCAATCCTTGAATTTGCGCTTGATAATGGTATAGAGCCTGATTTCGCAGAACAAATGATGGCATTGACAGGTTATAAAACAAAAAAGGTATATATCAAAACTTTGGGTGGATTCTCTGTTTTCCCCTATAAAAACAGACAAAACCCGCTAAAAATGCGCACTAAAAAGGAGCGTGAGCTTTTAGCTTTTCTTATTGATGCAGGTAATGAAGGAGTTACCAAGGAACAAATATATAATGCAATATGGTCGGAATCTGAATCTAATGACATAAAAAAGCTTATTGGGGTTAATCTTTCCCATATTAAAAAAGATCTTTCCAGCCTCGGTGTTGAAAACCCTATTATAAATAATGAAAAGCATTACAGCATTTGCATGGATGAAATTCAGTGTGATATCGAGCTTTTCCAATCGGCTGTTGAAGAATTTAAGCTTCAACACAGCAATGAAGCAGCACAAAAGATTTTATCGCTGTACAAAGGTGAATATCTCTCTGATTTTGAAGCGCTTTGGGCCATCGGTAAAAGAATAAGATGCAGGGAAGCCTATGAATTGGCTTTAAATCATAGCGTTAAGAAAAATAATCTCCACACTAATCTATAATTAACTGCTCACACTTGTCCCTAACATATTTTACTTATTCTGTTTATACCTTCTATGGCATATTTTTTATAAAAAAAGACACCCTAATATACAACAGCCAAAAGGAGGTGAAATCTGTTGGCAAAGGCAACTGGCATTGTACGGAGAATAGATGATTTGGGCAGGGTGGTAATTCCCAAGGAACTGCGCAGAACCTTGAGAATCCGCAACGGGGATCCGCTGGAGATATATGTCGACAGAGCAGGACAGATAATGCTAAAAAAATATTCACCCATAAACGAACTGGGGCAGTTTGCGCAGGAATATGCAGAATCGCTCAATGAAGCCCTGGGTCATATGGCTATTATCACCGACAAGGACAGCGTGGTTGCGCTGGCTGGGAAAAACGTACAAGACATGTTGAACCAGAATATCAGTGCGTCCGTGGAGGAAGTAATGGAGAACAGGAAGGCTCAGGCCTTCACCTCACCCGTTTCGATAACTGAAGATGAAAAGTCATCCTTCGAATCGGCGGTAATAGCTCCTATTATTTCCGAAGGCGTCTCCATCGGTGCTGTGGTCATAGCCTCCAGAGAAAAGGTCCAGATGAGCAACATGGAAGCCAAGCTTGCAGAAACAGCGGCAGTATTCCTTGCCAGACAGATGGAGCAGTAAAAAAACGCCCTGACGGGCGTTTTTTTACTACCGGAGAATGGAAAGGTAATTGTGAGCAATCAGATTCTCCCCAATTTCCCTGTTCAGCGGCGGGCCGAAGGCCAGACGGCAGAGGTCAGCCAGCTCGGAAATAAGCGGACTCCGCGGGTTGGTTCCGGTAACTTGATCGTCAAAGGCCTCCTCCGCTATATAATCCACCATACCGGCAAATTTATCCCGGCTGATGCCCAGCCCTGACAGGTTGACAGGCATATCCAGATCCACTGTAAGTCTCTTCACCTCTCCCATCAGCGAGATTATCCCCTCCCCGCTGTCCTTAGCCGGAAGACCCAGATATGATGCTGCTTCCCGGTATTTTTCCGGTGCCCTGAAATATTCATACTGGGGAAAAGAAGTGAATTTACCCGGAGGACTGGCATTATAAGCGATAACATAGGGAAGCAATACAGCGTTGGCCCTCCCGTGTGATATTCCGAACTCGGCGCCCAGTTTATGCGCCAGACTGTGATTTATACCCAGAAAAGCGTTGGTAAAAGCCATGCCGGCCATACAGGAAGCATTGTGCATTTTTTCCCTGGCCTCCCTGTCCTCCGGGTTCTGATACGACCGGCGGAGGTACCGGAAGACCATTTCCAGCGCCTTAATCGCCAGGGCGTCGGTGTAATCCGAAGCCATTACCGAAACATATGCCTCCAGGGCATGGGTAAGCACATCCATGCCGGTATCGGCCGCCACCCGGGGCGGCATTGATTTGGCCAGCCCGGGGTCGATAATGGCAACATCCGGAGTCAGTTCGTAATCAGCCAGAGGGTACTTTATGTGCTTTCCTTTGTCACTGATTACAGCAAAGGCCGTTACCTCGGAGCCAGTCCCGCTGGTGGTGGGAATGGCCACAAAAGTTGTTTTGCGCCCCAGCTTGGGAAATTTGTAAGTTCTCTTTCTGATATCAAGGAACCTGAGCTTCAGAAACTCAAACTCCACCTCGGGGTGCTCGTAAAAAAGCCACATGGCCTTGGCTGCGTCTATGGGGGAACCTCCGCCCAGAGCTATTATAGCATCGGGCTTGAAGTTCCGCATCGCTTCGCAGCCCTTCCTGACGGTATCCAGAGACGGATCCGGCTCCACCTCGCTATAAATCTCAACCACTACAGGGCTGCGGCGCTTATTGAGGTGGAAAACGGCTCTTTCCACCATTCCCAGCTTCAATACAACAGGATCTGTCACAATAAAAGCCCTGTTTATCCCGGGAAGTTTACTGAGGTAGCTTATTGACCCGCGCTCAAAGTATATTCTTTCCGGAACCCTGAACCACTGTATCTTCTCCCGCCTCCGGGCCACCCTCTTGATGTTTATAAGATTTTCCACGCTGACATTGGACGTTGTGCTGTTGCTGCCCATTGACCCGCAGCCCAGGGTAAAGGAGGGGACATTGATGTTGTACAGATCCCCGATGGCGCCGTGGGTGGCCGGGGAGTTGACGATAATTCGCCCGGTCCTAATGCGCCGGGAAAACTCCTCGATGACCTCTTCACTTTCCGAATGAATCACTGCGGTATGACCCAATCCCCCAAATTCAACCACCTTAACGCAGATATCAATGCCTTCCCCGGTGCTATCCGCCGTATACAGTGACAGTATGGGGCTGAGCTTTTCAATGGAAAGGGGATGATCCGGCCCGACACCGGACAGGGGAACAACCAGAATTTTTGTATCGGATGGCACCGAAAAACCAGCCATTTCAGCAATGGCCCTGGCGTACTGACCGGCCACCTCGGAATTCAGGGAGCAACTGCCGTCTTTTACGACCAGCCCTTCCAGTTGGTCTGCCTCCCCGGGGTTTACAAAATAACATCCGAAATCCCTCATTACTTCAAATACCTGTTCTGAAATCTCCCGATCCACCACCAGGGACTGTTCAGACGCACAGATAAGACCGTTGTCAAAGGTCTTGCTCATGATTAGGTCCGTCAGCGCCCGCCTTATATTGGCCGTCTTTTCAATATAGCAGGGAACATTTCCCGGCCCCACACCCAGGGCCGGCTTGCCGGTGCTGTAAGCCGCCCTCACCAGCCCGGCCCCCCCGGTGGCCACTATGAGGGAGACCCCCGGATGTCTCATCAGGTAACCGGTGGCCTCTATGGAGGGGTTTTCTATCCAGGATATACACCCCCTGGGGGCTCCGGCCGAAAGGGCGGCCTCCAGCATTGTACGGGCAGCCTCGGTGCTTGAGCGCACCGATCCCGGATGAAAGCTGAAAATAATTGGGTTCCTTGCCTTAAGACAGATTAAGGCTTTAAACATGGTGGTTGACGTGGGGTTTGTCACCGGAACAATGGCAGCCACCACTCCTATGGGCTCGGCCACCTCCAGGAAGTCCTCTTCCTCCACCTCCCTGATTATTCCCACCGTTTTCTTGTACTTTATACTGTGATATACCGACTCAGTGGCAAAAATGTTTTTGGTTATTTTATCTTCGTAAACACCCCGGCGGGTCTCTTCCACAGCCATTTTCGCCAGCGGCATATGTTTATCCAGCCCTGCCAGGGCCATAGCATGAACAATTCTGTCCACCCTTTCCTGGTCATAGGATAAAAACTCTTCTGCGGCCTTCAAGGCCGGGGACACCAATTGGTCAACCTGAGGAAAAACTTCCTCCGCAGACAAAGCACACCACCTCCATAGATACTACTGATCAATTATTCCGCAACTGCGCCCGGGTTATGCCAAAGTCTTGAATACCCCGGCAGCTTGGGTGAAAGAATATCCTTGAACTTGCGAAGGAGAGTCCCAATGACCACAATGTGCCCTGCCTGCAGCGGACTTTTAAAAAACGGCCCGGTCTGTTCCTGCGGTGAGAAAACCATTGACACAGGCCCGGTCAGCGACTGCTTCGGCCCCTACAGCCCTTATTTCAACATGAGTTTTGAGGCCAACCAATGTGTCCACCTTTATAAATGCCCCGCCTGCGGCGGAGACAGGAGGATCGCCATTGGTCTCAGGCATATCTGAACTAAAAATATATTTCAGAATGATTAACAAACAGGCTAATTTATTAACTGACCAAAGGAATTCCCCATCCTACGTTGAATTAAAGTTGTGGCAAGGCTGCCTTATTTGTGGCATAAAAGGAGAACAACAAAAGATGAAAAAAATCGGAGTGGATATAGACGGAGTTATTGCGGATTCTCAGCCTGTGATTATAGAAAAACTTAACCGCTTTTTTGGAAAAAGCTATTCCCTGGCGGATTTTGCAAACTTTGATCCTCAGGAGATGTTTGGAATTGACCGAAAGCAATTGGATGAAATTATTATGCAAAAGGAACTGGAAATTATCGAAGAGGCGGTACCCCTTCCGGGATCGGTTGAAAGCCTTGGAGAATTAATCAAAGATTATCACATACAGATCGTTTCGGCCCGCACCTCCGCTTATCTGGGCCAGACCAGCAACTGGCTGGAAAAATATAAGATTCCTTACCACGGCCTGAGTCTTTTGGGTCAGCATGACAAACGCAGCCGCTGCCTCGACCTTTGTGTGGATATTTTTATTGAGGACAATAAAAAAAATGCCCGACAGATCTCTTCCTGCGGTATCCCGGTACTCTTAATGGACGCCGCGTACAACCAGGGATTACTGCCCCAAATGGTGACCCGGGTTTATAACTGGGATGAAATAAGGGACTACATTGCAAAGTATCTGAAGTAAAATAACCGCCTTGTCGGCGGTGCCGTCTTGCAGACGGCGGAATCCAGGAGCCAGAAGCCAGAATAGTGACAGCCTGCTTTAATAGCGACCCTCAAGAGACCCCACAGCGACATGCAGTGAGGGGGAGGGGTTTTAGTCCAGGCGGATGTTCCGGAGGCTGTTATCTGGCTCTTGGCGACAGAGCCGTACGGAATGCCGAGCCGGCTGCAGGACGCAGCCGGTAGCCGGAATCGACGCAAGGATGCGGCGTTGGAGGCGGTCGGCAGTCCGTTAGGCGACGAGCTTAGAGCCAGTTCAGCCGGAGGATAAGTAGATCGGACTCAAACCCCTCCACCGGCCACAGAGTGACCCAGGAGCGACCCCAGAAAAACTCT